>Ga0207886_10120_pt1 | contig 74679 bp, 88 predicted proteins | sample LinPmetageLP35_FD_184048 | JGI IMG/M metagenome (GOLD analysis project Ga0207886, IMG submission 184048) | Marine viral communities from the Pacific Ocean - LP-35 (SPAdes) | ecosystem: Environmental > Aquatic > Marine > Oceanic | place: Pacific Ocean | collected 2009-08-31 | reverse complement strand
GGGGGGGAACCCCATCAAAAAACCAATGGAAAATCCTTCTTCCTGTGACTTGATTACCTTGTGGATAATAATCGCTGACTGCATATGGCAAGTTGCGTGTAACGACATTCTTCCGCTTGGAAAAAGGTGGTTAAAGTGGAGTGGAAAATGGGGAAAAGTGCTGTCTGATATTTCTCTCCATGAGAACGAGAAATCATAAAACATCAGTGAAAGCACGAGCAATAATACGAAACGTAATATCGAAGAAATGTAACATAAGGACAAACAAGGAAACAAAGCCGTGCTGGCTATCGCCTCCCAACCCCTCTCTGGCCACGGCACCATGCCCACACCAATTCTCTCAGGCTCCAAAGAAAAGCAGTCCAGATGATACCCGAGATTGAAAAGTAAACAAATCAACCTTATTTTACCATCGGAGCCTGACTCCGTGCAAGATCTCGATCTCGATCAAAACAGAAAGAGTCGACCTCGGTCATGTAGAAACTTCAAACTAGTTCTTGCCCCTCTACTTGACCACTCGCTAGGTCAGTAAGCATATCTTCCACGAGTCTCGAATGCCCTTAACACGATACGCTAGGTACATGCCGTGCTCGAAGTATCATTTGTGAAATGTCCGATCTCATAATACCGTAGTACTGGCCTGTAAAGCGTTAGGATGGGGAATCGAGAATGGGAAAGTGGGTGGGCTAGAGGAGGGGGAAGGGTCAGGTATTGTTTATGACTTGCCTGTTGTGGAAGTCCAGTGCGCGAATCTTCCTGTAGCATGATCAAAGTAGTCGGTACTGAATAAGCTGCATGCTTTCCCGCTTGGAGTTGCTCATTTCTGACTCTTAGGGCGGTGTTCAGGTTGGCGGCAATACGTGCTAGATAGTAGCTGGGGTATATGGTGTTCTTGCTTTTGCTGGTTTGATGCAAGTTTATTTTGAGGGCTGGAAATTGTCCCCGGAAGAGATCGCAAGATCGCATTGCAGACGTGGGCATGTAATAATGTGTGATGCGGTAAGTCTTGTAGACGAAAGCGATGGATAATGTTCCCAGAGAAGCCAGCCCTCATTTGCAGTACTTTGCGCGGTGGAGCCCTTCGCCCCTGGAGGACGACGTAAGTGAGGAGGCTTCAAGAAAACTTCCCAGCTTCTAATTCAAGTCTCCTAAATCCTTGGAGTCGTCTTCTCGAGGGATTTCGAGGAATGCCTATGGTTTCACATCAAGACTTCAGCGTGAAGATCTCAGGTTCCAGAACAAATCATTAACAACTCCTTGCCTTTCTTTGCTCAGACCCCCAAGTCCCGAGAACCTGTCACAAATGCGAATTCCCTGTTCCCATGTGAGAAGACAAGAACTATCTCGCAGAACCAACCTTCTGTAGAAGTGATAACCAGCGCCATCTTACAACATTTTCCACCGTCATCATAAACCATTCACCGCCTCGACGTCGTCAACAACGCGGAGTGACTTGGAAAGGGGTTAAAGTGGGGCTTATCCCCAGATCCTCGGTCGTTCCCTTCAGACCCCTTCCCCGCATGTCGATCACTGCCGAAAGTCAAAATGCGCCAACCCCAGAAGCAGAATAACCTTAAAAGCTAAATCTGCGAGATGGCTTTGTGGCGCCCGAGATTGGACGAGTCGCCGTGGAGGAATGAAGAATGCAAGTCATCGCGTGGGGTAATGGCTGAAGAAGGTGCGGTGGATGGCTCAAGAAGGAGGACATGCGGATCGACACTGCCGGTGATGGCGTTGGTGGCTGAATTATGGGATGGCTTGTCTACGCCACGAAGCACATCAATTTGTCCTTTGCGGAGGGGCAAAGAAGGATGGTGAGATTAGCTGGTCATGATGATTTAATCAAGCTGAGAATTGTCCCCCAAGGTAGCGAACATGGCATCACGTCGAACGAGAATATTGCCTCGCCGACTCTGCAAGGCAGAACTTGGTCTTCGTACGACTTTGTGTACAACCGCTTCGTTTTGCGCTGGGGGCGTCGAATTTCAGTCCTCAAAAGTCAAACCCTGGTCATTCAGTGACCAGCCGACCAAAAGGGGAAGACCGCTTCAACACCAACTCCACATCCTCGGTATTTTTCCCAGCAACGCTATCTAATTCGCCATATTTGTCCTGGGAGCAAGACGGGATTAAACTTAGATCTTGAACCCCGCCGGCAGTGTCGATCCCCAAGGTTTTGGCGGGATCCACATTGCTCATCAGCCGCTGTGATGGCCGCCAAGCGCGAGCCTAATGACAATTGCTGTGTTGCTCATTCGTAGATGGCTTGAAGCGCCACCACCTTTCAAAGGATTTTGTGATTCTGGTGGCTTGAAACCTCTTTCATAGTAGTGACTGACTCCACCTTGGATGCAGAGGTTCCTCGGTCTGTTGATCTTCAGCCAATGAAGAACAATGATCGCCATTCTTCCTCTTCTGTTTGGCTGATTTCTTTTTGTCTTGAGCTGATGTGGATGCTCGGGAATTCGAACTGTGGATATGTCGTGGAGATTTCGATGTTAGATGCCGAGGGAGGATTCCTGATTTCGTAGGTGGTACATTTTCATTAGTCTTCTGTGGGGAAGTAGTGGTGTTCTCGGTAGTCCCTCTTCGAACCTAGTGACATCTCGCCTTGAGGATATAAGACCGCAGAGATTCCCATCTCTGGTCCAACTTCTCATCATTCTATCACCTCATCAAGAGTTCTCTGATTCAGATTCATCCATCATGAAGTACTCTCTTGCTACCATCGCCCTTGTGGCTGAGGCTGTTACCGCGTTTCCCTTTGTTTCCAGACAACCTGGTGTTGACTCTAGTCTGCTCCGAGTTCGTCAACAATCCGGCGGTGCGAACCCAGGTGGTCCATTGACCTGCCCATACAACCCACCCGAGAAGCACGTTCCAGCTGCACCAGTTACTGCTCAGTTCCCATACAACAACGCAAAGGACGGAAAGAAGGGGAACGAGAAGGGCGGTTATCAAGTTCCAGCACCAGGCGATACCGCACATCAATTCATCGCTCCAACCTCAACTGATGTCCGTGGACCATGTCCAGGATTGAACGCGGCTGCTAACCACGGCTTCTTGTCCCGTGATGGTATTGTCACCTTCAACGAGCTAGTCGATGCCCAACAGAACCTGTACAACGTCGGGTACGACTTGTCTGTGCTTCTGGCCGTCCTCGGTCTGACACTTGCCGACGGTGATATTGTCACCAACCGACTTTCCATCGGATGTGATGCCACCAACCGAACTTCATTCAACCCTCTCTTGACCGGATCACAACCAGGTCTTGACGGCCACAACAAGTTCGAGGCTGACACTTCTCTCACCCGAAATGATTTTTTCCCCACCGGCAACAACTACGAGTTCAACGGAACTCTCTTTGGCATGATGACCGAGACCACCGGCGGTCTGTATAACCGCGACAATCTCGCAAAGTACCGTTACGAGCGATACAACCAATCTCTCCGCGACAACAAGAACTTCTACTTCGGTCCTCTGTCGCTTCTTCTATTCGGAGCTGCTTCGTTCTTGTACGAATTGATGCCTTCCGGACCAGACTACATCCCAGACAAGGCTACTATCTCGTCGTTCTTCGGTGCTCAAGATAACGGCGATGGAACATACTCCTTCAACAACATGGAGAAGATCCCAGATAACTGGTACAACCGTGTCGAGCCGTACTCGAATGGCGACGTTACCACTGAGATTTTGGCCATGTATCTCGAGTACCCTGTTCTCTTTGGTGGTGCCACCGGCAATGGTGGATTCAACCTCATCAACTTCAACGGTATCAAGGATGGCAAGCTCATCGCTGCTCCTGACTCTACCGTTGCATCCTGCCTCCTTTACCAACTCGCTACCGAGCGTGTGCCATCGTCGCTCAACGGTATTATTACCCCAACCGTCGAGACTCTTTCATTCGTTTTGGGCAAGCTGAGCCCAGCCATGAGAAACCTTGGTTGTCCAATTCCATTGACGTAAGTCAAGTTAATTGAGGTGAAGGATCTTGAGTTTATCAAGCTCGGTGCTGCGATTCGCGCGCTGACTCGATGAGCCGTGATCTACTGGAAGTGATGGTAATTGATGAGAATTTGTTATTTTTCCATAGCGGTTTGGGATTCCTTTTGGTGATGGATTGAAATTGTAAATAGTTCGTTTCTCAGCTTGAAATAGAAGTCTGCTGAACTTCATTCTCATTCAATGCTGCCAGTCCTCCCCTTGCATTCTTCAGTTCAATTGTGACCTTCGCATTTAGAACTTGTGGCCCCTTGATCGATGTAAAATTGCTGGCCGGGATATTGAATCTTCCTGTCGGCGTCGATGTGTAATTTGACGTTTGGACCAGCAAGGAGATAACATCGGGCGTATCGCGTCTGAGGAGCCTTCACCGAGGGCCACCTAGGAGAGCTCACATTACCAAGACGAGGATAGTCATCAAAATCTCTGCGGAGTGTCATCGGCAGCGAAGCAATTCCTGTCCAGACGACTTGCTGTTGAAAGAAAGTTCGATGAGGCTCACGAAGTCCCAAGTTGATGTCAACAGAAATGTTTGAGGTCAAAGAGGGCAAGCACGTGCAAAAGTCTATTTTTACCACTTGCATTTTCACTCATCTGCACCCTCCAATCCCATCAAATCAATCGAGCTCGCTTCTTACATCCCTGTTCTGTTCCCAGATCTAACCTCATCTTCTCACCGATTATCATCAGCAGCCTCATGCGCGTGACACAGGCAAGGACAATGGAGATACCAGAAAAAAGGTAAGGCCAGGTAGGTCGCGTTTCTCTTCAACTATCAATTGCTTGTGTTTATTTTGCCTTGCAATTGATTATTCTTGCTATCAATTGCTCTTTTGAGCCTGCACAGAGTAGTTTCAGGGCTCGCGTTCGAAGCTGACCGAGGGCACCGTAAATGCCTCATCCAACATCGAGATGGACACGCCCTCTTTCTACACCTTGTCTTCGGGAGCTAGCAGTGTCACGGTGAGCCCTTAATTGCCTTACTTCAACCCAAACGAATCAAGATGCTGATTGTATTCGATTCCGTAGGACGATTATCCATTGACGCCGTCCACGCCATCGCTTCACGATACTGCGAAGTCTTCGTTCCACATCAGTGATATTGGGTCTTTTGTCGAGAGCTTACAAGATGTAATCAATCCCTCGTCTCTCATCCTCGACACCTCACTCATATCCAGTCCAGGCGGCCAACCAAGCTTTCCCTAACCGTGGCCGTGGCCGTTCCCGCTACCACACCGTAAACGTGTGTCTCATCCGCTGGGCGGAAGACACCCTCGATATCAAACCAGAACTCGACGCCCTCCACGACACCTTCTCCCAACTCTACGGCTTCAACACCGAGATATGGCTCATCCCCTCCACCGCCTCTCAAATCCAACTGACATCCATGACATGTACCTTCCTGCAGAAATTCGACGAAGAGGGAAATCTCTTCATCGTTTACTATGGCGGTCATGGCACTATCAATTCCGCAAGGCAGAACATGTGGTGGTGTTCTCGTGAGCCCGAATCGCCATGCGTGGATTGGAGCGCGATTCAGACTTTGTTTGGGACGGCGAGAAGCGATGTGTTGATTCTACTTGATTGTTGCGCGGCTGCTAGTTCAGCGGCTGGGATGGGGACGGGGACTATGGAGGCTATTGCTGCGTGTGGCTGGGAAACTAGAGCACCGCCTCCTGGACAATATTCGTTTACGAATACGCTGATCGAGGTGCTTGAGGAGTGGGCGTGCAAGCCATCGTTTTCGGCAGCTATGTTGCATACAGAGGTGCTCTTTGTGTTGAAGCAGAAGAGGCCGGAGAGGGGGAGGGATGGGAGATTGTTGGAATGGTGTGCTACGCCCATACACTGGGTGTATACCGGTGATCCGAAGGCGAGAGGGATCGAGATCTCGAGTTTGAGGGGCGATAGGGAAGCCCTCGGTGGGAAGATGGTTGATAAGGGGAAGCAGAGAGAAAGGGCATATGAGGAGCTCAGTGGTGTAAGGAGTACGGCCTGGGTAGATGCTATGGATTTGGACGATGAGGACATGGTTGTGAATCCATTGACAGATATTAAGCCGAGTGGGGAGTATAGGGTTCCGCATGTCCTCATATCCATTGCTCTAGAGGGAGATCAGGGAACGTTGGACGCGGCGAGTTGTAGGCGATGGTTAGGAGGTCAGTGTTTCCTGTTCCCCCAACCCAATCATATCTGATTCTTCCCTGTCACTCTTTGTTTCCCGGCCCGGACTGACGCAGCGCAGAGTTCCCCGCCCTCGCCAAATACGCTACAGTTGAGGGCGTCTACAAATCTTACTCCACCCTCCTAACCCTCTCTGTTCCTCTCACCATCTGGGATCTCCTTCCCGACGACCCAGCATGCTCCTTTATCGGGTACATAACTTCACCCAACAGACATCGGCCTGCCATACGCTCGGGCATTACTTCACCATATGGAGGTAGAGGGTCGTTCTCCTCGATGTACAGTAGGCCGATGTTAGGTAGACCAAGGAAACCAGGTGGCAAGCTGAGAAGTGCAGACAGCTCGTATGGATCGGACGGCGGAGAAAGTAGTGGGAGTGAGGGAGAGGGGGAGGAGGAATGGGTCGGGTATGTACTCTCAAGACTCTGTTTCCTGCACAAATTCCATTCGACTATTGTGAATAGATGGGAGGCTAATTTGAGGTTCAACACAGGAACGAAGCTCGACCCTACTGGCACCCAATGCGAGCCACCCGCCTCCGCGACATCTCAGATCATTCCGAAGAAGACGAAGGAGACGACTGCGCTGTCTCGGACATCTCCACACGTTCACTATCCTCCTTTGATTCCACAACAGCGTCAAGCTCCAACTCCCGGGGAAGTTCTTTATCTCGTGCAGCTGAAGCGACCGTCAACCCATCATCTACAGCTGAACCAAGCATGGTCACACAGAGCATTTCCCTTCTCTCATCCATGCTCCAGAATGCTCAAGCTGAGAATTTTCAGGAGGGAGAGCCTTCCAAGCCGATCGATATTGAGGGAAAGGGGAAGGCGCAAAAGGTTAAATGGAGGTATAGATCACCGGATCAGGTTGCTCTTACGCCTAGGACTATGGGGACGGATGTGTTGCTCGGCGACGAGAGGAGACAGGGCAGTGTCATTGTGGGGGAAAGGAATCATGAGATGGAGAGGGCTGGACGGGCTGTGGTGAGGAGCACTATGGGCGGGAGCAGGAGATCGAAGTCTGTTTGAGATAAGAGTATGACCAGGTTGGCTGTGAGAGGACGGAACCGAAAGAGGCGAACTATCTGAGATCTGGGGCTGCATTTTGGGAAACCAGAAGCTGACGGAGGTCTTCTCAGGTAAAGCTGAACTCATACTAAAGCTTGAGTTTGTCCAACAGCCTCGTATGATCAAGTGTTTTGGAGTAGGAGTATATCTTTCTCAAATCCTTACAATTATACAAGACGAAGACTGAAAGCATGCCAAGGACAGTTTGTTGATATCTTTCATGATCATGCAGATCTATTGCACTTGTCAGCGCCATGTGCTTTGTATTCACCTTGTTGTTTTCGAACCCTCCTCGCTTAGCGTCCTCTGTCCGACCTAGGACACTTCCCTTTCCTCTCTCTTACACACCTTCACCTTTCGAAGGAAGACTAACCACTCTTTCGAATTCACCCAAACCTGCAGAACCATTCTCCTTCGAGCCTAGCTCGCACAACACCTAGGCTCGCACAACACCATGGCTGCACCATCTCCTCCTTCTTCCCTTTCCTCCTTCTCCTCCTCCTATCCTGTCCTGACTCCATCATCTCCATCACATCGCAATACATCTCTGACAGATCGATCTCCAACAGAGAGATCTAAGGCAAGATTGTTTCACCAGCAATACCAAGAAAGACGAAGAGCGAAAGCCGGGGAGAAGATGATGGAGGCGAGGAGGGAAAGAGGAAGGGAGAGAGAGATGACCGATCTGTATTCCCCTCAGCAGATCGAGCAGTTCGAGCAGCAACTTCGTGTCAAAGAGAGAGAGGAGGAAGAGAATTGGGCTGGCAGCGACAACGAAAGCACGACTACAGATAGTAGTTCGTCTGCTGGCTTGGGCATCAACTTCTATGATCACATGGGAGTTGGGAGGAGAAGTGTGGTGTTTGAGAGAGTCAACACCAGAGATCTGGAGGAGTTGTTTGGAAAGGAGAATGAGGAGAGAAGACTGGAGTATGAGGAATGGGACGAGGGAGAGGAGGAGGAGACTGGTTACGAAGCCGCGGAAGTCCTCCATCAACAGGGAAAGCTGGGTGGAAACACACATCACAAGAACACCTACGCCGAGCAACTCAACAGCAATGGACGTACGTTACGAGCAAAGTACCAACACCAGGAAGAGCCAAATCAGCAAACTCCTTCGATCTCCTCCCTCTACAGCAACACTCCGAAACCCCACCAGCCATCCCCAGGACCGCTAAAGTCACCAGAGATCGGCCTCGCAGTCCTTACACCCAAACTTCTCGCTCCTATTGAAGACCCAGATTGGGATCACTATTCACCACTCGGTCTGATTGACAAGTACCTGGAACACAACTATCGTGAGCAGGCCGAGTCATTCGTTAGAATTGCGAGTAGGGAAACGCCTGTACGTGCGCTCTCTGGTACCAGAAGAGCTGCTAGTTCAAATTCTGCTGGATCTGGATCACAACCAGGTTCTCGCACTCACTCTGACCGCAAAAGCTCAAGGAGATCTTTTTTGGGAATCAGTGAAAAGGCAGATGATGATGATGTTGTCGGTGATGACACTGATGTTGGCTTCGGAGATGCATTGGGGCTTGGTCTTGGCATAGCCACAGTGGATAAAACGGCTGAAGTCCCTGAAGTGGATCCGCCCAGCCAGTCGCCGAGACCTGAAGGTGCCGGAGCCGTGTCTTCCAACACGAACAGCAACGACCACGAAACATCTCCCTCCCCATCTCTCGCTCTCGTCTTCTACGGAAATCAGAATTCAGAGGAGAAGAAGGAAAGTCCTTGCGAGCATCTCTTGACAAATCTGCAGCTGCGAAAGGGTCAACAGCCAGTCTTGACACGCAGTACAAGCCGCTCATCCAGTCTTTCGATTCCCGTTCAACCAGCCTCTAAGATCCAGCGAGCAAGCAACCTCAGACAGCAGCGTACAGGCAGCGGATTCAGTCCTTCGATCTCTCTACCTTCCAGATCCCCATCTTCACCTTCGACCCTTGGTACAAGTCCATTCGCAGTCCGTCATCCCGGCAGTACATTGCGCATCCCTCTCCATCTCACTTCGGAGCCTACGATCGTAAAGCGCCCCTCTCGACCTTCGTCCACCACAACTCCTACCACATCCAAATCGAAATCTCACCCTTCAAGCCAAGTCACTCGCGGACCTGAGTACTTCACGGAGGAGGAACGCTTACACATTACGAGACTCGTTCACGCCGCTTCGAGGAACTGCGAGAAGCATACGAATTGCACGAGTTGTATTGATTTGGAGTTCGCATACTACGAGAATAAGTTCTTGCCGCACACTATGGATCCCGAACAGAGACAGAAGATTATCAACAACAATCGGTCGTTGCGAAACATCAAGAATGTAGGTTTACCGTTTGCTATCTCTCTTGATGGGGCAGTGCTAACCTGGTCCAGGAGCTTGAGAGCCTCGCAGAACATGGAGCTATCAGCGATGAAGTCTACGACAAAATCATGGCTGCCCTGCCTGCAGAGTCCTCGCTAGGTGGATCTGCTCGCAGCAATCCTACACCCGTACAAGCCCAGGCTCCTGTTCCAGCTCCAGTACCAACCAACGCTTTCAACAACATGCGTCTCAATGACCCTCCTCCACCAGCATACAGCACACCTGCTGCTCCCTCCCTCCCAAACCGTGCGCCTTCTGCTCCTCCTGCAAAGCCTGAGATCGCTCGTGCTACAGCACTGTATAGATATGCAGAGCCAGATGACTGTACCTTTGAGGCTGGTGACCAAATTGCCGTGCACGAGTACATGAAGTAAGTCCCCCAGCTTCCCCTTTTCAAGCCCTCGTAGACATACTAAATAATTCAGCAACGACTGGTGGCTCGGCCGCAACCTTCGCACCGGCAAAGAAGGTGTCTTCCCGGTAAACTATGTTCAAGTCATTCCCTCCCAACCACAAGGACCACCAGCCATGCACGGCGCCTACGGCAACGAGAAATCCAACTACAACAACGCATACCCAGGCCAGTACCAACAACAGCAAGGTCCTCCACCTCCAGGTCCAAGCAACCCCTACAACAGCTCTGTTCCACCTATGGCTGTTGCTGAGGAGCCAAGTAAGCCGGGTAAAGGTCAAGAGATGGGTAAGAAGTTTGGCAAGAAGTTGGGTAATGCGGCGATCTTTGGTGCGGGTGCTACGATTGGTGGTAATATCGTCAATAGCATCTTTTAGATGTTTGAATTTCCTCCTAAGATTGTTTCCTTTGAAGCTTGGTTTAGCCTCGACTTTATCACTGGAAATTCAGCCGTTGAGGAATATGTGCATGGATGGATGGATATGAACGAAGTGTGCTGCTGCTTTTCACTTCATTTTTTCACGAGGAAATCTCGTTCGGGCGTTATGGATGGCGCCTTATTCATTTCTTCAAAATCGCATGCATGGGTATGAAGGAGGGCGCTTCACATGGAAACCCGGTTGTCTATAGATCTTGAATGAACTCTTTTTTCCCTAGTTCTTTGCTTTTGTCGATGTGATGGTATTATATATGAGAGTTCTGACGATTGGTCAATCCCTCCTTGCCTCGAATCTCGTCCCTGGGCCGCGGGAGACACCTCGATCACATCAGCCCTGGCTTGAAGATCAGATGAAATTCCCCTGCTTGGCAAAGTCATACTTTACCAGGTACACACAGAGCATCCACACCGTCAATCAGTCCACTTCCTATTTATTTCAGAACCCAAAAATTGACAAGCTTCTAAACAAAGGAGGCAGGGAGGATGAAGCGTCTGGTAAGGTACTGACAGTCACGTGTCTCGAAAAGACCCCTCCATTTCGGCTTTAAGATTGCAGGGAAGGGGATAAGCAGGGGGAATTCCAAATATCGACGTCAGTCCACCCCGCCAATCGACCCCTCCTTCTCCACTCAGCTTGAGACTTGACTTCATCATCTCTCCAGTAGAACTCCAATCTATGAACCGACGTCTCTTCCTCAAGAATTCAAAAATCGCGACATATCCAGCCGCTTCTTCATCAATTCGACTGAGCAGAGCTACAACAGCAAGGCTCGGAACATCGCCTACATATTTGCACACTGCGTTTCCGAGAGGAGTGAATATTCAACGAAGCTTCTCAACAGCTAGACAATTTAGAATGTCTGAAATCAAGGGACAACATGGTCACAGTGCAGCATGCTGCAGTATCCCTCCCATCGTCGCAAAGGACTACAAGGAGAAGGGAAAGTATGAGACGATTGGTGGATTGAAGACTTGTGAGTTTGTTCTAGAGGATTTGAGTAGGATGTGAGAAGATGATATACTGATGATGCTTGAAATAGATGTCACCGGCTCATCTAATGCTTCTAAGGGACTGCTGTATATCTATGATGTGAGTATCACTTCTCCACTGCGCAATCTACATTCCTTCATCTCGCTCTGACTTGGCTTGTGGACCATTGCCTTCAAGCAGATGCCTTTCTTTTCCTAACCTCAGAGCAAATCACTGACATGATCTTTGCCATCAGATCTTCGGCTACTTTCCACAATCCATCCAAGGTGCTGATATCCTCGCCACGAGCGACAAGGACAATCAATACCAGGTCTTCATTCCTGATTGGTTCGAGGGCAAGCCTGCTGATATCTCATGGTAAGTAATTTCTCTTCCTCATAGCATTATATCCTTTGCTATCCGAGCAGAGAGATAGTTGAAGAGTAAGAAAGCAAGAAAGCTGACGGTGGTTCGACATAGGTACCCACCTGACAACGACGAGAAGGGAAAGGCTCTCGGAAACTTCTTCCAGGTCAGTTGTTGCCTTTTTGACAAACTATTAGAGAGTAAATCATAGTAATTCATTCCCAATAGACCACTGGCGCACCACCCGCAACCGCCTCCAAAGTCCCCACCATCGTCGAAGCCCTCACCAAAGCCTACCCCTCCATCAAAACTTGGGGCGTAGTCGGTTTCTGCTGGGGCGGCAAGATCGTCTCCCTCACCACCTCCACCTCATCTACCCCATTCAAAGCAGCCGCCGAATGCCACCCAGCAATGGTCGATCCCTCCGAAGCCGAAGGCATCAAGATCCCTCTTTGCATGTTGGCCAGTAATGATGAACTCAAGGAGGATGTCGAGAAGTTCGAGAAGAACTTGAAGGGTGAGAAGCATGTTGAGATTTTCGGAGATCAGATTCATGGCTGGATGGCTGCGCGTGCGGATCTGGAGGATGAGAGGGTTAAGAGCGAGTATGAGAGAGGATATAAGACGCTGTTGGAGTTCTTTGCGAAGCATTTGTGAGTGCTGAGTTTTGGTCTCTGCTTTGCTTTGTGGAAAGGCATCAGGGACTGATCTGGCCGATGTAGACGTGACGGAAATCCGAAGCTTTAGGTGTGGTATTGAAATGTATAGTGGTCTATCATCATGGCTACATTCGCTTTTAGCGTTCACGATAATAACGCAATGATGTTAATTCTTGATTCTAATATCCCTCGCAAGTACAATGTTTGGTGACACAGCAAAATCGACCTCAAATACAGTCCCAGTACATATTTCCACGCCGACGGCAAGCATAAATAGAGCCCATATCATTCTCATGACTATCATCAAAAGCAGCCGTGTCAATGACCCCCACCAGACCTCACACCCATATGTCCTCCTCATATCTAGGCCAGCCCATTTAAGAACCACCAGCCGAAACCTCCGGATTGAAATAAACCGTCATAATCCCCTCAACACCAAGGTCCTTAGCACCAGCCTGTTTCACCACCACAAGTCAGCTATCATCATTTTCCCATTTCCTCTCCTTCTTCCCCTACATCCCCTCTCTCCAAACCCCATCCCTCTCTCACCCCTCCCTTTCCCAGCCAAACCACCACTTCCCCTCGCCCACCCCCAAAACCAACACAGACAAAATCATAGAACAGGAGCCAAACATACCTTCAGAACCTGATGCGCCTCACACCCCTCATCATAAAACTTCATATCCTCCAAACTCTTAAACTCACTCTTCGCAACTAACGTGTAACCCTGAGATCGCACGTCTTCGTGGGCGGGCCCGGCGTCAAGGGAGAGGATGTAAGGGGATCCGTCCTATATATCAAGTTAGGCAGACTGGGGCAGGGAGAATTTGGGGACAGTGGATGGGTAAGAGGAGGAGGATGCTTGAAGAGATAGGGGGAAAGTTGAGGCAGAACGGAGGAGAAAAAAGGTACCTTCTTCGCCGTCTGGCTGAGTGTTTTATACAACCTAAGAAGCTTCTGCTGGTTCTCCTTTGATGGGATCTTGAACATTGTTACGCGGATTGTTTTCGCTGCCATTTTGAGTGACTTTTCGAGATATCTAGTTGATTGAGAGTCGAGAGTTTGTCGTTTGGTACGGAAAGGTACGGACAGGTAGAAGGCGGATGTTGATTTTGATTTCAATTTGAGGGCGATGTTTGGTGTCGAAGTCCGGGATCGGTAAGACCGGAAAAACTTTTACAAGAAATGAAGAATAGGAGGAAAGGATAAGACGGATCGGGAAGGTGAGAAAGTTTGATGAATTCGGCGTTCCACGTAGGATGTCAGGCGGATTACTCTGTTGAAGCTTAGAAATGAGGGGTCGATGAGGGACGGCGGGGTCATTTTCAGGGGTGCGGACGGGAATGTGGCCGCGGGGTGAGAATTACCCCACTATTGACGGCTACAGCCAGCTGTGTTGAATATACCTATCTAAGCAGGAAGGGAAATTCAACATTGATTAATGTTACAAGACAGCTGAGATGGCGAGAAATGCTTTTTGCATGATGTCTCTTCCGCGTTACAATTGTGTGTCGTTCGGAATTCCAATTGCTAGCTAATGTCTGTTTACTTGGGCAATTCTACCCCGCCAGGTTGTAGCTTGCTCCAATCCTCCACCACGCCTTTCTCAACATCAGGGATCGGACCCATCGGGGTGATAGCTTTGGGATTGATATCTCCATGACTTTTTGTATACTACCAAGTACAGTCAGCATCATTCATACTCTCCTAATCCTGCTCAACGACCTCAATCACAATTCTCGAGAGAAAGGAACAGGACTTACATTCTCTTTGATATGCCTAAAGTCTGTGGTCTCCCTAAATCCCTCCACACTCCAATACAAATTCCTCAACCACGCATTCAACACCGGATAATCGTGTCTAATAGTCCCTAAATTACACTTGAAATGCTGCACATATACCGTATCGAACCTCACCACCGTCGGATAAAGCCTCAAATCCAACTCCGTCAACCTCTCACCCAGCACATACGGCCCTCCATTCTCATGTATGATCTTCTCCAGCCTATTCAAAGCCTTGAAAACCGGCACGACATTCTTATCGTACGTTTCCTGATCTGGCGCAAACCCTGCCTTATAAACCCCAGCATTAAGATCAGACTGCATCCACTCCCCAATCTCCTCAATCCTCCCCCTCAACCCCTCAGGATATAAATCCAACTCTTTATACCCTCCCTCCAAAATATCATTCCACCCCTCATTCCAATTCCTCAACATCTCCAAACTCTCATTATTCACCAGACAATCATTCTTCGTATCCCACAGCACAGGCACGCTATACCGGCCCTTGTAATCTGGTTTGTCGCGGAAATAGATGCTGTGCATGTATGGGCTGTTAAAGAGGTGGTCGGGTGTTGCGCCGGCGTACGGATCGGATGAAGAGGGGAATTTCCAGCCCGGGTAGCCGGTCGAATCGCCTTTGGGGTAGGGTTTGACGATTGAGATCGGGATTGTCGTCGTGAGGCCTTTGAGGTGCCGGATTAGGTTTACGCGGTGCGCAAATGGGCAGAAGAGGCCTGGGGATCGGAATCTTAGGATCTTCTTTGATTGAATTAGGAGAGAGGAGGGGAGGAGACAAACCGATGTAGAGGTGGTATCGACCGGCTTCTGGAGGGAATTGGCCGCCTTTGGAGATTTGGCCGTGCCACGCTCCGTCTTTGAAAGTCGATCCTGGTTTGGAGGCCATGGTGAGGTGTTTTCGGATCTGCGAGGCTCTTCTCATGGATTGTTGTGTTGTTTATTCGAAAGAAGAGCTGGAAGTTGTTGATGTATTTGACGTAGGAAAGTGCGGGGATGCCGAAGCTCCGGAACGTAGCCTTGCATGCGAGGCTACGAGTTCGCTATGTTTATTTTCAGTGCATAGTCAGAGACGGCGAGAGAGCAGTGAAAAGGGAAAGCGCGTTACTTTGTAAAGTTGTAAAAAGCACTTCTATTAGAGGTAAGTGTAGTGCTTTTCCAATCGCAAAGCAGAACTGGTGAAAGGAGATCTTCGAGCCAGCAAGCTCGCTTAATTGTCAAATATCAACAATGCCCTTTGAAAATCAACCATTCTTCTTACGAAAGCGTGAACGAGATGATTGATCCTGCTTGATTTTGGCTATACCAATTTAGTACTCGAGATCTCGACATAACTTGTAAGTATAATCTTCTCCTGATACATATTGACAATGGCGGAGCCTGACCAATGCTAGACAAAATCAACAAAGAAAAGACAAGCTGCATTGCCAGTGCAGTATGATTGATCTCCTAAATGTGCACTTTTTAGGCAGCAAGGCTTCAAGCATGTAGGCAACCAACTCATCCGCAGTCCATCAACGCTCAGACAGTGTCACATTCGCTTAACATCCCATAAATACAGTATCCCACGATGTCAATGTCCCCCAAGTCCCCGTGGGATGTTAAGCGATCGTGACTTGGCAAGACCAGGAGATCAAGCATGTGCCAAAGTCGAAAATCATTTCAAAAGTGAACTTCTGTCTATGGCTTTATCGTTATCTCTTCAATTCTGCCAAGGCTTCAGTCAGCTCCTTCCTTAGCATCTCCAACCATCTTCAACTCAACTCTTAATATTTCATCATCTTTTGTCACCCTTCTATTCCTGATAACAACAACTCGACTATTTTCCATCGCGATTCAACCATTGAAGCTGTGTATTGCCTTGATAAAAATGCGTGAGTTCAGATATATCAGAGGTTGTGCATTCGAGTTGGTTGATCTAATCGTCATACAGCTTCTTCAGACCTCCTCGCTGCCCTGGAGGAAGAACGCCAACAGCTCTTCAGAATGATGCAAAATAGCAATAAGAATGGTATGTCGCGCTCTCCATCTTCAGGGAAGCTCATTTTGCTGATTTCATTATAAGCTGTCACAATCACGCTCGCATGCCAAAGCGCTATCAATGAGAAGCATGCCGTCTTCCACGACACGAGTCGCAAATGTATGCCTTCTCCTCTCTCATTGTATATGCCTCCACAACGACTAACGACTCTTGAAGACTCAAGATGGGTTGATCGACAGGCACGAAAGATGAATGCCAGGCTAGAGAAGAAGCGAAAAAAGCTGGAGCGAAACAAACAAAAGATGGGCTTCAGAAGAGACGTACTCTTGGCTGAGACCGAAAGTCGTAAGCTCATTCCTCACTGTTCCTCTCCGATGAGCAGTTCTGTTCAGTGTGCATCCCTGATCCTGACTTTCTACCTCTGCAGTGAAAGCCGATATTGCCAAGACGGAAGCCGATCGACTTTTCCTACAAGCACGCGCGAGAAGTAGGCTCGAGGAGATTGAACGGGAGAAAATGGCAGAGGTCACTGCGAATACCAGATTGGCCAGATCTCGAGCCCCATCGCCAGAACCATGCTTCCCAAGTGCACGTGCAGAAATTAACAACCTCGCCATGCAGACCTTTCCTTCGAGGGCAGAGAGACTGGATAATGTTTGCCGTGCCGAGACATTTCCCGAATCAAGACAAAGCTGCACTTATCACCATCAGAGCTATCCAAAGCCAACGGAAATTGTCGGATCAAAGCCTCTTTCTAAAAAGATCATCTGGAAAGTCACATACAAGGCTGACTCTCTCCTCCCGACTTTCTCCACTTCGGCTATCCCATCATCTACTCCAATCCCTACCAACGGGACGCAGAAAAGGAGCGAGATGAGTGCAAAGAGTAATATGAAGCTAATTGCATCCAACAAATACATCTGGGAAGAGTATGACCATTCTGAAGTCTTCGAGGAACCGGATAACCCTAATGACGAGGATTACGATCCAGAGATTGAGGACTAGGAGGGCTCATCGTGAAGGTGTGGGTGAGATCTTGTGGAGATATACGGAGCATTTGGGATATTTCGGAATGCAGGCGCTTGATTTGTGGATACGGATACTACGGTTGCAGATATTCAGTCAGTAGTGATATTTGGGGTGGTAAAATGGAAAGGGACATCGGCAGAGAGATAGTGGGAAGTGGACACACGAGAGATAGCTGGACTTCTTTGAACGAGGCATGATATTGAGCGGAAGTCACCTTTTTCTTCTCAGCCTTACAATGAAGATTTTCATCCCCTTTCCCGTGTGAAAGGTTCATGTTGCATGGGGTCCTCTGTTATGATGATGATCTAGTAAGGGGGCGCTGCAAAGCTTTGATACTCGAACCAAGAAAGGCGTCGACACTGATGCGGGACGAAGAGTTTAGAGACAGGCACTACTCGTTGCTTGTCAAATGTGATCTAGCATTAGAAGAGTGAATTTCAAATTCAACCTCTCCGAAAGCAGGATATCGACACTGTGAGCTGCAGCCCACAGGATGTTGCGGTCAGTGCGAAAGTAAATACACCCTCGTCTAAGTTCTGTGCCACTTCACGAGCTTCGGGCTGCAATAACCCACGACTTAATGATAGCCTGAATTGAATAAGAACTCCGGTCTCCTATCTTTTGTATCTGAATAACGTACGGTAGGTGCTGCCAACCACCGAGGTAAGTCAGGCTTGTGAGCGGAGGCAAGTGCCTTCATGTCCACTTCTGCGCTGTGGCTTAGAAGCAGATTCACGATTAGTCCGACAGACTAAAACCCTCGCATGAGAGAACTTGTTGCAAATTCTTTGCAGCAAGTTCCGTGTAAACCTCTAGCTAATCCAACGTAAATTCCAACGCGAAGCTGTATGTATAGCTCACCAAGCACTCTCTACCACTTCCCGACAATCACCGTACAACATCTTTCCTCCAAGAACGTCTACGCTTTGTGGGGTTGAGCTCCTCTAGCCATGGGTCCTCTCCTCGATCCAGTGTCTACCAAAGCTATACACATTCCAATCTTCACCAGCCGAAATCCCCTCATGCATAAACACACCTCCTTTGCCCTCGTCTAGCTAGTGCAACTCAGCTCAAATTCGAGACCAACGCAAATTCAACGCAAGAAACCATTGAATATCCCAGACTTGCTCATATCCGTAATCAACTCATGACACATACTCGTCAGCCAGAATTGGCTTCGACAACGGGCGTCCAGCAATCATTGGCACGAACTTCTTCGGCTTCTCAGGCGCGTAGGCTTTCGCGACGATCTCTTCGAGCTCTTCCTGGCTGTAGTGGTAGTCCGGATGATTGTTCTTCCAGGATGGGCCAGTTTGGGACTGATTGCCTGCGATGAAGAAATCGTCGTTGTCGAGGCCGTGGTTCAGATCCATGTCGGTGCTTTGATGAGGCTTGATGTGAGTGTAGTCTGGGCCACAGTCGTCCTGGTCCTCAATGTCGCTGAAGCTATCACTGTTGTATCGTACCTCCCAATTCCAGCTCTCGACCTTTTGCTTGTAGACCTGTGTCGATGATTGTGGGTCATCCCACCCGAATTGCTCGATCTTAGGCTTTGAAGTCGACCAACGTGTCTCCTGCACAGCTTGCACCCCACCAGAAATCTTTCCGGGCTTTCCTCCTCCGTATAAGCCATTCTGAAGACCATATGTAGGCATACATGCACTAGTAGCACACTGTTCATCCTGATCGAATTCCTCATCAACATAATCAGGCAAAGGAGTCCGCTCTTGCCAATCAATTGACTCAGTCGGCGATTTATACCAACCCGCAGCAACCTGCGCAGACACCATCGCATTCATTTTCAACTTCGGAGGCTTGAGTCCAGCTTCCAGTCTGAAAGCCTCCTGGACGCGGCATGTGGCTTCGTGGTTCTTGAAGATCGAGTAGTCCATATTTCCTGACTTCCAGCGGATGAGGAGCTCGACCGGTGACCATTTGCGCCAATTCATGTAGTCGGACTATATGGCAGAAGGATATATCAGTAACTGACCAGCGATAAGCGAGAGGGATTCGATAAGTGAAGCTCACCTGTTGTTGAATTTCCAACTCCAGCTGCTGAATTCGCCGCTTGTGCAAACTCGCATCTCCCGATACCACTCCTTATATCCCATTGCAGTTTCATTGTGTCGATTACGAGCGGCGTCTGGTGCCAAGGAAAGCGAGTCCCACTCTGTGTAGAGCTGGTTTTCGATGTTCGCTGCTCGGATGGTGACCTCATGGCTGTCTGCACGTGCTGCTTTCAAGCGTTCCTGGAGGGCGTGCAGTCTTGTGGCTGGCTTGACGTTAGAAAGGAGAGAATTGGGTCACCATACGGAATAGAGCCTTACAATCAGGGTCAAATCGACTGAGGTTCATGGCAGGAAGGAGTTGCATCGGAGCGTCCTCAACATCTTGATGAGTGCTGAGATATTCTAACCGCTTTCTTGGCGTATACTTCGAACGAGATGGTGCCATCGTCGGCTCGAGGATGAGATCAGAGATTGTGGCGTGTTTGAAAGAGCATGAGATGTAGAAGAGCTTGTATCCAATGTGAAAGAACAATTGGGCTGTCAAGGTACCATGGCAGTAGTTTAGGTGAATGCTGAATTTGCAGAAACTGCGTCAGGCGTTTGCTGAGACGAGTTATAGCCACCAGATACGCTGGATGGATGTAGCACAAGCCGAATCAAGTCTATGAAGGACATTCAAGTGAATGTGACTCCCACCGCTCCTAATGGCAAGTGAATGCTTCTGCTTTTGAAGGTAAACAATTAAGCGAGAGCCCAACTTCACGTGTGCAAAACCTGGAAATTACGAATGTGCACAGAGAAGATCCGGAATAACTATCCAGAAAGACAGTATGTATGGGACATGAATCGATAAGAAGCTTTTTGGATGTAGTCAGCTATAGAAGTTAGCTGTCAGGTTGGAGGAGGGTGGTCACAAGAAGTCGATCCCCTTTGACAAGGAAGCGTTCGCTCATCGCTAGACCCAGGCGACCTATGCTAGAGTGACTACAAGCCAGAGCAAGAAATGGAGAGCAATAGAACTTGGATTCAAGAAGCTATCGTCTGAAGAAGTCCATCCTATGTGTTTCTGTAGGGGCAGAATTCAACACCTATGGCGCACTTGACAATGCCATGGTCCTTGAGAGTCATATTTGTTCCAAGAACCCAGTTTCCTTTTGGTGCCGGCAATCTCAGAACTCATCACAGCCACCGCAACCGCAGCAGCCCTCCTTTTTGACCTTCTTTCCATTGTCATCTCCACTGCCCTTGATTTCAATCTCCATTTCCACCTCGGCTTTACCACCATCCTTGACGTCAAGGGTCTTATCGAAGAGCTTAACGAATTCATTATCCTTCTTGACCTCACCACGCTTCTTCTCAATCTTCTTCTCGGCCTTCAGTGCACCAATAAGGGAGGTCTGGGCATTATTGATGGCGGTCTGGCCGAATGTAAAGGTTAGCTTTGGCTGGGTAGAATTGGAATGTGGCTATGTACGACATTAAGACGGGGGAAGGCAAAGGGAAACAAATATACGTACTGGATCATTGCTGGAGTAAGCACCAGAGAGTTCTGTGAGGAAGGCATTCAGTCCCTGGGAGTATGTGGTGGAATGCTCAGGGGTAGCATCGTCTCCCTTAAGGGCATTCGCCGCCGGAGTGTCGATCTCATTCTCCTTCTTCCCCTTAGGTTGGAAATCCTTCCAGGAAGCAGCTAGAGCTGATATTAGAGAACCGTTTCATGACAACTAGAGACTAAACGTACACATTGCGACTGTATGCTGTCTTGATTGACTAATTGTGGTGTCGGAGTTGTGGTTCATTGTTTGCTAGACTTGGTCGTGGTGAAGGTTGATTCGGCGGTGCGAGTTGATGTCGAGGAAGGAATGAGGGAAGGGAACTTTTGAGGAAAGAATCTTCGCCTTTTGTAGACACACCAAGGCATGTCGCTCAGAATCAAAATGAAGTCGCGAAGAGAACATGCAAATTTGTAGCCTAACCTGTCTGAGTTTCTGAGAATCTGTACCTGCTGCCAGGCATCAAGTTAAGCGATGAACCACGTTAGCAAAATCCATCAAAATACTAGCAGCCTTATCCACCACGTAAACCTAGTCGATAGATTCTTCACCTTTTGAGTCACTATATGACCCTTGAACTGATACGTCCGTCCTCCTAGAGCGCCTCGATGGGGTGGATAGGAACTACTTGCCAATCACGTGTCAGAGTTGGCTTGTTCATGGTCAAAGGATGCAACGACAGAATGAATGTATTGAGTAGCGTAGATGGCATACTGGAGTTTTGTTATATTTCTAAATATATTGTCCTTCTGGCTGTTTAAGTTTGTCACTTTCTTCCTGTCTGGGGCTCTCCTGCTTTTGGTCTTCCATGTCTTTCACTTTCCAGATAGCCAGGGCAGCCCGCTTTGTTGTCACCAAAACTCCCGCCACGATCTGCTTCTAGATATTGATTACCCTCTATCTTGGTAATAGATGAAGCTAAATTGGAGTAGGCTGGACATCAGGTGGAACTTCCACAAGCCTCTCACAAATGCGATTACGTTTCAACTTCGGACTTGGGAAAGTTTTCTGTTTTACATCAGCAGCAGAATAAGAATTTGGAGAGGAGTGGCTGTTCCCAGGGTGCACTAAAAGTTCCTTACTTTACCATATGGGGAAGAGGGTGAAGCCTTGTCGATCTTGCTACTTTGAGTGCTGAATAGAGGTTCTGCACCCGGTACATCAATGACCATTTCCGGCTGTTCTAACACAGCTTCAAATTATGCAGGGACAGATTAGCGTGACACTGAGTCGTTGAAGGTGGGAAGTACTTATCAGCATCTCAGTTCAGAAGGGTATCGCATCTGAGCTTATGCTTGAGTGTGGATGTTGGACTTCACCCAAAACATTGGTCCCACACTACACACTCCGCTCTCCTTTGCATCAGGAACCACATGAGAAGTCAACACTCTCCTGTGGATGATAGAAATATCCTCAATGAGATAAATTGGAAGACAAACTTTCCAACTCACCCACAAACACCTCCAAATACCAATCCCGCATTTTCCAGCACAGAGACTTTAGCTACAAACCTCTTTACTTTGGCCCACTTACATCGACAAGTGAAGTTCACCACTGCTTCATGATACACCTGCAAAGTACGAAATCTACTACGCTGTTGAGAACTTGGTTGCAAGTTTTTCTCGTACAACGAGCGGAGGATCGACCGTGAATATTACATACAACCACGTTGTGGGTACCACGGCCACAAGCCAAGTGCTACCAGCCCTGCATCTAACAACGGAAAGCCACCAGCTAGTACTGACCTTGAGTCAAAGGCAGGCAAACAAAAGGTACCATTCGGTCCAGGCGCAAAATATGCCTCGATCAGTATTGGAATCTCCGTTCATCCTTACCCCGCTGTAGGGCGTCATTCCAACGTGTATTGAAGTCATTGTTGTTGTTCTTCACCAGGTAGACTCTGCGTGATTGTTTGATTCTTTGCTTCTCATCACTACTTTCAATTTGTCCTGCAAGTACTTTCTTTTATACGTTTCCAACATGGCCCCAGATGAATCTCAATCGAGGGGAAATGGCTCAATGGCTCCTGATGGTTACAGCAATGGCTACCAGATCCCGAATATCACTTTAAAGGCGCCAGAGAATAGACGGATAAAAGTTCTCACAATTGGTGCAGGTGTGTCAGGTATCATGATAGCGTACAAGATCCAAAACAATGCCAGAAGTAGTTACATTCCTTTCCCAGTTCCTCGCCCAAAAGTCATGAGTCTTGAACTCAAGTACTGACAAATCTAGCGTGGAGCATGTCAGAAACGAGAAGAACGAAGACATCGGAGGAACCTGGCTTGAGAATAGGTATCCTGGTGCAGCTCGTGATGCCCCTTCACATGCATATACTTTCAACTTCGTCCTGAAGTGAGTATCCTATTGTGCTTCCTATTGTGCTGCTGGGAAAATTTCTTTCAGTCCGGACTGGCCTCTTTATGCGAGTCGTTCTCCTGATATATGGAAGTACTTGGACAAAGTCTGCGAGGTCTTCGATCTCCGAAGGAACATGATATTCAACGCGGCAGTGGTAGGATGCTATTGGAACGAGGCAGAAGGCCAATGGACTATCAAACTTCGCCAAACCAAACCAGGCTCGGCTCCCAGAAGAGCAGCGCAAGGAGTTCCGAACAAACACTAAGGCACTGGTGGAGCATGCCAAAGATCTCGAAGGCCAGATGAATGGTTTCTGGGACTTATTCTTTACCAAATCGGAAGGACAAAAGAAGGCGCAGAAATTATTCTCAGCCCGGATGGCAGAGCACATCAAAGACGAAAGGCTCTTGAAGGGCTTCACACCCAAATTCGATATTGGTTGTCGAATAATTACTCCAGGTAGCAGTTTCTGGTCAGCAGGCACTGAATAAGGAGTACTGATCTTCTGAGGGGATCCATGTCTGAAGGCCATCCAAGAGCCGAACGTCGATGTTCACTTTTCCGCGGTGAATAAAATTACCGAGGACTCGGTCATGGACACGGACGGGAACGCAAAGAAGATTGACACAATCGTCTGCGCGACCGGCTTCGATGTAAGCTATCAACCTCGTTTTCCAGTTGTTGGCCCAAACAGAGTCGACCTGGCAGACAAATGGAAGGTGTGTCCGGAAGCATATCTTGGAATCACTGTCCCAGATATGCCAAACTTTATAACCTTCATTGGAACGTCCTGGCCCGTCGAAAATGGTTCGATAATGGGACCCTTGAACTCTAATATGCAATAAAGTTCATCAAAAAGATGCAAGGCGAGGCGATCCGGTCGATTGTCCCCAAGCAAGATATTACAGATGCCTTCAATGCCCACACGCAAGAGTTCATCAAGCATACAGTCTGGTCAAGCAACTGCAGGGCTTGGTACCGAAGCAGAAATCCCGTGCTCGGTTACTGAACGGGACTTGTGTTGACTGACCTATTCGATAGACAACGAGACCGGAAGAGTCAATGCAGTATTTCCTGGCAGCTCGTTACACTACTGCCAGGTCATTGAAGAGCCCGGATACGAAGATTACAGCATCACTTACTAGAACAAACACAACCCGCGGGTCTATCTTTCCGAGTAAGTGATACTCACGTGCTAACCTATATCTACCAGATGGGCGTTTCTTGGCTTCGGATTCACCTACGAGGATATGAATAAGACCAAAGAAGGAGTCGACCTCACTCCGTCCCTTAGTGAGGAAGCTATCGACCCTAAGTGGATGGCAGAAGTGATCAAGACCGGCGTGGTTGTCGCAGATCGCAAAGTTGATATACCCCAGCCGGCAAAGTAGTAGATGCGTGAGAAATCTGCTATTTCATGGAGCTCAATATATTGATTATCAGCAGATATCGAAGTTTTGCCTGCAAGGGCCGTAGTGCCGCAGATCGGCAGATTGTTGATGCATTAAAGTGTTGCCCCTAATCGACCCCGCAAGTGCGGGGGCTTTCAGAGACCCTGAGAACTTTGCCGGCCCACGGAGAGCTAGGTTCCGCAGAACAGAATAAAAAATGAGCTTCACTGTACGTTGAGAATATGCTCAATTTATCAAGGGTTTTTAATCGGCAAAAGTTTTGGTCAATTTGAATGATGCGAATTACCTCAATCGTACTCAGATTTAGTCCCGTTGAACTTGGTCCCCACATGAATGTCTATTCAAGCCGTCATTGTCTGGAACTCGCGGGAGACGTTCGTTTCCGAGTCCATTCGCTAGAACATAAACCCAGACTTCGTCACAAGGCTCCGGCATTCACTTGATCTCGGTACCTGTCCTGTATCGTTTCATGTTTATTTAAGTTCTGTGGGGGATACCCTCCTTTTCCCTGTACTTTCCTATCATTGCTTAAGCGACATATATCGAATAGCCATATCAAGATCATCCCAGTTCATAGATCACAAGGTGTTTATGGTGCTCTAGCTACGCGTAAGTACTTGGCCGGAAGATACTACCGAAGTAAATGACGAAGAGCTCATCCATATGAAGATCAATGCCTAAGTAGAGGCTCAATTGCAAACTACAACGCATATATAATGCAGCCATCATTCTTCTTCTTATCATCTGTCTTCTGTTTTCTGGTTACCCCCTCCCTCCATTTGGAACGCACCTTGCTTTTGTGTTCGAATTCAATCATGCATCTTGGAAATCTGCTGCTGGTTGTCAGCACAGCGGTGCTGGCCGTTGCTGCTCCTTCAGACAAGAAAAAAAGAGCTGGCAATTTCCAATTCTTTGGGGTCAATCAGTCAGGTGCTGAGTTTGGAAATGGAAACCTCCCAGGAACGTTGAACAAAGATTATATATGGCCGCCGACGTAGGTTTCTTTTGCTCAGGTGAAACATCTCTGCCGGAGCTGACGACATCGATAGATCTACGATCGATACTCTGGTCAGCAAGGGGATGAATACTTTCCGTATGCCTGCTCTTCACCGTTAGAGTAATATCAGAAGATTAATTTGCATACACAGGTGTTGCTTTCATGATGGAACGTCTCATTCCCACCACAATGACCGGTACCGTCAACCAAGCATACGCGCAGGGACTTACATCATACGTCAACTACATCACGAATACGAAGGGAGCAATCGCAGTCATCGACCCTCACAACTTTGGCCGCTATTATGGAAACGTAATTAGTGATCACGCTGCCTTCAAAACTTGGTGGACTACAACAGCCAAGATGTTCGCTTCCAATACGAAGGTAGTCTTTGACTGCAACAACGAGCCACATGATATGGGTTCCGTCAGTACTTTCAGTCTTATGCAAGCATGTATAGATGGCGTGAGAGCAGCTGGAGCAACCAGCCAGTACATCTTCGTCGAAGGTACAAGCTGGAGTGGAGCTTGGCACTGGGTCTCAGCCGGAAATGGAGATCTTGCGAACCTTGTCGACCCGCAGGACAAGATCATCTACGAGATGCATCAATACCTTGACAGTGATGGATCTGGCACATCGACTGCCTGTGTCTCTTCCACCATTGGCTCGGAGCGCATCAAGGAAGCCACCGCATGGCTGAAAGCCAACAACAAGAAGGGCATCATTGGAGAGTTCGCTGGTGGAAATAACGCTCAATGCAAATCTGCGGTCACGGATATGCTGACATACATGGTCGCAAACAAAGATGTTTGGACTGGGGCTCTATGGTACGTACTCGGGAAATTGTTTCCTTCCAATTCGCTTGTCTCAGTGTTCGGGGTTTCCTGAGACACAATGTAAAGCGTTCTTGACAGACAAGTACTGAATCTCATTAGGTGGGGTGGTGGCCCCTGGTGGGGAGACTACATGTACAGCTTCGAGCCTCCGAATGGGGTCGCATATGTCAACTTCCTGCCGATCATGATGCCGTTCGCTTAGGGTACTCAGGCGGACGAGAAGGCAAAAAGAGATCTGTACATATGAGGGAGGTGGTGGAAACGAAGGGCTGATTTGTGTATATTTTATAGCAATGGTCACTATCCCTCACAATATACTACATATCTGGGGAAAATAATGTCTCAAAGACTCGAATCCGTTCTCGTCCTTTTCTCGAGACATACCAATGGTCAAAGGGAACTGGTCTCGATAAGTCAAGGCACTTTTCTAGCCTCTCGATCTTTTCCTAAAGATAAAATAGTCCCGAGACACTTCTAAGACTTTGAGAACGAGATTAAACAACTTACAGCTTGAACCATTTGCGAAGACAGGTTTCATGGGAAAACGCAGAAGAACACTTCGATATATTTCTGGCTTTAGCCGTGAACGCCACAGCCTCTAGCGAGTGGATGTGGCTGGGGTGAAAGTGGGGCCCGGGCGTGCGTAAGAGGGGAAATGTGCCTCCGACTTTTGTCTTCACTCAGGATTCAGAGCAGTACTTTCAACCGTGTCAAGATCTGCCTGGTCTAATTATTCCTTCAAAAATATTCATTAGTAAAATCTGCGAGGTTTTTTTTTGTAACAGCGTTCTACCCGCAGGGAAGCTGAATTGTCGGCATTCCGTTCGGCAACATCAAGCCGGCTTCATCACGCTACCATTGTCCGCTAGATAAGCTATTTCGTGCCAGCATGGATCCCAGTTTCTACAGAAACATGAGTATGCTTTATGGCGTAGGGCCTGATCAAAATCCTCAAGCTGCTGCCGAAGAACAGCAGCCAGATCGAATGGATACAAGTTCGGGGAGCAAAAGTGCCCCGCCAGATACGAATTGGACCGTCTACGGCCCAGACGTATCGAGAGGTAACTTGCGAGAAATACCAAACCAAGTCGACGAAAGCGATCCAAGAATGCGTGTAGGATGGGCTTCGGAATCTAGTAAGGGTGTTGGCGAGATGGGCTGGATGTCGTCACGGGATCAGCAGCCTTTGTTGTGGTCGATGGGGGATGACGAAGCGTAAGATTGAGCTCAATTTCCTTTGCTGTTGCTCTGCCTGTATCATGGACGTCTTGCCCTAGCTAGATCTGTATGGGGTGCACTATTTGCTCTGAATACCTTACGGAAGCCAGACTAACAATATCAAAGCACACCACGGGCCCCAGACCAGGCCTCACATTATCCTTACCCAGATCTATCACTGCCTCATCCGAGCTTGCATCTGGATTTCCGAATGGCAGTAACACTCAACCCTCGTATATCAGTCGGATCTACGCCCTTTGGCCACCGTAACTGGATCTCGTTTGTTGGAGGCAAGTGGTCAGGCTCGTGGGGATCAGGAATTTGCTTGGTAAAATTCTCCAGCTGAATTCTTTGCAAAGTACTCACAAATTTCAGCCCGGTGGTCAGGACAGTCAATTGATTATAGGCGACGGGTCAGCCCATCTTCAAACGAATTACATTCTTCAAACATACGATGATCCACCAGCTCACATCGTCGTCAAAACTCACGGGTGGCGGACAGGCCCGCCTGAAATCCTCGCTCAGCTTGCCGATCCCGAGCAGGCCGACAATGTTGACCCTAGCAGTTACAAGTTCAGACTCTTCATTGATATGGAAACTGGGGATGAAAGGTACAAGGACAAGGTGAACTGTGGTATGTGGGTGGGAAGCGGGATGAGGAAGGGAGCTGAGGTAATTTATGAGTAGGTCACCCCCAGCAATTCATTAATCAAGCTAACTTCGAAAGCGCATACCGTGTATCATAAGTAGTACAAAGTTCATAATACATATGAACTGCTAGTTGAACCCCCCTGGGTCCATGATTAGACACTATGGCATGTCCTGCTGGACGCCAAGTTACAACGGGGACAAAATGCTATATTCATATGCGCATATCAAGCAATCGGTTCTGTTATGTTGCGGTAATACCAGCTAACCCACGAAAGAGTACAGACCAGAATAAAGTCCACACCTAGCATCCAAGAGCGTCTGCTGAGGATCAACGACTTTCACACCACTCGCACCGAAAGACCCTAGAACGCCCAAATCAGTGCCATCAAATCTCCCCACTATATTCCACCCTGGACCCTGCAGTGGATTCTTTGCGAAGCTCACCCAAACATCTCTCATATACTGGCTCAGAGCCTCGTCTTGAGCGGTAGCTCCATCTCCCGGGTACGTTCCAAAGACCAGTGGCAGGTCAGATGAATGATAGGCACCAATCGCAGGGATAGGTGACAGATTTGGGAATGTGGCGTTGTAGTAATATCTCCACGTGGGGTTGCCAGCAGCAGTCGATTGATTCGCCAACAATGCTAGTGGACATTGGACGCCGATCTCAGTGAATATTTGAGCAATGGCTTGAGACTCGTTGTGATTCCTGTTCTCCCCACGCGATAGGCTTGTGCGACAAGAGGTTGGAGTTGCGGGAGGAAAGCGAATGTTGTTTCGACGAAGGGAGTGAGGTTATCCTGCCCGTATATGAAGAGCGTGCCTCCGTTTGCGGTTGAGCCGACTAGTAGTGGAACTTTGGCAGCTCTACCGGACGACCGCGAGCGTGTCGCGCTGGATACGAATGTCACACTGTCGACGACAGGAGGGAAGCTCAAGGAGCGGTCCTGAATGATATTCTTTATCGTATGCGCAGGTGATCGTCGGACACATTCCAAGCTATTGGTATCATCTGCCGACGGCGACGAACCGGAACAATCCAATGCAGAGACGAGAGCAAGCCAGCCTTGGGTTGTATTGACTCCTAGACTTCCTGGTTTTGACTGATGATATTCCCGCTCTGAACGATGGCAGCACGGCATGGCAACGCTGAGGCAGGAGGAGCTGTCAGGATCGAATCGACAGATATAGCGCCTGATGACTCGCTGAAGATCGTGACCTTGTCGGGGTCGCCGCCGAAGGAATCGATGTTTTCTTGCACCCATTGCAGAGCGTATCTCTGATCCAGATAGCTCAGATTCGTCTGGTTCAATGGGAGATCCGGCGATGCTGGGAAGCCGAATACTACAATACAGAAAAGAGTTGTCAGTATTTCTTGACACAGCTTGTCTTGGCACAGCTTTGGTTGTGTGATGTAGGGTGTTCGCACTATTCAACCGGTAGTTGAAGGATACCATGATGACATTTTCATAGGCAGCAAAGCTCGATCCATCGTAGAAAGGTATGCTCGAGCTTCCAAATGCTAGACTACCGCCATAGATCCATATCATCACTGGCCATCTGTTGGACAGTGGCACGCCGCCAGGTTGAAAGACGTTGAGGTACAAGCAGTCTTCACTTTCTTCCAAGACCGGGGAGATGGTGTTGCTGAAATTGGAGAGGAAGCTGCCGCCTGCAATAAAGGTACGTCAGAGCAAGTTCGCATATTTGAGAGTTCAGTTGTTGAAATGCTGAGTTCACTTACTGTTGACTTGTTGTATACATGATGGCGCGAATGCGGTTGCGTTGAGAGGTGTGCTCCATGGCGATGCTGGAGTAGGGGGAGAGATTTTGACGGGTGGTGACTTGGGGAAGGGAATACCAAATTAACCGGCAAAGGGGAGAGTATCCTCTGGCCTGTAGGACCTGTGACCCCAGCAATCAACTAGGTCATTCAAGTCGTCAAGGATCGCAAGCTTGACAATATACTCGTCGCGAAGGGGTTTCCATCCTCGAACGCTTCTGAAGTTCCTGAATATCCTTCTTTCGGTGGCCTTGGTAGCTACTATCATACGGCTCTTATCCCTACTATGGCGCTGATATCGGGGCCTTGGAGTCTGTGGGCGCCGAGCTTCGGAGCTGATTCTCTGGACTTTGAGAGGATGAGGACCCAATACATGGCTATTGGTGATACAATTTTGAGGTTTTCGATGTATAGTAAGGCTGAGCTCGCGGTGAACTACACGAGATATCGGCAGCAGCGTGCTGCGGGCTTTCTGACAGAACAGTTAAATTTTAATGTTGGGCAATGGCCGTCCCCTGAGCTGTATCCCGTGGTGTAGTGCTGCTAGATAACGCCTTCATAGGCACAAGGGATGGATATCTGCTATCAAAGTCTTTCGTTTTGGGAAGTCTCGTGCTTCATTTTCAAGGATCGAATCATTATGTATTGATATTGCTCCATATAAATTTGATCTTCAGAGCTTAAGAAAAGTTGGAATTTCCTAAATAGCATTATGGTATGAAAGGATCTGCGTGTCTTCAAAGTGCGTGAAAATTACTTGTAGGTTGGGGCGACCGCAAGAATTCCATGATCGACGCTGGCAAAACTGCTGCATTCCGGGGCAGCGTGTTTACATTCGCTTATCTACCCCGCTATCATCCCACCAAGCTTCAAGTGGTGAACAGCCACTTGCACTTGTTAAGTCTTGGGTAGTGTCAATTGTGACCGCAGCCTGAGCAATTATTGCATCCGTTGTGATAGTCCAGGAACCTCTCAACCGTACCTTGCAGTGCTGCCAGAGCTGCTTCAGCCTCCTTGACGTTACCTCCCATGATCTTTGACTCTTTGATTGCTTCGTATGCAGTTCCAGTCTCCTCAAGGCACCGCCAGATAAACGGAAGAGGGTTTGAGTTGGATAAGATGATGCAAAAGCGATTGTGTTCTCGGCCTTCGTGAAGGTAGATTCCAGTAGAATGAGGAATCCCAGCTTCGTTCAAAGGACAATCTGTCTTGGTACAGGATTTAGGAGACTCGGATGTTGATGTTATGCTTGACATTATGGGTGATTGGACCGAAGGACTTTTGGCGGATTAAAGCGATCATTTTGATGTACTGCAGCTCTGGAACGATGGTTTACGAGGAGCGGGAGATCAATCGGGTTATATGCACATTTAGCCATCAATTGAATAAATTCCGTGAATAGCTTGAAGCGCTCGTTCTCAGAATAGATCTTTTCTTTGTATTTTGGAGAAATGGAAATAATGCCTTGAAAGAGTGGATAATACACTCTGTCCAAGTAGTTGGCCACCCGTTAAGCCTCTACAAACACTTTGAAGGAATGTCCGAACGGACGTTTTCGATTGGCTCTATAGGCATCGTTCAACACCTGGAGCAGTTTATGGACAATGCTATTAAGAAGTTGTTTGAAACCTTTCAAGCAAGACAAAGCTATTGTGGAGTTGTGTCGAGTCTTCGGCCGATATCGCCGGATTGGGGACAACGTCCGCAAGACACGGAACTCGTAGTCCGGCGCACAAGATTTTTGTTGCATATCGTAGAATCTGAAACAATCGCTTGTCAGTGAATCAGGAACTAGCTTCTGACTGTAATGTAAGTAAGTGAACATTGCGGTTGATAGGAGGAGGTGCTCTCAGAATTTCGGAGGTCGCAAGAGTCAGCACTCAACAGATCAAGCACAAATCAGTCAGTTGAGGAATCTGAGACGGCTATAAGGATTGATTGGGGTGATATAGCATGGGAGACCTATAATCAGTCTCAGTTTGTTATCGCGAAAGTATCAAGTTCGGAGTTTTTAAGAGCGGATGCCTGGAGTGGAGACCCAAGGGGTGAGCGAAGAGTGGAACAGGCGAGACGTTATTTGTTGTAGAGAAGTAATCGCTGGCAATGAACAATTCAGAATAAAGGGAAAGCTTCGAAAGAAAAATTGAGTTTGACAAGAACTTCAGAGGATCCATGTGCGCTTCAAAAATGTGAAGTGACAAAATGGAGGAAAGAGTGGAAGCAGGTCAAAACCCGCAAATTTAACAGCAGTCTCGATCTTTGTTGAACAGTACTGTAAGACAAGGGAATAACGAGAAGATACGCTTCAGAATAGAAGCTCAGGTCTATTGTCAATGGCCATATCTACATCGAGACAAGGTAAATTGAACAGGATATGTTCTGGCTTCAGAGCCGATCCACGGGTCGGAGTGCCATGATGGTCTTGAGGCGCTGGAATGCGGTATGATCATAGATTAAGCTTCCTTTCCCTCTGGAGAATCCATCATTCAGTCCACCCGAATACGTGAGCGACTTTAAAGCCATAAGAGAATGAGAAAAGGAGCATTGTCACGTGAGCTTTGAGATGCGATCGGAACTAACCAGTCGCAGTGAATGGAAGAACTGAGGAAGAGTTGAGTCGGAATGATTTCATGGACATTTATTTGTGGGAGTCTCCGAAGGTTCGATATGTGGAGGCTTTCAAAGCCCAAAACTGGTGGATTCGGCAACAGGAGCAATTGTTCGCATCTTGAGCATAAGAAAGAGAACTCTGTGTTTGTAAACATGGTCAGTTGTTGTTGTCGTCTCGAGTATGTATGGTGTGGCTCTATGATAGGCAATGCATCCTTGCGAAACAATCGAACGGTGTTTTCAAGCAGTAAGAGTGGGAAATGATATACTTGTAACTTCGTAACTATGGCTAGGAGTATAACATAACGGTAAGATGGGCTGGTATTTTATCAGGGGCGAATCACCATTTTGAGACATCTTTTCATTAGGGAAATCAATTGACTTCAGTGCCAGCTTGCAATTTTCGAAGATTGACCGATAAACTTGAAAGCCACCCTCGTGCTTGACTTCAATATAATATGTGCAGACTTTGTTTATTCAGCTCGATGAAGTCGGCTTGGATCCAGGATTCTTTTTCGGGGAACAGGTGCCGCAGGCGCCTGAGGCTAATCGAGGCATTCCTGAAGCCTTAGAGTGATCGCCAGCGGCAGTCCAAGCCAAATCCTGGCATTTTGAGATCCTGGCCTGCCAAGATGGAAATAGACGCGCTAAGACACGACTTCGCGTCTTCTCCCAAGAGCTTCTTGCCAGCTTACTTGATCATGAGGCGCAAAGCTACCTCCGGAGTTTACAAGCATTTGCAGTAGGAAAATTCGGCGCACACTAGTCTTCCATTTCATATCCCCTTATCTGAGATCCCCCTCTTAAGATTTAAATATCCGAGCTTGGCCATTTTCTGTCTCAAGAGTCAACGCCATGATACTCAGTGGCCTCGAAATTGTGTCTCGTCAACTGGTCCGTAATCTTCGCCATGTCGCCCAGCAACAGCAGCCATGCGGAGTAGACCTGACACTTCGCCAAGTTTCCAAATGGACCTCAGCAGCAACAATTGACTTCGATAACAATAGGCGGCAAGGCGCCCAAACTTCCGTATTACCTTTTGACGGCACCAACCGCTCCATCACCCTCCAGCCTGGCGCCTACTTGGTCGACTTCAACGAGACCGTTGAGATCCCTCGAAATTGCATGGGGAGTGTTTTTCCTCGGTCGTCGCTGTGGCGTTCTGGGGTGAGCATCAGTGCTGGTGTCATCGATGCTGGCTATGAGGGGGCCATGGGAGCGCTGATGGAGGTCAAGAATACGAATGGGCTTATTCTCTATGAAAATGCCAAGCTTGCGCAAATCGTTTTCGAGGATATGACTGGAGAGGTTGAGGGATATAGTGGGGTTTACCAGGCATCGACGAGTAGTGCTGGGCGAGATGGGCCCGAGAAGCGAGATGGATGAGAGGTTGCCGAGCCATTTCACCACTGCTCGGGCATAATATGTATGAAAAGCTTCAGAAGTCAAGACACATTTGGTAAAACCCTCAAAGATCGCTTCGGGCGGTTCAGCAACAGCGCATGGGTGGATTTGGGACCCAAGACAAGATATCATCGGACCAGAAGTCCGCAAATTATGGCATCCGAGGACAGACGATATCAAGAGCTCCGAGAATGGTCCCAGATAATGCTTTCACACTGCGGTAAGTTCCGATCGATCTTAATATCTTGGATCCTCACTTGATGTGCTCCCCAACTGCAATTCGAAATTGACGTTGATCTCGAAGCCGCCGACCCAATTTTGCGGCTCAAGGCTCGGAACTGACAGGCCCACATTGCACAGCTGCCGACGGGACGAATCAGCACGGCATGTTCTCTGTAGGCGGTTGTAAATTGATGTCTTTGAAGCTCGCAAAACGCATTTTATGTGCTCCATTGTCATAAAATCTGGAAGTTAATGGATCGGCAGCTCCCGCTTGTCACCAGTCATACAAGTGCTTCCGCCCAACGGATGTTCGGAGGCACGATCGACTCGTAGAGCTCCTCCAGCGACACTGAGTTTGGTCGCCGTCTATTGCGGGAACGTCACTGTACCCCATTCGAAGCAAGGGAATAAAATGCTTTGATTTGGCGGAGTGGTGGACAGGACCGAATTGGAGCCGAAAAGTTTGGGGTTCGAAGACAAAGAAGAAGGATTGTTGGGGAGATGAAGACTAATGAATAGGACTGTCAGCGTGATACTGGACCAACAACACTCTACTGATCCTGTTCCCACTTCGTGTCGCCTCCATTCCCTCGTGGCACAAAGCGTCTTTGCTGGGCAAGGTCGTCTCGGAAAGCTTTCGCCTAGAGGGTTAGTGCTGCGCATCGAAGGATATAGGGGCTCTTTAGCGTATCCATCCCGTGTTTAAGCTTCTGTCAGTGCTTTACCACTAATTCATCCTCAGCTCGCCCTTTTCCAGCTTCTCCAGAATACCATCAAATCTCACATCGAAAAGTATTATCGAAAATTGTCGGATACAGGCAACAGAATCTCGAGATCTCTAAGCCTGTGTGTTACATGAGACTGAGCAGTCTCACGACGGGCCGTCGTTTTGCTCCGGTGGACAATTCCCATCTCGAACCCCAGCTTCATTGTGATGTGGGACATGGGGTGATTTTAGCACACCATAGAACTTGGCAGCCAATAGTGAGTCCCTGGAAAAGCCTATCTTATCGACAGCTCAGGTGGTGGCAGGCTGAGGCTTGGCTACAGTAGCATCGAGTTCCAGACTTCTGATTGACCCAGAAAGAGTAGCACAGGTCTCACTAACGCAGGTACGCGAACCCATGATGGCTCAGAAAATTCAAATGTCTACAAGGCCCTTTTGCTTGTTCCTCGACCTTCATAAAGTAAGGATGAATAATTCGCATATGTTGCACCAACAGACTAAACCGCGCACGTTTCTGCAACTGATACGTTTTTGTTTGCTCACTTATCTGGTTACTATCGATGTCCTTGGTATGCAAAGCTTGACGAATAAGCAGTGCTGAGCAAAGCTTGGAAAAACAAGCCTCCTTCCAGATTCGATATTCAGGGGTGATGGTAACCTGCCAAAATGGAGCTCGCAGCTGAACACGCCAATCAGTGTCAGCTTGACAATCAATATTGTGGCGTGGGGAGTAACCCTGTCTCGACGCCACTCGGCTGCGAGTTTGTTGTAGCTCTTCAGCCCCAGAATCTAGCCCATACGCGCTCGACCCTGAATGTCCGGGGACCTCTCATCCTCCCATCGCTGTTCAACTGGCCCTGACTGGTCCCGACTATTTGTATCACTCTTCGGATATTTCTCTCAAAGCTAGTGCTGTACACAATGGGCGGCGACATAGGTCTAGGCAAGGGAATTGCAGTCTACAGCTAGCGGAGCCAAGACCTCGCCTGCTTCCCTGCCTGTACTCTTTCCAATAAAGTCCTTGCAGCACCTTTGATTTGATTCTTGATGTCGTTTCCTCTCGTTTGCCCTGAGTTCTGACCGTTACCCACTTCATCCCGTCCCTACCGACTGTTAACCTTCTCTGGTGCGGAGCCTTCGCAATCAGCTGGAAATATGTGGATGAGGATATACTTGTTTTTGGCCTTCGTGCCAGTCCTGGTTCGCTCTCTCGCTTCCACAGACGAGATTCAAGATGCAGACCCATCGCAATCAGGCTATTTGGACAATCACAACCTACACCCAAACACAGTCGGGTCTGCGATTTTTGGCCAGCTATGGAAAAATACATATGGCAACAAGGAGAGATGGTACGCGAAACCACTCGTTTACACGCCACCAGGTGGTACCCAGCTCGTTTTCCTCGCTTCTGCACAGAATGTCATTCGCACGCTGGATGCTGTCAATGGAACGCTTTTGAACTCTCGGACGGTTCAACCACCGTTTCTGCAGAAGGACATTGGATGTACTGATATTCCAGATTACATTGGAGTCATTGTGAGTTAGAGTTCGATTTTGACGGACACGCGTTGTTTCTGATAATTGAGCAGGGGACCCCGATTATAGACCCCACTACCAGTACCGCGTATTTCTTCTCGAAAGGGTACAGGAACGGAGCAGCGAGTGGCGGCCTTGCTAATGGTAGGTTCCCAGAGAACGAGACAATTAGCATTCGATTTGCTAACAGTTCAAAAGGCATCTACCAATTCTATGGCGTCGATGTTCTTACTCTGCAAGATCGGCCTGGCTTCCCCATCTTGATCGATGGCCATAATGCCGACAATGATCCTGCACGGTTCGTATTTCGTCTGTGTCATGTTCTCAAATTCTAACAAGCACAGGTACTTTGTCGGGGGCACTGTCCTACAGCGACCATCTCTTGCAATGGTGAACGGCGTGGTTCTTGGCGGATTTGGAGGTCATTGCGATTTGTTCAACTACACTGGCATGGTTGTCGCGGTGAGCACAACACCAGGAGTCGGTCAGTCTCACATATCTGTCTCTTGGACTAGCTGATATGAGGCAGGCGTCACTTCGATATTTGCAATGGAATCTAGTCCGGGAGCTCCTCCAGTTCAGAGCGATATTCTGGTAGAGAAAGGCGGAAAGGCTGGTATCTGGCAAGGTGCGTTTGCTTTTCAAGCTCTTTGATAACATACTGACGACAAGGAGGTGGAATGGGATTTTCTGTCGATGGCAACCGTATCTTCCTCGCAACTGGGTAAGTCCTGGGTCTTTCCGTCCCCATCTTGAGCTCTTGACTGATTCGGTTCAGCAATGGCCAAGGTCATGCCAACGGTGATGTTGGAGCCTCCGGGAGAACCCCACTATCAACTCTGGACGAAGTGGTCGGCAGTTTCAGTGTTTCAACAGACGGAAAGATTACTCTCAACGATTACTTCGAGCCTTACGAGTACATATCCATGGATGCAGGAGATCGGGATCTGGGATCTTCCGGTGTCACACTGCTAGACCCAACAGTATTCAAAGGAACAGGGGTGTCAAGAATCGCGGTCACATTGGGAAAAAACTCGAAAGCTTATATCATGAATGCCAACAATCTGGGCGGATTCAAGCAGGGACCGGGAGGAACAGATAACGTCATTCAGACAATTACAGCTCAAGGGACAGTCTTCGCTGGTGTCGGCTCATATCCGCTGGAAGGTGGTTACATCTACTTTACACCAACTGGTGGAGCTACAGTTTGTTATAAAATGGGGCTAGATTCAAACGGGGCGCCTTCGTTCACACTCGTCGGTCAGTCAAATGGTCCGGCGGCTGGTAGAGTTGGTGTCGGAATTCCGACCACAACCAGTTACAAAGGGCAGGTGGGTACAGGCATCCTTTGGATCTCTGACCCAAGTCTTGGTCTCCAAGCTTTCAACGCTGTTCCCGTCAATGGTGTACTTCAACCGATTCCCCTCCCCGCCACTGGGGGTTTGAACAAGTTCCAAAGACCAGCATTCGGAGATGGCCGACTTTATACCACTGACAACAATGGAAATGTCATATGCTTGGGCTCACCGGTTGCATTACCTCTCAATTGCACTGATCCGATTGACTTTGGAGATGTCACTATTGGCACGAATGCTACTCGAACCGTGGACTGCAAAGCACTGATCCCTATCACAAAGATCAATGGATGTACGACTGGCAACTCAAATTGGAAGTGCGATAACTCGACACTCCCTCAAGGTGCTCTATTGAAAGACGCAATATTCTCCTTCTCAGTGACCTGGGATCTGACAAACGCCGTCGTCCAAGATGTGCCACAGGCATCATTCGGAAAGGTCATACCCGGCGTCGAGAGTACCAGTCTCAACATCATCACGACGAATGGAATACCCAAGTACAGCACTGTGCTTCCGGTATCTCTGACAGGTAGAGTCGTTTCACAGAATGCCTTTATGACGATCACACCTACCGAGATTGATCTTGGCGGGATTGTTCTCGGCTCAGCAGGCGCTCCCTCAGGACTTACGGCCTCATTCATTCTCTCCAATGTTGGAGCTCAACCTCTCAGCATCATAGGCACTGCTTGGTCCAACACTATCAACGGCGACGTCCAATGGACTAACATTACTGATGGCGATCTTGGCAACGGGTTTACCTCAGCACAGATTCCGAAGGCTGGAGATGTTATCGAGACAGGAGGGTCTCTTACCGTTTCGGTAAAGTTCATGGCAGGTGCAACAGGAACGTATACATCTTTCGTGGAATTCTGGACCACAGGCGGCGCCGAATACATCATCCTATCAGGATCCGCATCGACAGCTCCAATTGCAAACGTTTCGGTCTCGACTATGGAAGGTGGCTGGGATTACACGGAGCCTCTCATCATGGACTTTGGTAACGTTCTTGATGGAACCACACAGTCAAAGTACATTCGGCTCTGTAACGAGGGAGGCTCCGCGCTTCAAATCACCAAGAGCAAACCTCCGGTCGGCACAGAGCTTTTGGCTCCAAATGCTTTGGTAGATTTGCATGAGGGACAATTCATCGATATCAATGGCTGCGCAGAGGGCCAAGTATCGATTGTTGCTGCACCATTGGGAGTGAATCGACCCGATCATGCGCTCTCAGATGTCTGGATTCTGAATACTGAGTTAGCCTTTCCTCCCCGACGGTCTGGTAATGAACACGGCTAACATGTCATTAGTGATGTAACATTTGGGGTACACGATATTGCAGTCACAGCCAATATTATCACTCAGCAAGTTGGGCCTTTGCTTGCGAATGGATCTTCTCAGTATATGTACCTTGGCTGCTACTGGGACGGTGGTGGACGCCTGCTCAGCAAGGGTCAAAGCTCGGCGCAGAACGAGAATGGCTGGTGCCAGAAACAATGCTTTGCCGGAGGATACAGATTTGCAGGGACTGAGTATCGTGAGTCGTCTACCCATAATTATGAACTGGCAAGCTAACACAAAGTAGATACGGAGTGTTGGGTAACCTTTTCCGAAGGTCATATGTTTGGCTGTACTAATGATCATCTTAGTGTGGCAATACCCCTCCAACATATCTCAGATAGTAAGTGTATCCTACGTTCATGATTTAAGCCTGTGCTTATAGCCTTAGTACCGACGAGAGCCTGAAGAAATGTGCCTGGAGCTGTCCTGGAGATGTGACGCAACCCTGTGGAGGTGATGGCACATACGTCTCAATCTTTTATGATCGTACTCGCTACACACCGGGCCCGGATTCGATTCCTGGTCTCCCACCTGTCGTGTCTTCCTCGTCATCCATGACCTCGCAGATCTCAAGCGCATTGACATCATCGACATTAAGTGTTTCTCAATCAAGTGTCAGCAATTCGGTTTCAACAACAATCTCAACAGGCACGACATCTGTCATCTCGCCCACATCGACCAAGCCTAGTACGACACCCACTCAGACAAGCCCGGCTATCGTCCGAACTATCGGATCGTACTCGTATGCCGGATGTTACACGGAGTCTACCAAGGGCAGAGCACTGTCCTTGAAATCTTACGCAGATGACTCGATGACTGTTGATATTTGCGCTCAAACCTGCGCTGGTTACATTTGGTTCGGAATTGAGTATCGCAGAGAATGTATGATTTTCCTTTTCGAGTCATATCTGTGGACTCGCTAACAGAATGAAGGCTTTTGTGGGAACTCGTTGTCAGCTGGAAGCAATATCACGGACGAGAGCTCTTGCTCCATGTTTTGCAGGGGAAATCCCCTTCAAGTCGTAAGTTGCCAAATATGTGTCGAAAACGAGAATCTACTAACGGTGCAGTGTGGCGGATCTTCTCGTTTGACTATGTACAATAACTTGACTGCTGTAGTATCAAGTTCGAGCCAGTCATCCTCGATTACAGCGTCTTCAAGTTCTTCCAGCATATCGCAGTCAACATCGTTGACTGCGTCGCTCAGCTCCTCCAGCTCCTCGCATACGACATCGGAGAACACATCGCTAAGCGTCTCATCGAGCTCCTCTAGTGTCTCGTCAGATTCGTCGACGGTTTCTTCAAGCTCTTCGGAGGTATCGTCGTCGACATCAACGACCAGTTCCGAGTCCGTGTCATCAACATCATCGTCAACTACCCCGGAGCCATCGTCTCAGACCACCTCTTCAGTGGTATCCTCACCAACCTCAAGCTCCACAACGTTCCCGAGTTCTTCTTCCTCGGCATCAGAATCCTCAAGCTCATCCGTAGTATCGCACTCTTCAAGTACATCCACCTCAACTCTACCTCCCACCACGTCACCACCCACAACTTCACCTCCAGCGTCCACCAATACCCCTTCCGCGCTCTCAACCATCACCAGCAATCCAACCGCAACCATCTCTGCAATCCGTGGTTTCGCCTCATTAGGCTGCTACAATGACCCCGCTGGTGGTCCTTACCAAGGTCACAACATGCCCAAGCTCTTCAGTAACAACAGCATGACGCCCGACCTCTGCATTTCTTCCGCACTCGCTCGTCGATCCGCCAACCCCGCCACCACATTCCTCTTTGCCGGCGTCGAATACGGACGAGAATGCTATGCTGCGACAAGAGCTCCGACACCACAGCCTGCCTCGTTGGTAGGACCGAAGGCGTGTACGATCCCTTGTAAAGGCGATCCAAGCGTGTCGTGTGGTGCGGGAAAGATGTATAATTTGTATTTTGCGACGAGCGTTACTATTACCGGGACGGCGACAAATCAGTGGAGTTCTGCTGGGCCGGTGTCAACAGCACCCTGATTCCGGTACAGTAGGTCGGTCCTCTTTGGTGTTTTGGAGAAGATTGAAATGGTAGCGGTGTTGTGCATTCAAGAGAGCCTCGAACTCGGGTAATGGGGAACGTTAAGGCCCTACTTAGATAATGTTTAGACATGTGAAATTAGATATCATTACTTTTGACCGACTTCACTATTAGTCTCATTCGCCATTCTTCGTGCCATTCTCCTATGTTGCCGTGAGAATCTTGGATATCGTAGCACTTTCCGTTGCCACGTTGTTCAGATATGGGGCCAAAGTCTCGTTTGATTCACGATGCCAATGGTTAGTCAAGCGGCGGAGGAAGGCTGACGTCCTAGATGTTGATCTTCGACTCATGATATTGCAACAACATCTAGTTAAAAAGGCTGCCTGCTCTGCTGCTGTCAGTCTAGAATATGAACATCGAACGTTCGCTCCCGACTCATGGCCGAAGAGTTGAATGACAACAGTCTCACTTCTCTTGAATGGCCTTCCCCGCTGGCCTGACTGGCCCAGTTTGCAGGGCTATCTCCTAACAATATAAAAGAGAATGAATTCTTCCCTGAAATGGTCTTTCTTTCTGCATCAGCTCCCCTCTAAACCTTGCGGACGAGACAGAACCTTAAGCAAGATCCCACCCTAGGGAAGAACAATACGTTACCCTTTCGTTTCCACCGGCACCAAGCTCATCGACACACAACGAAGAACGATGTCCCAGGACGATTACTACCGAATGCTCGCAGAGCAAGCTATGCAGCAGAATGTCAACAATGCAAACCAACGATCTGCGGGATTGGCGAATGGATTTGCCTCCCGTATGGGAAATGCCCAATACTTTTCTACAAATAATATGTATCGAGGTGTACCGACAGGCAGCGGAATACTCGCTTTCAACCAGCTTCCAGGGATGCAATGGCATAGACAGCAAGTGGGTGCGCCTTTCGCATATGAGTATCAGAGCGGCCGCCACGGTAAAGCGGCAAGAAATATGAATTCCATAATGCAAGCTGTTGGCGGTCCGTTCAACGGTCAAGTGTTTGGTCCGTCTGCAGCGAACTCTATGGCCAGCATTTTTGATGGGACACGAAGGCCAACGCCGTGTGATATATGCGGTCTTGTTTACACCAGCCTGTCCAATGTAAGAGACCATAGACGTGTGGTCCACGGCTGCTGACATCTCTGTTGCCTCTAAAAGGATCACGTGACATGAAAAGTGGCGTAAGAGACATGGCGTATTCGAAATAGGTTGGGATAGAGGAATCTAGCAAATAGACTGCGTGACCTCTGAACACACCTTCTTCATCCATATCACAAGATCGATGTGGAAAGCTACCTCCACTTCTTGATTTTCATCCGCAGTATTATCAACTGCAAAAAGTAAAGTAGAAAATTCACTTACTCATCTTGCTCATAAATCTTTACTGTAGGAGAATAGGTTAAAGAGGTCAAAGCACAGAGGCTTCGTGGGCTGTAAAAACATGCGTGTCTGACCTCGAATTAAGCGAGATAAACATCATTTCAGTCAGCCCAAATTCCGTCTTATGAATACCAGAACCGTCTGCAGTCGAGTAAAAACAAATCCTCATGAGCGAAGAGCCCTCTTCACTCCAATATGGCTCAATTTTGGAGTTGCTTGACTCGCTTTGAGACAGTCGCGACTCACGAGCGCAGCATTGCTAGAGTGCCTCGCCCCTTCCATCCCAACGACCCGCGCGACGAAGCATTTTCAGCCCCCCAAGATTCTCTACTCTTCCACAATATATCAGAATCAATATAATTTCTGCATCACTAACCAAAACGATTGGCTCGGACGGTGCGCATTCTTTACCTTCCTCCTGGCCAGCATCATCTACTAGCTGAAAGCACAGATCGGCAGATCATCTACGATGGACCTTGGGGACTCAGATCCCCAAAGCATGTCGGTGTCTGCAATGCTGAACTCCAAGTCACCAAGTCCGCGGACACAAACTTCGGCTCGATCTACACGACCTCCGTCAAAGTCTTTCGCAAAACCTCCGAAGCCTGCGGCTGCTACCGCGAAGGTCCAAGATTCTGCTAATGACTGGGCAAACGCATTTGAGATACGATTCAATGATGAGGAGATGGGATGGATTATAGACCATGGAAAGATTCGTGTCACGGCTACGATTCCGGTTCAAGCACCCATCGTTCTTTCAACGGATTATGGCACTGTATATCCTGCGAAATTTGCTTCTTCTGCTTCTTCTACAAGCCTAATTGCAGCGTCAATTCCGATCCAGAAACAACAGATGAAGTCGCTGAAGGAGGACAGTCCGATGACCTCTAAGCCAGACACGGGTTTCAAGACGGCTGTCTCTGTTGCTGCGCCGTTCAAACGCCGGTCGCCCCAGCAAAAGATGGAAAGCTCAAACACCACCTGGAGGAAGGTTGAAAATCGGCTGCGGAGACCACTTCCCAACGGCCCCCTAGCACGCACCCAGACCAAACTGGCAGCAGGACAGAAAAGGTCATTGGCAGTAGCACAACAATACCCCAAGTCCGGAACAGCTTCTGGATCCTCGAAGCAATCCTTCGCGCCAACTCCAAGCATGAGAGATCGTGAAGGAACAGCTTCGCTAGAAGCGATACCAGAAACCACTGCGGAACACCTAGAAAACGAACCAGAGAATGATAACTCAACACCCGAGAGGCCAAAACCCAAGAAGAGGAAGGCGAGTAAATCAGCTGAGTCTAGATGGGACAATCCAACGAAAGGCTCGAGATCGTCAATAAGGACTCCCGATCTGCATAAGAAGCCTACGGCAGGGACGGCTTTTCAAGAAATCTCAAGTCAAGATACTCGACTAGAGACCCTGCTGAGGAGTGCGGGTATACGTTAGCAAGACAGCCACATCTGAGGAGAGGAGTGCGTTGCAAGGTTTACATAATAGAATTGTGTTGAAGTCTCTTTTATCACTTGCGCCGTCCAAAACAATTGGTGACAGCGCTCAAATTCCCACAGCAAAAGCGCCCATCTGCGTGACGCAAACCACCAACGCCCACCAAACATACTCATAAGTCATCAAGCATCGGATACCGCTCCCTCAGCAGCCCTCGCCATCTCAAAATTAACATACGTCCTACACCTCCCCCACTCCCTCAAGTCCAGCTTGAACTCCCTCTTACACCTCCACCCAAACCTCTCATACAACGCCTTCGCATCCTTCGAAGCCCGGACTTTGACTTCCCGTTCCCCAACTTCATCGAGACAAGCTTTCAGTAGCTTTCTTCCAATGCCGCGCCGTTGGTGTTGTGGCGATACTGCTAATTTGAGGATCTCTGTCTAGTGTTAATCTCTGTCTAATTGAGATGTACGAGTTTCGTGAAAGTGAGAGCAGAGAGGCAAGGATGCTTACCAACACCGCCTTCCCTCGCTTGCGATTCTGAACCCATGATTTCCGTATACCCCTTCCATAGACTCATATTAGCACCCTTCGGTAAGTGAGCCAGCCAATCCCAATCCTCCTCCTCCTCATCCTCTCTCCTTCCTCCAGCCATACCTCCCACCCTCCACATCACAAACCCCACAATCTCTCCCCTCTCCCGCATCACATCCTCATGGTCCCCAATGACCCCAGAATTCTCAGCCTCAATCGACACATCAACACCAGAATCCGCATCCGAGCCTCCCTCCGGCTCACATCTCAGCCTCGCCACCAAAATTCTATACTCTCCCCCGCCCGTTCTCTCAAAACAAAATCTCAAATGGGCAAGGAATAGTTTTAACGCTTGGAAAGGATATGGGAAAGAGAGTGCGATGAGCGGGTGTGCAGAGTTGGCAGCGATGTCGAGGCGGGTGAGAGGAAGGAGATCAGCTGATGTAGCTTGGCTGAGGTGGATGGAGATGGGCTTTGGCTTTTTGGGCATTGGCTCGCTTTGGTCCTGCAATAAAGGATTTTGGCGCAATTTCAAGTATTGGAGATGTAGAGATGGAACGATTGATCGATGTGAATAGCTGATACTGTGAGGGGCCAGGATAATGGCTGTCTAGGTATTTAACTGTAAGAACGCAATGTACGGTTGCGGTGTTGACGGTTGGGACACTTGTGGCTAACAGCCCGCTGAGCCGTTGGGGATGGTACGTTCCGTTGTTGGTAGGTACTAAACATGCGGTGAGCCACGTGGATATATCACTGGATGGATGGCTGCGACCAAATGCGGTAAGACAAAGAAAGGTAAACGAACGAGTCAGAGTAACATGCGGTGCTCGCTAATAATAAACGCTGATCTTCAACTGAGTAACACCGAATGTTACAATCATGTAAACAAACGACGCTGTGTCAAACCGTGCATCATACCCGAAATACCTCAAAACATCCCCTGCGAAACAGTACTGCAACCTCCAAGACGAGCGACACAGACGAGATGATCACGTGGATGCTTGGCTGTTGCGCGGTTGCGATTATGTTCAGATCTCTATGGCACCAGTGATGGGAATCCATTTAGACCACCAGGGTTTTGACTCGATAGGCTTCGTTTGGGTGGGCTTCGCTTTGGCTGACCTCGTCATCTGGTGAATGACGAAAGGTTCTAAGACTTGTCCTAAGTCAAAAGCTGAGATATTTTTTTGTTTCGAACCCGAATTTTTCAAAGAATGATTTCGAGTTTGATGTGGCGGAAACAAAGGCACTGCCGTGGGCGGCGTCAACTTCTAAGAGCCATTGCTCTACGAGATTGGAGCCCACACGTCGTTTCTGATACGAGGCAGCGACAGCAATTTCCTTCAGCTCAGTGTAGACGTCAGTCATTGTACTTAGGATACGGAAGAGCAGATTCGTTGCGTAGCAGTATTTTCGCCACAAGGCAGCAGGAAGTGACAGATTGAACCTGGCTTACCCCAAGTATTATCTGTCAAGTACTCTTTCCTCTCAGCCTTCCACCCCGCGCGATGCCGAAAAAGTTTCGGTGAATTATTCCCTGTAGCCTTGAGACTATCCGTAATTGGATCACCACCATCTCGATGTGGCCGGACCCCTATCAGATATCCTACATCCTCCTCGCGAAGCTTATCGGCTACTGTTTCGGAAAGTCTTTCCGCAGGGCAATCGCCGAATACTTCGCGATCACTCAAGAATATAAAGGCGACAGTAAGGCTATGCTGCGATCGAGGCGAACGAACGATATTTTCGCGGTATCCGATCAACTGTGCACTCAACTCCTTTTCTACGATCCATCCTGTGACAACGAGTGGGTAAAGCTGTTTGTGGAGTGCTATGGATATATCGACCGTGCGTACTACGTCCCGTTCTTCGGCGAGCCGGTGGTATAGATCCGTGCCGTGTGACGGAATGCTTTCATTGATTTGTTCGCGGGTGCTGTCCCCAGAATCGATCGTTAAAGGTGAATCTAAGTAGGGTGGCGCCATGGTTTTCTGTCCTTTCGAAGACGATGCTTATTGGATCGCGTGTGAGTGATAAGCTTGATTGGGATATAAATACCGATGGAAATTGGACAACACTTTTGCCGGAAAGATAATGATGCTGATACACAATGAAAGGTGTTGTAAGAAAGAAAGCAATAAGTTTCGGTACGCCTACTGGGGAGTAGCACTTTACCATTCCCAGCGAATCAAAAAGGAAAGAATGAATTGCAAATGGTACACTCGCTGACCAAAATCGGAAAGAGCGAAGAGAGGGAACGACGTGCAAAAACCAATAATCAAATGGTGTATTCAAAAATTCCGACCTTCAACGCCATACATGCGTGGCCACGTCTAAAATTGACCTTCGGTATTGCCATCTCCCATACTTTTACTGCTGCTGCTTCCGCTCTGGATAGCACCCAAAATGCCATCAATGTACGATGCACCACTCCACTTCTGGTGAGTGAGAACATCAACACCGAGCTCCTTTTCTCTCTTCTGAACCAGGTTGACATATGCCAACATGCCATCTTTCTTGAAAGATTTGCTCAACTCGTTCGAGATCGTAGCTGTACTGTGTAGACCAGCTAGTGAAATGAGTTGGAGGACAAAGCCGTGCTTAGCAATATCCCAGATGAATGACTTCAAAGTCTCGTCGGAAAAGCCGTGACTCATCCAATTGAATGATGGCGACAAGTTATATACAAGCCCCTTTCCAGGATACTTCGCCCGAATCTCTCCCGAGAATTGTGCAGCGTTGGCGACATTTGGATCGCCAGTCTCTACCCAAAGTAGGTCTGCGTATGGTGCATATTCGATGGCGCGCTTTGTGGCTGCCGTCATACCTGCACGGTAATGATAAAACCCTTCTCTGGTCCTGGGGATGTCGATGTTGAAGTAGACAGGTTTCTCGGCAAACTGTGATGCGAGCTGTAACCTCTTGTTGATTGACATGTCGCGATTTGCTGCCGTCTCTTCCAGGTATTTGTCGATATTGGACTTGGATACCCCTTGGGCCTCGAACTGCTTGACGACAGCCTCGTCACAAGTCATCAACTTGGTATCCTTGACCCAGTCCGCCTCAAAGATATCAATCTCAGCTCCTGATGCACCAGCCAGTTCCATGCCTTGGAGAGTTTCCGCTAGAGGTTCGATGCCCTCTTCCGCCACTCCCAAGATGAACTCGTGGTCTCGAACATCGATAGCACTGCTGAGCAGCTTGCCACTTTCCGAATCTGTTCTGGCAATCACAAGATTTTCTGAACCCATCACATCCCACTGAAATCGGGCCGCAACTAGTCTGTTGATATGCTCGCCAACTGGCACCAGAACCTTGCCGGCAAGATGTCCACACTTCTTCCCACCATGCATTTGGTCCTCGAAATGTACCGCAGCAGCACCATTCTCAGCAAAGAGCTTGGCGAGCTTTAATACTGCTGAGAGACCACCATGCCCAGTATCTCCATCCGCAATGATCGGTCGCAGGTAGTCCACGTATGGAGTTTTCGCCCTCTCTTCTGGGCTCAATTTCCTCCGCGCATCCCAATGTTTCCGGTCATGCATTGACTGAGCTTTTGCGAGCCTCTGTACTTGGTTCGGGACAGTATTGTAAGGGTAATCGCCAAAATCCGGGGAAACTTCGTTTGTTGTTGTGAGGACGGATGAGCATGCCCACCCAGAAATGTAAAGAACTTCTTGATTCGGTGCTTGTTGTGTCATTTGTACAGGATCAATCGCGCCCACTGAAAATTGTCAGCGTCTTTCTACCGCAACGTACAAAGGGACGTACTTGTATGTATAGGTTCTCCCTTTGCCTCCCTCTCTTTGATCAGATTGAAGAGCTTCCTCGCCATGACCGAACTCGGGTATGATTGTAACTGGCTTCCACGTTTTGATACAACAGCCTCCGCAGAATATGGCCTCTTAATCCCCTCATATCTTGGACTTGCCCACCATGCCTCTACATCCTTCAATTGCTGTTCGTACAAAGCATCCTCCGCTGCCCCAGCCTTCTGTGATTCCGGGAGGAGCTGAAATGAGTCGGATGGAAGGGTAGCAGATATGGGATTCTCGAGAGGTCTCAGTGCAGACATTCTCTGGGCAGATATCGTGAAGTTTCGTATAATAATATTCGAGGATGTCGCCGCCGCCACTCTGCGAGGGACTGTTGAAGCTACTCTGCGCAGCATCGTGAAGGGTTGCCGTTGAGAGAAAACAAGTGCGAAAAGGCAGCGCCAAAATATGTCCCTACCTATCGTCGCTGATCAATCAACAACGAGGCAGAACACGGCAAAACACGTCAAGATTCGTCCGTCATCGGATGGTGTTTTGCTGTAGAGGCGGTCCAGTTCGGCAGCGCTCAAAGGGAATCCGGCTTCAAAACGGCTGACGGCTAGCGGCGGGGAAACGATGACCTCGGTCCAAGCTTTAGCGGGCATGCGGGCTTGTACCTGCTTGACCGACTTCAAGCTCCAAAACTGTTTTGAACTTCCTTGCTGATCCTCTTAATTGTTGATTGCTACCATAAGAACATTGAGGCTATTCCGAAGTTACACAATTGCACACAATCATAGCACATAGATTGAACCCAGTTCCTTCGCTACAGCTTCACAGGCACCCCACAATACCCCGCGCTCAACCGTGCTCCAAACATGGCCATGAATGCGAGGACTGCCTCGTCGGCATTGAGGGCATTCCGAGTAAGTATTTTCCCGAGCATATGTGCTATTGACACAGTACTAAAGCTACCATAGCCAGTAGCTGTCCGTCCTGCCGTTGTGCCTGCCTATCGAAGCTATGCCACCTCGTCCGAGCCAGATCTGAAGACAACCTTCAAGGAGGCCATCCCAGCTAAGAGAGAGCTTTTGAAGAAGGTTAAAGCTTTGGGCGGCAAAGTGATTGGGGATGTGAAGGTCGAGAACACAATTGGAGGCATGAGGTATGACGGTACAAGCTTTGGAAAGCATAACTGACAGCTATACAGAGGATTGAAGGCCATGGTATGGGAAGGATCGGTTCTTGATGCGAATGAGGGAATCAGATTTCACGGCCGTACTATCAAGGACTGCCAAAAAGAGCTTCCAAAGGGCACATCTGGCACGGAAATGCTCCCAGAAGCTATGTTCTGGTTGCTCCTGACGGGACAAGTCCCATCCACTTCCCAAGTGCGAGTCTTCTCTCGCGAGCTTGCCGAGAAGTCAGAACTTCCAGACTTCGTAAACAAGATGCTCGACAACTTTCCAAAAGACCTCCACCCAATGACACAATTCGCAATTGCCGTCTCGGCTCTGTCCCATACCTCTCAATTCGCGAAAGCATACGAGGCAGGTATCAACAAGGCCGATTACTGGGAGCCAACTTTCGATGATAGCATCTCTCTTCTTGCGAAGCTTCCAACAATCGCTGCCAAGATCTACCAGAACTCTTACCGTGGCGGTGGAGCTCTTCCAGCAAAGGTTGACCTGGAGCAAGATTGGTCTTACAACTTTGCTGCTATGCTTGGCAAGGGAGGAAAGGAACATGAGAACTTCCAGGATCTTCTGAGACTGTACTTGGCTTTGCACGGAGATCATGAGGGAGGCAATGTCTCTGCCCATGCCACTCATTTGGTGGGAAGTGCTTTGAGTGATCCTTTCCTGAGTTACAGTGCTGGTCTTCAAGGTCTGGCTGGACCACTTCACGGGTAAGCACCCGACATTCGATATGCTTGGAACATTACTAACCACTTGAAGTCTCGCCGCTCAAGAAGTTCTGAGATGGATTCTCCAAATGCAAGAACACGTCGGAACCAAGTTCACCGACAAAGATGTCTCCGACTACCTGTGGTCTACCCTCAAGTCCGGCAGAGTTGTTCCAGGCTACGGCCACGCCGTTCTCCGTAAACCGGATCCTCGATTCGAAGCTCTCATGGACTACGCATCCTCTCGGCCCGAAATTGCCAAGGATCCAGTCTTCCAACTCGTCAAGAAGAACTCAGAGATCGCACCTGAAGTGTTGAAGGAGCACGGGAAGACGAAGAACCCATATCCCAACGTCGATTCTAGCTCTGGTGTTCTCTTCCATCACTACGGCTTCCACGAGACTCTCTACTACACGGCTACCTTCGGTGTCAGCAGAGGATTGGGACCATTGGCTCAACTTATTTGGGACCGAGCACTGGGTCTGCCAATTGAGAGGCCTAAGAGTATCAACTTGGAGGGTCTGGTCAAACTGGCTGAGAGTGCATGATTTTTTCAAGAGCTGGACTACGGGTGTTTAAAATTGCGATTGTAGAGTGTAATGCGAAATGCCACTTCTTTTCTTTACTCGTCACGTGTCCAGAAGTTTTCTTCACTGCCTGAGTTCAATTAAGAGATATAGAGATACACACAGGCCGAAGACGGCGATGGGTTAAAATGGTGGCCGACGGACCTAAAACTACAGCCGGTGTAAACACCACGTGACCTGTCCCGGGCTTGCTCTGCCTTCGAGTGATAGCCTGCTTTCGAGTGATACAAGTTCGATTCACCTTTCACAAACATGTAAGATACTTGGTGTTTGAAGACACTTAGGCATTGATTAGAACAAATTTGTTTCGGTTTGCATGGAACCAGCATACATTGGAACAGCAAAAGACATCTTCGCTTCAGATGGTAAGATGGAAAATTTCGTTAATTACAAACCCCACAATTTCCTCATTGTGCACTACCACTTGCAAAGCCATTCCCATTCGAGATCTTGAGTCCATTTGTCTTACTCAAGATCTCCTCAATCTCCTTCTGGTGCGTGGAAAAGTTATCCACCAAGTTATCCCACATCTTCGGCTCGTGCTCGTGCTTCTTCTTGCTGTTCCACGCATAGTCCGTGATGGTGAAAGGTCTGCTACTCTCAAACATGAAAGCGACAGCTCCCTTCGAAATCTGCATCTCTGGCGGTGGTTCCGCAGAAGCGGCTTTGAACTCCTCATAAGCAACACCGTGTGGTACCATGCCGCATTCGAAGGAGACTCCACCTGGTTGAAAGGAGTCAGAGCGACCTCCATACCCACCATATATCAGACCCATAAGTTCAGATGCGACGTTACGGTGGTAATATGGTGGTCTGTAGGTGTGGCTCGCTACGTCCCAGCGAGGTGAGAAGATGAGGAAGTCGGCGAGAGGGGCTGTTGGATCGCGAGATTTGGCTGTGAGGACGCAGAAAATGGACGGATCGATGTGGTCGACTGAGATCGATCCGACATTGACGAACTTTGTCAAGTCATATTTGTATGGAACCTGAGAAAGAGGGTCAGTCAAGGGCTTGGTGCAGAGAAGGTTAAGTTTACTTACGTAGTTGCCATGCCACGCGACAACATCAAAGGGAGAGTGTCCTTGAGTACTCTTAAAGAACTTACCACCCAGCTTATACACGATGTCCCATCTCTCCTTCTTGATCTCGTACTTCGCCTTGGGAGCGAGGAAATCACGTGAGTTCGCCAGTCCGTTCGCTCCAAGTGGTCCCAATTCAGGCAGCTCGAAGTTCGCTCCCCAGATTTCCAGGATATACCCTCTCGAAGGACCATCTGGTAGATCTACACGATATCTGATTCCTCTCTGGATGACACAGATCTCACCAGGCTGCACAAAAATGGGACCGAACTCTGTCTGAATATCGAGACTTCCTTGCTGAGGAACGATGAGGAAGTCACCGTCTGAGTTTACGAATGCCTTTTGAGACATGCTGGTATTGGCGGCGTACACATGTGTGGCAATACCCTCTCGCAGTGTTGGCTCGCCGGAGCCAGCAACTGTCTTCAAGCCGGATACGAAGTCGATACCTCCCTCTGTGGGAATATCGAAAGGAAGCCATGCAAGTTGAGTTGGTGAGATGTGAACCTTGGGATTGATTGGCATGAAGTTTGACTCGGTGTCCTCATTATCTGGCATGTCCGTCTGCCCACCCATCAGTAAGGTTCATGGAAACTTACTTTAACATTACTTACGAATCCTTCATGGGCGACTGCAGGACGAACTCTGTAGAGCCACGCGTTCTTGTTACTGGGTCTGGGAGCGACGAATGCCGATGCTGTCATTTGCTCTGCATACAGTCCGAATCTCACACATCTTGGACTGTTTTGTCCTTGTGGAATCGTTCCAGGAACAGCTTCCGACTCAAAACTTTCCAGAAAGTTAGCTGGGAATATTTGAGGTTCGGTACCCATTCACTTACTGGTTGCCGAAGCCTGCTTGATACTAGAAAAATGTGAGCACACACTCTGACGATTGAAGACTTTACTTACTTCATATGGATCATTCTTTCTCACAGCGAACGAGGGAATCGCTCCATCTTTCTGTGTCTCAGCCCAGTGGAAGATGTTCTGGTAATCCTCGCCTTTTGAAGTTGAAGCTGGCATCGTGACTTAGTTTCGGAGCGGTTTGACAATGAATATTTCGGGTCGAGATCGTCTTTGTCTCCTATTTTTTAATGATCAATATTAATTGTAAGCAGAAATAAGGGAGATTTTGGAGAGAAGCAGGCAGTTCTCTTATATCACATGTGGGAGCTCTAGCCCCGCAGATGGGCTCAATATGGCTGAAGACGGGTCATGCTAACGAAGTTGTTTGGATGCTCGCCAAGCAGCCCGCGGGAAACCCCCAAACTCAGCTCCCCTTTGCCTGATCAAAATCCGACCAAGCCGGACAATACTCGATCATTGGCTGATACAGATTGTCAAAGAACAGAGGGGAGCGATTTCCTCCCCGAGCACATCACTTTGAGACGGTTCTTCGTTTCCTCACAAGCCGAACCACGAGTCCAGATCCCAGGAAACTCAGATCTGCGGGGTACTTTCAGCGGGTTTGGTGGGGTAATTTCTCTGCCGAGTGGGGTATTTTTATCTGACAACGTTCTCACAAAGCACCTAGCCTCGTGTCCTCTCTTACGAAGAATTCACAAATCACTCGGCATAATCTTGCCGATGTTTCACAGCGTATTATATCGGATCTGGCGACATGTGCACGAAGGTAGCCGCGAATGCGGACGTTCATGGCCAATCACGGAGTTATGCGATTACCGGTCAAATCGAAAGTAAAATCTGCTACCCCAAATCACTTCAAAGAATTCATGTTAATTATTTCCAAAAACTGTGAATCGCTCTAGAGTTTAGAAGTACACGGTAAACCACAGTGTAGAGTACTGGTTGAGACTTACAAGACTACTTGGTAACTTCACTCGCTTAGCGTATCAAGACCCTCAAGTAATTAGCAGTCACGTCAGTATGCACGAAGTCCTAGAAGAACGATGGCTTGGGAGCTTCTCTCATTCAATCTGAATATATATTTCCCAATTCTGAAAAGTTTCTTCTGATCAATTGCCAGTCATGAAGTTACGCCAGGCAGCGGACAGATGTTCCAAGCCAATCTCTCCAGCAAGCTCAAATATCGTGTTCTTTCTTCCCGAACGAGGTTTGGCAACGCCTTCCACATAATCACCACAGATTCCATCTTTACTTGGACCATAAGTCCGAGCTCCTTCACCTTCCCCATAAGGCTTCCAGTCGCAAGCACCATTGACGAACTTGATCACATCTTCTGCAAATTTCATTGCCACGGCTTTCTGTTCCGGCGCCAGATACTCGTTGTAGTTCTGGAAGAGGAAAGCTATATCCAGCACATGACCAGCTTCTCCTTTCCACTGTCCATCCCAAGGATTTGGCTCGTTGAAGTGATACAAATGCGCTTTTCCGGGCCACCCTTTGGCGAATGCCAGAGCCGTTGCATAAAACCCGATATCCGTGGAGTATTGAAGGACATTTTTGAGTGCGACTTCGTCACGAAGATCTGGCGTGATTTGATAAGCATGACGGACCTTTTCTGCAGCCCCAGGATATTCTGCTAGTGTTTTATCGATCGAGTCGCAAAATCCTTTGCCTATGTTGACAGTCTTTGGTCCAAGCATGAACGATCCGATGGATCCCTGTTCTTTCCTTAGTCACGCTTCCAAAATTTGACCTCAGCATGAACTTACATCGAATTGACAGTCTCCGATCAAGAGATCTTTGCACCACTTTCTTCCAGGCATATCCAGCTCGGATGAATCTTCCTTGGAGCTAACGTGAGCGAAGTCTAAAGTGTTGCGGATCAGGTCGCCGTCTATAACCGGCATCAGAGGAATATTTGGCGGAACGCTGAGCAGTTTCTCGGCTGGCAATTCCAAGAGAGCTTTGATCCGTTCTGATCCAGAAAGACCCTTCAAGCCAAACATATCGATGACAGAAGAATAAGCAAACTCGGATACTGGTGGCGGGAGTGGTTTCATCGTAAGTGAGGTACCAGACATACTCATGTAGCGTTTGAAAAGTGGTTCCGTTGAATGCAGAAGTAGATTCCCAGAGACTTCCAATCTATTAGTGGTTACATTTCCGAAAGAGTGTGTACCTACCTGATCCTGCACTTTCGCCACTGAACGTGACGCTATCTGGATCTCCACCAAATCCTGCAATGAATTTTTTGATCCAACGTAGGGCATTCGCTTGGTCTCTGAGGCCATTATTGGCAACATAACCTTCTTTTCTCATCTCTTCCGAGGAAAGAAAACCTGGCAATCCCACTCGATAACTTGTGATCGCCAATCAGCATTTGACCTCATATATTCTGGTCAAAGGGTAGCCTACTTGATCCCGACTCCGATGATTGGCTTCCCCATTTCTGCTGACAGCTTCACAATGCGAGCTTGATCGTACTGTGGCCAAGCATTTGAGCCTAAAGTGAAACCGCCACCATGAACAAACATGAACACTGGCAGTTTCTGTTCCGCAGTTGGCACTCCTCCTTTGACCAAAGGTACGGTGACATTGAGATTCAGCCCATTCAGTTCAGACATCGTCATCTCGGGCATCGGAAGAGACTTTTGAATGAACCCAAATTCCATGTCCCAGGCAGGCGGCGATATGACATATGGTCTGTAAGGTATTAGAACAGTTTTCCGTAACAGTGACTTCCTCACCCTGGCTTTGTTGCGTCAATTATGCCGGATCCGCTGGAATCGAAGACCTCGCTTGGCGCAAATCTGTCTTTGATAGAGGCATATTTGACTCCGAGGAATTGAACAACACCGTCCTTCAAATTCCCCTGAATTTGACCCAAAGTCGGATGATTTAACGGAGATGCCATCACTGCTTTTTGTGGTAGTATGGTGTCAATGTATGAGAACGAAACAGCGACGATAGTTTATTCTCGTGAGGGGAAGAAGCAAAGCACAAGTGATCTTAACGTCAGCAGTCTAACCCCTACGCGTTTGCAAGAAATGAGGGAAGATAACTTCAACCAGTCGGCATGGTAGCCAATGACGGGCAATCACGATCGAGATCAAAGGGTGCTAGCCTGTCAACGAGCTGATTTGTCGAACTGAGCAAGTTTCAAGGGATTGCTGACAGCATATGTTGGGAGAAGGCTCCTAGCATGGAGGTACTCTACAAGCTCCTGTAAAGTACCTATAACCCTACCAAAACCCCATTTTCGGATGTTATGAGGTACAGTGGGGCCAGCTGAGCCTTCCTGGTGGTGGGTTTGTGGGACCGGAAAACCTCCAATAAGCCCATCACATGACATGCATTTTATCACCAATTGACCAATTGACACTTGTTTAGGGTCTGTAAGTCACCATCAGTTATTTAAGAAGGTCTGTATCTCTTCTACGAGACCATCTTACAATTGCTGCACTCGATCTCATCGAGACCTTTGCCCCATTCTCAGATAATGTTCTTAACGATTCTTGACGGCAGCGGCATTTGGTATGGACCCAGTTCCCCACCGCACTTCCTCCAGAATGTTCCCCACCACAGTCTGTCCCTGTGCAAAATCAAGACAACACCCAAGACTCTTTTCCCTAGCACTTCAAAGTTGTACGGAAGTACCGGGAGTCAACTACAAAGAGGTCACTCACTCCACATCAGCGAAAGATCGAGATCTCCAAATATTACCCCGCACCTTAATAAATTACCCCGCATCAAAATTGGGTAAACCACAACCTCCACACGCCGAAATATCGCAAAATCTTGAGCAGACAAAGACGCAACAGAGACCTCAACTGCGAGGGATTTTTGAAAATCATGAACCAGCCTGCACAAACGTTTTTGGTTGAATTAGGACGATATTCTGTCCTCCTACGTCTCGTTGGCTACTCCCAAGGTGCTCGTAGCGCTACCAGAATATTCCAAGTGAAAGCATGATGGGGCTGATCTTGTAGCATGACAGACTGAAGGTTCAATGATACATTGTTATGACATGCTTGCATTGATCGAAGTAAAACCTCTGGGTGATACACATCTTGATGGTTGATTTACTGACCGAGCTATGATGCTCCTGTGTCTCTCGGACGAGCTCTTGATGAATGTGTAACAGTTCTGGATGGAAGGCTTCCGAGTGGTTTGTCCATGACAAAGGGCCATAATCAAGTTCAGTCATCCCTAATTTAATAAAAGCTAAAAACTGTTTGATTTAACAATCGCTGTTGTTTCTAAGTGTCTTGAAACAGTCATCAAGAGGCAATACTTGGCTCGTGGCAAGTACAATGAGCTTCAGCGAAGGTATGAACAAAATGGAGGAATTGAACAAAGGATCCCAGTAAACAAAGAACACAATCCCAGGATTGATATGAGCTGGCTTCGGAATTCGTTGAAGATTCTCCAAGGCACAAAATACTGAAGTGATGTGACACATACTTCCACAAAATGATTTACAAGTATTGTCATGCATGTCAATCTTTTAGCGACAGGCGCAAATATTGGCTTCCGGATCATAGACATTCTGAACGCCAATTTGGGATTATGCAAAATGCTAGAGGTTGCAAAATGTAGAAGGCTTGCAACTACGCCCGGGGAAGACATCAAGCAGTAGAGGTTAGATGGGCTCAATTCGTTCTTAAAATTACAATTAAATTATGCTCAGCTTTGTCGGTGATCTCGTCGTTGTGCGCAGAGAGAATCGTGGTTGGGTTGGTCTCAACTCGCTCCCGCATTTTCTTGATTATGCTATCATAGACATGGAAGTCGCGATACAATGAATGGTTTGCTATTCTACTTCTAGCCTCATCACTCAGAGAGTCTCCGAAGGTGCCGCCGGTTTGCAGACATTGGGGACAGAAATCTGGGAGATCGACGCAAGAGCCTCCAATATCTGAACATTGTTCAAGTCGGATGAATGCTTCCCATTCTGGCCAGCAAGTTTGAGGGCTTGCGCAAGGGAAGAAATACGCTTGACCGACGTGCGTAGGGCAGGTTGCGTATGCTGCCTTGTAATGAAAACACATTTTGAGAGGTGTCTGAGATCCTTGGCAGTACAGAAGCTAGGAATTGGGACCATAGATGATGTCTTGTGGCAGTCTCCCTCTGGATGAAGAAAACTTCTGACTTTGAATGATAAGAGGGAAGAGATTCAAATCTAGGATAAAATAGAACTTTACTACCTCTGTCTATGGATCGGTCAACGACGAGCCTCTAATCAGTGAGGAAAGGGAACACAATGATGTGTCAGGCTAAGGGACAGACAAGAAACAGCTAGTTCGATATCGGAATCTCGACGTGAGCAATTTCCATTTCCGTCTTTGGACCTGAGCAGTCGCTGCTATAGCCTGAGCTGTGGGTGAGCCAGGCTGAGCAGGAGGTGAGCCGAGGTGAGTGGACAGGGGCCTGTTTGGGCTCCTCGGCTACGACTGCCGCCGGCTAAAATTGGAAAAAGTAAGTCAGGATTCTCTTAGAGCCAGTTGTGGATCCCTGTTCGAAAGAGCCGCGCCAAACGACCGGCGGAGCTTCACTTACCGAACTTCGCAAATTCAACTTCAACGTATGCAAGCACATACCGATTTGTTGAGCACTCGTTCAAGTCCTCTCTACTACAAGAATTGTACCAAAACATACAACACTGCCCCGTCATAAGCAGTCGATCGACGATTCTGTACGGTTTCCAAAGGCCCAAAGGACGACTACACAGATACTGGAGTGCACGTTTGGTCCTCACGAGCATGCTACCGATCATACAACGTCACTAGATACTCTCCCTGAGCAAGGTATTGCTTATGCAAGGCCGCGCAACAAGGCGCGGTACGGCAGTTGTATCGAGGGTTACGACAGCTGGTTCACCGGCCCTGCCGCAGCTGAAAGCCTTGACGGTACGGCCAGTTTGAAGCCAATACCCTCGATCTGCCACTCTGGATTCGATCCTCTTGACTGTCGCGACGGCGATCATTCCTTTGGAGGGCATCGCATTGAATGAGGTACGAGCATGTACTCAGCTCAACTCCCTCTTCTCACCGTCGCACCATCACGATCCTCACGGCAATGCTCCCTCGGTGAATGCAACAGTGGAAGCCTGCCCTTGGCATTCCTTTCATGCGATATGACCTGGTCGATGGAAGCAATGCCTCACGACGATATAGCTAGCTTCTGCCTGGCTGCGCCATGGCATTACGCGCCGAAGGAAGGATCTCGGTGAGCTCCTTTGCGCCGCGGAGAAGACGGCATGCGCTGTATGCCTGGATCTGGACTGATCTGTGACGAGAAGGATCTTGGTGAGATCCCTTGGGCCGATGGAGACGGCAATATGTGCTGATGCCTTGATCTAGACTGATCTGTGACGAGTAGGACCAATTTTTGTCCAACGTGGCTGTGGCAGGTGACAATCTGCATGACAATGGCATTATCGAAGCTCCCGCTGAGCATCCTACGGACTAAATACGAAACGCCGGCAGTGGGAGAATGGGTCACAAGCAGGCAGGCTGACATGGAAGATGGCACGGAGGCACGTCATACGACCTCGGGAGGGGTTCGATCGGCGGTCGTTGCGTATGGGAATGATGGATCTGGTGATTGAAGGCTGTTTCGAGGATTGTTCGGCTCCAGGGCGCTGCTATGGCAGGACTGCAATCGCCGCGAGAATTGGCACGGCATAATCTACGCCGCCGAGTCTCAAATCTGTAAAGGGAAGGTCGATTTAGGCTCAGCTCCGCAAGATGACCGCAAGCTCCACGGGATGGGTGTCGTGGATTGGATTTCGAGCAGGATTTGACTGATTACAGGCCGATTTCTCGATCGTCGGTGAAGCCGAGGAAGACTGGGGATTGGCATGATGAATGAATCCTGGTAGGAGTCTGGAGGGGCTGAGGCTTCATGCGCAGGTTTAGGTTGATTTCAGGACAGCATACGGCAGTTGCGAGCGGCAAACTGATCTGTGGATGAGAGCAGTCCGATTCCGACAAGCTCACGGATTACCACTTAAGCCGCTCAATTCCCCTCGCTGGATATTCCTTATATGCTTAAACTGGCTTTCTCCTCTGCCCACTTCGTTTCGTGATAGCTGCCCTTGTGAGTGCGCATTTTGTTCAATTCGCATTCCCCCTATCAACTACAACAGAAAACTCTCTGGTCTTCTGAACCCAGCCGTTCAATCCCTTAACTCAACGCCAGCGGCAGCCAGAGAATACACAGGCCTACGGTCACCTTTTCCCCGTTCTGGATATCAAATTGAGGCGGAGAGAAATACGGCAGCGAGAGCTAAAGGTACGTGGACAAGCTACACCGAAAGTGAATTCGTTCTGTGTGCTCTTGCTGACAATGACGATAAATCAGACGACAATCTTCCATTTCTCGACGAGTAGTCTCGGGAAAGTCTGCGTCTAAAGATCTCAACTGAGGCCACGAACGCTGGATCTCCACCTTCAGCGTCTGGAACAGCCAGCTCTTTACTGGGCCGGACTGCAAGTCAACCGAACACAATCAGGGTCAGGTGAATGTTAGGGTGGTAGTAGAGGCAGGTGCACCGGCCATCCCTATGCTCAGAAGCGGTCTGCTAATTATATGCAGATCAACCAGTGACTCTCGATAATAACGACTCAGATGACGCAGGTGCTTGGAATAAGGCCGAAGGCGTTTCCGGCGATGTCGATACTGGGTGCATTGAACAGGACGCGACTCTGTTTGACGCCTTCGCAACCTCAGAACTCGACTCTTAGCCGCACGGCGTGCCTTCTGCTTCGGCACAAGCCCAAAAGCCCAACCCCAGACCAGAAGTAGATAACTCTCGATATGGCACAGCTCACCGTATTGAGGAGTGGAAGCGGCGAAAGACTGAGGTGGTAGAAGGCGGAGGCATAGCAATGCAGGAACAGCAAGAGCTTGCAGCACAGAAGGAAGAGCTCGGGCTGCCCGCTGTTGGTGGAAATCCATCCACTGGACCTGGTCGTTTGCGTCGACGCGGACGACCCTGAAGGTAAGGAAGCCACCGAGGCTCGGCCAGCCGCACAACCCCAGATCCCCAACGAGCACCATCGTCGTATGCGTGGGATACACATCAGGTCGCTTGCTGGGCGCCAGACAGTCACAACCCAATACTGAATCGTGTTGGGGGAACATCCACACGGGTCAGATACTTGGGTCAACGAAGACGACATGCGAATTTCAATGCTACGGCCGCCTTGGGAACGACCTTCTCGAGACTTAGTCCCACCGGTGGAAGGGATGGCATTCGAGTTCACTGCATGCGCTATGACAACTGCAGCAGAGGCAAGAACAATTTCGAGTACTAGGTTGATAAACCCCGCAGCTGGATCACTGAAGATCAATTGAATATCTCGCTCAGCTCTTATGGTACTCTCTGAGCTTAAAGGTAAGTAGCTGATTTAAGAGAATCCTAGTTTGGAAGAAGTTGAGGAACATATCGTTAACGAAACACGTCTCAAATAGCGCCTCCTCCCCACCCCTTAAGCCAAGCACAGTCTGAGGTCCATCTCAAGTCGCCAGTGCCGTCCTGGTCTTCTGCCACGATTTTTCTTTCTAATATCGATCTTTCTAATATCGAAGCGGCAACCATTTTTGTCACTTCACGAACGTTGCGAAGGTGGCTAAATTTAGAGTTTGGTTCCTGAAATATAAGGGTGGCTTATGTAAACCAATAACCGGGGTTTGGGCCTCGCCAACAATGGCCCTGATGAATCGCTCTGGCTCCTTGTCAATATCAAATTTCTCGGAGCTGTAAGGGCCAGATCTGTCGAACACCCAAAGCCGCATTACGCTTCCGCAGATCGTAAATCCAGGCTGGCAAATGAAGCAGCAGCTCGCATCCTGCCTTCGCGAATAGCTGACAGAACACTCTCCCCCGACCTTGGTATATTATACAGCCGCGTGGATGCGAGCCTAGTGAATATCGCGCCATCTATCCCTCTGGTGGAACTGATTGTCAGGAATGAACCTGGTGCACCGACTCCGAATGACACAGATATTTGGCGTACGGTGTTTGAGTTAGTCGCGGAAACAACTCCTGTCACGCCTCCGACTGCCTTCGAAAAAGCCGTCTTCGAGACGCCCTTACGATCCAGCTCGGCTTCTCAGAGAGGGATTGAGCAAACACACGATGAGGTTGACCAGCGGAAACTTGAGGAACTCACAGGGCGCGTCTACTACGATGTTGGAGGCTTCTATGAGCGATACTTCGAAGAGAAGTCCTGGACGAACAACGCGAGGGATATCTACGAAGAGTCAAGAGCCCAGTATACAGAGTCGCTGGAGTGGGTGGCCAGAACCCTCAATTCAAGGTCAAATTTTGAGTGGTTCATGAAGTTCCAGGACACTGTACTCAGCGGACTTGGCCACAGGTATTACACATCGGCAAGCAAAGTCTTGAGGGACTCGGAGGCTGATCGCAAGCTTGACATTTTCCTCACCCCCGCCAACGCTGCCCCGCCGAACGGCGAGCACGACTGGTCAAATGTACTTGTTATTGGGGAGCACAAACAGAATGCTGGCGAGGATCGTTCTGTGAAAAACTGGTGCAGTTAGCGGGGTATGCGCGCGAAGTGTTTGGAAGTCAACCGGAGCGACGATTCGTGATCTAGGTAGCTAGTCGAGTACCAGGTTTTTTGGTAGCTATATATGTTAGCAAGGAATGTAGGCAGAAGTTGGGCCATTACCTGCAACAGCAGCTGTTGAAAAGACGACCTGCACTGCATCAGAAGTGGTAATAATGCTCAGGTCTGGCATGTCGATTGAAAGAGACGTCGAAAGGCATTTAACCCTTCCTTGATCGGGTTGCTTCTGATGCTTTCTAGTTCTGAGGCAGTAGCCGTGAAGTAGATGATCGTTCAATGCTGTGATAAATGAAAGACGTGAATCGGGTGGAGGGCTTTCGGAATGAAAGTAGGGGAAAGGGAGCCTGCGACTTTGGGACGTCATTTGGGGCTATGCCGGATAAAAATTAGCGGGTAACAATGATCATGTGCCACCAGGTACGACGAGTACTTATCGTACGGAAGGGGGTTACAAATGGGTCTCGTCCGGCCCTGTATCCTACCTCGCCAGATCAGGAAATTCACGACATTCGACACTGTTCTATGGAAATTTGGCCTCGCCGTCCAACATCGGTGGACGAGACCCACTTGGAACCCCTTCCGTACTTCACGCACTAGGCCCACAATCCAAGAGGAGTCTAGTGCAGCTAGGATAAAGGTATTCCCGTTGCTCGCCTCTATCCCAACCCACGTCCATAGACCGCTGTTTCCCAAAGCACGGAAGAGCAAGACGGTACCACAACAACCTCTGCGTCAGTCACCTTTTATTCTACTGCTCATATTCTTCAGCATTTATCACCCTCATGGACTTCGACGAGATTGCAGAAGCCTCTCACGAGGCCTCTTGCGGTGCTTGGTTCGATCTCTACAACTCCTTGCAAGGCGCCCCTCTCTCGAAATTCGTCTCCAAATTCCGAAATGATCAACAATGTTGGCAGCAGAGCATAGATTGCGGGTCTTTCAACTTCTGCTGCCGATTCGCTTTTGCGGATGGGGTACAATGGATGTTACGCTTTCCAATGCCTGGAAGGGTTATGTACCTCGCAGAGCAAGTCAGACGTGAACTTGGCCCGAAAAAGTACATTCTTGGAGAGACAAATATCCGCACCCCAAAGTTGATTGCGTATGGTATGGAGGACGATTTAGGATTGGGCCCATTTGTCATCACAGAGTTTATCAAAGGGAAAACTCTGGATAAGTTGTGGAAAGAAAACCCAAAGGAGCCGAGGAGTGGACTGCGATCAGATATCGACGAGAAGGTCCAGGAAATCGTGTATCGACAAGTCGCCAATATTCTCCTAGAGCTTGCCGAGCATAAGTTTGGTCGGATTGGGTCACTTTCGTTCGACGATGGAGGCTCTTATTCCGTGACGGCTAGACCATTAACTCTCAAGATGAACGAAGTAGCACGAATAGGAGGTGTAGTTAATGATGGTAAGCCTATCTAAGTTCCCACTACCAATTTCAAAGCTTTTCTTACACCACTGAGACCATTTAAAGGCACCCTTTGAAAGCACGAGTGATTATTTCAACCACGTCGGCCAGCAGAATCTTGATCATCTACTGAAGCAACGCAACAGTGTTGACGACGCTGATGATGCACGCCGCAAGTATATCAACCGCCGTCTTTTCCAGGCCATAACCCCTAGCTACATCTCCAAAGAGCATAATTATATTTTCACATTATTCTGCGACGACTTCCGGCCCTCTAACTTCATACTGGACGACGACCTCAAATTGTGGTGGATCGACCTAGAATGGACGTATGCTGCTCCATACCAAATGTTGTATTCGCCCCCGCGCTGGCTCTTACTTCGGAACCCCTGTCGGTGGTCTGAAACACCAGGCCTCATGGACTTATTCAAAGTCAAGTTTGAGATATTCCATGGGATTTTGGTGGAGGAGGAATCCAAAAGACTTATGTCAACCAAAATTAATGCAGAGTCCTGCGAACGAGGCGCGTCAGAGTTGGAGATCCAGCATCTCTGTCTGAAAGAGAGTTTCTCAAGCCTTATGAGAAAATCTATGGCGGACGGGAAGTTCTGGTACCATGAGCTTATACGGGAGAGTTTTGACTTTGATGACGAGTTTCTTTGGAAACAAATCGCAGAGAGTTCGACCTTGAGCAGCAGCGATGTGGAAATTCCTCAAGTAGAACTGGACTCTTTCGTGGCATCAAAGATGGCTGAACTGCGTGAGTATGAGGGAGCATATGAGGCAATGATGGCTGAGGCAGAGAGGGCTGAGGCAGGGACAGTAAAAGAGACAAACCAAGAATAGGGAGTGAAGTTTGACCTCCCATTTAAGAGTAGCGTACGGGTTCATGGGATTTAGTTGATTCCTAAAGCTAGACTTTTGGAATGAGTAGATTTTCTGCTGCCTAAGGCGGTGTTATCAAATAGTCTGCTCCCAAATATTTTCAATTGCCTTCAATACAGGTTCTGCTCCCGTGCGCCCTTGGCCCCGTATGTGAAGGAATCGTCTCGATTTCTAAAGGATGTTAGACTATATTAGAAAAGGGAAATGGATATGGGCATACATTTACGATTTCCCTGCTTTCTCCTTTTCCCTTTCTGCTATCTCCTCCTTGTTCTTCCTCCTCCTCTCTTGCGCTGAACTGCCCATCTCATTAGCCAAATTCTTGGCTGCTTTCTGCTCCGTATCCCTTCGCTCCTGGGTGGACCCCCCTCTCTTCCTTAGTTCCTCCATGTCTTCTCGGGTGGTATTCTTGTGATATGTGACATCATTATCGGTATAATCTGCCATGGTGGTAGATCTTATAGGCTGATGAAGGGGGTATTATGGGAAGGTGTGCCGAGGACTGGTGACTTGTGAATGTGCCTGTAGTTTGTGGGAATGCCAGTATATATCTTCTTGAGTAGCTGCTCTCGACTCTGGAAGTAGATAAGAACCCCGCTTTGCGCGAGGGGTTGCTCAGCTTTCCCCTCACCTGAGTCCACACGCCACTTATTACGGTCTTTATGAGCCCTTCTGCCAATAATTTGTCTCCGTTTCCTTCTCATGCGCACTCACTAGTACGTGCAGGTACATGCGTTTTGTCGAAAATCGTGAGCAATATGTACTTTCGTACAGTACTGTGCTCCCTGCCGGGTGTGGAGTTGGCAAGGCGCCTACCATTGTCCAAGGGTTCCTTATCTTTCCCCCACCTGTTCTGTAGAATTCACACGCCACTGATTTATCTCCGTATCTTCTCATACGCACTGACTACAGTCAATAGTACATGCAGTGCTCTATTGGTCTTCTCGTGGAAAACGTCAGCAACAGCTGTCCTGTGCTCCCCCGCTCTGGTGCAGGCCGATAAGCCTGCTATCAGCTGGCAAAGGGTGGAGCAATGCAGACAAATAAATGGCGAGGCTTTGTTGAGTGCAGCATCCTGTCAATCACGATGACTAGTCGGCTCGGCCCTTCTCCCACACCTCCGGAAGGAAGCGGCAATGACTCACATCGTATTGACTGTATATGGAAAAGACCGCAGCTGGCGCAGGGTCTCGTTTGGGTGATGTCTGATAGTTGTCCAGGGTCAATTGGACCACCTCCTCAGACCTTTCAGGATGCCTAGTTCTAACGTCAATGTATCTGGTCAAATCCCAAATCACCAAGAACGAATCCCTCCATCCTCGACACTTCATCTTTGACAACACGCGTCTGAGCTCTTCATCTGTCTGCACATGTTTTTATACGGTAAGTAATTGGAATGATTTTGGTTAGAGCAAATGATCTCTGTAGCCGGTAACAGCTTCGGCTGACGGGTAAGGCTGAGCTCTTTCGCAGAGCTCAGGAGAGTTAGGCGGAGAATACTTAATCCGGGACGATCTGGCCTGATTCACGTGATTAATATGTCGGGCTCATGGACACAACCAACGAAGCTCCTCACCGCCAAGCAATCAATGATAGGAAAGAGATTCTCAGCTTCGATACCTACTCTCCCAGGATCTGCTAATGGTACACCGCTGGGAAGGCAGATCCTGTTACCTCTGAAAAAAGAAAGAGGGCAAGTCTCGGGAGTGGATATTTACCAATTCCCAGGTCGCACTCGGCCCGCAATAGCTACGCGCTGGAAACATGGTCCAGCCCAGAGTCGAATCGCATTCCCTCAGCGGATGGACAGCGAGCAGCTCGACACTTTGCGAGCCGAGAATCCAATTGAGCGTTTACAGCTGGTGGTGGGAGGGGAATCGGACAATCTCTGAACCGTCAACTCGTTGGGTATCTGTGCTTGCGGAGGGGCTAGTGGGTGTGAAAGATGTGTACATCAGACGGGAGGGAAGGAGAGGTGGGGTTTTCTCGTCAGCTTGCTAGGCTCAGCACCTTCTTTGATCAAAAACAACTGTGGGGTTAACTATACAAATCAGTCATCAGACTTTATAGCAAACAAATGCGCCTAGTCCTAGCCTCGCCTATGTATCTTCCGCCTTCCCAAACAGCCAATCAATCACCTTGAGAGCATTCCCATCTTCAACCAGCGTCACGAGCCTGGTGTAGTTCTACAGGTCGAGCCCTTTTCTTTGGCTTTTTGAATGCTTTCCCGTCGATCCTCTCAGATAGTGAAGTATCAGGGGTAACGTCTCGTGAACCAACACGGCTTGGTTGACTGTCAGCTTCCTCCAGCAGAGATGCAGCATCATGACTTGACTGGTCGGAGAGATACTGGCTTTCTAATCCCTGTGAGAGGCCGGACTCCCCAGCCTCGGATTGCTGTGAGACCTCAAAATTCAGATCAAGCGGCAACTCTTCGATAACTGAACAGATTCTTTTCAAGTGTGTCGGCACCCATATGTCGTAAACATTTTTTGTGAATTTGTACGCCGTCCATTTTTCTTTGCCGTCTAGTTCTGTGAAGCTGAACTCACGGATCGGATGGCGGTAGAAGGTAGCGTTTTTTCCGTCGACCACAGGATAATGACCGTAAATTCTCACCGTCCGGTGATCGTGCGAGATTGAGAAGGCAAGGATTTGCCGATGGAGCTCCTTTTCGCGCTTGACCAGCCTGAAGAGTTCGACAATACCCCTCACCGCCAGGGTCATGCTGTGAGCATTCTGTCGGTCCGCAACATCAAGTGCCGCGGCGCCGCACTTGACCTCGCACGTTAGAAACGGGAAGTACATATAGTATGTACCCATGAAGAGAGACAATTCCGAGAAGCCACCAACAAACGGCAGAATTCTTTTAAGCTGATCTTCAGTGAAGGCGGTTCGCTTGAATCCAACAGCGTAGTCGGGTTGCGGGCGAGGTTTGGTTAGAGCGATAGATTTGTCCCAGCCTTCGTTGACACTTTCGATCAAGGTTTTTAGACGGCTGGCACCCCGTATAGCTAGTGACTGAGCGGAAGGAACGATCAGTCGAGCGATATCTTGAATGACCTTGGCCTCGTTCCTGTCTTGTATCATTTCGCACGTCTCGTCGAAGATATCATCCTCAAACAATGAGTCCTCTGGGACCATCTGCTCAGCTTCAAGAAGGGTCCGGCAAATGATCTTGCTTACGTCCGCGATACCCAACTCCCATTTACGCATAAAGCTACCCTTGGCCTCGAGCAGGATTGTGTATTGCGGGCTCTGATACGGAGCACTTTTGGCTTCTCTCGGCTTTTGATCGCTGGGTGTGGTAGAGCTCGGCGCGGCAGAGCTAGCTTCCGAAAATCTGCCACGAAAAGATGAAGAAGATTTCTTCCTCGCAAGCAGGGGATTCATGTTGTTCTCCGGATGAAAGTATTCCTTAGGCCAACGAAGTTCCTTCCTCCAGTATTCAAGTGGGTTGACCTCGTTGAGACCTACCGCTGTCGTCTCGCCGATTGTGTGCTCGGTAGGAGATCGTGGAGGGGACACTCGCGGCCGCTTCTGAGAGGGAGCGGCAAGAGAGAGGGTGGTTTCGTCGTTCGGTTTTCGTTTTCGTTTTCGATCCTCAACTTGTAGAAACTTGTCCCGAGTTAGCCTTATAGCATAGCAGGAGAGTGACATGCCTCTCTGATGGGAGTGTTGCTGGTTGGAGAGGGAAGCGGGTGCTTTGGTTTGGTATTCCTATCTTTGGATACAGTTCGTTCTAGGCGTGCGCTCTTCCGAGAAGATAGCTGTGATCGTTCCTTCTTGATACCTTGAGGCCGCTTCCCTTTTAATGATCAGTCCAAGTCCACAGAAACGGGATGGATTGGCTTACCTCTTTGCAGTGAGAGTTGCTGCCCAGCATTTCGGGTGTTTGGCTTTGCATGACAAGGGGCCATATCGACTGGAAAGAAGAGGGGTAGGAGATGAATTTATGTTGCCGCCGCTTGGTTTGAAAAGTCGGAGGTGGATGAAAGGATGAGATGCAGGATAGGACAAGTGATGGAGATGAGTGCGCTAAAATATCGCAGAGCGGCAACCATTCCCTCCCCCAGACCACTCACATGTAAGGCTAGCCCATCAGACAACGGCAGAAGGATCGGAGGAAACCCTGCGGCTACCTTTACGACCTGATCTGTAAGGCTCGTCATCGATTTGAGTCGCCGATTTTGGATTCGGTCCCAATTTGGCCACGTAACATCTTTAATGTTGTTTCGATTCGAGATTCATGACCCTGTTAGGCCGTAATCCAAACAACGTAAATGAGTCGGAATCCTGGCACATTGCAGCCTGAAAAGCATTGGAGCCTAAGTGCACGGGGGTGTTTTCGGTCAGTATCGGATCACATGGCATCGAACCCCACCACTTGCAAAGTCCCGCAAACCACAATTTCTTCCCTCAACCTCTCGAACTACAAGAGATCAGACACCATTCAAGGTTGTTTCTTTCGACAACGATGATTCAGTTGTTCTGCCCTACCAGCTCCCCCCAGCTGCGCCAATAGACTTCATCCACCCTGCACTCAGTGGCAGCCGTTGCGCCCTATTTCCCGTCTTCCATCAACACTTCGCCTGGCGATATACTTATCTCTTCGCGCCGTGCGCCTTGACTCTATTCCACACATTGCGGTTGACATAATCTGTCAAAGGCTCAGAGAGCGCATCTGACTGTGAAAGACTCAACTTCACCTTTACGTTTCACTTTGGCTTTCGCGCACATTAGCATCGTCATTCTTCAATCTCCCGACGGAACATCAAGTGAGCCCTCTCTCTCACCTGCAGCACGGGTAGCTACTGATAACTAGCTACTAGTCAACACATTATTATTATCTTCGACCATTTCTCAGCCGTGAGCTTCAGCATATATCCACGGTCGCACCCTCTACTTTACTTCGACGAGCAACAATAGACAACTGCGAGCTCCAGACGGAGTTCGACTTGCGTCCCGTCGATACAACATCTCCGCGGTGTCTTTCGTCTATGAGACATAACTTTGGTCGACAGCACGCCCCATTCCGCACACAACCTTTAACGGGGTGATTACGAGGCCACAGGCTATGACAGAGCAGGAGGGAGCAAAAGCAGAGGGGCAAGGAGAGGGGCAAGCGAAGGAACAAGACAGCAGAGCACTAGTCAGATGAGCCTTGAGTCCTGAAACCTATCTTTCACTGCTAACTCATATTGCAAAATCAGACAGGTTATGATGTGTGGAAACGAGCTGATGGGTTATACGAGGGTGAGGCGACGGCAAAATGGATAACATTCAAACATGGGTTTGTGCGAGTTCGTAAACAGGACTGGGTCTCGATTCTCGAAGAAGGATGGGCTAGCGATAAGGAAAGGTCATTTTACGTACCCTCGGGGCATTCTTGCGAAGTGCTGGGTAGTTGTACGTTTAAATTCACTAGAGCTTAAGCTGTGTGAGGTCGAGTTCACGGAGACTTCGCATCATATCTTCGCGACCGATCGTGATAGTGAAGCAACCATCTTTGTCGCCAGTAGGTATCAGGGCAGTCACAAAGCTTGAGGTTTTGTTCTCTTGTTCCCTTTCCAATTCCCACTGCTGACTGGTTTCAATCCCTTTGCGCATTATTTCAAACAATTTCGGAATGTTTGCAAGTGGTATGTCCGAATACGCAAGCTGGATTTCTGCGAAACTTGAGGTCAATGTGGTTCTCATACTTTGTGAATGCTTCCTGCTCACGTCTGAGTTCTTCTCCTGTTTGAAATCAGCTCATATCTTACTGAAAGATTAGTTTCACAAACTCTGAGGGAATAAAGCCTGCATGAAGCTCAGATAACGACGGCTGCCAGCAAAGCCCTGTTCTGCGGCTGTTGACTCGAAATATCTTTTGGATGCGGAACTCAAGCTCAGGAAATATGGTTCGTAGTTTTCGAGGCTAATCAGCCGGTTCAGAATATTGTCGAAGCTTGTCTTCGCACATTCCGTTGGTGGAATAACCAATACGACAACAAGGAATAGGTGTTCGTTTGCGTCCTGGATTTCCGCGTATGCGCGACGGGCCCGCGTGTTCCGCCACAATGTTGCAGATCCTCTTTTGCCGTCAGTTTTCTCGTTTGCCCAATTGAAGCTGAGACGGTGGTTCAAGATCTCTTGGTCGTTACGTGTAATACCGTTTGTGTTCAATTCCTTGGCCTTCTCACCGATCTTGGTCAGAAATTCGTCGACTAGTGGGTTGGAACTCGGTGTGGTTACACGGCCGGCCTCGGAAGTTATGGAATGATCCATACTTAGGATGTGGAATTGCTGTCTTGTGGTGGAAAACCGGTCCCGTGTGAGATGGAATGAATTAGAAGGAAAGTGAAGGGAAATGAAGTGAAGGTGAAATGAAGTGAAGTGAAATGAAGTGAAGTGAAATGAAGTGAAGTGAAATGAAGTGAAATACGGACCTTTGATGATCCGGAGCGGCATGCCGGATGATGCGTCATGCGGGCCAAGTTTCGTAGGGGTTAAGTAATACTTCGTACTATGGGTAAATAATGTACATTCGCCGCCTGTGCACTTTGTTACAGTCTTACTTGTTTGGGTACTAATGTACTGTGAAACTGGACGATGATTCGCCAGAGTTGCCTGTTTTTGCGGAATTATCTAGAAGCCGCACAGACAGTGAATGTACATTATTTACGGCATGTACCAAGTATCTTCATTCAATTTCATTCCATTTCATTCCATGTCATTCCATTTCACATCACTTCGTGTCATTCCATGTCATGCCATGTCTTTCCATAGGCTTCCCCCTAAGCGAATCAATTGACCACATTTCACTCCTGTATCAATATTCCTAATGGACATGTATTTCTTTTCACCTCGATCCGGACATTGTAGTAGTCAATCTCCCTTCTTTCACCTCAACTGGTAGGAATCAGAGTTCTGTGTACAAGCTATTGAAACCACATCGCTTCCACGAATGCGCTCCATCCATGAGGGTCCTGCATACAAGCTAAGATATACGTTAACCGAAGCTCTGAAATACCCAGATCCAAACGCTATTGATACTTTTGCTTCCCTACACTGCTGCATGATGGATCGGCGAAGCCAGCTTGACCATTCAAGAAGCCAAAAATTTGCACACTGGCATGAAGCCGAGGTGACTTCTCCAAGCTTAATCCGTTTTGAGAAACCAACACCGTCGACATAACGCCGGTTTCTTCTTCCTAGTTACAGCAAGATGCACGGCATCTTGATCAGGGTCTAGGAATATATTGAAGTGAATGAAGCTGTACACAAGGCCCCGGTCATCACCACTTGGTTCCGATTGGTAGGAGCCAAGTAAATATTTTCGATCAGATGAGACGGCTGGATGAGAAGCCGATGTGTAGTTTGTTACAGGAAAGATACATACGAACTTTCAGAGTAAAAATGTATATAAGGGGGTGAACTCCTTACAAGTTTAATTGTTCGCTTCCTCACCTCCCTCAATTCTTCAAGCATCGTCCCAAACTTCACGCTTCTACATATATATTAGAGTTATCTACCAACCCGCCACGTAGACAATGGCTTCAACAGATACGACCGCAAAGCCGAAGCAGCCAGAGTCGTCCAAAGTGGATGACAAACATGAGACTGTCCAGAATCCGTCCACAGACCCATCTACTACCGGGCATCTTCAGCAGACTACCACAAACCCGGCAATAGAGGAGACTCTTCAAGAAACCCCACCCAATTGGGAGTACGTGTCCAACGGAGTGCTGATAACACACAGCTAATTAATCCCTTAGCGATCTCCCTGTGACGCTCTTTGAGCCAAAGCCGTTTGTTAGTGAGCGGAAGGAGTAGGATACTGTCTTGGATCACATGGCTGGGTTGTTGGATTCAGGATCTTAGTTTTTGGGTCTTTCCAGGTTTGCTTTGAATGTATCAAATCGCTCATATATAGTAAAGTTTGAGCACGACGTCTATGGTGTAACGCAACCTCGATAGAATCAAAATATGTGCCCCGGGTAGACATCTATGCAAAATATTACTTTTCCAATCTAGCCTCAATCGAGTATTATATGCAGCATCAATTGATCCGCAAGTGACTTGCCAGGGGTGAATCGGCGAAGCCAGCTTTGTCTTTAAGAAGCTAAGACATCATGCTGCAATCATAGGCCCCCCGGTTCATCCAGGAGAAACGGAATCAATTTCCCCAGTCGATTGTCCCGCGTTGGCCGCGCAAGAATAGACCTCCAAATTGTAGGCTACTGGTTCACCCAGGGACGAATAAATTAGCTTCCTGGATCGTCCATGTGGTGATGGTTTCCCAAGATAGATTAGACTGACTCCTACTGTGAAGTGCGGAGAGAATCGATGAATATAAAGGTATCGATTTCCCCTCGATAGTGACCACTATCTCTTGAGCAACATCAGTACTCTCGTACCAAATCATCCTTGAGTCAAGGCTATCTGCGAATGGCAGTTCCGAATTACTGCCACCACTCATTCAATCTCTTGAAATCCGAATCGACACTCATTCAGTGGGTCTGCAACTTATGTCACAGCGGGCCACATTGGCACATCTTTGAGTGCAAGTATTGCAAGCTGAAGGCTTGTCGGCCCTGCACGAACAAAGGTTAGCCCGTGAAGGAGTACGTTACTATCCTTCATCACTCTCTATCCTCTGGACAATGCCTAATGATCTTCATCAGTTGAATCTTACTCCCTATCTCTCCGATCCCGCACGCCGAAGGTACCTACCGACTTCTCATCGATAATGGCTCCAACAGAGATGGTTCAGTGCCATCCCCCAGTGTCCCTACCACCCACCAACACACCACCAGATAGCCCAGGCCGACCACATGCCACCACACTGAATGATGAGCAAGCTATAGAGATGGCAAATGCGGTAGCCGCTATGAAGTTGGTTCCCACAGCTCAACTCTCTGACTTCTCTTCTTGTCCCTCGCCTAGGGACCCGCCACCCTCTCTCGTCACAGAGACAGCTACAGCAGCTCCAAGTTCTCCAACTCTGTGCCATACATGCTTGACGAGCTCTTCATCACAGGTTGCCAGGGAGGTTGCTCGGCAGGTCGTGGAAGCTCTCGAGTCCCTTGGTACCAACCAGGCGCCTCCGTCCGCTGCTGCAGCAGAAGTTGAATCCAAGGAACCGCCACCTCATCCTTCAAAGCTTGGGCTCCAAACATCGACGTTGGAATTCAAAACGGTCGATGAACTGTAAGTCCCCCAACAGTGCGCAAATCTTAGTCAGCTAACAAGTTACTCTCTTCAAGTTGGGATGGGAAAACCCATACGTATGCGATCGCGGAATCTATGAAACCAGTAGGCCAGGTTACTGGACTGGACCAATACATTTTCGTTGTTCGGCGCCGAGTCGGTCAGTATATCAAAACTACCTCATCGTCCTATATTGACTAAAAATCTGTAGACAAGAAAAGCAAGGAGACGACCTGTTACATTGATGTCAAATCTGAGATTTTGAGAGACATTTTGAGGGATGTCCTCAAGGACGTTGGCGGTGTTAGCCTGAATGAAAGCAAGCTTTGTGTAAGCTATGCGCACCCTATTGAGTCCAGACACTCACCCAGACAAGGTCGAGCAGAACCTCCTTTACACCACCCTTCCCGAGCTCGAGTTATGCCGGGGCTGGAACGAGATCTCCCCTCTCGATTATCAGGGTACATTGCGTCTGGAATTACTCTTGGACTATCTGAAAAGCGCATATGCAGACACGACTCAGAGCATGCTCTCGTTACTTTCCACCGGCTACATCACCTATGACCTGCTCTGGGCCCTCTTCACGCCGAATTGCTTAGTCTATACCACTTGCTCCGGGACACATAAGCATCGGTGTGTCAGGTACAGCTTTGGCGAGGAGAAAAAGACCATACTTGGTGGGACATACTGGAGTCT
>Ga0207886_10119_pt1 | contig 76708 bp, 91 predicted proteins | sample LinPmetageLP35_FD_184048 | JGI IMG/M metagenome (GOLD analysis project Ga0207886, IMG submission 184048) | Marine viral communities from the Pacific Ocean - LP-35 (SPAdes) | ecosystem: Environmental > Aquatic > Marine > Oceanic | place: Pacific Ocean | collected 2009-08-31 | reverse complement strand
TTCAGATTCTACAGTTTCATGTATAGAAGTTGACGCAATATAGAGTTATTAAGTCTTAAATAGGAAGTGTTGAGATTAAGCGAGGTGGCCGGAATGGGGGGGTGGCCGGAATGGTGGGGTGGGACGTTACCCATTGAACCTAATTCAATAGGCAGTCTGCCGATCTGAACTAGGACGATGACATTAATACTTCTTCCCTGAAGCAAAGCAATGTCGATAGCATGCAGCCTACAGACCCCAAAGTCATCCTTGCCCTTGCGCCATCCCCTCAGGAGCCCCTGAAACCAACCTTTTCCCCAAGTCTGTCTCGCTGAGCCTGACGTCCATTTGTTTGGCAACCTCCATCATATCAGCATAAGAATTGACATTCCCGGCTTTCACAGTATCCTGATATCCCAGACCATGAAACACGGTCGCAAGCTGAGACGTCTTCCATTTTGGCTCTTTCCTTGTGACGAACGCCGTGATCACGAAGAATAGCGCGCTCAGCACAACCAACAGGATCGGCACAACCATGTTACCCCACACAACATGATAATACGAGTCTGGTGCCCAATAAGTCGTACCATACTGCTTACCATACTCTGAGGAATCGTTGTTGAATATAGGTGCTCTTCGCATATAGCTCGTTATCATCCATGCGGTGTTGTAGGCTCGAAGCTCCAATGCAGCGCGGATGGAAGACGAGTTACCGTCGACTACATCAGATAACAGTGACTGCATGAACAGACTCGAATACCACCATGTCTGTTGATCGTCGTTTGTAGAAGTCTGATTTGTTGCTGCGCCAGGAAATCCGAAATCAGTCAGATTGAACCAGTTCTGTAGACTCAGGTGTGGTATCGGCCACACAACATTGTGACATTCCTCTTCATCACCCCAGGCCACGGATCCATCAATCCAACAGGTCGGGGGTGTCAAGTATATGATGTGAGATTCAAGATCCTTGTCGGTCGCGTTTGTCCAGCGATCGATAATAGTTTCCGTCACTTTGCCACCTATGCTTTCGACTTCGTAGGTGTATACGACCCAGTAGAAACTGCATTCTATTGCAAACGGATCTGCATATAGTGTGCTGGGATTGACTATAGCAAGCCAACGAGCAATCATCGGGCCGAGGCTTTGGAAGGCGCTCGAGTCCGGCGGCCCGGACACTGTGGTGGAATTGACCACACCATTGTCGTATTCGAGGTAGAAGCTCGGATCTGCAGAATGAACGAAAGCTGGACTGTCCTTGGAGACTTGACTTTCGACACATTGATAGTCAACGCCCAGTGACTGAAAACGAGGGAATGTGCAGTTTCCTGTATAGCAAGAGACAAGATCTTGCTGGAATAAACCAGCAGATGAGACATTGGAAGCCTGATTCATGGCGTAAGATAAATCAACCAGCATTGCCGAAGGAGGAATTTCCATTCCTACCCCACGATCAAAATACGAGGAGAAAGAGAATGAGTTGGTCCGGTACACATAGCTCCCGTCCGTAGTATCATTTTGGTACACCACCTTGACGGCATTCTGGACGAAGGTGTCAACAGACAAAGTCAGGACAGTGATGAGCGCTCCGAGGGAAGCCAGATACCTGTACGACGTGAGCAGGACGTGAGCAGCAACCCTACAGAGTTGTGTCTTCATACTGACCAGAATTTAAGTGACCAAAGAAGTCGGATTGAACCCAAAGTGCCTCGACTCGCTTCATCAAACAGCTCCAATCCCTTCAGGCTGCGCGATCTGCGAAACCAATGCCACTTTAGCTGTCCGAGAGAAGAGGCAACAGGGATCAATAGCGACGCTTTCATGATCGTCACTGCAAAAGCCAGCACGGAGTTCACGTTCCATGGCCATGCCCAATAGTATGTCGGGTTATCGTTCAGCATGAGAAGGTTGACGAAGATAAGCGCAAGAATAATGAGCGAGAGAAGACATGCAGCTGACTCCCATAACCATAGTCGAGCGGATAAATCGCGAAATTTGCGAATGATGCGCCTCCGAAATTTTATTTTCGCTGGTCGTGGTGGAATCGATGGAGAGTGATATTCCAGTAACGAGCCGGCTGAGCGCGGGGATGGTGTCCAGAGGCTTTCTGGTGTCTTTGGAAGATTCGGCGAATACTGGTTCGCATATTGGTGCTCGTAGTCTTCATATTGACTGGAATACTGCGGATACTGATCAGTTGATCGACCTAACTCAAAGTACCCCGACATCTTGCTATGACGACGTCGAATTGCAACAAGCTGGGACGATTTCTGTTTAATTAAAAAGCATATTTAAATTAAAGGATTTGCAGCGATACTGTGCATATATGTCCCAAGTTCCCAGCCTTGCATGTTGGTTCTCGGGCTAAGAGTGCCATGGTGATGGAAATGGATATGCTGCAGCCCAGCTGAAAATATACGAGAGAAAGGATTCGCTGTGGCTTTCTGTCGACAGCATCTTTGGGGGCCACACAATACGCCACCACAAATCTAGCGAATCGATGCGGTGTACGACCAGCCTGGACCAGAGACACGGCATCGACAGCTGATAAGAAGTGAGTCAATTTGGAGTAAAGTTCCTCTGACACTGCCGCCCAAGGTGTGCGAGCTATCCACGTCGCAAACCATTGCGCTTTTGCTTTTGCACTCGAACCAGACTTCGAACGTATAGTTCCCTTCCCGGTTTAATCGTCTAGCGAAATTTGAGCACATTATTGTTTTTTGTGTTTCGAACCCTATACGTTGCTATTACGCGTCCAATCAATAGATCAGATATTTGAAGGCACGCCTTCTGATTGGAATAATACCTTGTAAGTTTTGGAGATCTTATAAATGCAGCATTTTTTTCATCGACAGCGCTAGACAATTAAACCGGGAGGGGGGTCATACTTTGGAAGAGGACGTTGAGCCTCATAGACACCGCCAGATAAACATTCTCGTGACGCGTAGAGTGAACCCCCCCCCCCCCCCCCCAGTATAATTGTTTCGCGCGCTTTTGTAACATTTGCTGCTTTATATTTCTTCCTTATTTATAAACTTGCACAGCCAATCAAGTCATCCCCTTCTTGAAGAAATACAGTACGATTGGGCCTAATTCTTCTTCTCAATAAGAGCAGCAAATGTCACAAAATCAAGCTGGACAATCAAACCGGGGGGTGCACTGTACATTGCGTGCTATCATCACCCAGTCATTTTGTTATTAATTATTTTCCCATCGCTGCCCACCAACAGCAATCAAGCGATTGAACAACTCATCCCTCTCTGGTAGCGCCGTAAACCTCCACACCTTCCCATTCCCATCTTCAACTTCGACACTCCCCAATAGCTCTTTATCATTCGACCAATCCGCCGCCATCTCAGCAGGTTTCCCTACAAACGCAGTCGCTCGCTTCAATTTTTTGATCCCCTCAACATCAATCTCCACGATCGGATCCAAATTCCCCGAGTCCTTGCTTCCAGGTCTTGGATCTCTAGTCGTATAGAGTAACGTGGGTCGGGTGCCTTCGGTGATATACAGCCAGCCTTGTTTGCCGTCCAATCGAGCTTTGAAATGACTTGGTCCTGCATAGATGAGGTTCTTAGGCTTGGGTAGGACACCGAGATGGCCTTTTGCTTTGTCGGAGCCAGCTTTTGCGCGGACGTGATCGATGGCAAGTTTGGACTCGACTGCTGTTTTGGTATTGCCCTTGAATATCCGGGTGAATTTGGACAAGCGCTTGTGTTTAGGTTCGGGTTTCTTTTCTTCATTCTGAGATTCTGTGGTGCTTGAGGGCGACTCTTGACTGGCGGCAAGTTTCGCGGATGGCGAAGAACCGACTGGGATGTCTTCTAGATCAATCGCCAGCTTTTGATCCGTGTCATCGGCACCTGAGGTCGGAACAGGTGGAATAGGCGTATTGTGAACTTCTCCGATCCGCAGAAGCGTCAGTGTCAATTGACTGTTAGTTGGAACTCCACGTAGAATGTTGCTGCGGGTATCTGATCAGTACGAGAAAAGGTCCACATCTTTAGGAATATAACCTACTTTTTCGGTTCTAGCATCTCGATCCAGCTGGGAAAATTGTGATTCAGCCATCCCAAAGCTGGAGTCAACAAAGGGTCGCCAAAGATGCCAAGGCCGATCGCGAATCCCGTTCCTTTGTACACCATGTAGTAGTTGACGAACAACGACGTCAGGAATAATGGCAAGATCACAGCATCTATTCTGATGAAAGACAACTCTGAGAATGGGGGAGTTGGCGAGATCGCACTGTCAAGAGTCAGATGGATCCATGCAAAGAGGTTGAGAGCTCACTTTGCAAAGCGTTCCCAATTGTCAACAATCTCACCGACAACATGTGGAGCGACTTTCATCACCTCAGCAAGCTTCTCAGGATTGGCTTTGTTCCACAAGACATCCTCCATCGGCTTTTGTGTCTGATCGTCCTCTTCAGTAGTATGTCCGTCACTAGTGCCCTTGGCCTTCACAGCCTGTACAGCCTTGCGAATCGGCTTCGGTACCTTCCCCTCAAGTGGATCGCCGTGACCCTGTTCCTGTTCATGCATGCCAATCGCTCGTTGAACCATGTGCCGGACATTATCTACGAAATTTGCAGCTTCCTCTTCGATCGCTTCCCCCTCTTGCTTTTCGGGCGCGCCAGTCAAACTATCGAGGGTACCGAGTTTTCCCGATGCAGGCTCTTGGAGTCCTCCTGTGTTCATGTTGACAAGAGCTCGGGGAGCGGGAGGAAACAGTGCATCGCGACAAGTTGGCGAAGATATGATGAGCATCAAAGTTCCAAGGGTGAGTGGAATGAGGAGATCCAACAGCCATGCTAAGAAGTAGACCTTCAATCATCAGTCCATGTACTAAAAGTATTCAGATGAAATTCTCACTGCACAAAAAGCCGAAGTACGTTTTGTCTCTTTCCACGACCGGAGACGAGAGACGTGTTTGCCGAAGCTCGCGAATCCAAGGACAACACTAAGGTACAGGCGTTGAAGATGCAAAGTCAATTTGTCGGTTGCGTATTCATCGCTCCAAGCGTCGTTCAAGTCCAGACCTCTTGCGACGTACGGAGAAACAGCTTCCACAGAAAAAACATCCTATAAAATCCTCATTCAGCTTGAAATACGGAAACGGGAATTACATTAAAGCTTTCACACCTTATTGAATCTTCTGATCATTGCAAACAACTGTCCGTTGGAAAGGCCTCCGATCAGAGGATCCGGAATCTCAGCGTTGGCTTTGTGCCAGCCAATATCTCTCACGTGACCATTGATCTGGGCATCATGAGCTTGCAAAGCACCTTCGATTTCGGGTGCACGAGCGAGATCATGGCTGCCTGCGGTTGAATGCTCTGTGATTATGGTCGATTGTTGCTGAATAGCGGGAATTGGGTTTAGCTTGGCGGCAGTCTCTTGTATTGTTCCACCGGGATTTAAAGGTTGGTCATCTGCAATTGCAACCAGAGCATCTTGAAAGTTCTCTCCTTCAGGCCTGAAGGGATCATACTCATGTATTCCTTGGCCATCCGTAGCTCCGAGTTTCTGCTGGTCCATAAATGTATGAGTCGGAGCGCTGGGATCCTGAGACATTAGAGCTTGCGTCGACATCTTTTACAAAATGAGGTGTTGTGAAATATCCTAGATTGTCTTTCAAATCGCAGGCGGTCATGAAATTCCACCTTCCAGAAAAGCTCCATAATTATATGCAGTCGCGTCACTGACCACTGCATCGGGTACTAGTGAACGTGGGATACTTTCAGGCGAGTTCATCCCGCAAACCTGATGTTGAACAGCCATGTACGTCGAGAATGTATCGAACTAAGGAGGACCCCTACCGCTGTCATGACAAACCCTATCTCTTACCACTTCCTAATTGGTCATCGCAGTTTTTGACACGATCGGAAAGGGGACCATTTGCTCCGTCTAGCGCTAGCTCCCGATATCTGGAGATATCATATTCGAGCCACTCTTTCCAAGACATCTTAACGATCGAGATTTCGTTTGTGGCGCATCCTGTACCAAGATTTAAAGACTCGATTGTGAGATGTGGCGAATGATTGGTGGGTGATCCCCGTGACGTGCGGGTATTTGATGCTTAAAGCGATGACGGCACGAAATTCCCGAGCCAGAACATCAAGCACAAACATGGAATTCTGGAGCATTCCCAGTTTGTGTGAATGGGATGGAAAATTCGACATGTGCCTTGGCTTTCAGGATTCGATTTGAAAGTTTGTCATGGACAATAAGGAAAATTGGGATCTTGATAAATAGCTTGGCCTTGGAAGGTGCTGTGGCTTGAAAGGTAGTCACAAAATCGTCTCTCTCACGAACCTGCAAACGAATATCTAATACTCACCCCAAGCCACATTGCATACCTCCTCTCACCATGCAATTGAAAGCCATCACTCTCGGCCTCATGGTCGCCCTCCTCTCCACAACCAGTGCCTCAATTGTCTCCTCCCTCACATCCTCACTAGCGAACGTCGTCGAATCAAAAGTCAGTACCAAGATTGGCGGCGAAGCTTCGTCTTTTGCTGCAACCTACACTGGTATCGGATCGGGTGTCGTTTCGTCTGTTGTGCAGAGTCCATCTGCTGTTCTGTCGCAGGCTTCAAAGGCCTCGAGTCTGGTAGCGGGTGCGACGAGCAGTGCGGGGGCTCAAGGGGGACAATATGCAAATGCTGGATTAGGTGCCGGCTTGGGAGCTGCTGCCGTGGCTGGATTCTGGGCGGTGGTTTAAATCAACCTGTTGGAGCAGTCGATGTTAGATGTAAGATGTTCGGTTTTAGGAATCATGGTTGAGATAGAGTCGTTCAGTGGTGGAATGAAGGCTTTGAAGTTGTGAACATCACACTTGAAAACACTGCCAGATGTGCCACAGAAATGCATGTTTTGTTTTGTGATACCACTGTGCCTTCCAAATGAAGCCATAGATGTGAGACACAATGGCAAAAGATCTGCTTTCTCTCTGCCGTTCTGAGAGTCTGGCCCGGAGCATCTACCCCGCCCCCCGCATTTCTGTTTGTTTGGGTATGACTTCGCTTAAGGATTCTCATTTTCCGTGACGTAACCCAATCGAGGAATTGAGGTTTCGTCACTCGATAAAGAATCGATTCGATTGGTTCTTTCCCCGTCATACACACAGACGATAGGAAATAAATTCGCGACACAAAATACATCTTCTTTCGCATCCCCACGGATATCTAGAACGACAAATTGACAAGCCATTTGAAGCACTCAACCTTCCAGCATGCCTTCAATAGTAGATATTGGCTTGGGAAAAGTTGGCGGCAACAGGTGAGCACACTCAAGATATTCGAGTTTAATTATCATGTTAACAAGATCTCATGACAGTCACCCAATCCATCCTGCAACAGTCCATCTGCCAATCGCGTTCCTCGTCGCGGCGTCAGGCCTCGATATCTTGACATTCATCGGCGTCAGCTCCTCCTCACTTCTCAATGTCATGGTCAACGTGTCCAGCATCTTCTCCCCAACCGCAAGTCCAGTCGCAATCGTCTATCACCTCTGCCTCTTCAGCTATGTCAGCACCGTCGCTGGTGTCCTGACATCGTTTCCGGCTATCACGTCCGGTCTCTTCGAAGCTTATGCTATGGTCTCCGCTAAAGGTCTCGATTTGTCGAATCCTGTCATCAAGACTACGCTCATTCATGCGGGATTGAATGACCTTGTTATCTTTGGAGCTGTGTACAATATGCTGAGCAGGTGGGGCAATGAGGCGTATATGCCGACCGGACGCAATACTTTGGTCAGCTTTTTGATGCTGGGCGGTGTAGGATATGCAGCGTTTCTAGGCGGAGGCCTGGTATATACCCATGGAGTCGGTGTACAGAGAATGGGGAAGGGTAAGGAGGAGAAAGACGCGGAAGTTGCCAAGGAGAAGGTCGAGGCGAAGAAGGAGCTGTGATTTGGACCTTTCTCAACGGGTTCCGCTCAACTTCGAAAGCATTTCCATTATGTGGATAACTTTGTACGTGTACTTATAGTACCCAATAAAGATCCGTCAAATCCGAGGAAACATATCTTCTTCGAGGACGTGTATCCTACTTGGTGGTGAGTATCAAATAATCTCGATCGTAAAGCCCCGGTCAGCATCAGCCATTATGTATAAACTCTCCTTCAATTTCGTAGGATCCTTGGCGTTTCGCAGTGACATCTCAAAGTCGCCTGCTTGGCCATAAAGGAGAACTCCGATACGCTTGAATTGTCCTCTTTTCTGCCCTGTCGGGCAAAGTAGCAGACCATGAACTTCGGCTGGCTCATCGATCTTGGAGTCCACAACTAAGACGAGAAAGTAGACCGGGCCGAGCGAGACTTCACTTTCAGATGGCTGTTCATCGAGGAAGATAGCAGTCGACGCTGCAGTGGAGGTGGTTGATTCCCCACTTGCTGGTCCGTTCCAGATTTCAGGATGGAAAGTCTTAGGCGAGAGTTCTGCCAGTGGTCCTTGGAGCCAGATAGATCCACCCTGCAATTGTCCGAAAGGATCTCCGTCGTGGTCTGTCTGCACATCGACCACGGTAGTGTATGGCCATTTGGTCAAACTCCCATGATCTTGCGGAAAGAAAGAGATATCGCCATCAACGGATGCCCAAGACCAAGTCGGTGCTCTGTCAGGAAAACGACTTGTAACATTGTTACTATCGCGCCCAACCCTATACAGAAGTCCATAGATTAGATTCGAAATCCAAAGGCCAGCCGCGTAATCTTGTGGCGTTAGTCCAAGCTGACCACAGGCACGACGTGCAAGACCAGAAATGGCGACGAGTTTGTCCGATGGAATGGTAAGTGAGCATGATGAATACTTCTCCACGAGATATGCCCAATTTTGGTGTACCCATATACGATCTGGATCCTGACCTTCAGTAGTCCCAGGATATGGAGTCGTCTTCTTCAGCTCGCCATCACCATCTACAGCGTCTGCAGGCAGTAGCTCGGCTGCTCGTCTTTGACAGCATTCCCACAATATTTGGTTCGAGGAGAAATGTACAATTCGTGGAGCAAGTACTCGCTCCTGCACGACCCAGGCCCTTTTTCCAAGAGGTGCGCATTCAACTTCGCGGTCCCAAACACTGTCTTGGTAGAATATAGCTTCAGAGGTGGTATCATCGTTATCTGTCATCTCTATGATGCACGGACTGGCATCAAGCAAATTTGACTGGTTAAACAGTCCGCCATCACCGTTTTGCGAATACGTCGCGGCGATGTTAAGATGACCTTGAGCATAGAATCTACCCATGGTGGAGGATTCGTTTAACCAATCATCTTTGGAATCTTGAATAATGCAGAGCGAGTCGATCCAAAGATACTTGATACCTAGGGCATAGGTCAACTCCACCGTATCCTGGAATGTCCGTGGAAGACTGTCAAATGGTAAGTTGATTGCACATGTATGTTGATTCTCTGACGTGAGACGAATGAAAGTCGAGCTGCCCCAACAGTGACTGAGAGTCGCGTACTCTGAGTCTGCATGAAGTGTGTTTCCGTAAACAATGCGCAGAGTCCACTCTCCGTTCGACTGAGCAATTTCGAGAAGCCGTGTCGGCAGCCGCTCTTCTTTTGATACGAGAGTCCAGGAGTCTCTGCAAGTGACATGTCGATTGCAACAGGCTGCCTTCCACGACCTAATCTGGTCCAGAGACCTCGAGCCAATCTTTGTGCATAATCCTGACCGTCTGTCAAGGATGTTTTGCTTTTCTCTGATGTCCTGTGACGATCAGATACGTATCTATGCAAGTAGACTCGAGGAACCTACGAGATGTGAAATCAAGAATTTTCTGAAGAAGCTGTTCATGCTTGAGTTTTTGCGAGTCCCTGTGGGCCATACAGCTACGGTTCCCATGCTCCGTCCCACGCTGTCTGGGAAATGATACATTTCTGCCAATATCAAACTCGTGTCAGGTATTGATTTCCGAACATCGGGCGTCCCGAAAGATGCAAGGATCAGTGTACACATATGGCAGCCATTGTGAGCGGAAATTTGCATATCGGCGAATGTGGAATGGATTTTGGCTGTAGGGACATCGTGTCGTCCCGGCCAATGATGGGCGCGGGTGCGCGTGACCATGGGGCTTACAAAAACTTCAGGTCTTCCTAGGAAGGCATCGCAAGCATTGCACAGCACATCGTATATGATGCTTTGAGGATGAGAATCGCCACTGAGTGTAAGTCCAGAAGCCATGGCGGGTCGAGATCCTTGGCCAGTATCTGTTGAGTGTTGCATCTCAACGTGACACCGATATGCTTTTCATCCGTTCATTCTTTTGTTTTGATGAGCCAGGCGACAATAATGCGACAGGAAAATAATTGTAGATCAATCATTGAAAAGACGCCCATAGTCACATCTAGTTCGCAGAGGACCACGATGCGTAAAGAACCCTTCATAGAAGGTAGTTGAGAGGTTGCAGGAGTTTGAACCAAGGCACTAAGGCTAAAATTCGGTTAGCGCTATAATGACTGAACTGACTCCAAAGTCAGGACAACCTTCATTCATCTTCGTTTACGCACTGAACGTATAACGTCAAGCTCTTTCTCGAAGATGATCTATACTACGCGACAGAAGGTTTTCGTCGTTTTCGATTGTTGACGTGTTGTTAAAGTTCATGTCATGTCCGGATACTGTCACGTGTTAAGCATCTCATTGTTCGGCCCCTTTCACCAAGGCACCTCCTTCAATACGCCTTCTTCAAACTCCCAAAATCCACCCTTCTTCCCATCCCCTGCAACAAGCCTCACCACCACTTCAGCTCCATCAAGCGGGTCTTTCGTCCCTTTAAACCCATTGAAAGCAGTCTTACAATGACCAGGATTCGCCGCAAAGAACTTCACGTTTCCCCTTCCAACCTCATTCTCTTCTCCTCTATCTTCTTCACACAAAGCATCCTCCACTTTCTGCAACTCAATCGTAAGACTGTTCACTGCGGCTTTGCTGATTGAATATGATACGACTTTCGTTGGCGGTAGTTTACCATCCGATGAGCGAGTAAGTGATGCTCGGCCAGATGAGATGTTGATCACTATCGGTGTGGGCGAGAGGTGGAGGAGGGGTAGTAAAGCGAGTGTGACCGTGTACAGGGAGGTAACGTTCGTGTTGAACGTTGTGTTGAAATTTTCCCTAATATCCTTTGGCGAGGAGGAGGACGGGAACATGGCGATTCCTGCATTGTTTACGAGTACTGATGAACAAAGTCAGTGGGAGATTGTACAAGCTTCGGAAAGATTGTACCATCTAGACGACCGAACTTCTTGCGGATGAAGCCCACTGCTGCGTCGATTGTTGAATCGTTCGTGACATCTAGCTCGACAGCTTCTAGCTTGGCATTTGCACACAATTTTCGGAGCGCTTGAATTGCTTCATGACCTGATGAGAGGGTGCGGCTGCTGATTATGTATGTTCCGCTTGGGAAACGCAGGGAGAGCGATTGTACTGTTGAGAAACCAATGCCTCGATTGGCACCAGTGACGAGTACGATTGGGGCTTGTGTGCTTGCCATTTTCGGCTGGGTTTGACGAGTCGATGGACAGTATGCTGGAGTGGAAAATTTGTTATTATGAGTGACGAAATTGAAAGGTCGCAGTTTCTGTACAACCGTGGGACCTTGGAACGTGCAGGTAGAAGAAACAAGACCTTGGCAGCACTTTATACATCTCGTATGGATGTACATTGTTCTAAAGCTGTCCAACTCTGATCGACCATCTGGCTATATGGAGTAAGTCGATACTAGAAGATCAAGCTCGTATTGTTGAGCCATGGAGTTGAGATGGAGATACGGAGATAACGAGAGTTTTACGTCAGACGGGATTGTACCATAATACCACCGAAGACTCAGATAGGTACAATATGATCAAACACTAACCAGAGTGGTAGACACGACCATTGCTTCTTAAATCGCTGGAAAAGAAAGACTGAAGCTAGTAGATTGTAAAGATGGTTGTATTGCGAATAAGATATAGATTGTGAAGCCTGGATGGGCAAGTCTAGAAAAACAGTAGGTATTCCTTTGCCGGGCTTCAACAGCAGAGAACTACTTTGCTGCTGAAAGTGTCCAACAATCGGCGAAAAATGGAGATTTTGAGACGAAACAGCAAGATAGAGAGAGTTCGGATTTGAATGCTGAGCTTAGTCGAGCCGATCGTCGCTCCTCTGGGATACTTGGCCATGTTATGTAAGCGCCGCCGCGCCTTGACCCGAGACGTCATTTCCCCGGACACAGCCGATGTTATCGTCTCCACTACCCAAACCCGAGGTTGGAGGAGGCAACATCCACCAATTCTTTTACAGTCGCATTTGTTGTTTACTTGTCCAATTGAAGCTGTATCGCGTTTTCGAAGGTCGACTACTGCTATAATGTCTGGCAAAGATTCAGACAAGAACGACTCTCGAGGTCCATCACCAACTGGCTTGCCAGCAAGAGAGAAGCTCCCGCCTTCCTTCCAGAAGATCATAGACAAGTCAGACAGTGACGACAATTTCTACGACGAGCTTTATGATGGAACGTATGTGCCAGACAGCTCGTTTGAATGGCCCATTGTTGGAAATTTTAGAAGTGCTCGCGTGCTAACTCCTCCCAGCGCCCCTGAATCAACAGAAAGCAATATTCGATACGCAGCATACGTAACTCGTATCCGAACAGCCCTCCTCTCCGCCCAAAGATACGTCGCCTACACCTCAGACATTGGAGAATCGTTTCGTCCCGTCGCACACCCGAATCTCGTTAGAACAGCCTACGGAATCTCCTGGGCATATATTTTAGGCGATGTGGCGCACGAAGGATACAAAGCATACTGCAGCAACCAGAGGATATTACACCCGAACCTACCTCGCGAAGCTGCAACAGAACGGTACAACAATGCGCAGACAGACATAAAAACAGTAGCAGCAGACGCGGGCGTGACACTGGTCCCAGGAAAGGTTACGCCGCTCGAGGATTACAGAACTGTTATGGCACAGCGAGCTATTTTCCAAAGTATTGCGTCAATGGGTCTTCCTGCTTTCACTATCCATTCGATTGTTCGATATTCCGGGCGAGCCTTGAAGAGCTCTAAGAATATGCGAATTCGAACATATGGACCTATTGGTTTGGGTCTAGCAGCTGTTCCGGCACTGCCATATCTGTTTGACAAGCCTGTTGAGGAGGCAGTTGAATTCGTCTTCCACAAGGGCTTCCAGATGGTCGGAGGAAAAGAGGCGGTCGGCAGTGCGCCTGCCACTGGACGGGAACAGATCTTGGGAATGAAGACGGAAAATGCAGCAAGAGGTGGGACGACAGGAAAGGCTCCAAACAAGGAAAAGGAACTATGAGCTGGGACGGTAGAGTAACAGTATATAGTAGCATTGGCGTTTGGAAACCCTTCTCGGCTTTTTGTCACGTTTCGGCATTGTTCATAGAAATACCACTTTGCAATGAAGGCCCGCGTCAGAACTAATGTTCTCAGCTCAAGACCATGTACGGAAAATTGCCCCACACACTCGGCCAAATTACTCGCATTTGTTTTTTTATATTTTCAATTGCTCTGCCTCTGCCACAAGCAATACTTATTGTTGGCGTCTGTTCGCTCTGGCAGAAGCCATTGGATCCATCTGAGTCTGGTGACTTTCGTGGCTTTGGGGCTTGATCATCACGGCACATCAGCAGGAGATATACCCCAAGGATCAGTTTTCGTCTGGTCAGCCCATTTCAAATTATGAGTCCATTTGATTTTTCAGTAAAGTGCTTGTTTTATTGTGTCCTGCTCAATCATTAGAAGCTCCTTCGTGATTGCACGAACACTGCTTCGTCGCCGTCCCCAGGAAAAAGCGGCTCCCTCGAAGACTCGTCCAAAATCATCTTCTCTCACTCGTTGGTACTTTCCAGGCTGGTTCCTGTGGGCAGAGCAGATTCCAACATCTCTCTCGCCATGATTGAACAGTTTGTTGAATTTCCAATCAATGAACAGTATTCTTCTTGCTGATGTGCACAGACACCGAGATGACATCGCTCTCAATCCAGTCGTGCTTTCAACCCCGCCACAACTTCATCCACCAACCTCCCCGTCATTTTCAGTCCAGGATCATGATAAGGATTAACCTCTGCAATCGTCAAGCCCAAAGCCTTCTTACTCGCCAGAAAAATCTTCAAAGCAGTCATGATCTCTGGAAAGTTCGCACCCGTCCAGTTCGGCACGTTGCCCAGCGGAAACAGTCCCGGATCGATCACATCCACATCCAAATGCACCAGGATATAATCCACTCTCTCTTCCAACCAACTCAGAGCTTCCTTCGCCCTTCTTGTAGCATCAAGAGCTACAGCAGACGACGTGAAAACTCGATAATTCTCATTGAAAAGATAGCCCAAATGGTCGCGTTTGTTGGCGGGTGAGCTTGAATTGAGACCGAACAGAACGACATTACTGCTATCGACCGACCCACTCCCGTCTGGCTTACAGAATGTCTTCATACTTTCCAGAGCTCCAGATCGAAGAGTCAAATGCGTCAAAGCCATACCAGCAATATTTCCCGTCGAGCCAGGCTCATTCGGGTACGTCAAGTCACAATCTGCATCCACGTAAAGCAAACCGATACGTTTCGTTGGCATATGGTGAGTTAAAGCTGACAAGATAGCTGGACAGATGAGACATTCTCCGCCGAGGATGAGCTGGAATGGTATTTGTTCCTCAGGAGATGAATTGGCAAGGGCTGTTGTGATGGTGTCTTTGACTGCGTGGCATACTGCCACGGCTGCAGCTTCGTTGCGGGCGCCGTTGAGACCGATTTCTGACTCGGACCATCCTGCTGGGCCGTCTGGGAGTGCATCGTGGATTGAGACTTCGTAGCCGAGAGTTGTGAGTTTATTGACTAGACCGACGGATTGGAGAGCTGCTGGTGCGCGAGACTTGCCGGGGAAGACAGAACCGACGTCTGCTGGTGCGGTGATTATGCTTATTTTGTTGGAGGATGCCATGATCAGACTGACATGAGAAACTCTTACAGATGTTTGGGATTTCAGGGGAAATATGCGTCAGGTATTAACACTTTCGAAGGGAGCGTTATGACTTCTTGACTCGCAGAAGTTGAAGTCTTAAACCCATCGCCCATCTAGGTAATCGGCGCCCTGGCGCTGACATGCAGATTGAACAAGGATACTTCTTAGCTTCGACGTCATAACAGTGATAAGAAACTCCGTGGTCACTACTCGGTCGGACCTCGATGTCCAAGTCCTCTGGGACTTTCTCTGTATACCTTTTCATTGTTTTGGTTCATAATCGGCTATTCTTCGAAGTGAACAAAGAGAGTAGTCAGAACGCGGTTCGTTGTTTGGCGAGGTAGATAGATGGCTGTGCTAGCATTCGCCAGCCTACAAGTTAGGGCGCGAATATTTTTCAATTGTAATTGAGGCAGAACTGGACTCGGCTTATGGTGCATCTGATCTCGCATTAACTAGAAGTACATCCCAGCCATGACCAACAAGACGATCATAAGCAGGCTGATAACGATAACTACGATCTGTTCCACCTGTGACCTGAGCGGCCTGTGGCGACTGTATGCGCCTGATGATGTGCTTGTGGTACTTGGAGCTGCAGAACCTGTAGCAGTAGGATCTCTTCCTGTGCTTTCAGACGTTAGACTTGGTCGTGAAGATGTCACTCCCTCAGAAACAGAACCCCTGGGGGTGCTGGTTTCAGTTCCAGTTGGTGAAAATGCCGTCACGACATACTCTTTCGTACCCAAAGTCCAGGAGTATGTCCATCCACTTACAGGAGTCGAGATCTGACCTTGGAGATTGGAAAGTTGTTCTGTCCCAGGTAGTGGCAAGTTCGAGGGCTGGTAGATTGTCGCAGATGGGAGGGTTGTGTACCCGATCTTCAAGCAGTCGACTCGCTCGAGAACGGGAGCGCAATCGAGCCAGAGCTCGCCAAACTCGGTCGCTGAGTCCGAAGCATTCAGATGAATAGAAGTGAGATCAGTCTTCGGACAGACATCAATCGGGCTGTAACGAAGATCAGCTTGAAATACAATGTTTGCCGGAGGGGCATGGGTGAGGCGGGGCTGAAATCAAGCCTACATCGACACGGTCCTGCTTGTTGAGCAACAATAGCAACCCAATTCTTCTATGCTCGGGTCATTCTTCCTGATGTCGATACACGCATCGTACTGGGAATAAACGTCCGCTAAGTCCTGTTCCATCGCCTCGAAATTGCAAGAGCAGACACCTGATCCTTCTGATGGTGCGGGCCAGAACGGTGTTGACTCAAGCTCCGTGACTGGATCAAGATAACAATCGAGCATGAATTGCCTGATCGATTCTTGGTATTCGCATCCATAAATCTGATGTTTGGTTAGCCAATCCCAGAGACGAAGCAGTCTGTCACTCACAAAATTCCAGCAGTAGCTCCCAAAACAATTGAGCATCTCTGCTCTTTTCTGACAGACACAAGGACTTCCATGCCCAAGATTATTAACGCAGCTGGAACTCAGATTGTTCACAACGTCGAGGCGACACTGCTCGAACTCCTCAAGAGCAACGCATGAAGTCCCGTTCAGCAAACCGTTGTCAAATTTGCTCTGCCCCACCACAGTCACGACGAAACTCAACGCGAGCGCAGCATAATTTGACCGCATACTTGAAGCATTAAGATGCACAGGCGGTAATTCTCTAGAACTAAGAAGTCATCATCTTCTGAAGAAATTACCTTTTGCATGTCAGCTCACGAATGTCGTTCTTCATCGTTGATTGGATACCACAATATTTTCAGGGGCACAGGAGCCGAAAAAGGCAGCAATGCAGGGGTTCTGGAATTGACTGGGTATTTTCCATAAGCGGCACAGCCAGGCAACCTCCGCTAAAAATAACTTTTTAATTGCGAGAGCAATGTTATGCCACAAGCCAGACCACCATGTTACCGCTGAGTAGAATGTCTTTACACTAAAAATCCTTGAAGCAATTGGAACAGAATACAAACAAGTGTCCCTTTAACAACTAATCTTCCCTCCATCGCTCTCTGACCCCAAGATGTCGACGTATTTGCGCTTGGAGTCGACGTCGATGATGTTGCTGTAGGACTGTCCGTTAAAGTCCCTGAAGGAACGCCATCACCAGAGCCAGAGCTAGAACTTGAAACAACATTCATGGAAACAGGAAGATTGATGACTGTCCCAGTCGGAGAGAAAGCAGTCACAGTGTGTTCGAACCCTGCAACAGACCAAGTATACGTCCATCCACTGGCAGGAGCTGTGACCTGACCCGCAAGATTGGACATGGTCTCCGTGCCTGGGAGTGGAAGGTCAGAAGGCAGATAGACCTCACCTGTATAGATGTAGCCCAGAGCTTTACAGTTCGCGGTGGGAAGAGTGTCCTGGCAAGAACACCAAGTCTCATCGAAACACTGAGATTTGCTTTCCTTTCATCGTCGTACCGAAGCCATGGGAAATCGTAATTTGGACGGCTCTCTATTGTTCTATTGGCACGTGAGGAATTAGTTGTTTTGCTTGAGGAATGCGAGAGGAGCGCGACTCAGGTCAAGAATGAGACACTTCAATAGCAGCAATTGCAGTTCGCGCTTGAGTCCTTGTCGTTTGGATCCGCAACTTCACCTGTACTGCAGGCTTCACGAGTGGTAGACCAGAGATTTGCATTCTCAAGATCGACTGCAGCGTTGTTGTAACTGCAAGCTCCAGGCGCATCTGCTGGAGCGGGCCAGAATGGAATTTCGTCACTTTTGACAAGATCGTGACTGCATGAATTGAGTAATTGTTCCACCAAGTCATTGTATTCGCAGCCATAAACCTATTTTCGGGATTTAGTGGATCACTTCACACTGGACTGGTGATGGCAAACCTTGTTCCAGCAGAGCTGCCCCTCGCAGTTGAGTGGGTATGCTTGATTGAAGCAGAGGCACTCGTTCAACTCGTTTTCGTCTCGTTTCTTGCTGCTAATACAACGCTGCACCTGTGCTAAAGCATCTTTGTTGCAAGCGGCGTATTCAGCTGGTGTGACACATGAGGAAGGGTCTTTCTAGCCCATGGGCATCTTCCACGCGGCGGCAAGCCCGAAAGACGCTACAGCGGTGATAAGGAGCGTATTTGGCATCAGGGTGGTTTGAAGAGAGAATGCCATGAGTGGCACGCATCGTCGAGAGTTTTTGAGAGTGAAAACAAATGCCAAGCCAACCAAAACTGTTCATCTAGGTAACAAAATGAAGGTCTGATTGGTTGGTGAAATTTACATTTTTGTTTCCAAGCTCGGGACGAGAGTCCCAAAGCAGCTCAAGGAGCGTGAACAGAACCAGGGGCAACCGATACCTTCCTGTCCAAGCTCTGCAATAAGCGAGCCAAGAAATAGGGGGCAGGGATTCTTGGCACCGCTTTTCTCTCATATATCAATAGCTCTGAAGGCACTTGCACTTGTTGCGAAGAAGAAAGCTCATCTTTATGATCAAGCTTTGGGGATATCACATCTTAATGCCGTCGACATTGTTCTTGGTCAATTCCTGTCTTGAACCCCCCACAATCTTTACCATCCCTTCGAGATGTGAAGAGAAGTGCAGAAATGGGAAGAAACGACCATGAGGTGGAAAGGCTATTCAGCAATCATGATACTTGGAAAGACACTGAAATGGAAGCAAGCTATCTAGCCACGAGTTTGTTGACAATCGCAATCCACTCAGAACGCTCCATGCTGAGCTTGTTCAGCCTCCATTCTCGCCTTCTCCTTCTTGGCCGTCTGTATATCCATGGACATCTTGACAGGTCGAACGCCAGGCGTCTCAAATACGGCATCCATCTCCTCAAGCGTCAGACCATGAGTCTCCGGGAATATGAAGTATGAAAGCACTAGCTGGATCGTGTTGTATACAATGTAAACAACCCAGATCTTGTACCCGATCTTATTGATACCTACTGAGATTCCATAATTGTTGACAGTTCCAGCTGCTCCCTGGATGAGTCCGTACAGAGCCATACCCTTGGCTCTGAGATGTAAGGAAAGAAGCTCAACTGGGTACAGATTGTGCATCGTGGCAATGAGCGTCGCCGAACAGGCCTGGAAGACGAAGATCCACACAACAGTCAGTGCGGCTTGGACATTTGACTCATGAAGGTTGTATTGCCATGAGGTGATTGTGGCACATGTCTGCAGGATGATGAAGGTAATGAGACCTGCGAAGATGAGGGTTCTACGCCTGAATCTGTCGATGATGAGAGAACCGAACACAGTGAAGACAAAGTATACCGCAGTCGAACCGAAGTTGAAGCCGAGTTGCTGCATGGAATTGTCTATGCCAATGGTCTGCAGAGCCGGAACAAGATACTGGCCAATGATACCACCACCATTCCATTGTTGGAAAACCGAGTAGAGTACCAAAACAAGGACTCTGTATCGTGCTCCTCTCTTGAAGAAGGCTCTGAAATCCCAGACTTCACGGTTCTTCGGCGTGTGAGCCAAAGACTCCTCGATTTGTTGAACAACAACGCCAACAAGTGGGTGATCGGGGTTGTTGCCTTCCGTTGTGTGGTAGCGAGCGATCATCTTCTTGGCTTCTTCCTTCTTTCCCTTCATGATCAGATATCTGGGACTTTCTGGTGCAATGAAGTAGATGGTGGAGCAGACAATCGCAGGGAAGAGTGCTTCAAGGAGTAGTGGAATTCTCCAGCCCCAGTTTCCTTCCATTTTGTTGAATCCAAGCAAAGCAGCGTTCATGCCAAGACTGCCGATCTGGAAGCAAGCACCGAAGAGCCCAACAAGAAGACCGCGAAGATGAGCTGGTGTGACTTCTCCCATGTATTGAGGAGCGGACATGAGAGCTGAACCAAATCCAAGGAAGAAGCGGCCAGCCATAAACATCGGTAGATTGACAGCGAGACCTTGTAAAAGGGCGGATGCAATGACGATGGCGTTTCCAAGGAAATTAATGCCTCGACGTCCGATCACATCTGACAGTGCGAGGAAAGGCGCACCACAGACAGTTCCGATTGTCATCAGAGCATTGATTGTGCCAAATGTAGCTCCGCTTGTGCCGAAACCAAAGTAGTCATGCCACGCCGGGTATGCGTTGATACCTCCAATGACTGCCCAATCGATACCGTATCCAGCTTGGTTGCAGCCCATAACAAACATGATGAGACAAATACGAAAGCCGGTCCATGATTTGAAACGAAGTGACTCTTGAGAAAGACCAAAAACATCTTCTTCAGTGAGACGAGCGATGACTACTTCTTCGACGTGGTCGGGAGATGTCTTGAGGTCGGCAAGGTAGTCATTGTTGGTGTCGGCTCTGCCAAGATCGTCGGCGTTATCGTTATATCGAGCCGCCATGATGCAAGTGTGTGAACGACTTAAACCGAACTTCTGACGAGAAAGGAGTTCTTTCACTGGGTCTTTATGCTGGCGACCACCAGATCCAGATATCTGGTCCGTCCACCCCCGCATCCCCAGAGACCGCACCACCCTTCACGAATCATTCGAGCATTGGGATTTCGGTCCTGCCAGCCGTCGATAGCAAGCTTCCTGCAGATTGCCCCCGCACATCCCCAGAACTACATCCCCACAAGAATGGGGAGGTTTTGAACATCGTTCGGGGTTTGGTTGAGACCGCATCGTTGATTGGTGGATTTTCAGCTCCCTCTCCGTGCCTAGGCCAAAGAGGCTCTCAAAAACCACAGATCAGTCCAACTGAACTATCGATAACTCGACTGTGCCACATGGACTCCCCGAAAAGTGGATATAATAATCGCACGACATGTAAAAATCTGCAGATCTAACTCAAAAATGTTGGTCTGGCCGTACTCGTCGACATGAAATGCTCCCAGCCCCCCAAGCCTCCAGCTGCTTTGCCACGACTATGATAGGTCCACTCGGTGCACCAACAATTTCCAGTACCAAGGATAGAAGAGGCCTCACCCCTGTATCGAACATCACTTGATAGAGACGCGTCTACGTCGCTGGACATTGACCCGATTCTTGAAGAATTGAATATCAAGCAACATGGCAAACACGCTTCACTACACAAAATCTGCATCAAAATGGTCTGAGGCTCTCCCTATCGGCAATGGCCGACTGGGTGCAATGGTGTATGGACGCACGACAACAGAACTATTGCAATTGAATGAAGATTCAGTCTGGTATGGAGGACCACTGGACCGAACGCCTCGAGACGCGTTGAAGAACTTGCCTCGGCTCCGAGAATTGATCCGGTCCGAACAACATCAACAAGCGGAAGACGTCGTTCGGAAAGCGTTCTTTGCTACGCCGCACAGTCAACGCCATTACGAGACCTTAGGCACGTTCACGCTCGAATTTGGTCATGCAGAGAATGGAGTGACAAATTATAGGAGAGAGTTGGACTTGGAGACTGCAATAACAAGTGTGGGGTATGAATATGGCGGGGTACACTTCAGACGCGAGTTGTTTGCAAGTCAGCCAGATAATGTTTTGGTGTTGGTACTGGAGTCTTCGGCCAATAGTAGAGTCACTTTGAGCCTGACGCGAGTGAGTGAGCGAGAATACGAAACAAATGAGTTTGTAGATTCTGTGCTTGCGGGAGAAGATGGGACAATTATCATGCATGCGACCCCTGGTGGACAGGGAAGCAACAAACTGTGTTGTGTCGTGAAGGTGCAATGCGAAGATAATGGATCTTTTGAAGTCATAGGAGGCTGTCTTGTGGTTGATTCGAAAAAGACAACCGTTGTCATCTCAGCCCAAACCACATTTCGATACGACGACGTCGAGTCGGCTGCACTAAAAGATGCGAATGAGGCACTTGATCAGAAAAATCTGCGAGAGAATCATGTTGCAAACTATAGTGCTTCATACTCACGCTTGGAACTAAATCTAGGTAAGAGCACTTCAGACCTACCGACTAATCAAAGATTAGTCGGACATCCAGATGGAAGTCTCGCTGCTCTGTACCACAACTACGGTCGCTACCTTCTCCTCTCCTGCAGTCGTCCTGGCTTGAAAGCACTTCCAGCCACACTCCAGGGGATCTGGAACCCTTCTTTTCAACCAGCATGGGGAAGCAAGTACACTATAAACATCAACACGCAGATGAATTACTGGCCTGCTAATCTTTGCAACCTTTCCGAAAGCGAAATGCCACTCTTCGACTTGCTTGAAAGGATGTCTGTTCGTGGAAGAAAGACTGCTGAGATTATGTATGGCTGCCGAGGATGGTGTTCTCACCACAATACGGACATATGGGCAGATACAGACCCCCAAGATCGTTGGATGCCCGCGACCGGTAAAGTAACCCCCTTCGATAGCCATCCTTCGCTGACTGATTCCAGTCTGGCCACTTGCTGGCGCTTGGCTGTGCTACCATATCTGGGAACACTACCAGTTCAACTGTGATGCAGTTCTTTTGAAACGAATGTATCCCATTCTGCGAGGTTCTGTTGAGTTCTTGGTCGATTTCTTGGTGAAAGATTCTACAGGAAAATATCTCGTCACGAATCCATCTCTGTCACCAGAAAACACGTTTCTGACCGAAAGTGACACCCAAGGGGTTCTCTGTGAAGGGTCAACAATCGACATTCAGATTATTCGCGCGGTCTTCTCTGCTTTCATTGACGTTGTTGGCGAACTAGAGATCTCGGATGATATTCTATCGACAGTCAAAGCTTCTCGCGATAGACTCCCGCCAATGTCAATCGGCTCCTTCGGACAGCTTCAGGAGTGGCAGAAAGACTACAAAGAACACGAGCCAGGTCACAGACACACTTCTCACCTCTGGGCTCTACACCCTGGCAATGAGATAAGCTTGACAAAGACTCCTGCTCTGGCTGCAGCAAGTGCAGTCGTGCTACGTCGCCGTGCTGAACACGGAGGTGGACATACGGGATGGAGCCGAGCTTGGTTGATTAATCTGCACGCTCGACTAGGCGATGCCGAAGGTTGCTTGGAACATATTAGACGGCTGTTGAAAGATTCCACGCTGCCAAACATGCTAGATAACCATCCTCCATTTCAGATCGATGGGAATTTCGGGGGATGTGCTGGCATTATTGAGATGTTGATTCAGAGTCACGATGGCTACATTCAACTATTCCCAGCTCGCCCGACAGAGTGGAGCTCTGGACATCTGAAGGGAGTGAGGGCGAGACGCGGCTTTGAGATTGATTTTGAATGGGAAAATGGGATTATCAAGGAGCCTGTCATTGTAAACTCTCTTTCTGGAAAGGATGGGATCCTGCAATTTCCTGGGGGGAAAAGAGTAAATCTTAGTGGCGCGGGAGTACATTCCATCTATTTTACATAGATGACTGCCATATATACCGAGGTTGTTTATTTTGGTTTGATCATAAGCTGAAACAGTTCTTTGATCACAGTCGCCGATTTCTTTGGGTATCGCTTCTTTTCCTTCGACTCGAAATCCACGAATGTCACTCCAAAGCGATCCGAGTACCCTGCAGCCCATTCTGTTTCGAGTCAGCAAACAATTTCACAGCATGTCAGTGGAATTGAGAACTCACCCCAGTTGTCTGTAAACGTCCAGGCAAAATAACTTCTGATATCCACTCCATCTTCTTTCACTGCCCGTCCAATGGACTCAATATATCCCTCGAAGAACTCAATCCTGAACTTGTCATCGAGAACACTCTCGCTTGGCTCAGTCTCCCCTTTCGCCGTTGTCCCATTCTCAGTGATGTATATTGGCACGCCATACCTCTTCCAGATCCAATTCAGTAACAGCCTGAAACCCCCAGGTGCCGTTCTCAACCAATATGTATCGCTTGCCGGACCTCTTGACACACCCTCGGAGTTTGTATCCAGCTTCTCCACATTGCCAGAATGATCATCAATATGTGGCGGTGTTTTCAAATGTCGTACGAAAAACGTCGTATAGCTATTCATGCCATAGAAATCTGAACTGCCAAGCACGAGTTTCGACTCCTCTGGTGTGAAAGTTGGGAGGCGATCTCCGAGTTGGGCTCTCATCGAAGCGGGATAGTCGCCCGTCTTGTGGACTGGGTCTGCATACCACGCTATTTCGAACTCGAGAGCTCTTTGAGCTGCCTCAACATCAAGGGGATCATTTGCGTCCCAGGGCAAAGAAAAATTGCCGTGAAGCGTGATGCCAATCGTGCCCTTCTGTTCGGGCTGGTACTTCTCACGGTAGAGCTTGACGGCGTAAGCATGTGAGACCAGCTCAGTGTGCCCGACAATAAAAGGTTCGGTCGATGAGTCTCCTTCTTCGTTCAGTTTGCGATTTGAAGACCGAGCTGGGGCATGGACACCGGCTGCGTAGCCTGCTAAGGTGTAGACTCCTGGTTCATTGTAGGTGATCCAGTGCTTGACCCTGTCTCCGAAACGCTCGAAGCACACTCCCGCATACCTCACAAAGTCTGGTGTGTACGCATCTTTGTCCAGCATGCCGCCATATCGATCCTCCAACGCTTGCGGGATATCCCAATGGAAAAGTGTGACGAATGGTGTTATTCCATTTGCCAGCAACTCGTCTATAAGTCCGTTGTAGTACTCGATCCCCTTCTCATTCACGGGATCGTCTTTCCCACCCAATGGAACGATTCTCGTCCACGACAGGGAGAATCGATAGCCAGTAACTCCATATGATCTCATAAGCGCAACATCTTCCTTCGTCTTGTAGTAGCTGAGAACTGCGTCATCCGGTGTGCTGCCATCCTTGACTTTGCCAGGCGTATGTGCGAACTTGTCCCAGATTGATTCGCCCTTTCCGTCGACATTCCAAGCTCCCTCAACTTGGGTTGCGGCTGTCGCGTAGCCATGATAGAAATCTGATCGGAGAACACCTTTGAGGTCTTTGAGTTTCTCTGCCGTTTGAGGATTCATGTTTTGCACGGTTATTGGGGGAAAATTCGTTGAAAACACTTGAAAACTGGTTGACGATTTGAGAGAGTGTTTAGCAATTTCAGTCTGGAAGCACGGTACCGGTACATCCTGGACGTGAATACCAAACCGACGTCAGACTTGAAGTCGCGCCAGCTCTTCTGGTGTCAACAATTCCCGAGTTCGAAGGATGGCTAGCTGCCTTTCATCCCTGCTCAGTCCACTTTGAAGATTCAGGGTAGCTATCAAATTCGGTTGCTGGACCGACGGCTGAAAAGGATAATTCGATGGGTAAGATGCTAGCTGCAGATCACAGCATTGGAGAGTTCATTGGCGGAAAATGTCGTGGAGGAGTGCATATGCAGGATTATAGCCTGAATAAGAATCACGTGGAGAACCCCGCTACCCCCACTTCTAACTTGTGCCTCAGCTTGACGTTCGATCCTATGGAATTTCGACGAAGAAGACTCTGAATCGAGGAGCTAGTGTTGGGACTTTTGAATGCTAAGTGCTTCTGTAGCGAATCATCGACAGATTCTCGCCGATAGGTGTAGTGTGTGGAGGAATTTCCGAAGTGCAACTTCTTCTTCCTGCGTGCTGTGAAAGGAAAGACTGCTAGAAATCTTACAAGTCTCGACTTTGATCATTGAATATGGTGCGTATCTTTTGAACTACAGGGTATTCGTAGGCAAGGGATTCTGACATGTGATAGGCACCTCTTCCGCAAATTGTCCTCTTTGGTCAGTCTACCTGCAGCTGCGGAAGCAAGATTTACCTAACGCTGTCGATCCAGGGGACAGCATAACACAAGGTGCAAGCGACCAATCAATGGGATTTGGTATGGCTGCCGAGCTTCAAGCAGGTCAGTACTCCCGTTTCTTCTGACTCAACAACTGCTCGCTTGCTCGTCTAAGTGAAGGGGTCGACAATGTGCGCTAACCTCCTCGACTACAGCGTATGTAAGACGATTCGATGTCATAAATCGGGGCTACTCGTAAGTAATATATCCTTTCTCAACTCTATTTTATGCTGAAAACTCTGACACCTTCCGACAGGGGATATAATACCAATCATGCCGTTGACATCATTACTCGTGCACTGCCAACTCCGGAGCAAGCATCGATGAAGTTCTTGGTAAGTCACGTCCTATGTGCCTCCTGAGACAATCCCCGCGAATTGAATCTGATGAATGTCAACAGACCATATGGTTTGGCGCCAATGATGCCAACAAGAACCCTACGCAAGGGCAATATGTACCGCCAGAACTATTCAAGTCCAACTTGCTCGCCATCATCAACCACCAAGCTGTGAAGGTACACTCGCCCAACATCATCTTGATCACTCCCCCACCATTTGAAGAATCTCTTCTGGTCGAGCTCCAGAAATTATGGGGCGCCACTGGTGAGACGAGAAAGGCAAAAGACGCCCAGGAGTATGCCGAGATCGTGAAACAAGTCGGCAAAGAAGCTGGCGTCCCCGTCGTAGATGCTTGGAGCTTGTGTATGGAGAAAGCTGGGTGGAAAGAAGGAAGTGACGAAGTCTTGCCTGGTGGTGATGCGGGAGTGAGGAGTGCTGTCCTTGCTGACCTGCTGCATGATGGTAAGAGTGATTGATACTTCCTCAGTAAAATCTTGCTGACAGATAATTCTGTAGGCCTCCATCTCAGCCCATCCGGTTACAAGATCGTTTTCGACGGCTTGATTGACTTGATGAAAGAGCATTGGCCCGAGTTCCCACCGTACAAGATGCCTTTTACTGAGAAGGTTCCCTGGGAAATCGAGCTGGGCGACCAGATGTGGGACGTGAACAATGACAAGTGAAGCAATGAAGAGTTCTTGGTAAAAGAGAGATTTCAAGACTATTCTTGCTTGAATCACTTGGTAATTAGTCGTGAGATTGGTTTATAATCGATAGGCAAGCGCCCGCCACAAGAAATGATAAAAGACTTGCGGTTGATAGATTGACCATGTTTGCCAGATATTGAAGAGTGCCAAAGGAAATGAAGTCGAAGACCTGAGTAGACGTGCCTATGTTAGACCGGCATTTCATTGAGTGAAAGGATCTCTTCGAGACTGGACAGTCTTGAGTGCTGAAGTTTGCCAGCCACCAAAAACAGATCTACATTCCAAAATATTGATCAATATTGGACTCAAAGGTCCAGGATATGTATGCTCTGCTATTCCAGACTTTATACCACCGAAGGTCATAGTCGGAATGGTCTGGTCCCCCTGGACCGAATCTTGAAGTGGAAAAACGTGCAGGTCGAGGGTACAATGTGAGATAGCTCTAAGCCATTTTTGCCTGGTCACGGGCCCGGGCACCCTCTTTTCGACAAAACATAGATGGTTGGATCTACAGTCAATATCGTTGAAAAGGACGAAGTGTACAAATTTATGACAATATATGTGATAAAGGTGCAAGATGATTGTGAGAAGCGAGACCTGAAGGTGGGAGGTGGGGTGGAGGTCCATCGATTCCTTGACGGGATATCCGAAGAGCCAACCAGAGCTGCATATCGCAGAGCGCGGCGAGTCTGAGATAACCTTTATCTCAGTACTTCAATCACTGTACTATGGGATAATAATTCTTTTCCAACTTACCGTCCTACTTCAACAGCCAAAATGGCACCATCGAAGGACTACACTCTCCTCAAGCAGGGTGAAAGCTCAACCATTGCTCACAAACCCAGAAGTTTTGATCTTCGATCTTTGAAATGGGGTATCCCAGCTCTACTTGTAACCACCGTTTTCGGCAGCTTGATTGTCAGTAATCTCGACCAGGTCGATGATACTCGAGCCATTTCATCGCTCACAAACACGCCCTGCCCTCAATTTCCACCAGCAGAAGCACTGAGTACTGAGCGAAAAGCATTTGAAAGAGAGATTAGCGATGAAATCAATAGTGGCGCTTTCTTTGAAAAGAGCTTGGTTCTGTTGCAAGGCGCGGTCCAGATACCCACCGAGAGCTTTGATGACATGGGAAAGGTTGGCAATGAAAGCAGATTTGATATCTTCAAGGAGTTCCACACGTATCTGGAGAAATCGTTCCCACATGTGTAAGTCTGTGGCTCTTAGACATCCACCTACGTATTGACAAGATAAATTCAGATATGAAAACATGGAACTGACTCTCATCAATACCTACGGCATTCTGCTCGAATGGAAGGGGAAAGACGACTCACTGAAACCCTACCTATTTATGGGACACCAAGACGTCGTTCCAGTCCCAGAGGCGACGGTCTCAAGATGGACATACCCTCCATACTCAGCCTATTACGACGGTCGCTTCGTCTGGGGTCGAGGCGCTAGCGATTGCAAGAACGTTGTGATCGGTGTCCTAGAAGCTTTTGAGACACTTCTGGGAAAGGGTTACGAGCCAGAGAGGACTATGCTCGCAGCATTTGGATTTGACGAAGAGATCAGTGGGTTCCAGGGGGCGCAATATCTTGCAGAATATCTGGAAAAGACCAAAGGCAGGGACTCGATTGAGCTCATCCTCGATGAAGGTGGTCTTGGAGTGAAAGACATGGGTGGTGCCGTTTTTGCCCTTCCTGGTCTAGGCGAGAAGGGTAAGTCGTGTCTGACAGAGGAAGGGCCTTGTTGACTTTGAATAGGATACTGCGATGTCAAAATTACTGTTGAGACTGCTGGAGGCCATTCTTCTGTTCCACAAGACCACACTGGGATTGGTATCTTGTCAAAGATCATCTCTGCAGTTGAGGACAATCCATATAAGCCTGAATTGACCCCAATCAATCGTGAGTTAACCTCTCTGGTTCCGAGCTTACTGCTAATCTCACATAGCATATTTCACCACACTTCAATGCAGTGCACAATACAGTCCGAACATCGATCCATGGCTGAAAAGGCAAATTCAGGCTTCTCTCACAAACAAGAAATCAGCCAAGACCGTCGCCAAGTATCTCTCAGAACAAGACATCTTTCAACGATATCTGATGCAGACATCGCAAGCCACAGATCTCATTTCAGGTGGAGTGAAGATCAACGCTTTACCCGAGAAAGTCTATGCTGTCATCAACCACCGTATCGCAGTCGAAAGCCAAGTCGCCGATGTCCGTAACAACCTCGAAACACTCATTGCCACCAAGATCCTACCAAAATTCTCCCTATCACTTGACGCATGGGGATCCATCTCCGGCAACATATCATCATCATCAATCGGTAAGATAACGCTCGAAGATTTCCATGAACCGCTTGAACCGTCTCCCGTTTCGCCATTTGATACGGAAGCGTACAGGACGTTTACGGGCACCATCAAGCAGGTTATGGGTGAGGACATTATTGTTGCGCCGAGTTTGATGACTGGGAATACCGATACAAAGTACTATTGGGGCTTGAGTAAGAACATTTATAGGTTTTCACCGGTGAGGGATGAGGGGAAGGCGAATGGACATACGGTTGATGAGAGGATTGGGATGAAGGAGCATATCGAGGGAGTGAGACTTTATGCTCAGCTTGTTATGAATGGAGATCGGACATGATGGCATGGATAAAATTCTAGATCGATCTTAGCAACCGAATCTGGGGATGTGCTGGGGAACTTTGATGAATCTCCTGATGTTGGTCGGCTTGTTAAAGTGTGTTTAGCTTTGTTGATTCGGTTATTGTAAGCGAAACCTTGTTGGTTGTGCCACCGCACTTCCTTGGTAGCTTCACTTTTCATTTTACTCACAGTGTCTATGTATCAGCCCAATGAGATCGGGGCGTTATGACTCTTTGCTACGTGAAGTTCGTTGTTAAGCAACCCAATCCCCTGCAGCTTGTTAGTCACTTTAGTTTGCGCCGCTTTTTATCGTTTTCAGTCCCAGCACACCCCTTTGTCCTTGACTTTCAGACAACTCAAAGAACAAAAAAATTGTGTCTAGACGTCAAAATAGAGGACTGAGATGTGTTCTCGCTTCAAAATCAACAATAAGTTGAATTGTAACCAAGTAAAAATATCCTGGCTTTAGCTATTGGGGGGAAAAGGAGCGGGCAGTAGAACAATCCACGGAACTTGCAATCCTGTTTCGAGCCAAGATTGACTAATCAAGGGGTGTAGCTCATAATGAGACAAGATGCCTCCTTACGCTTTCATCAGCACACCGGTGCCAGAAAAAATTGACCGTTAATCACCCTCCTAAGAGTATACAGCGCACCTCCAGGTTTAATTGTCTCACTTGATTTTGTGATATTTGCTGCTCTTATTGATGAAAATTACGAGACCTAATGGTGAGACAATATCCCAGAAGGGGATGAAATAAGTAATTGTAAGAGTTCAAGTAACAGGGAAGAAATATAAAGTGACAAAAGTTACAAAAGCACGCTAGACAACCATATCAGGTGGTACACTGTACAACCCACGACTTCAACAAGTAGCCTTTCCCTCCAATCCACCCCACCATGATCTCAACCCCCCCGAATCCCCATCCCATCGAGCACAACCCAAATCTCATTCCACAATTCAGCCCCCAAACCCTCAAAAACCACCATTCTGTTGCACATCTCAGAATTTAGCTCCTCGCACTAACACTGCACTCTCCATCTAGCCTCCTTCCTCCCCCCGAGTCCCCCTATCTGTGCAAAGCGGCAAAGGCCACAGATTCCATATATAGCTCCGCCCGCTGTCATGGCGGCCGCTCTTCAGGGGTAGACCTCGCTTAATGACCAGAGGACCATTCTGTCGGGTCGGTGCCAAGAGGGAGGGTTTAGCCGGGAGGGAAAGGATTGGTTGGGGAGGAATGGGGAGGGGTGAGGATGAGCTGATGCACTGAGCTGGGCTGGGCTGGTTGCGGCACGGGAGGGAGACGGGCAGGGAAGGGAGGGAAGAGCTGGGTGGTGGGTTGGCTGGTTGGGGAGCGGATAGGAGGTATTTGGAATAAAAGGGGATGGATGGGATGTGGGGGTTTGCAGTACGGATGGAGGTGCAGATGCAGGAGGTGCTGAAGAACCTGAGGGGTTGGATGAGACGGGATGGGGCGAGATGGGAAAGAAGCCGGGCGGCTACACGCATGCAGGTCTGCAGGAACCGGGGCGCTTTGTGTTGGTATTTCGAATTCGAAGGGTGGTCTGTGGTCCTACGACCGCGGTGGCTGGGACGTGATAAATGGCTTTGAAAGGCTTTGACCTGATCTTAAGTATCCAACTATGTACGTCTCGTTCTATCAACTGTCCAAGGGCGCCTTTGCGCCCTAAATTCATCCGGAAGAGCCTACATGCTGTCCTCCATCTGCTTACTCCTCACCCTCTGCCAGTCGTCTTTCTCCTTCTTCCCTCCATCTTTCTCCAATCCCATACCCCTCTCAACCCATTCTCTACTGCCCATCTCGCTCAATCTACTTAGTGCTCTCGCAAAAGCAAACCTCTCCTCGTCACCACTAAAAATACTACTGTTCTTCAACGCTTTCATGTTCAATCCCAGATCATCCATCAGATTGCGCATCGTGGAGTCCAGGTCCTCGTGATCTTCTACTTGGCCTTTCTTATCCGCTTTATCTTTCATCACGTCCTTCTCGATTTCTTCGCGTGAGAGGAAGAGTTGTGTCAAAGGTACGGCGGTGGTGAGTACGAGTTTGGCGCGGGACTCGTAGACTGCATCGATAAACGTGATGAAGCGGCGAGCGAGATCACGTTCGCGGTGCGTCATGCCTGGAACGTTTGTCACGATGAAGGAGTCATAGCTACGTGTCAGCTCGATGTAATCGGCAGCACTTGTTGGCCTGCCGATCAATTCATCAAAGGTGAACAGAGCTGCTCGTCCACTGACTTTCGGCACAATAATTTCACGTCCCCATACTCGCTGCGTTTCCGAGCGAGGTTTGTCCTGTTCTGGATCGCCTAGGAAGCGAAACCATTTCTCGGCGTGAGAATCGGCGTGCTTGTCTAGAGGAGCGTGATAGACTCCAGACGGAGGGCGGGGAATCTTGCGGTAATCTGTTGGCGAGTCTAAGTTGATTACATGTAGGCGGCTTTTCAGAAGGTTTATACACGGGATGAATGATTCTCGCTGGATACCGTTCCGGTAGAGATCATCTGGATGCCGATTGGACGTAGTCACAAGTACCACGCCATGGGACATCAGAGCTTCGAGGAGGCTGTAGAAAGTTAGTATAGCTGACATGTAAAATGATATGGATACTTGCCGTCTTAAAATCATAGCATCCGCAACATCTGTACATTGAAACTCGTCAAAGCACAACACGTTCCCCTTCTCCGCAATATCAGCCGCCACAAATGGCACAGCATCGATATCGTTTCCATGCTCCATCTTCATCTGATGCAATCTCTTGTGAACATCCTGCATGAAATTATGGAAATGGATCCGTGTTTTCGATGTCACGCTACTGGGAAGCGTATCGTAGAACATATCCATCAACATCGTCTTGCCACTACCGACATCTCCATACAAATACAAGCCTCTAGGCAAGTTCTCGGGTATATCTTGTAGTTTCCTCTCCTTGGGCGCATTGCCAAAGAGCCGGCCGAACACGGATTTCGGTGGTGGCTTGAGGGATTCGATGGTGGGGTGTGTGATGGGGCGGGCGTGGTATGATCGCAGTTCGTCGTGCAGATGTTGCAAACTTTGTATGATGCCTAAAAGCTATCAGTCGGTGTATTGGGGTGTCGAACGCGGTTCTGCTAACCTCTCTGATGCTCGTCGTTTCTGAGTCGGCCGGTGTCAACACGGTCGTCGTATTCCATCAATGGACCTCGATCGTCTGGGTTTACTGCCGCGGAGTTAGTGCAACTCCTCCCTTTTTGCTGCTGTGAAGTTTCGTACCATTCCTGACGGTAGCCAAAGCCCTCCTCTGTCCAGCTATGAACGAGGAGGGCAGGATAAACCTTGGTCGCCTGCTTATTACACTCCCAGCGAGATTCTGCCTTCCAACATAGTGCACACCCGCAGATACTTCACTCCTCTCTTGTCGACACTGTACGCAAATGCTTCTTCTCCCACTTCTCGCCGACCCTTCAGCCGCCCTCCTCAACGCACTCCCTCTAACTCCCACCCTCATCTCGCAAAAGCCAGTCTCAAATCGCAGTCGCAAAGCCAAAAAGAGCAAATTTGTTCCCAAGAAACTCGTTACCGGTGCATTGTATGTATAAGTATGCTGCGCAAGAAGACAACTAAATCTAACAAGTGCACATGGCGGAATGATACTGCAGTTGGATTTTGGTGGTGGACTGAGTGTTTTAGAGGTTTGTTTTAGAGCGGTGTTGAAAGGGCGGACCGGGATTGCGCTTGGTTGCCGACTGGGAAAAATTGCCGAGGCCGAATGGCTGGGTTCTGCGGGTAGACTCGCTCAACTCAGTCGGCCATTCTTTTATTGATTGTAGGTTCGGGATCAAGGTGTTAGATTGTCGCTTTGAGCTGCTTAATATGAGATCTTGTCTAGAATGTGTACTCGAGCTTGAAGTTTTTGAACGTTCATGGAGTGGGAAATGTCACTTGAGGTTGTCTTCATACTTGTAGTAACGGCATGTGAAGACTTCGGCTCGAGTCAGTAAGTCGCGGATGTGCCCGTAGTTACCTACGGTGCCTTTCGACCTTTTTCTATATGAGTCCTAAAACGCGTGAAATTAAAGCTGTTCTTTTGCTTCTTGGTCTCACGAACTGCTTTGAATGTTACAGCATTTCATGTCTTCCTGCTTGGTGCTAACTCCGTGTAACAAACATACATCACGCAGCTTCACACCCGACCGTGCTCATCACAGGTACAATGTGCATCGAAGATTTCCTTTTCTCATGCTCTCAAGCTTCCGAGCTGCCGTACTATCATCAGTGTCATCCTCTTGGCTCGTCAGCCCTTCGCCGCCCAAGATACCCTCACCCGCCTGCTGTCCCAACTATTCGGGCGAGACACAGTCTCGCTTACTACCAAAAGCAAAACTCGCAAGGAGCAACCCTTCACATGCCAGTCAAGTGACCGACCACATCACCATGTCAATAACACACGCATTGGACAGGAAATTGGTATCTTATCAATCTCTAACATGCATCTCGTACTCTTCACAACCTATCGAAACAGCCTCCCGCGTTCCAATTCTCATTCCAAAAGCCCAGACCAAGCCCTCCCTTCCACAATGGCTTACGACCGCATCATATCCAAGGCAGCCTGCATATGATTGCCCTTTCTCACTCCATCCGTAGACCGACCTGCATCACCCACATCCTCAGATCCCTTAGCCAAGATCCTCACAGTAGGTAGCTCGAACGCCTCATATTCCTTCCCTAGATCACGACATACATCTTCCAAGAGTCGCTCTTCCATCATGAAGCTCTGTCGAAAATAATACCAGATTTTAAGTAGACGTTCTGGATCGATGCGGAGCTCTGAGAATATGAGCTTGCCTCGATTGTGATTCTTTGCTTCTGATAGATCCTCGCTTGATGAAAGGGAAGCGACATCGCCCGCTCCAGTGCCGTCCGCGTTGAGGATCAGGGCTATCTCATCGAGGTGTTTGAAACTGCGTAGGAAGACGGCTTTGTTGTATGATTCCCAGGGGCGCTTGACGTCGACGTTTACATGATCGATAGCTACGTAGCGGAGTTGGGTGAGTAGATTTGAGGGATCGTGGATGAGTTGCCGGAAATCGCGGAGGGTTTCGTCGTAGCCCATTTCTTGGTGGCGGGGGAGGTAAAGTGTGTCGAGGAGGGGATTGAAGTAAGTTTTTGGTGGTTGCGAGGGGGTGCCGAAGGAGAGGGTGTAGATGCGGAGGGCTTCTTCGCGGGCCTCGTGGGAGACGGAGAGGAGGGTTGGAGGTGGTGTTGTGCTGGTGAATGAGGATGTTGAGGTGGTGTAGGTGAGTGTTACTGTGCGTGGAGAGCACGCTTGCTGCCATATCTTGACTCGTAATTCTGATGGTAGGTTGGAGAAGATGGTGAACATTTTCGTGGTGTTGTAATTTGATGACATAGTGTTTCCGTACCTATTTCTGGGAAAAATGGTTTTGTTTGTGTTTGGTGAGGAAAACATGGTGGGTGAAGACCGATGATATATTCTAAGTCTCAGTCCCTGCCCAGGCCTTTCTGTCGTCAGTAGCCTTGGGAGTGGAGGCTGGAGTATGTGGCCAAGGCGCGTATTGCTTGGGCGAGATGCTATTCGCGTATCCAGAAACCAAGCCGCCTTGCGTCCAAGAGATGGCAACCAGTCGGATTGTGAGGTATTTATCTTGGCGGCGAAATACCGAGTAAATGGTACATCTAAGATAAAAAGCAAGGTGGGATGCGCCTCAAGTTAAAGAAAATGACTGGCGGTGATAATAATCCGGGGTCTTGTGGTTGTGGCGTGTTTTGGATGCGCCTCGTTTCTGGAATTAAGTAGTCGAGGCTCAAAGGAGCGTTGACGTGCATGAAGATCGACCCGAGTCGAATCGAAAATGACAGAAAGACAGCAAGCAAATGTGCGGTGAGAGATGAAACAATGTGACGACGTTTAGTAATACAAAGAGAAAAAGAGGAATGGAAGAGGACTCTGTACAGTACTTGAACCAGAATCTCGGAAGAGGTTCATGAGTGGGCTTCGTAGTGGGGAATCGAAAACTTCCTGAATCCCAGGGACCAGACCTGCCATGTCCAAGAAAGTCTAAAAAGACGGGACAAGCAGCTCCTGACTTGGTCCAGATCGGGGCTGTAGAAGTGCTTTCGCTGAGGGAGACCCTGGAACGTGCCAGACCGAGAAAGGGCGCGATATTCTTGCAAGGAAGCCCCATCGCGCAAATTGTCATAGTGGTCTGACATTTCGCGAAGACACGGAGGCGACAATATGAATGGCCACTTGGCATTGGGTAGAGTCGGGAGGTCGGCTATGATTGGGCAGATATGCATTATTGAGGGTATTCCTTTGATTGTACAGTACGAAGTAAGGGATATTTGAATTACACGCCCTTGTCATGAGCTGTGGACGTGTTGTTTAGCAAGAGAAGAAACACGGGAGTGAGTGATGTTTGTTATCTCGCAAAGGGGAAGAATTAGACTGATAACTGCACCCCCTCGCTTGGCTAGAAAGTGTTTCACTGACGACCCCGCCAGCCAGCCAAACCTTGACTTCTCCTTGAAAGACTTCAAATCTTCCTACTCAAGCAAAACTCAATACCAAGAAGATTTGTATATTGACTCCTTACACTACGATTGATATTGGTGTCAGAGTTTCATCATCATTTGCTTGTTTTATCTTCATATGAAGAAGCAGACGTGACAAGCTTCTTGGACGCGTTCTGTCAAGCGGCAGAATCAAATCAATTTTCTCCTCGTCCGAAACATTTTCCTCCATCTTCCTTCCTTTCTTCTCAAGGTCTGCCCCACCACTTTCTCACTTCTCCTTCATTAATCCCAGCTATGGCTCACACACCAATGCCATCGGCGCTGACTTTCGAGTTGATTGCGCGTTGCTCAGTAGGTTTCCTGTGCCTCCTTGTGCGCATAATGCTTATCATCACAGACCACCAAAGCTCGAGCAGCCAACCTCACACTTCCCCATGGCCCAGTCCAATTACCTCTGTTTATGCCAGTCGCGACGCAGGCCTCTTTGAAGGGATTGACGCCACAACAGCTAGAAGCAACAGGGTGTCGACTTTGTCTCAACAATACATATCATCTGGGTCTGAAGCCAGGACAAGAGGTGCTAGAAAAGGTTGGCGGAGCGCATAAGCTTCAAGGATGGAAACACAACATCCTGACTGACAGCGGAGGGTATGGCGACCAACTCGCATGCTAAGAAGCTTGTCACTGACAAGCGCTACCCTAGATTTCAGATGGTCAGTCTGCTGAAACTGGCCAATATCACTGAAGAAGGCGTCCGGTTCCTTAGTCCGCACGATGGATCTCCCATGCTCCTTACACCGGAACATTCCATAGGTTTGCAGAACACGATAGGCAGCGACATCATCATGCAACTCGACGACGTCCTAGTAACAACCTCGCCGGATGCGAAACGAATGCGAGAGGCTATGGAGCGTAGTGTGCGGTGGTTGGACCGGTGTATAGCTGCACATGCAAATCCGACAACACAGAACCTTTTCTGCATTATCCAAGGGGGCCTAGATCTTGAGATGCGGAAGGAATGTTGCAAGGAAATGGTTGCGAGAGACACACCAGGTATTGCAATAGGAGGATTGAGCGGAGGGGAAGCAAAGGCGGATTATTGTCGTGTCGTCAACACATGCACGAGTCTTCTCCCGGAACTGAAACCGAGATATGTGATGGGTATTGGGTATCCGGAAGATCTGGTTGTTAGCGTTGCACTTGGTGCAGATATGTTTGACTGCGTGTGGCCGACAAGGACAGCCAGATTTGGCAACGCGATCACAAAGTATGGAGTCTTAAATCTGAAGCATGCTAGGTATGCGAATGATTTTGGGCCAGTGGAGGATGGATGTGGTTGCGTTTGTTGTCGAAAAGGCGAAGGTGGGCTAGGAATCACACGAGCATTTGTGCATCATATTGCTGCGAAGGAGACAGTAGGAGCACATTTACTGACCATGCATAATGTCTGGTATCAACTGGCCCTTATGAGAAGCGTGAGAGAATCTATCATAGAAGACAGATTTCCAGCTCTCTTGAAGCAGTTCTTCTCAGACCTGCATGAGGGGGAGAAATCAAAATATCCCGATTGGGCCGTGGAAGCTCTGCAAACAGTTGGAGTTGATTTGATGGTAGACTAGGAGTTTAATGGTTTGGATTAGAGCAGATACCCGTTAGATGAATCAATGTTTACATTGGAAACAACATGAAGCTACCCCTCCATAGTTTACCAAGCTTCTCTTACCGTCAACCCCCTCACTACCTACATTCAGGGGTGAGTCTCCACTCAGGCATCAACCTCAAAAGATGACAACGCTGCAGAAGCAGAGGATGAGGATTATCTAGATGAAAGAACTTCTAGACAGATTGAAAATGAAAATAAAGAAAATAAAGTACTCTTTGCGGGGTATCTGAGATTTTGCATTCTGTGATATCATGAAACATAAGACCGGGGTTACAGGGGTGCGCGTTAGTAGATGCACCTCGTGCAGCACGCGTAACTTTAGAACAGGCTCTCCAAAATATATCATCATCAACCGACCCTCCGCGCATCAAAGTAAACAAAGAACCTGATTTCCATTATCTGGCAGAGCTGGCGAGGTCGGGCTCACCGCCGCACCGTAAATCGCAATGGCATATCCTAATCCGCACAACGTGTCCAGAGAAACACCACCATTGCCCCCGACAACAAACAACAACCACGCAGCGCTCTCGCAATCCCTTCGCCGACTTTCTCTTAATCAGGCATCTGCAACGGCTCTGCCAGCCTCGTCTCAGCCGTCTTCTCCTTCCAGGAATCTTGGTCCGCAACGAAGCAGCTCGAGCGCATCCCCGAATGGCAGATTACCCCCTCGGAGCCCCCTCCATCGCTCCCCTAGCTCCATGAGCACAACCTCGCGCTCCTCGACACCGACTTTACTTCGGAAAGCCTCTATGAATTCGCTACATGGTGTAGGAGGGGTAACACCATCACGCACCTCCTCGACGTCAAGGAGATCTTCCTCGGCGCAGTTCAACAACGCTTCCACCATGGTGGGCAAATCTCCTCTCTCAGAGATCGAGGACCCTATTCCTTCCCAACCTCGACATACCGCGGCTTCGATTGCTAGTAACCACTTCAAGAGCGAATTGGACTTGCACAATAAGGAAGACGATACTCGATCTGCGGATGTCATTGTGATCTTGCACGACTCATGCTATGGCCACCGGTATTCCAGACCCAGGACCTCGAAGGCTTCGCTCAGTACGATTGTGGAAAGACCGGAGCGCATACACGCCAGTATTCTGGGATTATCAGTGGCTTATGTTTGCCTGGGGGAGAGACATGCTGATGGACAGTTCCCTCTACACCCAGATCTAGATGCGACTGCGATTCCAAGCATGCCATTTCGCATTCGCAAGACTACGCGCAAGATGGCGCTTTCTTCTCAAGCAGTGACAAATGTGCATGGAGCAAAATGGATGGAGGAACTGAAGATCATGTGTGATAATGCGGAATCTAGGCTGGCTATGAATGGGAAGGAGTTGACTCGGCCGGATATGAATAGAAGTCCAGACCAGGGCACGCCTGCGAAACTTCACGAAGGAGATCTGTACTTATGCGCCGAATCGCTGGATGCTATGGAGGGCGCATTGGGCGCTGTATGTGAAGGTGTAGATGCGGTCTTCCAGGGCGCAGCAAGTGGAAATGGACCATTACGGACATTCGTTGCGATTCGACCTCCAGGCCATCATTGTTCGGCGAGTTACCCCTCAGGGTTCTGCTGGCTAAATAACGTCCATGTTGGAATTTCACATGCGGCTCTCAATCACGGCCTGACCCATGCGGCGATCATCGATTTTGATCTCCACCATGGAGACGGCTCGCAGGCTGTTGCATGGGAGAGCAATAAACGAGCTATAAGCGCTGCGAAGAACGCACACCAGTGGAAGAAGACTTCCATTGGATATTTCAGTCTCCACGATATCAATTCCTATCCATGTGAAATGGGCGATGAGGAGAAGGTCAAGAATGCTAGTTTGTGTATCGAGAACGCTCATGGCCAGAGCATCTGGAATGTTCACTTGCAGCCATGGAAGAGCGAGCAGGAGTTCTGGCAGTTGTATGAGACGAAGTATGCGGTGTTATTGGAGAAGACCAGGAATTATCTTCGAGCTCAGACAGAGCGCCTTCGGCAATCGCCTAATGGGCCGAAGCCAAAAGGTGCTATTTTCTTGTCTGCTGGATTTGATGCTAGCGAGTGGGAGAGTTCTGGGATGCAGCGGCACAAGGTCAATGTGCCTACAGAGTTCTATGCTCGTCTGACGAGAGATGTTGTCAAGCTTGCCGGCGAGGAAGGCTTGGGTGTTGATGGTCGGATGATCAGTGTTTTGGAGGGTGGGTATAGTGATCGCGCATTATGTACAGGCGTGCTGAGCCATCTCAGCGGTATGTCTGCCGGAGATCCTATGATCATCAAGAAGGAGCGTAGTCCAACTGGCCTGGGATATGAAATGGGTCAGAAGATTGGCACCTATGATGGTATTCCACATCCAGAAACTCTAACCGTCGGCTCTCAAATCCAAAATTACGACCCTTCATGGTGGTCAGTACCGCGCCTTGAGCAACTCGATGCTCTTGTGCATCCCGAGCCCATTACTGCAGAACCAAGAAAGTCAAGAGATATGACACCTCCCACATATTCCACACCTACACAATCCTTCATCGCGAAAGTCACTTCTCCTTCAGCACGCCGAACCGTCTCAAATATGGGCCTCAGCAATGGCTCACCCCGAGCACCATCGAGAGCACCTTCTCCTCCTCCTCCAGAGGTAGACTGGACAGTAGCCGCACACGAGCTGAGCAAGCTTCTTATTCCAACAGAGAGACAAACTTTCAGCTGTAGGCCGGAAGACCTATCGGCGGAGGCTACTCGTGCTCGAAGAGACAGACAATCGATATTGACGCCACCTACAGAGACGACCGTTGAGAACCCAAGTAGTCGGATGGCTTTGAGGACCAGAAAACCTGCGAAGCCTTTGGTTGAGAGTGCGGAGGAGGATGAGAAGAAGCCGGCTGCGAAGACGAATCGTCGAAAGACTGTTGCAGGAGCCGCTGTGCTTGCTGCTAATACTGTGAGTTACCTCATGGATTCCGTTGATGGACGAAAGCTAATAATTGATCAGGTCACATCAAGAAGCACAACTCCGATGCCAGACTACGCCAAGACCACTGCTTCGAGTCGCCGGCTAAGTCTGTCATCCAATGCTGGATCAGTAACATCGGAAGCACCAACTCGCCAAAATGGATACCGCGTACCCTCAAATGGTGCTCGCCCAGGAACATCACAAAGCGTTCGACCAGAATCTTCTATGAGTGTCCGAGGCCAATCCAACGCTCCACTCGTCGTCAAGAAAGCTAGAGCTCCAGCTCGACCTCGTCCTGAGACCAAGACCTCTCAAGTTCGTCGGAAGTCACCCTTGAACGATGGCGGTGCTAGTACAGATGTACCAAAGGACCCTCCATCCAGATCCAATAGCGTAGCTCTACCCACAACTGAGACCTCAACATCGGCATCTCAAGCATCAGATATGGATAGCCTGACTTCAGGTATGAAGAAAGTGAAGATTAGTCTCACAACCAAGGCACAACGAGAAGCCAAAGCCGCAGCAAAGACCGCAGCGGCGAAGCCTACTGCCACAAAAGCTGCAAGACCAGCGCCCGCGAGGAAAGAGAGTGCGATATTACCTCCAGCTCGCCAACCCACACCTGCTTCAGAGACGAATGGCATTTCAAAGCAGCAACCACAACAACCACAAGACATACTCCCTACCATGCCCTCAACACCACAACCTGCCATCCCAACACATCTCTGCCCGAACGATATCCCACTGCCCGCAAGCTCGCCACCAGCCCCTACTTTCCACACCAATCTCCCACCCGCACAACGACAATCTCAACCTCAACAGCAACTTAAACTCACCGCTCCACCACCTCAACCAGCCACAACTCCAGACGTCTTCATCCCTTACCAACCCGAGGGCCCCACTCCCCCAACATTCATCTCAAACGCCCAAGAACCACTAAGATGGCTAGAACCAAACACCAATACACCTAGTCCGATGAAAGGTCTTGGTGCTGGTGCTGGAGTGAAGAAGGGTGACTTGCCGGTTTGGACGGCGACGAGTGCTATTCCATTCGGTGTACCAGGGGTGGCACAGGCGAAGCCGATTGTTAAGGGGAGTGAGGTTTTGAGAGGCGATGGAGATGGAAGTGGTGATATTAAGATGAATGAGGCAAGCGAAGAGGGAAAGGAGAAAGAGAAGGAGGTTGATATTTGGGAAGTCCCTGAGACGCCTGGTCGGTGAACTTGGCTCGGCTCTCAGCGCCCTTTTTTTTTCACGTCTGTGTAGTTTCAGCGAGTGTAAGATTTGTATTGTATTGTACTGTATGTTTTGATAAGCAGGTGAAGGAACTTTTCGGCTCTTCGCATCTCGAGCTGAGTGTGTACTTTTGTATGATATGCATTTTGGCCTGTCTTTTGATATTCCTTCTTGGTTTGGTCGCTTTCTTTCCCCCCCTATATCTATCTTTCCACTTTGAGGTCTGAGCAGTCTTGTGACGAGGACTCGAGGGCAGATGGTGGAGAGAGGGATGAGTAGATACTTATGATACCCGTAGTTGGAGAATTGAGTTTTATTTTGAGAGAAATTCGACTTGTGCAGTCTAGGCTTTTTCGTGTCGTCTCTTGCCTTCCCGGTCCCGAGGCAGGATGCAGTGGGCTGGGAAGGCAGGTGCTTGTCTCGAGGGGAGCTTCGAAGGTAGGTCCTTCCTGTTGAATGTGGCATTGTTGACTGCTTACCTAAGTTCGCTACTTGACTTGTAGGGAATATCTCTTGATCGTCCCTGTTTACTTCTTCAATTATCCAATTCAAATCTCGCCACTCGGTCATTTTGCACGAACCACACAACGATATGAAAACCCACCTTCACAAGCATGCAAGCTCCGATTAGCTTTCAAATACCAGAATCCTTCCAAACTTCGAGCTTTTAAATCAGTAGCTTTGCCCCAAAACACTGCCGATGCTCAATTTCGAACCCTCAGGACGTGCGACACTCACCTGTGAATCCCGGGTGCCACGAGACTTTCCTTCAACAGAAAGCATCGGATAGGTTGCCCGCGATCTCACTTGGCGGTTCAGTATCCTCACAAGCCGGGCGTCGTGGCACGGCTTCGCCTCCACAAACCTAACGTGGGCGTTCTCCTAGCACGCACCACTTGATAGAATGGCGGTGGGCTGCCAGTCTCATCTCATCAATTTCACATATATCCACCGTGGAACGACGGTTCTGGACTGGACAATCCGATCATGGCCGCCGAAATGGAAACGAAGAAGTGCGATGTCTGTAAGAATTTGGATCTTGATAGTTTCACCACTACGCCAGTAACAGGACTCTGGACATAACTCGTGCAGCTCTGTTTGACAACTGTCAGAGGGGGTGCGAGATGTGCGCAATTATTGTCAACGCAATCGAGAAGTCAAGGCAGCTTTGTCCGAGTATCCTTGACAAATATATGCCTATTGTTCGATCATCCAAATACGAAGCTAGATCTATGGTCATTTCATACCTCACTACGTCTTTACGTGAGGACAGCCGGAGTCGTCGCCACATACAAACGGTCGCTGTCTCATCAGCCGGTCAGATGTGGCCACAGATAGGCTCTCGAGCCAAATTAACCCAGGATGCGATGTCTAGGGTAACAAGTAGTCGAGCTATTTCCTGGTTAAGGGACTGCTTGGAGAACCATCCAAGATGCGGTGGTGTGCAAGAGGTTGAGCTGCCAACGCGCTTATTAAAGCTAGAGAGCAGAAACAAGAGTTTCCAATTGGTCATTACACTGGTCGTTACACGGGGCCAACGGGGAAAGTATGCCACTTTAAGCCATTGCTGGGGCTCGCTAGAAAAGCCACACCCATTTACTACGTCAAGACCGACACTGGAGGAGCGAATTACTGGAATTTCTCTGGAGGACTTGCCGCGTACGTTTCGGCATGCTATGGTTATCACACGTCTGCTTGGCCTGACCTATCTGTGGATTGACTCTTTGTGTATTCTCCAAGACTCCTTGCTAAATTGGGAAAATGAATCGAAAGAGATGCAGAATGTGTACGCAAATGCAATTGTCAATATATCGGCGGATTCGGCCAGTGACTCTTCTCAGGGCCTTCGCCGGAGGAGGGATGTGAAAACCCTTTTCAAATTCGCGAAACTGTTCCTGAAAAGCCATGGCTATCAGATCCGATCTACGTGTGGGCAGGAATTGTAGCTCGCTATTCTGCAATGAAACTAACATTCGAGCATGATAGGCCAAAGGCTATAGCTGGATTGGCAATGATAGCGTCAAAGTAATGGTCCATGACTTACCTATCTGGGCTTTGGAACGAGCATCTACCCTACGGTCTTCTGTGGACGAAAGTCTTTCCTGGGCGGAGAATAGCAGGTCGGTGCCCTACTTGGTCATAGTTATCGCTAAGTGGTGGGGTGAATCTCTGGACAAGAGATCTGAAGTAAAAAGCTTCGGCTGTCTGCAATCACGACCCTCTGGGTAGTATTAAAGCTCCTGATGGTAGTGACATTCACGTAAGAGGTGAAATTGCTGCAGTCACCCTCATCGCGAGATTTTCCTTGTCACTTCACAAGGGCAGATGAACTATCTTGAAGGTCTACTATATCCGGATGTCCAAGACTGGACAGAGTTTACCAACGGCCAATTCATCTTCTCAAGGTATCTCATTGTGAGTCTGGTAGCCGTTGCCTAGTCCTCCGGACAATTACGCCATCAGTGGAAAAAGATATGTCGCCTCATGCCCCAATTGATGGTTTGCGTCTTCAGCGCGTGGGCTACTTCCTATGGTACAGCAAAAGTGGATTCGTCCTTCTGAGTGAAGAACCTTTCCACACGAGCATTGTTCTTATCTGATTAAGATTCTTGAAAAAGGCTGCAAGTCCCTACCTATCAAACAAATATATTTGTCGGCGAGAGGTCAGGATCAAAATGGCTTACACGACAACTGTCGTTTGATACATCAACATGTCATTTGCGGTAACAGCAACATACTACTTGAGAAAACAGAGACTGCACACGCGCTAGTGGGAAGATACTCGTGGTGTTCGAGGCCGGCGGCTAAGACTACGCCTGGCGGTTGGAGGACCAATCTTACGCCGAGAAATCCTGGTCTTTTGCTACGGGTAGTTTGTTGAGGCTGATAGTGTCAGGGACCTTGTGTGATGTAAGATGGTAACAACTGGGATGATTGTGGGGCTTTCAAGTCTTGATATATGGGGTGGTTTGTCGGGTTTGTGTTGGAAGCGGTAAAGGATTTGTAAGCAGAGGTTGGAATACATATGAACTTCGGCAGCACTGCCACGTCTAAGTTCACGAGGAGGCGAATAAACAGTCTACCAGTTTCATCAACTTGACAAGTTAGGCCGGAGTCAGTGCTAGGCATGCTTCTGGAGAGTTCCGTGCAATCCGCTTGGCACCGGAGCTACGAAAGACTTTCAGCCCCACAGGTGGCCCAGCTCCGAATCCAGCCTTGAACATGCTTGAAGATGGTAGGAATGTTGCAATACACCGGAAAATGGTCTCTAATACAAGGCACGAATACTAGGATTCCAAGTCAAGGCTCCACTTAATGCTTCTCGCTGAGAACTCCTCGGTCAAGTCATGTCCAATTCTTGAACACCTAGTCCTCCGTGTGGAGATGTACAGGAGGTCAACTTTTCGCCCAAAAATGCCACTATTTTCCGTTATCTTACCAGTGTCTTAACTCATGGGTGAAATAGGAAGAATACAAAATCCGATAACTTGATTTTAAGACATCGGAACACAGGTGGACGTCGAGAAATGAGGGCGTGGACCAGTGATAAAAATAGCACTTCCCCACCGTTCGGGAGCTAAAAATCAAGCGAAGGACGCTAGAAATTGCGCCAGCCCCGCCTCCCGCTCGCCGGTCGCAAGCAACCTTTAACCAACGTCAAAAACCCACCGACATACAGAATCCTACGCGACAAGAACAACAACACAATCCAACTACAACGAATGCATGGCTTTCAAGATTTTCGTATCCCAGTATTTTGCGCGTTTCAAAGTTGGTAAAACTGCTAGAACTGGATCTGGATCAGGAATGCCATAAGGCAGAAAACGACCCCTTAAACCAGGACTCTGGATAGGGAGCCTAAGCGGTGCCTGTGAGATTGTGGCTCAGCACCCGCCCATCTGCATCTCCTCACCTCAGCCCCAAAACAAGCTCACAAAGCCTACAAACGATGGATGCTGAGTGGCTGCGTTCAAAGTATCACATCGAATCCTCCAACTGCCATCCAATGATGCCGGTGCATGTGTTTGGGGCCGTTTCCCCAAGTGGACGTGCACCAACATGGCCAACGCCAGAAACCAACCCACAGCCTCTGCGGCACGGTCACACAGAGCTTCCGAGCTTTGTAAATAGATAGAGCTTATTGCTCCCATGAGCAGTTGGAGCTGGATTACTTATCTGTCATGTTCTCTTGAGTTTCTGTTCCCTGAGTATTCTTTATCAAACCGAATATACTTAGTGTTTGTTGATTCAATGGCTGTCAATTTCTTCGCGATGCCTTCCTCGTCTGTGGTCTTCTTGTTCTCATTCGCTTTCAGCCTTACGAATGCCCTTCCTTGGACTGGACCTCAACAGACAAATGTGTATAGAGAGGCAGCCTGGTCTCCAGCGCCGACCGCGTTGCCAAATGTCCCTGCGAATATATTCAAGAGGGAGTCGGTGGATGTGAATGTCTGTGGGTGGATCGGAGGAAGTTCTGGAGCTCCGGCTGTATGTTCAGCTGGGTCGTCCTGTATCCACGACACGATACATGCGGTTATCGGATGTTGTACAACGGATGGTCCATGTACGGCCGGAGTATACACGAGTTGCGTCGATAAAAATAGTATTGGATGGTCGCCGAACGAGGGGATGCAGAATAACGGGATATACTCTTGGTATGTGGATGAGGCTGAACTTCGGGTTCCCTACTAATTCATTTAGTTCTGGAGACGATGTCTGCTTTCGGAATACATATCCTGGGGGATACTATCAATACGGCTGCGGAGCTTCTCAGGATGCGACTTCCGTCGAAACGACTTATGAGGGGCAGGCTTCAGATGTGCTTTTGCAAATCGTTTTTACTGGGGTGAACTTCAGCCCAGTATCTGCTGCAGCGAGCACCACATCATCAGCTTCAAGCAGCAGTGCGATTTCTTCCACCACATCTGTAATATCCTCATCGTCTTCAATTTCCTTATCTTCAAGTTCAAGCAGCTCATCAACTTCAACCTCGAGCTCCAGCTCCTCCAAATCGCAAAGTTCGGCTGCATCCTCAACCCTCGCCACAGCTGACAAAGCCAACCCAGCATCCGAGTCGACCTCATCAGGTGCAGCAGTCGAAGGAGAATCCTCAAAGAAGAGTGCAAACAAAGGCGCCATAGCAGGAGCAGTCATCGGCTCCGTCCTCGGCCTCGCAGCCATCGTGGGGTTTGCACTTTGGTGGGGACGCCGCCGCCAGAACAAGCGAAACAACAACCGCGCTGGCTCATTTATCACACAACATAATAGTGGCAGTCCGCCCACATCCGGACCATTCCAACGAATTGCGCCATACAGCCCGGATGACTTCGGTGCCATGACACAAAACCGAACAATCACAACCGTAACAGCCAACACCGCAGACGCAAATGCAACAGGCGTCTTTCCCACCACATACAACAACGCTTACGCGAGTCTCCCCTCACAATCCTCGCCACCCCTCACACCTCCCCAACTCCACACCACGCATCCAGGATCTGAACCTGGTACCTTCCAAACAATGTACCTACCACCACCAACAACAACCACACCTCTAATCTCACCCTCTGAGATCGACGATTTCTCACGTGGCTACAATAATGCTTTACCGCAAGAACGAGACACGCATATCCACACGGGCGAACTCCCCAGCGCTGTAAGCGCAACTACGCCAGGAGCAGCGCCAATGCTTCTCCGAGGCGGAAGTGGCGGTTCTTCAGCAGCCAGGAGACGAAGTCAAGATTGGGGCGTAACGACCGAGGCATTGCGTGCTCAGAGGCCCAGAATTGCGTCTGGACCAGTTCCTGTCAAACCTGCAGGGTGGAGTCCTCGAGGTCTGAGTATGAGAAGGTCGTCTGCTGGGATGACTAGTCCCGGCTCTTTTTCTGGGACGGGAAGTGCGGCGAGGACGAGAGGGATGGGGGAAGAAAGCGCCGGTGAGGGCGGGAATAGAAGTCCTGAGTGGGCTGTTCCGCCAAAGAGTCCTTTAAGGGAAGAGAGGCGGAGGGGTGATGATGGTGTGCAGAGGTATCAGCTTGTTGATGAGGTGGTGGGGGATGATGTGCCGATTTTGCATAGTCCGGGTCAACTGAGGCAGGGGAGGGGGAGAAGGGAGTCGATTAAGGAGTGAGGAATCCGAGTCCAAACTGTTGTCTTTGTCTTTGGGGGAAATGGATGTTCAGGCGTTGGCTTTCCGGGAAAATTAGGGGGGAACAGAGTGGATTGGAGTTGGTTAGTCCTGAGATACCCTTCTTTTATCTACATATGCAGCAATTGAAATACAAAAACATTCACCTATCAAAATATTCATTCCTGCTCGAATACAGTATGCTCGAACTAAATAAGTCCTGTCCTTCGAATCTGTGAACAGCAATTGCTTCACAGCTGTCTGAGTACTTGCAAATTTGCGGTTGACATTGGATAGCTGAGTACAGGTACACGTTTGGCTCTTGGTGATAACTTGCGTGAGCAGTTCAAGCACTCTGCGAACTTGCGTTTCCGAGACAGTTGCTAGATCTCTCGGTCCTCAATTATTGCCGCTTGACATTCTGCGGAATGTTGAGTTCCTGGACTCCATCTCACCGTGTGAATAAATAGCCGAGCGGAAAGGGCTTCAGCGACTTCACTGCTGCAGTTTTCAAGCCTTCATTCACAGATCTTTTGTAATTAAAAGGGAGGAAATCATTTCACAGAATAGGCTTGGTATAATCAAGAAATGTAGACCAGTTTTTCTGTTGGAATTTTTATGTAGGACTACATAACTGACTGATATATGGTAATATGGAGTAGTGACACAACGCCCTCCGACTCCGAACCGAGAACTATCAGAATTTCCAGAATTTCCAGCTGGAAGCTATAGCGACCTCAAACTTCTCGTTCCTGTCTATGGCATGTGCTTTTCTTGTTGAGTTCTTAAAAGGGCCAGGTCAAGCTTTCGGCTGGAAGCTAAACCCAAATGACGAGCTCAATGGTTTTTATCATATTTGAAAGTGTGAAAAACGGTCCGAGAAGCGTATATTATTCTCGGTGTCCATTTCTGTAATGCATAAAGTTTACCAACCAGTTACCAATATCGCACAAGTCGTGCGGCTCAAGCCTCGCCCTCTCTCCAAACCCGTTGACGATTGAGATCTTCTTACCAGCCGCGAAAAGGACTGTGGATATGATTAATCATCAATTTTAATGTAATCTCCTGGTGCTTCATGAAGGAATCAGGCGAGGCTGGACTGCATGTGCTGTCACTCCATCTCCTGCTGTCTCTTTCAAGTTTTGAAGACTTCAAGGCTTAATCGCCTTTCTATGACTTTATCTTCAGACTGACCTAAGCACCATCCAGCACCTTTCCTAAATCATCAACCCAACCCAACCTCCCTTCCTTAAATATCTCCCCACCAACACCGAGCTCACGCCCTCCATCCAAAAGAATCGTTCTCACAATGATTTTCTCTCCCATAATCTCTTGCTGATGATAAACATGACTTGTACAAATCGCACAATAGAAACATCGAACCTCCTTCCCCGAATCTCCCTTATAAGCATAGACTTTTAAACCCCCCTCGCCCTTCAAGATCCTCAAATCCTTTCTTTCAATTATCGCATTAAGCGAGTACGGACCACCGCCTAGCTTCTGGCACGTGTTACAATGACAGAGGATGTGTTTCGCATCCGTGAGACTCGCTTCCCAAGTAATAGACTGGCAGTGGCAGGAGCCTGGATAAGTTTTCTGTTGTGAGATGGTGGGAGCGGCAGGTGAGGGGCCGAACAGAACCCCGTCGTGGATGTCGATTACGACACTATCTTCTATGAAAGGTTTTGCGGCGGCCGAGAAAGCGAGATGCACGGGATCCCTGGTTAGGTAATAGTCGAGATCAGATTGGGAGGTGAACTCGAGGATGAAGCCGTGAGTCAGGCTTTTGGAGAAGGGTTCCCAGGATTGGTTCTTGCCTGGATCTGGCAGTCAGAGACTTTCATGTAAGGAGCTTGAAAAAGAGAAGGATGGCTTTTCTTGGTGCTAAGATATGTATTTGGTTGGTGCATACCAGCTTTCATAGAAACCATGTAAGGCTTCCCGTCTTCATTCAAGCATTTCTTTGGTAGTTGTAGGAAGACATCAAAATGAGCTTGTAAGTCTGTCCACGTGATGTCGGATCTGTATTTGAACAGAACGATATGAGTTATAAGAGGCGCCTGTGAAGGCGAGATGTCTCCCATTCTATTGGTGCCGTATAAATAAACCTCAAGGACAAAAGATGCGATCGAAGAGAAGACCAAATCAGGAATGCAAATGGAGGTGATAGAATGTTATATAATGTTCTTGTGACATTGGAAAGAAGTGTTTTGAGGTATTCTCGGCGATTAGCAGGCAGGAGGAGCAATTGAAGGATGTTAGGTAGCGCGAGGCCAGAATGGAAATTACCGTTCTTGAGAAGGGAGGAGGCGAGAGTTGCCGTTTCGAGACGCGGGGCAGTGCGGGGCAGTGCGGGGCGAAAAGTGGGATTCGTTGCAAAATGAAGGCAGTATTACAGCGTCCATGTCAGAGCTTTCTCAGTCAGAGAAATAGTAATCCAAGAGTACTAGCTAGTCATCAATTACATCTCTTCTTGTTATCCAATGTTCCAAAACTGCAGTCTCGCTTACACTGCCAAAGATCCACACAATGAGTTCAGCCACAACAACAAACAGCCATTTAAATGGTCTACCACTGTGTTTATTGTCTCAGAGAATAGCAAGGAATCTAGTTCCATTTATGAGTCTTCCTCAAGGTGCTCTTCAAGGATGATATCTCTTTACGGCCGCTATGTGCCACGCGGGGCATTAACCTTTTGTTGAGAAAAAGTGAACGTTGTTGAGCCGGGTCAGCTGGGAGATGGGATTTCAAGTGCAAGTAGTAGAAAAGAAAACATCATATTGGTGCTATGAGGCGCTACTGCGAACACTCCCATAACTAGTAATGCAAGGGGAAGTCCATCAATAATTCTGCTTCCAAACAGAAATTTTTCAATCAGAGCTCGAGGGATGACAACAAGAGATCTGTACATTTACGCAGATCATTGCCACCTCGGCTGAGATCAGGGACGAGAGCTCGTGAAGTTCATATTCATGTTAGAGGAGGCGCAGCTTACTTTGGAAGGCATTGTGGATGGGGTGTTGATAGTGGCTTGGTAAGTCTGGATGAGGTCTCATGTCAGAATACTGATAGTTCAATGATGCTAGGATTCTGCGTGGGCAGCAGACAAGACCAACTCCTTGATGATTTCAGCTCCAGAATCATTATTTCTGTTGATGTGAGGCCATCGATTGGGTTGCATCTGACCGTCTTACAAAGCTACATTTCTGTCTGGGGACATTGGGAGTCGAACAGCATCGAATAAGATATACTTGTATCGATGTTTACGACTAGCATCCCGTCTGAAAATTAAAAAGGTGTCTTAGCCCCTAGTCACCTAAATGGTCGATTCCTTGAAGAGGGGTTGATGTATACCTCTCAGGTAGCGGTGCGTGTGGTGAAGTGGACAACCATTGGCATATTTGTTCAAGTAAGATCCCGGTACTCTCTCAGGGTTTCCAATTCGAAGCTGTGCAAAATGGAAACTAAATCAAGAAATTTAAATTCGTGAAATACGTTCATTTCAAAACCCCTCAACTGATAGTACTCAAAGCCCTTCTTTGAACTGGTATTTTTAATGACTCGGGTGATCCGGCATGCTGGAAAGTAACAACGTTAAGCGAGAGTGCAGAAAGTCAATATCGACATCATTTCCAGGATCATCAGCTTTTCGGTTCTTCCGGTGTCCTGGGCAGAACTCTATTTAGATCACTCTCGTCTGACTTTTAAGGGTTTAAATGACAATTCGAAAGAAAGTTCGCGAGAAATAAGGTTGCATAAACTATGAAGGAAAGTTGCATACGTAATTCACCACTTGACATGTAAATTTGCGAGGCGTTGCAAAAGCACTTAAATCTGCGCGTTACCCCCTTTGCGATGTCACTCAAGAACATCAACCACACTCTTTTACTGCCAGTTGCTTGACCGGGCACGATGCATCTTCCAATCATTTCACTACTGATCGCTTCAGTATCAGCTGGGTTGCTGTTTCGGCGCCAAGCAGTTCCTGACCCAGTCTGTTTACAGATTGCTGGCAATATAACTGGCAATGTCTATTATAATCCTGCAGATTCAAACTCGACGTCCTCCAACAACACAACCCCGAACCCATTCACCCTGGCCATCTCGCATTGGATGTCATCATCGTCCCAAACACCCTTGTGTGTCGTGGAGGTAAATGATGCGAACGATGTCTCGGCAGCCATCAAGATTATCGGCTCGACCAAGACGCCCTTCGCCGTGAAGTCCGCTGGATATAATTCCAACCCTGGATTTTCAAGTACAACTGGTGTCCATATCTCGCTAGAGAAGATGAAACAGGTGATTCTGTCGGAAGACAAATCGACGGTCGAAATTGGACTGGGCAATGTGAGCCCATTATCCCCAACTGCCAGATTCTACTTGAGTCCTTTAACTAATCAACCTTTAGTCTTTCACAGAAGTCTACCAAGCTCTCAATGGATCGGGGGTAAATGTCCTTGGAGCACGAGCTGATGGCCCCGGAACGGGTGGGGTCACCCTCTCTGGTGGTTACTCCTGGTACACTAACCAGTACGGACTCGGCTGCGATACTGTTGTTTCATATGAGCTCGTTCTTCCGTGTGGCGATGTCACTACAATTGATACCAGCCAACCTGACCTCTTCTTTGCTCTTAAAGGAGGTCTGAATCGATTCGGTATAGTGACTAAGATTGTCTTCAAGGTAAGTTCGATCGATTCCTCATCACTGTCAAAATCTTGAACTAATGCTGCGTCTTTCGCAGACTATCCCACAACCAGGTCAAATTTACGGAGGACTTCAGTTCTTCGACGCAGCTACCGTACCAGCTCTCATTAACGCGACCGAAGCCTTTCACCTCAAAAGCCAAGACCCGAAAGCCTCTGTGGTTCTGACGCTTGGCGGCGGTATCCTCCCCGGTGCAATCCTTCTCTCATTCTATGATGGAGAAACCCGCCCAGCAGACTTCGATGTCTTTAACGGGTTCAATGCAACCTTTTCTACTTTGGCGACGCAGGACTTCAGTACCATGATTTCTGGATCATTGACCTCCCTTCAGGCAGGATATCGAGGATCTTTCGCCTCCGTTTCTACAACGACTCTCACGCACACACTTCTCGCTGCTATAGTCAACGAGACCAATTATTGGACTCAGTTCACCGCTAATCGTAGTGGCAGTCTGTTGCAATATGATGTCGAGCCATTTCACGCGTACGGGAAATTTGCTACTGATTCGGCATATCCCCACTCTGACTCGCCACTTCCGCTCAACATTTACTATGCTTGGACTGATGAAAAGGATGATGCTTTCTGGAATGATGCGATTCAGCAGAGTTGTGCTCATTTGATAGAGGTTGCCAGGGCAGAGGGTATTCTGACGGAGGGGAGTGTGTATCCGGGGTATGCTTATGGGACGACGACGGGAGATCAATTGTATGGGAAGGAGAATGAGGCGAGGCTGAGGGAGATCCAGAAGGATTATGATCCAGAGGGTGTTATGCTGTTGGCAGGAGGATTTACGATCTAAAAACAAGCAGCAGGGCCGCGAGCGGTGGGGCATATCCAGACGAAATCTAATAAACAAAGATCGGCAAGCTGTCCTCTTTGAAGTTCAGCATCAGATTCTGCCCATTAATTATTCCTCTTCTTTACATGTTGCTGATTTAAAGTACTGTAGTCTTTACATGACATCTGATAACGAAGATCGTTGACATTGAGATCAGATCCCTGCCGCATCGGGATTGAAACTAGGGAAATCTAGAGATCGACACAGTCGACGATAGTGATCATATATATAGTATTTGAGAGAGACACACAAGAACAGTTTGTATAAAATGATCTGCTACTATTGAGAATCCAACTATCCTTTCTATACATCACAGAAGCTGACCCCGTGTTGCCCGTACCCGCTACTTTTTGAGAAACTCTCTTACATGTGAAATTGGCCATGATTCTCGGATATTCCGATGATTGGATGATGAGTAACATGTAACAAGGGTTTCTTGAATGTATAGTACAAGGATACCGATTTCCGGCAGACATTATTGGATCATTTGCTTGTGTCGCTCGAGCGCCCCTTGTCATACGAGTGCCCGATGTCAATTCGTAGTAACAACATGCTTTTTTTGTATCATACTTGTACCTCAGTCTCTGTTGCATCAAAGCCTGAGAGATGTTTAGCTCTATTTTTGGGAGTACGCACATTCAGTCTTGAACATAAAGGCAGATATCTGTCAGCAATACGCCGTAACTCATGGACGTTGGACAATCGCTCACTACTTCTTTGATCTTGTGGATTTAATGCAATTCGCAAAGCGCCTATATATACCTGTATACTTGCGCAACATACAGCAAAGATTACCACTGAATATCGGCGGAATGCTTCTCATAATTTTCATATTTACTTGCTAAGCGAGGTATCCACAAAACCGGGGGGGGGGGGGGGGCCTACAACACAATGACTGAGGTGCAGGTGAAAATAGTTGCTCTTAAGACTCTCAAGACTTTGAAGAAGATTGAAGATCTAATACACAAGCTTAATTAGAAAGAAGATGCCACGGCAGCGATTAGACGCAGAACACCTCGGTACGGGATGACAGTGGAGGATCAATAAGCAATCGGACACCTGCTGTCGAAGTAGGACTCAAGACTGAGTTCGTTCCGTCTCGATCCATATCCAGAATTGTTGTTGTCAACGACTTTTTCCTGTCGCCCTTTCAGATTGCTGTCGCTGCACTCGCATCTGGCTTCAATATCTTCTGGAAGCTCTCTTGTTGAGACCATGTTGAGGAGTACTAGTATTCTTTGAAATCTTCGCATCAGTGGCGTAGACGAAAAAATGCTTTTAAATAATACGGTAGTGGGAATTTTGATGCTCGTGCGACGTGTGCAGTAACTACTATCAAAATTAAACTTCGGCAATTGGCGGAAAGCATGAAAGGGCAGGTGTTATTGGATAGATGGTAGATTGTGTAATCTTCAGTCATCGTTCCCAGGCCAATACAATCCGGAACGGTTCCTGAGCCTTTCAACCAGAACGCATTTATCAACGACTAGAAAAACGGACGTTTTTAGATGCCCTTTCACATGTCCTCAGGATCAACGTCGATGAAGTATTGCGTATAAGATTCCCTTGACTAATATCTCCGTGGCTTGCTGTACAAGCTGCTGCCACCTGAGCACTATAGGCGCATTTAGCAACTCTGACTCGTCAGCTGAGTCATCGCCGCATACTTCTCCATCTATATGCAAGGTGTCGTTCTCTTCTGCTGATGAGTCTGGCGATATAAGTGTCCCAACCGCTACTCCCTCCGCGGAGGTCTCTGCCATAAATTCAATCAAAACGTTTCCACGACCTATTCATCTACTTGCTTTCGATTGGACGGATGTACTGGTGCTTTTAAGCCACTCAGCTCTTTCTCTGCGTGGCTCAGCTGTACTTGGCTCGCTGTGTGTCAAATGAGTGTATGAATTAATTGATCCACGTGGGACTGTGGAATCTTAGTCTATTTCGCTTCGGGAGCTATGCAGCGCGTTCCATGGAAGCCAAAAGATTCGCTGCGGTAACTACCAACAGCAAATCTAGCGACTTCTTGTCAGACATTCTTTGGTTCTTTTCAAGGCTTGTCAAACATACACAGAAAGACGAGATCCACTTCACGTAGGAAATTGATACCATCGCTTATCTAATAAGCTTAATTGAACGACTCAGGATATCGTGATGTATGATTGACGAGTTAATGGCCGTTATTTCGAGGATGCAGGTCCAATAGCTGAGTCGCACAAGCTTACAGATGTTATGTTACTCGAGCATCTTCGGCACCGCCGTGCGCGAAGAAGGTGGGGCTGACTGGATCTGATCCCAGAAGCTGAGGTCTCGCGTATTCTCCTCCCTCCGTCGCTGTTCATGTCCTCTTTTGATAGCCAGGCTAAGTCTTGATCTCTTCTCGATCAATTCCCAACAGATACCACCATTCATTATGGACTATCTCTATCCCGAAAAGTCAATCGCTGGAGTTACGGTCGGTTTGTTCTCGGTCTTAATTGCATATCTCGTTGGCATCGCAATTCATCGCCTGTACTTCAGCCCGATCGCCAAATTTCCGGGTCCAAAGCTTGCAGCCCTCACAAAATGGTACGAATTCTACTACGACGTCATGTTGCAAGGACAGTTCACCTTTCAGATCCAGGCTCTGCATAAGATTTACGGTCTGGCCAGCAATCCTGTCCAGCTCCGATATCTGACTAACAATTCCGACTAGGTCCAATTGTTCGGATAACTCCTTTCGAACTCCACATCGAAGATAGTGACTACTGGGACACGCTCTACTCTCGCAGTACTCGATATGATAAATATGAGTGGATGTCAGGGAGGTTTGGTGCTGATACGATGACGTTCACAACAGCAAAAAGTGATCTTCATGCCATCCGACGAGCGCCACTCAATCCGATGTTCTCGAAGCGAAGCATTGCCAAGTTCGAACCTGTAATTCGAGAGAAAGTTGAACATATGTGCAAGTGTATCTCAGACTTCAAAGAGACTGGCGAGGTACTCGTTCTCAGCAATGCTTTCAACGCTTATGCTGGGGATGTGATCAATGAATACTGCTTTGGGTTCTGTTATAATCATTTAGAGTCAGCTGGATTTAAGGAGAACTTCCACCGTGCTTTTATGGCTGTGGGTGCTGCTGGACATTTGGCGCTCCAGTTTCCGTTGATGCATCCGGTGAGCTGTGCAAAGAATTCGGCACCAACCCTTCTGCACAAACAAATCAAAAGCCCTTGGGGTCTGACCTCTATCTAGATCATGAACGCATTACCCGATTGGATAACCGAGAAAATAGCGCCTGACTTGCGCATGCTATTGTTACTACAAAAGGTGCTTCACCAACCATGAAGTCAAGCCAATATCATTTCCCTCACGGCTAACCAGATCACAAGGACTTGCGGATCAAGATTGCAAATATCATCAGCGGTAAAGACCAATCGCACACCGAAACCCAGCATCCAACGATCTTCCATGAACTTCTCGAATCAAATCTTCCACCGCACGAGAAATCCATTGACCGTCTCGGCGACGAAGCTCAACTGATGATCGGAGCTGGACTAGAGACCACGGCGTGGACCCTAACAACCATCTCGTTCCATTTGATCAACAATCCTTCCATCCTGCACAAACTGCGCTCCGAGCTCGAAGCTGCCATACCCGATCTCACAGCGCGACCGGACTCCCGCTTTCTGGAGAAGCTGCCCTACCTAAGCGCCTGCATTCAGGAAGGTATCCGACTTTCCTACGGTGTGTCGTCGAGAAACCCTCGCATTTCTCCTGATAAGACAACGAGGTATAAGGACTTTGAGATTCCGGCTGGCACGCCAGTCTCCATGACGATTGTTGATGTTCATCATGACGAGAACATCTACCCGAATTCGCGCGCGTTTATTCCGGAACGCTGGCTGGGGAATCCAGAGACTGGGAACGGCGCGAGCCTTAATCGATACTTTGTTGCGTTCGGTAAAGGTGCTAGGTCTTGTCTGGGAGTGAAGTACGTATATCTCCATTACTGCGCAATGACAGAAACAGTATGGATGCGAGGTACATAGTGCTGATTCTGTGGACTCTGTTCAGCTTGGCTCATACGGAATTGTACTTGGCTATCGCTAGTATCTTTCGCCGATTCAACTTCGAGCTTTATGATACTGATCTCTCGGATATCGAACTTAAGCATGATTTCTTCCTGCCGTCGCCGAAGCTGGATTCTGCTGGGCTGAGGGTTAAGGTGGTTTCTATTGCTAGATGAGGGTGGCTTGATCATATATCATTGAATGTATTGTGTGATCTTCGTCATTTTCAGACGAGAAGCTAGCGGACTCAAATCGTGAGAAGTGGCCGTAATGCAACGCGGTATATTTGTGTGGCGAACCGTTCGCGACTCCAATTGACATGTAATTGCATTATTCCTTTTGACTGTGTAACCAAACAGAAACGTAATCAGAGATGTCCTTTCAAGTATTGAATTGTTAAGGTACAAGTCACTGTCAAATACTTTCTCCTTGTCATTCCTGATAGCCCTGTTTCGTCGTCCATCCCTCTTCACTTCCGCGGCTCTACGTTCTGCCTACAAAGTAGATTCTAGCTTAATATGACCACTTACGTACAACTGATCGAAACAATACAATTGGCCCAAATTCAAATCATTTATTCAAGCAGGCTGTTCTCAAAACATCTCTGTTTTGCTCTGTTCCTCCAACGTATTCCAAGTTCTAAGTCTTACTGATTCAAAATACAAGTCTTCATTGTTTTATATACCACTCTACAAGATCATTGAGTTTCACGTTAACTAACAGAAAGAGGATAAGAAGAGAAGCAAAGTGGATGGTGTTATGGCCGAAATGATAAGAAATGGGTTGCCGAGTCTGAACCCCAATAGCAGACAACCGGCGTAGAGAGTGAGTAGGAATCAATGTCAGTCTGGTTTCCATGGACTAGGAAGCAAAATGCCAAAAATAACCGATCAGCTTCCGTATATCCAATTCCAACAAGAAGAGTCCAGCACATTGCAATGAAAGCAGGGGAGATATGTAATATCTTGTATTCCACTCCACTTTCTAACCTCAACCGATCTCACAGATCGATTCCATGAAACATGGTGTGAGTAGCGATGAGAGAGACATCTCAGATCTGTGAGAGCGAGGATCGAGATGGATATGAGGTAGTTTCAAGTTGTGGGAGTGGAAAACCCGTTGTCGAGTAGCTGCATGGTTCGGTGCTGTGAAGTCAGGAACATGTCGCTTAGAAAAGAAGAGCATTGTTGTTAAACATACCGTTGTTTTCATCACGCCACTCTCCGTCATTCGTTTTCCTTTTCTGCTCTTCCCAATCCGAGAATAGCCTATTCCCTCTCGTCCTCTCACATTTCACCACCTCTTCATGACCCGTAATTCTCCCCTTCCCACGAAACTCATCTCCAACTATCCGCATTGAAGATCCATAATCCACATTGCGATCAAAGACCTCTTCTTTATCTCCAGCCACGTGTCCATTTGTTGTTGCCGGAAGCAAATGACTGTGCTGTCCGGATTTATAGCTTTAAGTACCCAGACTTTTCACACGCCGACGAGTCTTCGTTGACTAGGAATATATCCATAAATAAACGTGGTCAAGCTCCTGCTAACTGAATAAAGCGCAGAGAAACCCTGTATAACGAATAAAAGACCGAGGATCGTATCAAAAGAGGCATTTGGTTGTTGGTTGGGGAATTCGTTTCCCTAACCGATCTTCGCTGGTTGTGGAGTTGCATATTCCTTGAGCTCAAAAATTGTTCAAAAGGGGGGGAATGAGGTGGAGGAGGGAGGAGGGTGTATATAATCACCTTTCGACATCTCCAAACAAGCCAACCTTCACTCAATGGAAAAAAACACTCACTCGATGGCACGTCAACCTCGTATTACAAGAAGTCCAAGCATTCCCATCTCGACCAGATCCTTTGCTGCTATTCTTCAAAGAGTCAAGTCAAATGAAAAAAAACTGTACTCCCCTCCTCCACACAACCACTTTCCCAACCCTCCACCACCCACAGCATCATAGCACTATCGTCAACTTCCATCTCACTGCCATGATTCCCTTAACGCTACCAATTCCAACTGATCGTTTATCAACACACCAGATCAGCTCAGCACATGCATCACTCCATTTCATCCCTCCTCTTGTACCCCCTTTCTCTAAGCACATTTGATCTTTCCATTCTAAGCGCCGCTTTGTCTCAAATAGAGCTTTCATGCAGAACCATACAATAATACAGCGTACAGATGAAGAGCCACGTACAATGATGGAATTTAACACTTGATGCTGTTGTGAGGAGAGACGGATTCGCTTGAGGTGGTGCTTATATAGTCAATCGGGAGACGAGCTCCTTCAGGGGGAAATAAACAAAGGCTCGATCGAGAAGCGGAATTGAAGGCCTACCATACGAGGTGAATGGATCTGGGCTACTTTGAATGAGTAGCATAGGCATCATAATCTGGTTCTATGTTCAGAGAAGGTATTGAGAGGAAAGAGGGTTGGGAGATCTAGCTCTACGTGTATCTAGCTTTCTATCTTACTCCTCAATGGCGCATATCTATGATGAACATAGCACAGCGATATAACAAGAGAAGTGTGTGTGTATCTACTACAAGAGAAAAGCAGTATATAGCAAAGGAAAGGACAGAATACAGGAGAACGAAGGAAAGAGTATTAATCAGACAAGCAAACAGAAGGACAGGAAGTATAGCACAACACAAGCAGTAGATCAAGCGCCCGCAGGATCGTCAGGATTGAGAGCCTGGTCTTACGGGACTGCTGGAGGACAGTCCGGACATACAGTCACTCATGCCTCAAACCATCCCCCAAAGCGGTCTGGGCAATCCATCCTCACCACCCGATCCGCCCAATGCACCTTTCCCCTTCACACCCACAAACGCAACCCTCCTCCTCCCGACCCCAGCCCTCTCCCCTTCCCTCGTCTCACTCCAACTCTGCAGCCCATAATACCCCGCCAAGCTATGAACGAGCCACCTCGCAAACCCACCCCCCGGACTCCCCTCCAATCCCTCATAAACGATCTTCTCGCGCTGCAACTCCTCTTCCACGACGTCTTTGACTTCATCGCTCATGGTGATGCCCTTCCCGTCTTTATCGCGGCCGATGAAGACGATTTCTTCGTCTTCGGAGTCACCTTCTACCACTTCCTCATCCCTATCTTGATGAGTAGCTTTGCCGGAAAGCTTTGCCTCCCGTACGCGCTCAGCACGTTCAAAATCCCTCACAAAAGCCCTCACCTCGCCCTCCAGTTCCTGCAACAAAGTCTTCGCACCTTTCGCTTTCTTAAGTTTGTTTTTCAGATCAGCGGGGACACGACCTTTCTCCTCGACGATTCCGGTGCGTTTGGCGTGGATGGAGGATGGGGAGGAGAGGGATGCGCGCTCAGAGGCGCGGTGAGCGATGCCGGCGTCCCAGAGAGGGGCGAGGTAGTAGGGGATGTGGCGGACGCGGTGGGTTGCTGACGGGGCCCAGTCGGAGGGGAGAGGGGGGGTTATGTGGGGGTTGTTGAGGAGGTTGTCTTGGGGGAGATGTCAGCTCTGTTCTGATCTCATTTTTGATCGAGGTTGTGCTGCGAGTTGAGATGGATTGGATGCTCCCGTCCCAAAGGCTGCAAGCGGAGGGATCGAATGTGAAGAGTAAGTAGGACATACCGTTCTCCCACCTCTGTCTCCTTCTACTTCCCTCCTTTCCCTTGAGCAGCGCTTCCCGTCTCTTCATGCTATCTCTGCGCATCTTTGCGCCTCCTTCTGTCTTTGCAGTCTTCTTGGGTTTGACTTCGACATCTTCGTCCAAGGGGATGGATAGTGTCACGCCTGTTCCGCGAGCGGAAGGGGAGATGGATAGGCTTTGGAGCGAGGTGGATGCCCATGTTGCGACGTCGATGGGTTGGAGTGGTGCTGCTGCAACGGGGGCAATTGTATTGCTAGCTGGAAGAACAGTGGTGTTGGTGGCTGGAGGAGGGGGAGGAGCGGCTTGCGCTTGAGAGGGTGGTGGGACGGAGGAGTAGATTGCCATGATTGCGGTTTGCAGGTGGATTGAAGTGCGCTGCGGTGAGTTGAATCGAGTGTTGTAGGTTTAAATGTATTTGGGTTGATGAACGGTTGGATGAATGACGCGTTGAGAGAGACGTGTCTGAAGTGCTTCTTATCGTCCTTCTTATCTCCCTGTTATCGCTTATGCTCCGATTGCTCTTTCTATCCTCTCAATAAAGAATCAAGAATTAATGCAAATATCGATGGATAGAGTAGAGAATAGACTGCAGATGGATGAATGCTGGAGTTGTCAAGACAAAGGGGGAAAGCAAGTTGAACTGGCCTGGCCCGAGAGATGGAGAGCTCGGGAGCTAGGAGAGGTTCATGGGCGGGTCAGCTCAATGCGATGCATGCGATACGATAAGAAGAAGTGGGGCAGAACTGGAATGAGGTGCATCAGTGCGGGATTTAGAGATGGGGCATGTGGCCAATGAGAGTGAGGGGAGCAGGGCGTGGTGACTCTTTGATTTTGGTGGGGAGTTAAAGGATCGGATTGATGAGTCGAAGGTTGGAGGATGACATGAGTGGAAGGAAGGAGAGAATCTTTGGTATTTGGAGGCTTTCTCTTGGAACAAAGGGGAGGTTTGAGATCGGGAGTGATGGGCCAGAGGTAGCTTACCGGACTGTAATAGAGCAAGCTATTGTTGGATTCCAGTTTAGTAATTACTTGTTGAAAGTTTGACTCATCCAGAAGTTTTTGTACATTAAATGATGAACACATTTCCAAGCAAGAAGAAAGCTCATATAACAAGTATATCATTCATTTATCCTTATCTTGAGGCCAATCATAGAGCGATCGTCATTTCTTTCCAACAACCAATGTTGCTTCCCAATCCAGTTCCTACAACTTCGCAAACGCCAACTCATATACCAATCCAAGAGTCAATCTAGCATGCTGAAGCATATGATCGAAACTCAAATACTTGATGGTATCATCACTGGTATGAATATGCTTATCAGAGTCATCAAAAGCGGATTCAATGACGAAAGCCGAGGGGTATCCAGCTTTAGAAGCAGATGCGTGGTCTGAGCAAGCATATCCGCATTTCGTCTCAACGTATGGGATCTCGCAATACTGTGATCGTTAGCAACAGCTGCATCCAATAGGACCCGCATGGTAAGGGATTGGTGTAGGAAAGCATACCTCAGTAACAATCTTCTTAATAAATTCCGTCAAAGCAGGATCCACAAAGTCAGTAATGACTCCCACCGACTCCTTCTTCCCCGAATCCAAAGTTCCCTGCACGAAACCAGTCATATCCTGCTGCAGCATGGCCTTGATATCCCGTCCCGTCTTCTCATACTCGGTGAAGATAGCTTGGCTCCCTAGCAAACCACCCTCTTCCGCAGAGTACCAGTGGAACTCCACGGTATTCTCTCCCTTACCCTTGATGATATCGTCGGAAGTGAGGAGTACGCGAAGGGCTTCAAGGATAGTGACGGTTCCAGATCCATCGTCGTCTGCGCCCGGCGCGGAGAAGATGGAGGGGAGGAAGAGGTTGATGCTATCTTGGTGTGCGCCAACCACGACTGTGGAGTTGCTCTTTCCGGGGATAGTGGCGATGATACTATTTTGTCCCCAGGGATGCTTGAAGTGTTCTGCAAAAGCACCGTGCTTATCTGCGCCGGAGTCTGAGATTGTCTTTTGTACTTTCTGGAGGAGCCATTCGGAGGATTGGCGGCCGTAGTCGGATTTGTAGTAGCGGGTGTGGAAGCCGGAGAAGGTTTCGAGGTTGGCTTGCATGTTCTTCTTGGAGAGGGTTTTGAGAAGGGGGGAGAGGGACTTTTGGAGGGTGGGCTTGGAGGGGAAGGTAGGTGTTTTCTTGGTGGTGGATTTGAGGTTTGATCCGAGATCTTGGGTTGTGGTTATGTCCATGAAGTTTTGGCCATTCTGAGTTACTTTAGTAGGTTGTAGATAGGATAGAATAGGGGGCGTACTCTGCGCAATTCCCATTTCTCTTCTTCAGTCACCCATGATGTCTTGCCAGGGGAGAGCTCAATCAAGAAGCGCTCATCTTCTACGGCGTTGATAACGACCTGATCAGTCTCGTGCTTTTCTACGAATCTTGCATTGACAGCTGCAGCTGAGAGAACAAGTAGGGATACGTTGGTGAGCTTCATGATGTTGTTGATGAGACGTTGAGGAAGCTGTGTTGATGTCGTTCAATGATCAAGCTCTAGAGCAACCAGAGAACATTGGCGCAGGCAACCAGTCCGCGTTGATCGGACCTCGGGATGATCCGACAGCTCAGTTGTACTTGTATCACTGCAGAACTGTGGCGGGTGAGAAGTGGATTGTGGCTCAAGCTGAAACTTGAAACATGACGTCGCTTGAACTCCTTTCTGTGAACCTATGTATTTTCGTCCTCTGCATGAACGCCCAAAAAAATAAACGAGTCGAAGCTGTATTCGTCTATGGAGCTGGAGATGGCATGGCAAAGATGATTATGGCCAATATTCGATGGTCTGAGCTTAGGAATTCAGCAGCAGCAGCATGAACCCAGACTAATCCCACGCCCCTCTCTTTGACTGGTCAAAGTTTTGGAGATCCAGCGGTTTGGACTGATCTATAGCAACATCCCTTCATTTGACAGCACGCCGTCTTCCCAGCTGCAAACCTGACAACTCCCGTCCCACGGCCTTCGTGTAACTTCAATCTGGTGCCGTGTGACCGTCTCCAGTAGCTCAGGGGGGAATACAACGCCAAGATTACATCTCACCAAGAAATCGAACCTCTGAATATGACTATCTCCTAGTCATTAGAGCCTGGATAAAAATCCGAAAGCCCGCAGAGAGTCCAAGAGCAGGAGATTTCAATTCCGAGTACTAACGTTAACACCTCGCCGGAGCATTCTTCAACAACCCCAATGATCCGCAGCCCAGCTGACCCTGTTCCTTCCCCGCACTTATCCCATCCAGGCCACAATCTGCATCTGCACCCCTCCCCTCACAACGCCACAGTCCCCTTGACGCGTCTCTCACTTGCCTGTTCCATTCTCACAAAGTAGAGAGCCGTGTAACCTGACCCTTAAGCTGATTCAGGTGGGTGAGAAAGTGGGTAAATGATAGGACGATGAAGCAAGTTGGACGCATTTCCTGGCAGGGTCGAGGCTGGGTTTAAGGTCTGTGGCCAATGAAAACAGGGAGTGCGCAAGCTGGGTAGGTACGTCACAGAGGCAAGTGGGTTGACCTTGCCTTGCCTTGCCTTGTCTGTATTGCCTGATCGGATCGGAATCGAAATTGGAAAATCGTTAAAAGTTCCCCGTGAGCTCGAGATTCTTTTCTTTCTTCCTTTCCTTTCTTCACTTTCTCTTTCCTGACTTGAACAAATTCGCGTTCCTGGGTGAAGTGATCCGTGACGTCGTGAGTAAAATTTGATCTCGCTTTAAACTATGAATCCCGAGGAGACATGTACTGACTTTCCTCACTTTGATTCTTGAAGTACCTCACAAGGTCCCGCATCACAGCCTCGTCTCTACAATTCCAAAAATCTCAGCTTCTTCACCATCAACCATCAACAACATGGCTGGCTTCTCTCAAGGTACGTCCCTTCGATCTACAAGCTTCCCATCAGTATATTCAATCTCTTTGGCACCACTCATCTTTCTCTCCACCTTCAACTGCTAACCTACCCCAGCAAACCCCTTCGCCAGACGCGAATCCCACAATGTTCAGGCACTCTGGACATACAGGGTCTTGACAGTCCTGACTTGGCTCCTGGTCGTCATCACCACCGTCAATTATACCTTTGCCCACCCACACGATGACAAGAAGCATTGGAGAAATACTATCTGGGGTCAGAACAAGGCTTACCCAACCCCGTTCGCTTTAAATGCTTTGATGGGATCATTGTACTGGTATGCCACCTTTCCAATCTTCAATCTAGAGACCCTCATGATACCCTTATCAGAGTCGTAGGCTAACTTCCCAGGCTCGCTCTCTTCCTCTCCCAAATCGGTTACATGTGGCATCTCTTCTCCAAGAACGGTGATCAGGTCCAAGCTGCCGCCGGCGTAGGAAGCCATTTCATCTTCAACAATCTCCTTCAATTCGCCTGGACCATGCTCTTCGTTCGCGGCCACTTCTTCTGGTCTGAGGTGATCCTAGTCGTCAACTTCTTCAACCTTTCCTCCCTCTACTTCCGCCACAACACTTACGCTCGAGCAATCCATATCCCAGCTGTTTCGGGACCGTTGGCTTGGAACTTTGTTGCGTTGTACTGGAATGGAGCTATTGCTGTCAACGCCCACACATTGCCTGCTCGTATCTTGGCGAATATTGCCATTTGGGGTATTCTGGTCTATGGATTGTTCTTCTTGATTATCTTTAAGGTATGCTGCTTATCCAATCGTGTAGACGGCTTTTCCAATCGTGTAGACGAATTCTGACACAAATAGGACTACACCATGGGCTTTGCGCTCAGCTACCTCACTGCCGCTCTTGGCGTCGGTCAATTCTTCACGAAGACCATTGCTTTCCAATGGATCTTTGCATTCACGATCATGGCTACGCTCTTCCTTGCCACTCTCGTCATTGCCATCCCTGGTATCTTTGGCAAGGAAATTAGTCTTCGCAGAGATCAAGCTGTTGTTTCGGCGGATCAAGAGAGAGCTCCTCTGTTGGACGATAATTAGGTCGTCAACACATACATACAAGATATGCGGGAGGGACTTGTGAGAGGATGCAGGATGATATGTCGAACGCGAAATTTGGCCGTTTCGGTCGTGGGAAATAGTGATACCTTTCTTTGTTTGCAGCGTGACTAGGCCGCATTGGGTTTGCTTTATTGATGGAAAACTTCATGCGAGATGCTGATGGTTTCGACTGAGCGAAAAATGATACTTTTCAAGCTTTGTACTTCGACGTGGCGTTGCATTGTAGCTAAATGGAATTGACCAAATTCTCACAACTCCTCGTCTCCTCATATAACCGTCTCAGGATGCTTGCTTCATCGTGCGAAATCAAGAACTTTGAGTTCAGAATGACGATTGGTAACAGGGCGGAAGCTCAGGCTCAGGTCCGCTAGACCCCATAGTTTCTGTAGCGCTCCCGCACCCCCTGTAACTACGTGGCCCAAGCTCCCGCCCGGCCAAAACTTTTAGATCATCACTCAACCTATAGAGATAACCAACACTCGACCAACGAGCCACCACCTCGCACCGTGCTTGTGTAAACTCCGCGCCAGCTGCCTCGAACCGAATCGTCATACGTATACCTGGAGTAGTGGAGGAGGAGGCAGCGGCGCTTGCATTGCAGAGGCTTGTTTTGGATCTAGGATTAGGGATCGGGGATCGGCATGTTGGAATGAGAGAACGAGATGGCTAGGAATCAACACGCTGAAAGCTCGCGGCAGAGCTGATTTGATTTGCTTTCGATTTGTTTGAGTTGGGCTTGAATTGTGTCGGAATCTGCCCTCTGTTCTCTGATCTCTGCAAGAACAGGGAGAAAGCGAGGGACATACATACACTGCGCACCCGGAGAAAAGGTCTACGCTCGAATTCGAAGTTGGGGATTTCTCCGCGGTAACTACATGCGAACCTCGAAATTATCACCTTATCCAGCTTACCGGAGTAGTGAGCCTGGTGAGGTACCACATAGCGCATACGAATAGGAAGACGCATACTGTTTATACCCAACAATTCGAAGCTTGAAGGCCGAAGTTTGCGGTTGACGACTTCTCCCGCAAGCTCTAGCTTTTCGAAAAGAATAATTAGGGAAAGAGCACCATGCCACCCCTCCCATCCTTCACACCCTTCCCCTCCGCCCTCCGAATCGGCACCGACATCTGCAGTATCCCTCGCATCCTCGCTCTCCTAAAAGGGGGCAACGGACACGGCTTTGTGAGGAGGATATTGACCCCGGAGGAGAGGATTGATGCTGTTATACTTGTAGGAGGAAGGAAGGTTAGGACAATTGGGGAGGTGGTGAGGAGGTGGGAGGGGGCAAGGTGGAGGTTGGGGATGAGGGTTGGGGGAATAGGGTTGAGGGAGAGGGGGGTGGAGGAGAGGGGTTGGAAAGCGGGAGCTGCCGGGCGGGCGGGGTTGGTTGGGAGAGGGGACGGGGGTGTCTCGAGGGTTGAGAATGGGCGGGGATCTCAGGATAATATTAGAGAGATGAGTCGGAAAGTGGAGGGTACTGAGGTCAATGGTTCGGAGCGGGAAAGTGTGCAGGCTGGAAAGAAGTCAGAGGAGGGAAGGAAATCGACAGAAGTTGAGCCAAAATTAGAAGGACTTACATCCAAGAACCCCATACTGCACAATGTGTCGGATGCGACGAGACATATGCAAGAGGAAAAGGCTGCCAGGGTCTATCGATTAATCCGAGAGGAGGTAGAGAATGGACGGTTGTGGATGGTGAGGAATAACTACGATTACGAAAATGCTTCAGACTGGGAGCGTCTCAATTGGCATATGGCTAGGAGGCGGGAAGTGATTCGGCAGGAAGAAGAGCAAAGAGAAGAGGAGGAGAAGACCATCTCTCCTGAGAAGAAGGAAGCATGGCTGCTTGAGAAAAAGACCCAGCAGCGTGAGAAGGTGCACATTCAGAAGCATATTCTCATATGGTTGAAATGGTCTAGGAAGCATCCTAATTTGTCGCCGTGGGAAGACAAGGACGCAGTGGATGCTTTGTTGGAGCGTATGAAGCTTGGTTCTATGGCTGATCAGGGTATAAGGAATGCGGCGACACAACACCCTTCGGCAGAGGAAAAGGATAGCTCAGAAGTACTTCCATCGGATAGTAGTGTAGACTCGCCGCCATCTAACGACTTCGCTGCTCCAGCATCGGAGCCACACCCCAGGTCGAGAGTAGAACACGACAATTCAGACTCGGGGAAGATAGAATCCGATAGAATTGCTACTAGACAGGGGGCAATCACGCCGTCAACTCCACCAATGACTGAAAACACATACGGGTCGACAGAGACTTCATCAAAGACGCCGACAATCTCTCCCCCAGACTCAGCCGACCTAGACAGACTAGGTGAGATGCTCTCCGAACTCATCAAGCAGAACCGTATCAAACCCAATGACCTTGCCCTCGCCGCTGCAAAACAAAAAGAAAAACAAGAAACACCACCAGCAGCACGCATCAAATACGTAGCATCAGAAACTAGATCGAAATCTGAGACAGATCGACTCCTCGCGCTGAAGAAGAAAAGCGAGGATTTGATTGCCATGATGAAGGAGATGGGCATTGATGTCAGCCCTGAGGAGGTTGCTATTCTGGCGGCTGACGCGAGGATGGTGAAGAGGATAGAGAGGGAGGAGAGGGAGGAGAGGGCGAAGTATTGGTCGTGGCGGAGTGTGCCGATTAGTGGGAGGCAGGATGTTGGGAGGGAGGTTAGGGAGGAGAAGGAGAAGGGAGACGAGAAGGAGGTTGAGAAAGAATCGTCGTCTTCACTACCAAGGGAAACACCGCCGAGACAAGGGAAAGATAGTTCCAGCGTGGTTGTGGTGGGAAAGGCGACGGACCAGGTGATTGAGGTAGAGACGGAATCGTCGGAGAAGAGCCTCGATGATCTAGAAAAGGAAATGAGAGATGCAGACGCAGAAATATTTAAGGCGGCGAGATTTCTGGCGGGTCGGTATGTTCTCCCTCTCCTCACATCTTTAACACACACCCATCCTCCCCTGTTCCCTCAACTTCTGGACTATTCCAACTTTCCTCCCACCTCCTCTCATCCCCAAAAATGCATCTAAACCCAAACACCTCCTCCATCACATAGCGTCAAAGATTGTCGAACTAACGAGACAAAAACACAGTTTCGCAGCCAAAGAAGCAACCATGAAAGCACACCTCTCCCGCCGGTTGACATACCATTCTATACTTATCCTTAGACCGGAGAGGAAGAAGGGGGAGACGGGGAGTTTGGCGCCTGTTGGTATTGTTTTGCCGGAGTCTGAGAATGGAGGGGAGGAAGGGGGGAAGGAGGTTAGGATTAGTATATCCCATGATGGGGATTTTGCTACCGCGGTGTGTTTGGCTGTTGACGAATGAGCGGTTGGGGAAGTTTGATGACCTTCTCCAAAACAGGCCCCGCCGTTGCTATGCGGGATGGAAGAAAGAAAGACACGGCTCAGACTGAAATGCTCTCTTCTGGGAATGGATAGGCAAGAAGCTCGTCTTCTATCTCCGGATCCCCGGCGCTCGAAGCTAGATATGGGTAACTGGTATAGCGAAGACGGCTAATATGCGAGTGAGTGAGTGAGCCGGGCTTTCGCAGATGTCGTTAAAGACTTCCTGGGGCGGCCCTCATAGGTTTCTGGAGTGCGAGAGAATGGTGAGAGCTAGGACGGATACCGATATGAGGTTGAAGTTGTGGGGTTGCGTACTGGGACCAGAGGCTGGGTGAATGAAATATCTCTGTTCCAGATTTGTATATATACAAACACCTTAGTTCGATTTGCATAGTCTACGCGCATAATTCTGGGCAGTTGGTTATCTATCGCTAGGTATAATAAGCGGTTCTCGTATCATGTATCAATCTTGTCAGTAAATAGATACCTAGACTAGACATAATCTCAGCTCAAGAATCATCAAGCACTCCCGATGTGCTGTATAGCAGCGATACAGCGATTCCGCGATTCATTCCCTTGCAGGCAATGAAGAACTTCACTTCAAATTGAGTCTCAGTTCCGGAGCACTGCCTTATGAAACAATGAAAATGATCCCAGTATGGTACTAAGTGAATGTCTTTTTAGAATTGCCAACAGCCGCAGCATGACGGGCAGGAGGCAGAGGGTTAGAGGGTTTGGTATATAACCAGCCTTTATCACATGAAGTACACGAAGCATGGGAGGCACTCAAGGCACCAGAATGGATATGGTTCTGGGGTTCTTGGGGGTTTGAGAAATTCGTGTGAGAATCTAGGGGTTCGAATTTCTGGTGGAGCAAACGCGACGGGCTTGAATGTCCACTCTGTCTACATGAATGTGGACTGTGAGGGACGGAAGTATGCTGAGGGATAAGATTAGGTGGTGGGGGGAGGAAATTTGACGGTGAGACGAGGAATGGCAGTGCAGGGGATTTGACAGCAGCTCTCCTGCCACGGATATCCTCCACCTCGTACTATTTACTTGAAACTTGTCATACTCAGGAGGCTGGCGGTCTATGTCAGTGATCCAGTCTTGTTATCGGACGAATGCAAACAGCCTCATCAACACTAATGGAGATCAATACATTACTTCGCAAATGCCATCACTCTTGCTAGTCCCGTTAGTTTGCTTAGTGTTCTTACTTAGTAAGTTGAGTATTCTCATATCCTTGAAAATAGTTAGGGGAATGACAAGTAGGCACGAGGAAGGTTAGCGGGATGTGAGATGGCTGAGCAGAAATGATCCGAGGGAGTAAAGATGGAAGATTCTCATGTGCAGGTGATTGAGGGCGTGAATCTTCGAAGACCAACTCTTCACTGTACTATTCCTTCCAAATTGCACGCCAAGCTACCAGTCTGAAGTGGCAAAGTCCTCCTTGTCTTGAGTCGGGACATCTTCTGCTTCTTATACTGGATACATATTGTGTAGCATCTTCGTCTTTTTATGCTTTCGCAGGACAACCACCGCAAGCTACGACAAAGAGTATTACAGAGTAGTCGGCGAGACACCATTCCCATCAGGGATTAAGGTAACAGCGCAGATAGCAGTGTTGACTGAGCTTGGAATGAAGATTGGGAATGCATTTGATGAGACGAAGAACCGTGTAAAGAGGACCTAGCATGGTGCGAAGCTACTTGATGAGGTGGAGATGACAGTGAGTCTGGAGTGGCAGTAAGGGATTGTTGACAGTGGCCTCGCATTTCTCGCTTAAAATTGAGATAGGAAAATACCAGTTCAAAATCTGTCCGGATTTCATTATCAGAAAAATCCAACAAGGAAGAAGTACGTTTCACAGCGGAGACAGAATCTTGCTCCAATGGCCATAAGTTAGTATTGCGATGCTGGGTCCGGACATAATTGACGAGGTGGCCGAAGAGTTGCAAAAGCATACTGCCGATATGAAACCTTGGCCGGGCTCGTGAGAATTTAATATGAATGCAAAGTTGAATTTCAATGTCCTCCGTCACTTTTGTGACATTTAAATGCCCAGTTTTTGATTGCGTTAGCCGAGCCGGGATGGACCCTCAAGGCTGCCGATTAAAGTGGATGGTTGCTCCGCCGTGGAGGATATAAAACTGCACCGGCTACGATCGACTTTTTGACATATGGCAGGATGGTAAATTATATGGATGGTTACGGGTAGGGGAAGGGGGTTTCTTCTTTGGATCTGATGCTGCTTTACTGGGGAAATTCCCAGATGGCATCTTGCCACCAGAAGAACGGTGAATGGTCGTCTGTCAAACGGCACGAGAGGTCAAAAGTCAGAATTTTAATCACTCGCTCACCGAGCGATCAAAGAAAGTGAAGAGAAAGTCGGCAAATTGACCTTTTGTGACAGCAAGATCCCTTCAGAGCGCTGAGGTGACCATCACAATCCAATACCTCGGAGCCGGAGAGCTTTCCTTCCATAGTCGTACCATCTATGGGGGGTAATTGAAGCCCAATAGTGTACGCAAAGCAAGGTTCGATGAGCAGCAACACCAAAGTGGGGAGTCGACCTTTTGAGTTGTCTGCATAGGTATCTACCATTCTGCATACAGCCATATGAGCAATGGAAAACAGCTGATATATCAGAGAAGATGCTGCATCACTTTCTTCAGCAACGGCTATTCAAGATCTCCTATACTCTAGAGTAGTACTATTCAGACTCAGCCTGGGCATTATCTACCTATAAATCTCCAGTCTAATAGTGTGGCTATGTAAGGTCATGCATGTCGAGGATTTTAGATAGACCAAGTAGGTCAAAGTTCCAGCACTATCTAAGCATCTAAGTCCACCAATTCGAGACTCGTTTCCCACGGACTAATAGCTATGGGAGGGTTATTAGCCTGCTAGGGGGTGTTTAGCCTGAAATCTCGTCTAAATTTACCCGGTGAGACACAAATGGGTTGAAGATCGGCTATTCTGCCATGTGGAAAAGGCATATGATGACAAGAAATGAAGTGGCATCTGTCTGTCAGATTTGTTTGACAAGGAAGAACATAAGGTGCCTCATACCTTTCTCCAGGTTATATGAGAGTTTTATAACATCAGCGGATGAAATAAAGTTTGTCCAGTAATGATTTTTGGCAGCAAGGCAAGTATCTACCTTCGCTTGTGTCCAGTCAGCGATCATTCCGGCACCAACAATAAGGTTGAGTTTTAGAGTGGTGAGGCTTTTTCAGAGGCTCAGCCAAACAGCCAGCCGGACATTGCAGATTGAAGTGAAGAATGTACAGTAAGCTCTTTGGTGAAACTTTATGCAGACAGTCCTATGATCTCCGGATCTTGTTGGGATTCAAGGATGATTGCGGGGTCAAATGATAGTGAAATTAGACGGCGTCATCAGAGCTTTTTAAATATTGCAAAAGTTGTTCAGGACATGACTTTGCTTGACAATGATGCCATCGCTGAAAGCTGCATCCTGGAGATTAGATCCGAGAAGCGTGGTCTTAAGAAATCATGGCGTATTGAAGCATGTCGCCTGAGTCCTCAGGGGTCGCTCGCTAAAAAGTCAACAGAACTTGTACAACGCTTTCACTGAGCATCTCGATCGTTCCATGTATTATTGAGCAGCATTATCGATCCAAGGACACTCAGCACAAACGATAGACAGACCCCTTCCGTTCTTTGACCTGGCTGATATGGCGATATACGTTTGCTCTATCTCGCTCTCGATCCACTTGCGCGATACGCTCTGGTTGCCTACAGTACTCCACAATCATGGGAAACCCTCTTTTATTGCTGACTTTATTTTGGGTGGCAGAATCACGGTAGCGTCCTTTTTCAAGCTGACTCAGGAGCGCTGTCCCTTAAGATGGAGACTGCGGGGTCTCATTTTAGCTTCGGAATGCTGTGCTTCAAACTTCCTCATCAAGCCGCCCCTCCCCCGCCAGAAAGAGTGGGCTCGGAAGCACTCTTTCGGAAGCAAAGAGCTGGGAACCCCAACCCCACCAATGGAACGACCACGAGAGGAAAGCCAATTTCGAAACTACAGCGTGCCAGATAGAGCTGTGCTGTAGGTTCCATCCGAATGGGAATCAATCAGAGTGTTCACAGATTCTCAAATTTCTGAATATTCATCCATATGTCGTCGTCACCATCTTTCACCTCCACCGGAGCATTTCTCAAGAGGAAATACAAGCATCGGAGGAGTTTTGAAATTCCACAGCATATTCTCCCCGTTCGAGTTCAGTCAACTGCTGGAAATGTTTCAACGCCGGAAGTTCTTTTGTCACGAGGCAACGACTATGAACCACAATCATCATGTACTTTGAGGCAGAGTACAGGCCAAGCGGAAGCCTCCTCAGTCATCTTGGACTTTGATTTTGCCGTCGCTGGTATACCTGTAATCCGAGTTGCTGCTCTTGGACACACATCTTTGCCCCTTCTCTTGGACATCACTTATTCGGAGGGTTTCCCTGGCATAGAGCGATATGGTGGAGATGGACCTTTCCCGTTCTCAGCTGGGGCAGACACGCAACGTCGAAACAGGTTTAGGATCTGCGGTCCTGGTTTCTACGAAGCGAAGCATGTTCAAGGGAGTCAGAGATGGATGAAAATTACATTGGTATCAGAAGAGCCATGTTCGATATCTTTGAGCTTGGCTGCATTCAAGCCGACCACTGAGAGCACACCTTTGGACCAGCTTCCTGGGTATTTCGTCTGCTCAGATACTCAGCTTACAGAACTCTGGGGCTATGGAGCTCGCACTTTACAGCTCAATTGTATTCCAGCCAAGACAATTCCTCCTCCATGGCAAGTATCAGAAGATATGGGCACTCTGGTCGATTCACAGAGATGCAATGCATACGGATGGGGTGGCGAGTGGACAGATTATGAAGCCGAATTTGAAGGGATGGTAGTTGAGGGAGGTTTATGTTGGGGTGTCAGAATGCGGCCAACTGGTGGGCTCCTCTTCGTGCTTAACGTGGATGCGAAGGACAAATCAACAACACTGGAATTGTGGTTTGGGCTTTACAACAAGCCACAGAAAACTTTGGTTCCTCTCCTGCTAGAATCCAAGGATCTGACAAGCCTCAATATTGTCCCCAGTAAGTGGTACATTTTCAAATGCATCTGCGTAGGAACCGAAGAATATACTGTCTACATGGATGGACAGCTGGTGGGAACGTTTGAAAGAAGAGGCTGCGATACACCAGGTTAGTAAGGACTTCAACACATAGGATTCCACTGACCAAGAGAAACAGAAATTACGAGTGCTTCTGAGGCACCAGCAGGCCTTCCTACAATTCCACAAGGGTCCGTCGGATTTGGAGCTGGCGAAGACCAGATCTGTAGATTTCGAAACTTAACAGTGATATCGGCAACTTCTAATGAAATTCTCTACACATCCGGTCTCAATAATCCTTCAGTACTTGGTGACTTCGGGGTCAATTGGAACCAGCTTCCGTACATCTTCGATGGCGCCAAGCGAGATCGGTATGCATGGACGGCCGATATCATAACTGGAGGACCATCGCTCTATTACTCGACAGCTGGTTTGGAGTATATCAGAGGGAATATTGAAGCATCTATGATGAGATCTACCGCAAAGAATGGCGAAGCAGGTCTCCTTCCCGGAGGAATCCCGCCTGGCAGAGAATTTGAACGAAATCCCAAGGACACAATGTTTAAAGTTCTATCTGCAAATTACTCTTTATATCTGATCCTGGCTATTTACGACTTCTGGTTTTATACGGGCGATGACTCTTTGATTTACAACTACTGGGAGCAAATCCGGGGCTGTTTGAAGTACATGGAAGGATTGGTCAACGATAATTTCTTGATCGCTGCTGAAGGAATGACTGGTTAGTGTATCTATCTTGCGATGCGTGAGTTTGACTTGAATTTGTAGCTATGGATTATGATTACTACAATGGCCGTCAATCTGGGCTCGCCACGAAACGGAATGTACTGTACGTTGCAGCACTCCGGAGCTGCGCAACCATGGCTCAGTCTGAAGCTATCGACGACGAGGACGCAGCTCAGGCTTACCTGTCACAAGCGAATCGAACAGCAGAATCCATAAATAAGCATCTCTTCAACCACGAGACTGGCCACTACATGATAACAACCGTCCGTTCGATTGGGTTCCAACAAGAAACACACGCCTGGCTGCTCAACACCGGTATTGCACCAGAGCCAATAAAAGCACCACTACTTCAAAAGCTCAACGCCCTCTTCACAGGAACACATAACAACTCTCCCACGCAATTTTCCTCGGAAACTCTAGACGTCCCGCGAACCATCTCTCCAATCACTTCCACCTTCCACATCCTGGCCTGCCTACAAGCCGGCGACGTCGCCTCAGCCGAACACATCCTTCGTTCAGTCTGGGCTCCTATGTGCGACAAATCCTCACCTCACTTCACGGGCACAACTTGGGAATTCATGAATCCCGATGGCACGCCTTTTGAAGACCAGTTTTGTTCGTATGCACAGCTCTTCAGTGTTGGTCCGACGGCTATCATGTCTAGGTTTGTGCTAGGTGTGGAACCTATCACTCCTGGATATAAGACGTTTCTTATTGCGCCGAGATTTTATATGGATGGTGTGAGTTGGGCGGAGGGGAGGGTGCCGACTCCAGTTGGGGAACCAATTACGGTGAGGTGGGAGATGTGTGATGACGGGTGGAAGTTGTGGTGTAAGACACCCAGTGGATTGAAGGGGGTAGTAAGGGTGCCGAGTGCAGTTTGGGCGAGGAGGAAGAGCCTTAAGGTAAAAGGAGTGCTGAGTGAAGGGGATCCGGAGGGGGGAGAAATTCGAATTGGCGGCGTGGGAGGAGAAACGGACATTGAGATACGCTTTTAATCTACGTTGTATGCTTTATCTATATCATATGCATTGTTGATATCGGCATATCATACAAAATAGTCCTCGTGCCACCCATACGTACTTCCGAATGTATGCTGAACCCGCTTACAGGCCTCCAATACGATCATTAACGCTCTCAGGTGCACCCTCGCGTGCTAAGGACCTAGAGCTACCAAGCCTTGACAGTACTCAATGATGATCAGGGAAGTATAAACAGAAGCAGGAACACCTAGGGAAAAGTTCGAGAGATTTCTCTATTAATCAGACATCTTAAACTTCACGCACAGATTGAGGGCTTAGGAGGCAGACACAACGTATTTACTGCATCTAACGTCCCACCCCACCATTCCGGCCACCCCCCCATTCCGGCCACCCGTTTACACCAAAAATCATCAAAACTCACTACTTTGAATAATTAATAAGTTTATTATTTATTAATGAAACAAGCTAAAATT
>Ga0207886_10117_pt1 | contig 80765 bp, 90 predicted proteins | sample LinPmetageLP35_FD_184048 | JGI IMG/M metagenome (GOLD analysis project Ga0207886, IMG submission 184048) | Marine viral communities from the Pacific Ocean - LP-35 (SPAdes) | ecosystem: Environmental > Aquatic > Marine > Oceanic | place: Pacific Ocean | collected 2009-08-31 | reverse complement strand
ACAACTTTTTTGGTCATCCGATACAAGACGCTCCTAATGCAACGCCTGTTGGATTCTGTCCGGCATGGCTATTGCCATTACACGGCCGCACAGGTTCCGGCCGAGAAGGCATTGGCGTTCTGTCAAAAGTTCGCGGAACGCTATGAGGTCGCGCTGAACCGCGACCAACGGGCCTACCGGAAACGGCTCGGCAAGGGCAATGCGCGGCTGATCCTTGCCGACCTGGCCAAGAACGGGACGCTGCACTGGTTCTTGCTCGTGTCCGATGGTGACCACCCGGCCAGGCAGATGGAGCCGCTACGCGATGCCCTGGAGTCGTCCACGCGCATCCGCGTGGACGACTACGAACTCCTGCGGCTGCCACGTGATCGGAATCATGGCGGCGGCGTCCGCCTGACTTGGCGGATGACCAACCAGCGCTTTGACACCTGGCGCGCTGCCGTCCGACAACTCGCCCGCTCGCCGCGGGCGGAGCAGGAGGTGCAGGCGGTAATCCAGTCGCTGTTCAAGACACCAGGCTTTGGCGCAACCCGCGTCCAGGTCGGCAAGTTGGTCGCTACGCTCGCCAGGGAGTGGGAGCGCGCCGGCCGAGATCCGACCGCGCTCATCTTGCCCGCCGCCCTACCCTACGTTCGGCGTGTCGCCGACGACGATTACACAGTCATCGATTGGTTCAAGGACCAGGAGGAAATGAAGCATGGACAATCAGAAGCCGCATGACAACGACGCGCTCGTTGTACTTCCCCCGATTCACGATGGGGCGGCCGAGCCTGATACCGTCGTCTTTACTCGCGCTGAGTGGGAGGCCGACGACGAATCGGAGGCGTTTGGCGTGCGCAAGATCGTGCCCAAGGCCAAGGAGAAAACGCCCGGGGTCAAGGCGGTGCTGATCTTTCACGACAGCTTCCTGCGGGCCAAGCGGCGGATGAAGGAATGCACCTCCATCCGGCCGGTCATCGATCTGCCGGAAATCATCAGCGCCATGATCGACGTCTGCGACGCCGATCCTGCCGTCATGGAGAAGGTCGGAAAAAAGATGCTCGAACGCCGGGCGCAGCAACTGGCCGAATTGCAAAACGGAGTCAGGTTCGGTCCCAGCAGCGGGAAGCAATCCAGCTAGGCCGACGATCCATTGGGACATTTTCCGGGTTGCGATCCGCTGCGCCCGACGTGGCCAGCGGCACGCTGGCCACGTCGATCCGGGCGTCCGCAGGATTGTATTGGGACATTTTCCGGGTCGCCGGCGGCAACCCGGAAAATGCAGCAAGTCCTCGCTAACCTTCTGGCCGCACTACTGGGACAAGCCATTGGGACATTTTCCGGGTTGGCTGCAATCGGCAGTTGCCGCTGACCTGACGGTCAGCAGCAGCTGCCTCGCCGTTGCTGCGGAGGCCTATTGGGACATTTTCCGGGTTGGTTCGGGCGTGTGGATGCGTACGGCCGGCGTCGGCTCGCCGCCCCTGCTCCGACCTGGGACACGGCTATTGGGACATTTTCCGGGTGAAGTTGGCGGCACCTGGGCCGCCACCTATCAGAAAAGCGCCCCTTGGGGCGAGACGCGAAACCGGAAGTCCAGCTTGACGACTTTGCGACCGGCCGTCTCGGGTTCCCATTCGATGTGCAGGCCGTTTTTCTCCCGCAGCTCCTTCACGGCCGGCTCGATGACGCGCCGGCGCAGATCCTTGAAGTTCTTGCGCTGGCTTTCGGACGCATCCATTGCCCGATGAAATTCCTCGATCGTCGGCGTGTATCGGCCGGTGGCCGCCCAGGACTTGAAGCACTCGAACAGGCGCCAGGCGTAGACCGAGCGCAGAGCGGCCGCCTGGCGCAGCTTGTAGGTCGTGAATTCCTGGCGCAAGCCGAACAGGTGCGGCACCACTTCCTGGAACCAGACCAGTTCGATCCAGCCCTCGCCCTTGTGATACTTCGCACTACCCACCCAGCGGAACTTGAATTCCTCCGGCCCTCTGCGGGTTTCCCGCACCGTGCGCACGTAGCGGTTGAACAGGCTGTCGCTAGCCCCCTGCAGCTGCTCGTATGCCGTGTTGGCATCCACGCCGAAGGCCTCGGCGTACTCGGCCGCAGAGAGCCGCACCCGCCAGGCGCCTTCCCTTCGCAGCTCGACAAACGGGATCGAGTCGTTCTTTGCGATGCACGCTGCAATTAACCGCTTTTCGGCCAACGTCAGGCTGTGTGCTGCCCGCGTGAGCGCGTTGCTCATGGTGACGTTGCGTTCGGCCAGCGCCGGCTCGCTGTACGCGACCGGCTTGTCTTCCTCGACTACCATTGGGTCATCTTCCGGGGTATTGGGACACCAACAAACATAGCCCAATTGGCGTATTGGGTCAACAACTGTTGCATGCCACCTGTGGATGGCACCCGGAAAATGTCCCAGTGCTCCTGTGGACAGCACCCGGAAAAAGACCTAGAAACCCGGAAAATGACCACTTTGCGCCCGGGAAAAGGCCCAATAGACCCGGAAAAAGACCCAATGAGGCCGTTTTTGCCACGTTAAATCAATGAGTTACGCCGTCTAAAACGATTTAAAAACGGTAAAACGTAAACCAAAAACACGCGTGCGAGGCTTACCTGTGGATAACCGTCCCGCCGCGACCTTTAACCCCACCCGGGCGCTTCGCGCCCACCCGTGAGGGTTGTTCATCGACGCCCCGCACGCGGGGCTATCACGCGCGCAAGCGCGCTTGACTGCCCCGATCGCCAGCACAACCGCAGAGCCGGATTGCCCCGGCTACGCCGGGTCGGCGCTCTCCCCACGCCTTCGGCGCGGGTCCCCGGGCGCCTCAATCCGGGCGCGACGGCGCGCGCAAGCACATTTCCGCTCATCCAAGGCAAGTTGCTGGCAGAGAGAGGGTCGGGTCGGCCACCGCGAGGGCTCTAGGACGCGTATACGGGCGCTCAGAGCGTTTTTTTCGGGCTGGTTGACCCTCCGGGGTGTCCTGGATGGGTCTATGCGGTCCAAAAAAGCGCTCGGAGTGAAAAACATAGAGCGTGTACACGTACTCATCGCGATAATGGCGACACATTCCATCGGGAGGGGAAAGCTGATGCGCCATGCCAATCGTGAAGCCTGGTTGAACCACGTTGCACGCCGCATGGCGCCAATGTTCGCAGCGCTCGATGCCCCGCTGCCTGGTCGGATTCGGATCGCCATCGGATTCACGTCGACAGGCCAGCGCGGTAAGCGGATTGGCGAGTGCTGGGACACCAGCTGCAGCGAAGATGCACACTTCGAGATCTTCATTCGGCCTGACCTGGTGGAGTCGGCCGACCTGATGCCCATGCAAGTCGCCGCGATCCTTGCGCACGAGCTCGTGCACGCCGCGGTCGGCCTCGATGCTGGCCACCGCAAGCCCTTTCGGGATGTTGCGGTCGGGATTGGCCTGAAGGGTCCGATGCGATCAACGACGGCCGGCCCGCGCTTTGAGGAAAGTGTCACGCCAATCCTGGACGAGGCCGGGCCACTGCCGCATGCGCGCTTGCGGACCAGGCCAGACGCAGATAGCTCGGACGATGGCGAGGCGCCAGGGATCAAGACGACGGCGCCGAAGAAACAGACGCGGCGGCACATCAAGTGCAAGTGCGGAAGCTGCGGCTACACGGCCCGGACTTCTCGGAAGTGGTTAGATCTCGTCGGGGCGCCCCTCTGCCCCAAGCACGGCGCCATGGCCGTGTGCGCGCAGGACGATGGCCAGGACTAGCTCCGCGTAAAAACTCAACTCAGCGCATCAATGCGATTGAAGCACTTAAACACTCAACTCAAAAGAGTGACGCATATACGCAACTCATCAACTCAAATGAGTTGATAAAGTGATGCGCTACTCTTATACTTAACTCTGTTACTCAACTCAAATGAGGTGATGATGTGAGTATGATCGTGCTTGTGGCAGCAGAGAAGGGCGGTACGGGGAAGTCCACCATTGCCAGCAACATCGCCGTGCATCTGGTTCGCCAGAATGTCGATGTTGTCCTGGTCGATACCGATGGCCAAGCGACATGCGCTCGGTTTTCCGAACGACGCGACGAAGCGGGTATCGGCCCAGCGGTGCCGTGTATCCAGCGGACGGGCGATGTCGCGGCGACGCTGCGCGATTTATCGCGGCGCTACCAGGTGATTGTGGTAGACGCCGGCGGCCGCGATTCCCGCGAAATGCGGTCGGCAATGGCTGTTTCCAACCTGTTGCTGGTGCCTACCCGCGCCAGCCAGGCCGATCTGGAGACGCTGCCGAAGGTCAACGAACTAGTCAGCTTGGCCCGAGGCCTGAATCCCGACCTGAAGGCCTTCGCGGTGCTGTCGATGGCGCCGTCCAATCCGACGATTCGAGAGGTGGACGACGCGCGCGAGGCGCTAAGCCAGTTCGATCAGCTCGAACTGGCGGACACCATCATCCGCGACCGGAAGGTCTACCGTGATGCGTTACTCAACGGAAATGGAGTGGTTGAGTTGAGTAATTCCCAGGCGTGCGCCGAGATCCAGCTGCTCGCCCAGGAATTCTTTGAGGTCGCCGCGTAGGCGTGAGTGTTTAAGTAACAACTCTTTTGAGTTACGCAAATGAGTAAATTTAAGATTGCCACCAAGAGCTCCGATGCCGGTAAGCCGGTGTCGCGGGACGAATTTGTCGGCGGCGCTGCGATGGTCCAGTCGCAGGTCGGAAACCGGCCCCTTAAGCCCGTGCGCGTGAACTTCGACCTGGACCCGGACGAACATCGGCGTTTGAAGATGCGAGCAGTTGAGGCGGGCATTTCCATCGCAGATCTCGTGCGCGGTCTGATCCGCAAGGAAATCAGCTAGCTGATGCTCAACTCAACGGCTTAACCCAATAACTCAACTCATGAGGAAAGCATGGCCAAGATGACGGATGCAGAACGAGCCGCCCTGGAACGCCTGATCTCGCACGCGATGCGCGACAGCGGGCAGAGCCGACGTGTCGCCGACTTTCTGTTGGCATGGTGGAACCCGGGCCAATGCGGTGGGTTCGATATCACCGTGACCTGGGGGCTCGACGACGAGATCGTGGAGGACGTGGTGGTCGTGTTTGGCTATGCCGCACGGAACAACCACTATCCGGACACCTTGGGCTACGGCTCGCAATTTGAGGCCATTGTCAGGGCGTGGCGGCCGGAACTGGTATCCGAAGAAGGTCAGTGATTCCCAGGGGAACGCCGGCCGCACCGGCATAACGAAAAGAGGACAAAAAATGGTTAAGGATCTCGGAATTCATCCGCCCAACACGCTCATTCTCGATAGCGTGACCTTCTGCGTGGACTTTTCTAAGGTTTCCATCGAAGGCGGTCACCCGATGGGACCAGTGTTCGCATATGGGGCGGCAAGAGCAGTCTTGTCGGCCAATGACGCAGAGCGGCTTGTTGCTGCTGGCGTCAAGGACAATCGCTAGATAGAGATGGGCCGGGCATCCTGGAGGATCAGGATTTGCGAGTGCCTGTCGAACCTCGCCAATGACAACCAGATGGATGGAGGATGAAATGTATGCCGTAATCGAAAAGTCGCTCGGTGGGCTAACGCTTCCGTACTACCTGCGCCACCTTTGCTTTGCCCTGATTTTCCCGCTCATGCTGTTCGCCCAGGTGAATCACCAGCCCGGCAGCGGTGGGATGTTCCTGCTCGCCGTGGTGAACACCCTGCTGTACCCGTATGCACGGTTCCTCTATGAACGAGTTTGGGGCTTCATCATGGGGGATACCAAGTTCATGCTGGGCGTTCTCTGGGTGTCGCTGGGGAAGCTCGCCACCATGATGGCGTGCTGGTGCTTAGCCGTTTTCCTGGCGCCCATCAGCCTTGTATACCTCTACTATCTGCGCGAACGAACAGTGCAACAGTGACCAGCTGCGTGCAAGAACCGGAAGAAGGGCTGAACAATGCCAGTAAAAAGATTGCCGCCAGTTCCTGCAGGCGTGTCGATGTACTTTTACATGAGATTCGCTGCAGGCGACGAGTGGTATCGGTTTAAGACGATGGCGGACATGCCACCTTGCTTGAAGCATGATTACCCGACACGTGATCTTGAATTTCGGGTTCCTCCGCTGTGCCACAGTTTTGAGATCGTCACCATAGATCTGCGCGCCGCCCTCGCAACGTTGCCGGACAACGAGCAGTTGAACCTCAATCCGGCACGGTGGAGTCGTGTTCGGCGGGATTTAAGCGAAGGCTGGTGCTACACACCGTGGATGGGCGTGGAGCAGGGACGAGCAAGTCTGACGGACGGTCGCCACCGCATCGTTGCGATGATGAAATTTTTGGAGCTGGAGTATGCCGAATTCGCTGTTCAACCCGAACACATTGCAACAGTGCGAGCGCAGGTCAAAACGCGCTGACGCGAGCCACTGTGTGAGTAATTGCGGAAGGGTCACGATGAAGAACCAAATTTTCGGACGAAAGGTCGGCTCTGGAAAAGACATGACTTGTCTAATCAGGGGTGACGGGGCATCGAGCGGCGGCAAGCCCGTCGACCCAGGTGTCATTGATGAGTTCGTCGTCGCGAACACGCGACGCGCGGTCAAACTGCTCCGAGAGAAGGGTGTGGAGGGTTACGTCCTGTTCGAGGGCGACCCGACACCATACGAATTCACGCCGGACGCAGATTTCGTCTATCCGGCTGTCATCCACTAGGAAAACACAGGGAATAGGGCGCCCGAAAAATCTTCTTGCATCCTGCAAAAGTGCTCCATAGACTGGAACCTGTCTTTAGACGTCCTGCCATTCGTGGGTCGTCTAACGACGCTCCACGGATGGCCTCTTTTACCTTTGAAGGAGGTTCATCATGTTGAATGCAGCTACCAAGACCACTGCCGTCCTGTTCCCGGTTTCCGACGATCGCCGCACTGAAAATGGTCCGCTGTTCTCGGGCTCCATCAAGCTCGAAGATACGCAGATCCCGCTGGCAGCCTTCCTGAAGGATGCCGAGAGTGGTGAAAGTCAGTTCCTGGACCTGGCGGTGGGTGCAAGGGGGCAGCAGCACTTCTCGGGTCGGCTTTTCCGCAGCACCGAGAAGAAGAACGCCAAGTCGCCCGATTACACGGGTTATTTGATCGTTCTGCCCATGACGCCTGATGTGCGCAATGAGTACACCAAGGAAGAATGGGAAGCTGCTCCGCGACTGAAGGTGTACGGTCGTCGCATGCGAAACGCGGACAATTCTCCGCGCATCTCGCTCGACATCGCACCGCCCAAGTCCGATGCACCCGTTGGTGATAACGAGCTCGCGTTTTAACACGTGGAGTTGGCTCTGTGCCGACGCAGCACCAAGCGAGAGGGTTTCCCCCTCTCGCTTTTTCATTTGCCGGCGTGCCGGCACTGGATGATTCTTCTGCATACCTGCGCGGCTGAAAGGCGAGCTTGCAGAGAGGTGGTTTGCCTGGTGCCGGTGGCCACGGGCACAACCTGGTGGTCATCCCCGCTGCTCGGCCCCGCGAGGCGCGCTGGCCGCGCGACAGCCTCCCAGATCCTCGCCGCCTCTCCATGTCCCCCAAGGGGACCCCTAGCGGCTCTAACCAGGCGCGGACACTCCCGACGCTAGACGCTGAACAGCTTGGCGACTTCGCGTTGGCGCCGGCGGGCACCGGCCTTGTCGTAGATCGCCGAAGTCGCGGGCGAGGCGTGCCCCAGGTAGCTTTGCCTCACATCGAGCGGCACCCCGGCCTCGGCGCCCGCAGTGCCGAAAGCGTGCCGGAACGCATGGGGATGCAGATGGATTGCCTGGGCGCGTAGATCTGGGTCGGCTTGCTCCAGGTGCGCACGGAAAGCCTCCGCGGCGCGAGTAACCAGGTGGCGCAGCCCTCGGTCGCTGTAGCCACGGCGGCCGTCGGCGGCCTTGGCCAGCGCACGCGGGCTGGTGCAGGGCTCGGCAGGTGCCAGCAGCGGGCCCTCTGCAGCGTGTTCGTCCCCCAGATCTCGCCAGTGCGCCACCAGTGCGTCATGTGCGCGGCGGCTGATTGGCACCATCCGCGTCTTGGTTCGCTTGCCGACGATGCGTAGCTCACCCCACAGCGGGCCATCGCCGCCGGCGGGCCGCAGGCCCGATCGTTCGGCGCCGGCGGCCTCGAATACACGCATACCGGAATCGTGCAACAGCAACACGGCGGCGCGGATGGTACGCCAGCGCACGTCATCGGCGGCCTGCGCGTCTAGCCATGGCTGCAGCGCTTGCCAGACCGCCGGCGGCACCGCGCGCTCGATGTCGATATCGAGTGCAGCCACACGCAGCGCTGGCATGCCGTCCCATGGGTTCGAGTCCAGATAGCGGCGGCCAACCAGCCACTCGCATAGGGCCGCCAGGACCTGCTCAGCATAGGCGCGGCTGCGCGTCGACAGCGGCCCTTGGAACGGCCGCCAGCCCGGCAGTGTGCGTGCGACCTGCGGCCCGCTCCAGCGTGGCCCGAAATCCTTCTGTGCCAGGAAAGCCCGGTACGCCAGGCAATCATCGGTCAGCAGATCGCTGAAAGCCTTGCCGCGCTCCAGGATGGCCCAGGCCAAGCAGCGTTCCGCTTCCTTGCGATACGCGCGCCAGGTGTGACCACCGGCTGGCCACAGCGACAACCAGGTCTGGATTGCCTGGTAGTCGTTGAGTGCGTCGATGCGGCAGCGGTTGGTGTCGCCCCGGTTGATGCCGGCGCGGCCATCGAGGGCCGCCGGCAGGCGGATCGCTTCCAGCGGCACCGCGCGGCCGGCGTGCGGCACGAGCTCGGGCGAGGGGAGCGCGGCAGGCAACGATACGCCAGTGACGTGGGCGCCCAGGCGCCCTAGTGTCGCTTCAGCTGCAGCCAGGGTGCGCACAATGGTCGCCGCAGCGGCCGGGCCGATGCGTGGCACACGGCGCCACCAGGCTCGGCCCAGATCGTTGGCCAGCGTCATCAGTTCGCCCAGCGTGGCCACGCCGGCGGCCTGCAGCCGGCGTGCCAGTGGTGCAGCAAACCACAAACGCACGTCGTGCTTGGTCGCCGGTGCCGGCGTACCCAATTCTTCCAGGCGCCGCAGGCCTGCGAGCACCTGGTTCAACGCCGTGGTTGAGCGCGGCCCGGTGGCCAACAGGCTGGCCAGCGCTTCCTGTTCATGACGCAGCGCCAGTTGCGCGAGCGTGGCGCGAATCGCGCGTAGCGCACGCAGGGCCAGGCTTTCTGTCCACTCGATGTCGGGATCGGACGACAGCCAACGGTCGGCCACGTCGACCGCCGCCACGCCCTGCAGCCAGGCGCGCATGGCGGCGTACTGGGCACGGGTTACATCGATGGCTTGATTTGAGTTTTTCATCAACTCACCTACTCAATTGGCGTGCCCGAATCTTCTCTGCTCGCGCGGTCGCGTTGCTCCATCTCGGCCTCGCACTCGGGCGAGCAACAGCCGCTGTAGCGCAGCGCGTAGTGGATCGTGTCGTAGAAGGCGACTGGCTGGCCGCATCCGTTGGCGCAGCTGCGGTGTTTGTCCAGCCACGCCGCACGCTGGGCGACCTGCTCACGCCTGGCCGCTTCCTGTCGTCGCTGCCGCTTGCGGTAGTACGGCGCCTGTTCTGGCTTGGGGGTGAAGGGGCCATAACGGCCGTTGATCTTCATGCAGTGCCTCCGGCGCACACTTAACGTGTGATCTAAACGACACAAAAATTACGACCTACTTTCTGCAAAACCCCGCTTTTGCGGCTAAAACGCCATGCCGATAATAGCATTTATCGGCAAGGGAGCGAGCCAAGCGTATGCACTTTTGTCTTACATCTACGTATTACGTTTTCTGCTAAAATTCGGTCAGAACATGCCCATGGAGGGAAACATGCAAGCCCACACCCTGTCTTTCCGCGCCGGCGACGCTTTTGTCGCCGAGACGCGCACGCTGGCCGAACAGGCCGGCTTGAAGAGTTCCGACTACATCCGCGAAGCTGTGCGCGAGAAGAACGAGCGCATGATGGCCGAGCGCATCGCCGCGCTGTCGCGCAAGCTGTCGGCCAAGCACCTGGCGGAAAACCAAGCCATCGAGGGCACGATTGCCGATGGCCTCGCCTAAAGTCAAACGCGGCCAGGTCTGGGCCGTCGATTTCGAACCGCAGACCCACAAGCAGGAGCCGGGCAAGCGAAACCGCCCGGCTCTTGTCATTCAGACCAACCTGCTAAACGATGCTGGCCACGCTACCACCATCGTCATCCCGGGCACCTCGGACGTTGAGCGCGAGGACTGCTTCCCGCTGCGTGTCGCGCTGGGCCGCCTGCCGGGCCAGGCCGTCGACGAGGCGACCGATCTGCTGATCGACCAGATCCGCGCGATCTCGAACGATCGCCTGATGGGCGACAAGCCCATCACGACGCTGAACACGAACCACATGCGCCGCGTCGAAGACGCGCTGCGGCTGTTGCTGAGCCTATGAGAGCCGTCCGCGGCACCCGCTGGATCGGCTGTGCTGCCTGCGGTGTTCTGCGCGATCACGTCCGTGAGACCGTTCAGCTCACCCCATTCGATGCCAACCAGGCAGGCGAAACCTGGATCTGCACGTTCTGCGGCGCTGCCCGTCTGCTTGCAAGGCCCTGCAGCGACCAGGACGACCGCGAGCAGCTGGAGCGCCGCGGGCAACTGCGCCTGATTGACTGATGCACTTGTCAGCTCAACTCACCTGAGTTGACGTTTCGTCAGTCGCGCAGCAGCTTGAGCGGAGGGGCTTTCTTGATGACGGCCTGTTCCTGGCGGTTGATCTCCTCAGCCTGCTTCTGTCTGGCAAGGCTGGCAGCGATTTGCCGGTCACGAGCCTTCTGCGCTTCTATGCTGCGGTAGTAAAGGGCGGCGAGCACCGCTGCAACGAGTAGTACCCCAATCACAATAAGCACGGGGGCCAGGCTGGGCTCTTTTTGCTGTTCCAATTGGCATCTCCTTTCTTTGGTGTATTTACTCAACTCAATTGAGTTCGCGTTTCTCGGGCGCCCGCCAGCAGGTGGGCGAGGGGCGGCAGCAGCCGGCACGTCCCCACAGCGACGTAGGCCAGCAGGCTGGAGTCGATGTCAGGTAGGCTAGATTAAACGGTAGCGCTCCGATTAAGCGCGCTATATTGTTTTGCGCAAATCATCGGGTATCCAATATGCGAAGAATTAAGTTTCTCGAAATTCAGAGTTGATATTTTCTAATATCAATCCATTTGTTGTTCTTCGGCAACGGAAAATATCCGTTGACTCTTTTTGAGGATTAAGGGCGACGCGAAAGAAAACCCTCCTAATGGGGGGTCGGGGTGGCAGGAACTAATTGTTGTAGACTTCCCGGTTTAGGCAGTATGGGATTACTTCACCCGGACTAGGCGGCGTTTACCAAGTCCTTGCTGGCGGCGGTAGCTGCCGCATCGTACGCATCCACTTTTTCGTAGTCCGCGAGATCCGCTTTGATCTTGGAAAAGCTTGCTGGGCTTAGCTTTGCGGCACGGCGGGCGAAGTTCTGGACCTCTTCGCTCAGGTCCGAAATGGACGACGTGGAGAGCTCCTTAGGACCACGGCCAAGCACTATCCAGATGGCGTTGTACCCGTATCTATCCTGGATGCCAATGGCATGTTCCAGTCGAATCTTTTGGACGTGACCACTCAGCCAATGCTCGACCAGCGCTTTAGAAACGCCGGCAGCACTGGCAATGGCAGCGACCGAAACAGCGGTTTCGCTGCGTATGAGTTGCATTCGTTCATAGAGAGGCATCTCACGAAGCTAGCGTGCAACCCACCATAAGAAATGCGGCTTCGCGACCATAGGAAATTATGGTAATGTTTTGAGAACGCGCGATGCCACCCGGCGCGCGCGTGGGGGAGTAAAGAATCTGGCGGAACTTACCGACCAGGCAGAGAAGTGCACCTACTTAGGCAAACGATGGGCGCTCTTTGCAGCTAGTGCAGGGTTCGAGCCTTGTTCGATTGCTTCGAGCTTGTCCAGCTGCTCAGCATCAACGAGCCACGCTGAGATGATGCTTTCGATGCGAGCTCGACGCTGCGAGCTGAGCGCACCAACACGAAGCGCTAGCGCTTGGATGGTGGGCGAAAGGTCGTTCGACTGCGGGACCAATGTCTTGGGCCCCTCGCCAAGAACGATCCATGTGGCGTTGTAGCCGTACTTTCGTTGAATTTTGATTGCGTACTGAAGCTTTATAGATTTGATCTGACCAGTTAACCACATGCTCGCTGTCCCGCTAGAGACGCCAGCCACATCCCCGAGGACTCCGATCTTGGTCCCGGTCTCTCTGAGGATGGTTTCGATTCGTTCGCTAAGCATCTTAGAAAACTAAGCGATTACATCCTTTGCTTATTGAGTTTCTTTCCTTAGTGTTCTAAGATCGGGGCGCATGAACGCACGCGAACTGATTGCCGCCCTTGGGGGGGTCCCGAAGCTGGTGAAGTTAACCGGCTTGACAGAGGGCCGCATCTACCAATGGCAGACAGGCAACTACATCCCAAGAGCGTGGCTCAAGTTCTTCCGCGCCCGCTACCCGCGAAAGGTGGCATGGGATGAATTGGTTCTGGCTGATCACCCGCCCCGCAAGGTGGGGAGTGTTTTGAAGACTGACCCCGAGTCGCAGTCGAGTCGAGACGAAGATCGGGAGAGGAAGAAATGAAGAATGTCACGACTCACCAGATCGGCATCGTGGCCTTCTACACTCATTAGGAGGTTGCCGGTGAATAGAAGTCCGTAGCAAGCCGCGCAAAAAGCGGCCCGCCAAGGTGTTTGCACCACCAAGGCGGGCCTAGCCAAAAGCCTACCCCAGTTTCCCAACAGAGGAACGATCTCATGGCTTCCCGCATTCTAGCAAATGCGGGCGCAGTGTTGCGCGCGTGCTTTATAGCATGCTTCTCTACTACGGCGTTGTTTCATCCGACGCCCGCTGCCGCCCGCACCAACGTCCTTTGCCCGCTTGATAGTGACGGGCAACCAGGCGCCATCATCTCCTATGTGTCTGCGGGGCCTGGCTCAGCCAACTTGTGTGAACTGAGCAAGGCCAAGACACCAGAACGTGCGCCGACCATTTTGGCGGCGACGGCAATTTCCTTCTCAGCGCCTGATCGCGCCCCAACCCGATCCACTCCGAATTCCGAGGTAGGCGAGCAGCCGGCGGCCTCCAGAAAAGGAACGGGGTCCATGCTGGCTGCAGTCTTCGGTGCCATCGCCATTCGGGACAACAAAGGCGGCGCCACCGAAATCCGCTTCGAGGGTGCACCGCCAGCGGATCTACGCCTCACAGATGTGCAAGGTCGCCTGCTTCCAGCTACTTGGCGCGGCAACATCCTGAGCCTTCCGCCAGTAGCTCGCTTCACGCTGAACGGTTTCAGTCAAGCTGTCGATGTCGCTCGTGTGCAGAGCACTGAATACCAATTTCCTGCCAGCAACTTGACTGGGCTCGAACAGGTATTCGATGAGGGCGATGCTACCTATCTCGCCTTCGACGAGCCCAAAGGCGGCGTTTCGGTGCTTGGCGATGGGCATTCGATCAGCGGCACGCTCAAAGGCCGGTACTACAGGCTCAATGGCATCGCAAGGCAGCTCTCTGTTATCGCTGATGGCGAGGTCGTGCATGTCGATCGCATTGCGCGGGTGCGCTTCTATGAGCGGCCTAGCACGGTGCGCCCATGAAACGCCTCGGCCCGATTCTGCTACTGGTTCTGTCGCTGTCGTCTCCAGCTGCCCACGCAGATTGCCTGGACGACGCAGCGGCGTACCACCGCGTCGATGGCGCGCTCCTGCGCAGCATCGCGCTGCATGAATCGCACATGAATCCTCTGGCCATCAATCGAAATCGTGATGGCTCGCAGGACCTGGGCCTTATGCAAATCAATTCCGCGCATCTGCCACGGTTGGCCCGCTATGGCATCACGCGGCAGCAGCTGCTCGACGCTTGCATCAATGCGTATGTGGGCGCTTGGATCTTGCGCGCCAACATCGACCGGTTTGGCGCGACATGGCGCGCGGTTGGCGCCTACAACGCGACGACACCCGCCAAGCAGCTCAGATATGCCAATCAGATCTACACGCGGTGGCAATCGCTGCAGCGCGCAGCATTGCCTTGATTTCTCTCTGATCTAACGAGTTCAAAACCATGCGCACATTCCATCCATTCCACCGAGCAATGCTCATCTTCTACTTGCTGACTGGCCTTGGCGTGACCGTTGACGCCCAGGCGCGAACAGCGCCGGCCCAGGCCAAAGCAGCTACGGACTGGCAAGAAATGCCAGATGGCACTTGGCAGCGAATCGCCGATGCCAAGGGCGCTATGGAGCCGTCTCCTGAAGAAGGCTGGCAACTGCTCGGATCGACGCCGGCCTCACCGAGTAAATCAGCTCAAGTGCGATCGGGAGTCGCGACTGAAATGCCGAACGGTAAGCGTCCATCCGAAATCTCCCGCTCATCCGCGGCGCCTGTTGCGCCACCCGCACCGGCGGCTGATGCCTTCGTACTGGTCAAGGGCAAATCCATGCAGGCGCAACTGGAGGCGTGGGCGGCACGCGCGGGCTGGACAGTGGAATGGAATGTGCCGGACGGCTGGATCGTTCCCAACGATCAGCCTCTTGGTAACGACTTTGCGCGCGCCGCGCAACAGACGATCGAGCAGCTTGCTGCCAACGGTGCTGACGTGCAAGCGGACATTTGGAAAGGCAACCAGGTGATGGTGGTACACCAAGCAGGAGTAGGCGAATGAAAAACTGGAATCCTCAAATCAAGCCCCTGGTGATAGCACTGATCGCCGTAACTGCTCTGCAGGGTTGCGGCATTACGCAGGTACGTGAGAACCAAGCGGCAATCGTTTCGGACGCACAGGCCAAGCTTGACGGGGCACCTCGTAGCCGCCCGGTAGTCCGGATTCACGATGGATCTTGGCTGATGGGCGAGAAGATTCGCGCAAGCAAACCGCAGCCGGAGATTTTCAGCAAGCAGGTGGTGTTCAAGGGGTCGCTCGCTAGTCTCACTGAAGCGGCGGATTGGATCGCCCAGAACGTTGGCGTACGTGCCACCGTCGAAGCTTCGGCCGCCACTATCCCGCTCCAGATGGCCCGGTCCGGCTCCGGGAACCCGCCCCAACGCATGTCGGATTTGAACGGCCCCCTGCCATCGAGCTACGGCACTGGTGCGGCGCCACTCTCACCGACCGGCGCCGCAATCTCTGCTGGCACGACGGCGAGCGCGTCGGTCGCGCCACTGGTGTTGAGCTATACCGGCAACCTGCGCGGTTTCCTTGAAACGATTGACGCACACTGGGGCGTTTGGGATCGCTACCGCGACGGCACCGTTGCATTTTTCAAGACTGAAACGCGCACCTTTCCGTTGCCAGACCTGGGCGAAGTCGCCTCAATGAACGGCTCGATTTCGGCTAACTCAACTGGGGCGGCTGGCTCGGGATCGTCCGGCACGAGCACGGCATCGACGGGCACCGGTTCATCGAGCGGTTCCGGCAACGGCGGCCAGACAGCGACGCTCGCTGTGGTATCCGATCCGTGGCTGAATCTGGAGAAGATCGCCAAGACAATCGCCGGTGCAGATGCAACAGTGGTGGCCGACAAGCATCTCGGTTCGGTAACGGTCACAGCCACGCCGCCGCAATGTGATCGCCTTGAAGAATGGGTCAAGGGTCTGGACGCCATGTTCGGCAAACAGATCGGCATTGACGTGAAGATCTATGAAGTCCGGTTGTCGCAAGAAGACAACTACGGTTTGAATCTGTCGCTTGCTTACAAGTCCGGCAACGGCCATACCGGCGCGACATTCACTGGAGCTGGCGTTCCAAGCGTAACGAGCACGGCATCGCCAATGACCTTTGGCGCCACCATCGTCGGCGGCAAGTTGGACGGCACCAAGGCCGCGCTCCAAGCGCTGTCCACCTTGGGTAATGTCTCGCGGGTTCTGCAACGCGGTGGCGTCACACAAAACGGCAAGGTGCTTGCGCTGCAGGACGCGACGCTGCAGGACTTCGTGCAAGGCACGCAAACAACGCTAGCCAGCAACGTTGGCTCTACGACGGCTATTCAAACCTCTACCAACATCTCCGGCTTCACTGGCAATTTCCGGCCCAAGGTCATCAATGGCCGAATCATGATGGTCTTCGATATGACCATCTCGGAGCTTCAACCGCTGCAAACCTTTACTTCGGGCAGCAGTGCGAGCCAGTCGACCGTCCAACTGCGAACGATGCCTCTGGCGCGCTTCGAGCAGTCGGTGGGGCTCAGGCCTGGCGAAACGCTGGTACTCACTGGCATGCGCGAGCAATCCACAAGCACAACCAACAACGGTATCGGCTCGCCGTACATGCCGCTGCTGGGCGGTGGCGTCGATGCGCAGAAGAAGGACACGATGATCGCTGTCGTCATCACTGCGCGCCTGCTCTAACCAAGGGAAATTCCGACATGAACAGAACCCTCATGAATGTCTTGGCGAGTGCGCTGCTGGCCGCTATTGCGATTTCCGCGCGCGCGCAGAACGCTTCAGCACCGCAAGCTTCTCTGGCCAGTGCCGGCGCACAGCAAGGCACGTCGTCAGCTGTCAGCCCGGCCGCCGCCGCGGGCGCGCAGCTCGCTCAAGGTGCACGCAGCTCCGAGTCCGATGAATTGGCCAACCTGCAGAAGCAGATTCCGCTGTGGAAAGCACGTGCCGAAATCGCCAAGTACCAGGCCGAGGTCCGTAAATCGGAGCCGGCCGTGGGATTGGCCGCGCCGCTGCCGGCAGCAACCATGGCAGCAGCACAGGGGGCCGTCCCCGCAGCAGCACCGGCCGCATCCGCGCTTGCTGCAGGGCCGCGCGCGATTTCGCTGCACGCCTACGACGGCAAGTACACCGCGATGGTGGAGGTAAACGGCCAAGCCATCCCTGTACGCGCTGGCGACACGCTTGACGGCGGCTGGAAGGTCGCTGGCATTGACGACGCGGGCATCAAGATCGTCAACGGCAAGCGTGTGCGTATTCTGAGGCCCTAACCATGGCGCACGCACTTACCTTTTCCGGTGCGAAGGGTGCTTTTGCAATTGGTTTGTCGTGGCAGCACGAGGAAAACCTGCCAAAGGCACAAAGCTTGCGCAAGCTGGCACGTCAGCTCGGGCCCAACGTGCGATGGGGCGTAGCGTTCAAGAATGCGCACGGCACCTTTCAAAGTGCGCTGTGTGAACCGATTGCAGGCGTCAAACCGTCACGGGCCAGACCTCTAGCGGCCATTGTCGCCACTGCGCATCCGCAACCCTGGGCAGGCCTGTATCACCTGGGCGGCGAGCATTACTGGTACATCGCGGTACGCCAGGGGCAAGCCGTCATCGCCGGCGGCGATCAGGTTGGCACGATCAGCGAACTGGCTGCTATTCGCGCTTATCACCAATCGCTACCAGGCTGGACCGAGATCGAGGGCAATCTAGACGACTTGGCCAACCTTGCACGCCAGGCCACGAGCGTGCCGGCTCTACACGACGTGCAGTCTGGCTCCTGGCGGACTGCCGCGCTTGCCGTAACAGCAATTGCGCTTGTGGTGGGAACTGTCTTTGGCGGCTGGTACTTGTATGACCAACAGCAAGAGGCCGAACGCTTGGCGGCCCAGGCCCGCCAGAAGGCAGCGGCCGCGCGCAAAGCTGCTGCTGCCCAGCAACGCATCCAACCTTGGCTTCGCGAGCCCACGCCGGCGATGTTCTTCGAGGCCTGCCGGGCGGCCTGGCACGAGCAGGAGTTGGCCATGCGTGGCTGGACGCTCGCCAGTTGGCATTGCAAGCCCCGTCCTGGTAACGCCCCCGAAGCTGGCCGAATTTCCATCGAGACATCGTGGAACCGAGAAGGCGGCCTTGCAGCGGATGCGCCTGGCGCACTCTCGGCTGACGGGCAGTCGGCCAATCATTCTCGCGAGGCCTCCTCGCCTTTTGGGCCGCCGGCGAATATCGACGTGCTCCCCCTTACTGCCGCACGCAAGAACATCTGGATGCTCGCGCAGGAACATGGCTTGACTTTGCGCTTGACCGATCCACCGCCTCCGCCAGCGCAGGCCGACAAGGATGCGCCACCCCCCGATCCTTGGATTCAGGTGACGGCGAATTTTACGCTGGCCGCACCGCCCTGGTTGGATTTGGCCGCGGCTTTCGATGTAGTGCCGGGCCTGCGCGTAGTCGACCTGGGCTACGACGCGCGAGCTCAACAATGGACCGCCAACGGCACGCTTTACACCGCGCGAGGCGCGGCGCCTGTACACGGAGGAATTTGATGTTTGCCTTCCTGAACCGTTTTGTTCGCAAACCGGCGCGGCTCGATCCCGGCGCGGCTGGCCGTGGCGGTGCCGTGACAGCCACGGACAAGGCCAATCTGGTGCCCGAACCGCCCGAAGCGCTGGCACCCCACGTCGTCTATCCGCGAGTGTTTGGCCCGCGTTTTGAACAGATCGCAGTTGATCTGAATCTGCTCTCTACAGGCCAGGCCCAGGCACTGCGCCAGCGGGCAGCAGGGCAGGGTGGGTATGTCGAATACCTGGCTCCGACGTTTGGCCTATCGTCCGAACAGGTGCAACGTGTGCTGGCCGCGCAGGGTTTTGTCGTGCACGTGGATGCACGTCACTATGGCACCCCGCGCTTTCTAGCATGGGAAGCCGTGCTACGGCGCCTGGGTGCCACGCCCCAGGTCAGGAAAGCCTCCGCCCAGGACCTGGCGGCGCTGCGCCGGGAGTTGGCCAATGCCGGGCGGCTGGACGATACCGATCTACAGACCCTGGCCAAGGCGCGTCAACTGATCGCCGATGCTGCCGCAGTCGGCGCCTCTGACATTCACATCCTGGTGCGCGAGGACCACACCGAGGTCCAGATCCGCATCAAGGGCGATCTGTGGACAGTCGCCTCGATGTCGATGCGCCGCGAGGAAGGTGAGCGCCTGACGCGCTCTATGTATTCGGGCTTGGCCACCATCAAGGAGGACAGCTACAAGGCGCTGAACTTCCAGAATGCACAGATCACAGGTGAAGCGCTGCCCGGCACGGGGCTCACCTCTGTACGGATTATTCGAGGGCCATCATTTCCGGTGGAGTCCGGTGGCGGCTTCTTGGTTGCACGTTTGCAATATCGTGATCTTGCGGCGCAATCCGAGGGCTCCCCAGAAGTTGCGAAGCGCTTGGATTTGTGCACGCCCAAAGCGCCACCGGGCGCTTTCCGTTTGGGAGAGATGGGTTACACGCCGCTGCAGGTGGAACTCGTCTCACGGCTGATGCATCGCCCGATGGGTGCTGTCATCGTGACCGGCCCTACGGGCTCGGGTAAAACTACCACGCTCTATGAATACACGCGGGAACGGGCGCGCCTGCTCCCACATGACCGCCTGATCACCATCGAGGACCCCACCGAATACCCGATGAACTGGGCGATCCAGCTCGTCACCGACAGCAAAAGCTTTCCGCAGATGCTGACCAAGACGCTGCGCATGGACCCTGATGTTGTCCTGCTCGGCGAGATCCGCGACGCGGACGCGGGCGAGGCCACCCTGCAGGCCGCCGCAACCGGGCACCAGGTGCCCACCACGCTGCACGTGACCGACCCATTCGAAACGTTCACGCGGTTGATGGGCATGGACCATGTGCGGCTGTCACTGGAAATCATCTGCAACCACAACCTGATTATCGGCCTGATCGCGCAGCGCATCGTGCAGATGCTGTGCCCGCACTGCAGTGTGCCTCTCGATCAGGCCAGCGAACAGTTGCCAGCCTACATGCTGCGAGCCTTGCATACCTGGGGGGACTTGTCCGGCGTGCGCGTGCGCGGCACGGGTTGCCCGCACTGCGACGGCAAGGGCATCGCTGGTGAGCAAGCAGTGGCCGAGGTGGTGGTGACCAGCGAAGCGCTGATGCAGGATTGCATCGAGCACGGCGTGTTGGTAGCGCGTCGTAACCACCGCCGGCGTGCCGGCTCCGATAAGCCGATGATTGCCCACGCGATCGATCTTGTGCTCGCGGGCCGGCTGGACCCTCGAGATGCCCAGCGCCGAGTCGATGCCATTCCGATGCGGGATGAAATCGATCTGCCGCCGGACGAAACGTCGGAGGTGACATCATGAGCGGCCTGTCGTGGACGCTGCGCCGGCGCCTGTATCAACAGGCTTCGTCGCAACTAGATAACGGGATGACGCTTTCGCAGGTGCTTGGGGAGTTCAGCACGCGCTTAGCGCGCCGTGGGCGTAAGCGTGCCGCAGAGGCCGCCGATGAGGTTGCGCGACGGGTGGTGGACGGCGATCCCTTCGTTCTAGCTTTGGGCGACGACCTTTCGGACTTGGAGCGCAGCGTGCTCGACGCCGGCGACCAAGCCGGCCAGTTGCCGGATTCCATGCGCCTGGTGATGGAAGTGCGTGATCTCACCACGCGCCTACGTCAGAAACTGCAGGCGAGTTTCTTCGCGCCCTCCGTCTACCTGGTTAGCTTGTACGCGGTGCTGTTGTTGATTGGTGCCTCGATCGTGCCGCAGTTCCTGGACGTGCTGCCGCTCTCCAAGTGGACCGACTGGGCCTATGCGATGTATCTGATGGGGGATCTCGCCGTCGGCTGGCCGGCACCGATTTGCTTCGGCGGGCTGCTGATCTATGCCGTCTGGTCATGGTGGGCGCTGCCGCGCTGGATTGGACCCGCGCGCGCGTTCTGCGACCGGCGCTTGTTCCCCTTCACGGTCTATCGGGAAATCACTGGCTTCACCTGGTTACTGTCGTTCGTCGCGCTCTTGCGCGCCGGCATCCCGGACACGGTGGCGCTGGACAACCAGATTGCGTCCGCTTCGCCGTGGCTTGCCTCGCGTCTGAAACCTATCCGCAATGGGCTGATTGATGGTCTGAGCCTACCGGAAGCCATGCGGGCTACCGGGTACGGCTTTCCATCCCCGGACTTGATCGATGAGATCGGCGCCTACGCCGGCTTTGACGACTTCACTGACAAGATCGCCGTGGCCGTGCGCCAGTACGCGGAAGTCATCGAGCGGCAACTGCTCGCGCGGGGCATGTTGATGTCGGCGGTCTTCACGGGGTTCATGTTTCTCGCTTTCGTGGTGCTGCAGCTTGGCGCCAACTCGCTTTCATCGATTCTCACGTCCGCGATGGGGCAAATCTGATAGCTCGGGCGTGATTCACTTTTAGAGGTTATTTATGGATCGTCTTCTCGGAAACATCATCGCCATTGTTCTGACGCTCTTGGCGCTCGTCGGACTCGCCTACGCGGGCTACAACGGCTTCCAAAATCACAAGGCGGGCGTGGTAGTCAACGACGTCGCGCAGATGATTACCAATGCCCGTGCAGGGTTCTCACAAAGCAATAACGGCTATGCAAATTTCACCACGGCCAATGTTCCGGCAATGATCAACGGCGGTATGTTCCCGACCGACATGGTGCGTGGCAATACGGTCGTTGATCCATGGGGTAACCCGGTCACGCTTGCTTCGACCAACAACGCCTCGCAAGGCGTGGTCGGCTTCGGTGGCGGCGGCAGCGAGACTGCCTCGCAATGCGTGAAGGTAGCCACCGGCATGAAGGACTATGTATCACTAGACATCAACGGTCAGGTTTTTACACAAGCGAACCTGCCAGATCAGGTCACTGCTGGTGCGGCCTGCAGCGCCACGGCCACGTTTTCCGTGACGTTCCAGTGAGCATGATGTTTCACAAGCTGGAGTCAGCGCCATGGCTTTCTTGATGCTGCCCATTATCACAGTGCTCTTTTTCCTGGGTGTCGGAGTCCAGGCCTGGCAGCTCGCGCAGGCTGTACCCGGCGCGGGCGTGCCGGGCCGCATGGAAGCCGCGGCCAACGTGTCGGCACAACAGGCGCTGGTCTTCGGTGCGGCTTGCGTGGCTACAGCTAGCGCGACGCCGGGCCTGATTAGCGCAAGCATTTCACCAGCACTGCCAGCTGGCGTCTCGACGCCGGCTGGCGCGGTATGCATGGCTGCTGCTCGCGCTGGCGGCGGACGCGACATCTACGGCTATATGCCGGTGGCACCCGGTGCGGCGGGATTCTTGATCCAAAACACCCAGGGCAATGTGGCGTGGTTTCGGGTCAGCAGGCAGGGCACGGCTGTGAACATGGTGACCGGCGTGACCTACGCCGTGCCAACCATGATTCCCGTTGGTGCACTGATTGATTGGGTGCAAACGACTACCTGAGGAATTGATTCATGGACGCCCTATTGGGATACATCGTTGCGCTGGTGCTGTCGATGCTGAGTCTTGCCGGCTTCACGACATGGGCCAAGGTCGGTGTCACCAACGTGCAAACTGCGGCCGTGGCGAGCCAGATGCTCGTCTTCAACAAAGCTGCGCAGCAGTATGTGCAGGACAACGCCGCTACGCTCGTGGCTCAGGCTACAGCTACTACGCCAGTGTCGGTGACCACGGCCACGTTGATCAATTCAACCCCCTCATATCTGCCTGCGGGATTTTCGTCGACCAATGCCTTCGGTCAAACCTGGCTACTACAGGTGCTGCAGCCGTCTGCGAACACGCTGCAATCCCTTGTGACCACACAGGGCGGCCGGGCGGTCACCGACGTCAAGCAGCTGGTGCAGATCGCGGCGCAGGCTGGAGCGCAAGGTGGTTTCGTGCCTTACACCGGGCAATTGGGCGACGCAACCATGACACCTAACAATGCCTATGGCGCGTTCGGCGGCTGGCGTGTGTCGCTCACCGGTTACACGAACCCTGGAAGCGGCCACCTGGCTTCGCTGTTGGCGTTTGGCGGCGCACAGGTCAACAACAACTATCTGTACCGGGTACAGGTTCCTGGACACCCGGAACTCAACCAGATGCAGACAGCGCTCGACATGACGGGCAACGACATCAACAACATCGGCAATGCGAACGCCACACAGGCGCATCTGACCGGTACTGGCGCCCCAAACACGGCATGCGCAAGCGCCGGTGCTATTCGCACCAGCACGACGGGAACCGGCCTAGTGATCTGCAGCGCCAGCACCGGCGTCTGGGAGCCGATTGGCACCGCAGTAGCTAACGTCACCAATGGCATGCCCTGCAACAACAACGGTCAGATCGCCACAGATGCAACCAATGCCGGTTACATCTGTAAAAACAATCAATATGTGGCGATCAACAATGCGATGGGCAGATTCGCGATCAATCGCCAGTTCACAAATGTTACTGACGGTATGACCTTCGCCAAAGATAGTTGTCCCGGCGGCACGCCTTGGGCCATGTATACGCCGGGGACATTCCTTGTGAACGATACCGGCTATGTGAATCCGCCAATTGAAGGAAACCTTTTCACCGCTATCGACCAAGGCGCGGTCTGGTATGCGCAGGCATCGGCCCGCTCGTCGTCGACCTGGTACAGCGGGAACGACACCGGAAATCTTGGTGGCCAGCTCGTGGGTACGCTGACAACGGGCTGTCAGTATTGACCGAACGTGTGAGGAGAAGAGAAATGTGCAAGAAGCAAGTGGCCTTGACGGTGTTGTCCTGCGCTGCGATCTGCGCCGCGTTATTCGGTGAGGCTCAAGCGCAGCTGGTTAAATTGCCAGCCGTACCGTTCACAGTCGCGGATTGTCATCCGGGCGATCATTGGGGATCGTCGCCAAGTCATGGCGGCTTGCTGCGATGTCTGACAAACAATCCGCCGCCCGCGCCTACGTGCCCGGCGGGCAGCACCCAAACATCAGCTCCTGTGTGGAACGGGGAGGCATGGAGCCAGCCGGTGTGCGCGGTAATTCCGCCGCCTGCTCCACCGTCACCGCCGCCAGGTCACGTGGTTGTGGCAACGGCCACCACCAACAGCTGCGGAACCCTTGGGGCCTTCAATACATATGCTGACGGGACGTATGACGCAAGCAATCCCGATTGGAGCCAGTCTTTCTCTGGTACTTGGGATCAGATGTTCAGCAATGGAGCGGCATATATGAACCAGAACTACGCTCGTTACTATCAGCCGATGTACATCCCCCAGCCTTCGGACCCGAATACCGCGACCCAATACTTGTCGCGTGTCTTCTTTGTCAACAACCCGTGGGCATGTGGTGGTGGCGTGGGCTAAGTTAACCAGACCCGCCAGTTACCTCATTTCTTCGCCTTGGCCCGCGCCTGAAGAATTTCCAAGATGAGGCGTGGGACCGAAACAGTCTCGCCACGCTTCACAGATTCCTGTGAAGCTTCGCGCAGCAAGTCCTGGTGGAGTTTCTGCGGTAGGCGAACCAATACCCCTTTTTTGTCTTCAGTCATGATTGTCCTGATCAAATTTGAGAGCGAATATATTTCGCTGATAGCAAGATAGCATGCTACGATGATATCATGAACACCCAGAGAGGTCGCCTCTCGCCAAAGCTCAACTGGAGAAGAAGAATGCGAAACACCAGCCAAACAATCTGCATCACCAAGTCGCTTGCCGCGCTCTCCCTCGTTGCCGCACTCGCAGCGTGCGGTGGTGGCGGTGGAGACAGTAGCACTTCCTCGTCGACAAGCGGATCTTCAAGTTCGTCAGGAGGATCGCCGTCGCAAACCGTAACTGGCACGCTATCAACGCCTCAATACACGAGCGGCAGCGCGCAAATCACGGCCTTCAATCTGCTCAATCAATACCGTGCCCAGTGCGGCATTCCCGCGCTGCAGGAGAACACCGTACTGGATCAGGCAGCACAGAGCCATGCAAAGTACATGGGCCTCAACAGCGCCATATCGGATAGCGAAACATCGGGAAGCGCAGGATTTACCGGTGCGTCTTATCAAGATCGAGCGGTGGCCGCAGGATTGCCGACTTCCACGTTTAGCACAGGTGTGAGCGGAGGTGCTTCGATCACAACTAACGGCTTTACGGCTGCTCAAGCAGGGCAGATGTTTGTCAATTCCCTGCTGGCGGGGGTGTACCACGCCGCAATCGTTGCTTACCCTTCCAATACGATGGGGATTGGGGAATACGAAACGCAATCTACCAGCAGTGGTCTGGCTTGGACGAATGCGTGGGAAAGCATCAGCGTGCTGGTCAGCCAGTCTTCGATTTTTAGCAACACGCCGCTTACGTTCCCCTGCCAAGGGGTTACCGGTGTGCCGTATAAATCGACAAGCGAGAGCCCCACTCCGCCGAACGTCTCGAACTCGGGCTGGGGCACGCCGGTTGTCGTGATGGGCAACACGTCCGACACGATCATCCTGCAGAACGCATCCATGACTGGCCCGTCAGGCAGCGTTGCACTTCAGATCCTGAATTCGACAACTGACCCGAACAAAGCTCTTGGTGCATATCAGGCCGTCGCCTACCCGACGTCGCCGCTGCTGCCGAATACGCAGTATTCGGTCACTCTGACCGGCACCGTCAACGGCACGGCGTTCTCGCGTAACTTTACGTTCACGACCGGCAATGTCGTGGGTTAAAGCGCAAACGTCTTCCTGAAAAGAACCCTTCTGCTCAACAGATCACGCCCATGAAAAACGGCCCATAGTCATCTGAACGAATCGCTCGCCAAGGTGTTTGCACCACCGAAGCGCGCGTTACCGCAAAAGCCCCAGTTTCCCAACAGAGGAATGAACCATGGCACTCGCCTTTTCAGCCAAAGCGGGCGCGAATATTCGCGCCGCCTTCCATCATCTCCGTATGCGCGTGCAACGTTGCGCGCTGCGGCTGTCACAGCCTCACGCCAACGTGCGCGCGCTCACGAGCAGTGGCGTTGCCATTCCAGCCTCGCGCGGTGTCGTGTCTCGGGCGATTTTCTGTCTGCCCTCTCTGCCTGCGAGCCAGCTTACCCAGCGGATTTGCCGTTTCTGACTGTCCGTGATTTTCCGGGAGAAGTTGGCATGCACCTGACTGTTCTTGAACGGCAGGCGCTCGCAGATGCCGCAGCTGAGGGCTTCGACGAAATCGAAGCAACGCTGCAGCGCCTGCAGATCGTCAATGCCGCGGCATTTCATACGCTGAGCACCTTGGCGACGCGCGTGTTCTTCGACCAGCCTGTTCGCAACGAACCGTGCCTGGCGTATGTACGCGCGCACCAGCCCAAAGGCGATTGATTCCCAACCCGCACTAGCACCAGGAGGACCTACAGCATGGCATCCGTCAACAAAGTCATCATCGTCGGCAATCTCGGCGCCGATCCCGAAACGCGCTACATGCCCAGCGGTGATGCCGTTACCAACATCCGCGTGGCGACCACCGACCGCTACAAGGACAAGGCCAGCGGCGAGATGAAGGAAACCACCGAGTGGCACCGCATCGCCTTCTTCGGTCGACTGGCCGAGATCGCCGGCGAATACCTGAAGAAGGGCTCGCAGGTCTACATCGAAGGCCGCCTCAAGACTCGCCAGTGGGAGAAGGACGGCCAGAAGCAATACAGCACCGAAATCGTCGCCGACCAAATGCAGATGCTTGGCAAGGCGCCCGGCGATCGTGGCACGGCAGGCGCTAACGATTTCGAGAGCGACGACGAGATTCCGCTGTGATTCATCCCCGGAGCCCGTCGATGAACTCGCGCGCCATCTTTCCTGACAGTCTCGCCCAGTTCTGTGCGGCCCGCGCCGGAGAGAAATACCGGCCGCACAACGGCGTCGAAGGAGAGCTTTTCATCGACGCCTGGTGCCGCAACTGCGTGCGAGCTACGCACGCCGGGATGGAACCTCTCGAATTTGATGCGAGCGCCTGCCTCATCGTCGGGGCCACCTTTGCATACACCATCGAGGACGCGCAGTACCCCAAGGAATGGCAGTACGCCCAGGACGGGCAGCCCTGCTGCACGGCATTTGTCCGCGTCGGCGAAGCCATTCCCGCGCATCGCTGTGAGCGGACCCGTGACCTTTTCGATCGGGATGCGTCATGAAGGGCTCTGCATTCCTGCTCGTCATGGCGCTATTGCCGGCGCTGGCCTTTGCCGACTGTATTGACGAAGCCGCCAGGTTCCACCAGGTCGATGCGCGCTTGGTGCGCGCCATCGCCCAGGTGGAGTCGCGGATGCACGCGGACGCCGTTGGCGCCAACAGCGATGGCAGTACCGACATCGGTCTCATGCAGATCAACTCAAGCTGGCTACCCAGCCTGGCGCGCTATGGCATCACCCGAGCGCATCTGTTTGATGCTTGTGTCAACGCCTACGTAGGAAGTTGGATTCTGTCTCGCAATATCCAGCAGCTCGGCCTCACGTGGGATGCCGTCGGGGCCTACAACGCCAAGAGCCCGGCAAAGCGTCTCGCCTACGCGCAAAAGGTCTATCAGGCGTTGGCGACGGCCAGCTCTACGCCGAGCCGCGCAATTGCCAACCCAGTAGCCTCAGTACGGCCTGTGGAGGCGCCGCGTGCTGCTGCGCGCCGCCGGCAGACGAACACGTCATCGGACATCACCATCGTCTCCTGGGAGCCACCCAATGAATGACCAGCAGACACGTGGTTTCGCGTTCGAGGTCCTCCATGACTACCTGCGTGATCTGCAGGAAATGATGGCAGACCCGGAAACCAACGAAATCATGATCAACCGCCACGATGTCGTGTACCGCGAGCGGCGCGGTGTGATGGAGCGCATCGAAGGGCTGGCGATCGCGCCTGCCGCGCTCGATACCGCCATCACGGTTCTGACCAATATCAACGACAAGGATCAGGCGCCGCTGCTCGATGCGCGCCTGCCAGGCCTGCGCATCGCAGCCGCCCGATTCCCCGTGTCAATCCACGGCGACATGATGTCGATCCGCAAGCACTCCGTGCGGCGCATCGCCTTGGATGATTACGTGCGCAACGGTGCTTTCGCCGTGTTGCCCGCCTCGCAGAACCGCTTCATCGGCCGGCAGGATCGGACTGTTCTCGACCACGCCGCTGAAGGCGGCGAGGCGTTGATGCGCTGCCTGCAATGGATCATGCGCCAGCGCTACAACATTGTGTTCTCCGGCGGCACCTCATCCGGCAAGACCACCCTGCTCAATGCGTTGCTCGAAGCGATTCCGGAATCCGATCGCATTGTCACCATCGAGGACACCGCCGAACTGAAGATCGCTTTGCCCAACTTCGTGTCGTTCGAAGCGAACCAGAACATCACGATTCGCAATCTCATTAAGTTCGCACTGCGCATTCGGCCCGACCGCATCTTTGTGGGCGAGGTCCGGGGCGCCGAGGCCTTCGACCTGGTGGAAGCACTGAACACCGGGCATGACGGCTCGATTTGCACACTGCACGCCACGAGCGCGGATGAAGCGCCCTACAAGTTGGAGTCGTACATCCGCATGAGCGAGGAAGGCCGCCTGATCGCCACCGAGGATCTGCGCAAAAAGATCGCCTCGACCTTCCGCTTCTTCTTGCATGCCGATCGACAAGGTGATGGCACGCGCGGGCCTGTTGAGCTCCGCGAAGTGCTGGGCGTTGAGGACGGCCGCTACAAGACACGCCTTTTGTTTTCCCGTTTCGCCTAATCAACCAGGAGTCTGTAATGAACGTTCTGTCCCAACTGCACCGCATCACCAACCTCGTCACGCAGGGCTATCTCACCACGCACTCGCGCCTTGCGGACACGAAGCAAGCGATTCACGCGCAGGTGGATCGTCACCGCAGCTTGATCCGCAGCGTGCTGTTGGCGCTCTGGATCGAAGCCATCCCCGGCCTCGCGCGTGCTGGCATCTGGAACGGGGGCCTGTGCAACATCTACCAGCAGGTGCTTGACAACGAACTGATCATGATCGTGTCCCTCGCTGCATTTGCCGGGGCGTTCATCTTGTGGCTGCTCGATGACGGCCACAGCAAGATCAAGCAGAACATCCTGCGCGGGTTCGTCGGCACCATGGCGCTGATCAACATGCCGGTGCTGTGGTCGCAGCTCTTTAACAAGGGCGTGGCCTGCACCGCCTGACGATCATGACTACCGCGATCGAAGCCGGCACGCCGGCGGCGGATACGCCCGCCGACTCCCTGTCCGTGCCCATCCGCAAGACCATGCTCGAAAAGTTCCTGATGGGGGGCATTGACAGGAAGCTCTGCGCCGGCGAGCTCGCCATCCTCATATTCACCGCCGTAGGCCTGCGCAATCCGTGGGTCCTGCTGGCGCTTCCGCCGACGCATCTGATCCTGTGGCTCGCGACGAAACGCGATCCTGACCAATTCAACTGCTATTTGCGCTACAGCAAACAGGGCGACTTCTACGAGCCGCGGCCGATGCTTCGCCAGACACGTAATGCTCGCCCCAAGGGCTTCGCGCGAGGTGAACTGTGCTGAACAACCCTACGCTCTCGCCGTTCGACCGAGAATCGCTTACACAGATCGAGGAACGCCTAGCAGGCCGGAGGCGATCGACCGCTGAGCTCGTGCCGTGGCTATTCAAGTACAGCGATTTCATGATCGCCAACAAGGATTCAGCCTTGATGGTGTCCTTTGAATTCACGGCACCTGATTCCAACAGCATTTCCATGACGGTGATGCGTGAACTTTACGAGCACGTCGCCGCCAGCCTGGGCAACCTGTCGCGCTATCCTATCTCGCTCTGGTGGACGGTCCATCGGCGCTTGGATTCGCGCTATGTCACCCTGCCCATGCCGGACAAGGTTGCGCAGATGGTCGACGACGATCGGCACGCGAATTTCTTGGCCGAAGGCAACTACGTCAACCGGCATTTCGTCACGTTCTCGCTTCTTCCCCAGGTCGGGCTCGACGCATTCGCCTCGCGCGTCATGCATGGCGTTACGCATGACGACCTGTCGATCCCGAGCGCGCTCTGGGAGGCCGTGCGTGCCACGTTTTCCGACCAGTACCAGTTCGCCTACACGCAGTCCGAACTGGAGGCTGCTGTTGAAACCTTTGAATCTATCCTGCACGGCTTCGCTGCAGACAACCCGCACATCAAAATGCGGCGTCTGGCCGGCAAGCGCCTCGGCGGATTTATGCACGCGGTCTGCTCCCCGCCAAGCGATCACATCACTGAACTGGACATCCCGGAAACGCCGGCACTCGACCAGGCGATGTGCGACACGGAAATTACGCCGGGCCACGACTACCTGCACTTCTACTCGAACGGGCGCCAGCGATACGGCATTGCAACGGGGATTCCGGGGAAGCGGGACTACTGGCCAAGCAATGCGTCGCCAAAGACTCTGGACGACCTCCTGAAGATCAAGGGTGAGCTCACCATCAGCCATTGCTTCCGTGTGTCGTCACCCAGCGCAGCAAAGCGTTTCATCGACAGTATCCGCAAGTACCACGAAGGCCAGCGCTTCGATGTGCGCCAGCTGCTCGCGGCGACCCTGCGCGGGACTGATATGGACGCCAAGCCAGGGCGCCAGAACAAAACGCGCCTGAAGGCCGCCGAAGAGGCGAACACACGCGCCGGCAAGGTCGAAATGCTTGAGGAGATCTACGGCTTCTACAACTTCACCGTCATTGCGTACTCGCCCGTGTTCGAGGAAACGCCGGCCTCGAAGGGTCTTGCCGGCGAGCAGGCCTACAAGAAAGCCGTGGCGACACACAACGCCGTGGAAGACGTTCTGCGCGCAGCCCAGTTCATACCGGTGCGCGAGACTCTGCACGCCATGTCGGCGTTTGCGACCACCATTCCGGGTATGTGGCGCGAGTGCGCGCGCTGGGCGTTTCTCGACACCGAAGCCGTTTCCCGCTTGCTGCCGCTGCGCGGCGTCTCGCGCGGCTCAATGTTCAATGCGCATCTGTCCAAGCAGATGCGCACACGGATTCCGGCGCTGGCGGCGTTTACCACCGAATACGGTACGCCTTTCTGGTTTACCGCCTACCTGATGGACCTTGGCCACATGCTCATCTGTGGCCGCTCGGGCTTCGGCAAGACCATCTTCATGTTGCTGTGCGCGACACTGTTCCGGAAATATCCGAACGCGCGGCTGATCGGCTTCGACATGAATTTGTCGATGCGCATTCCGACTGTCCTGCAGGGTGGGCGCTATCTGCAATTTGCGGCCGATGCCAACACCGTGGCCGAAGAGGAGCGGGCAACCTGCAATCCCTATGTCCTGCTGGGTCATCTCCGCCATCTCAAGTTCCTAGTCGACTGGACCGTGCTGCTGGCCAGCCAGCGAGGCTATCGGCCCACCACGGACGATCGAAAAGCCATCGAGAAGGCGATACGCGCAGCTGCTACGCGCGACCCTCAATTCTGGCGTCTGCGGTTCGTGCACGCCTCCCTGCCCAATGGCCCGCTGAAAAACGAGCTTGACCAGTGGGTGGGCGAGGCGGTCGACGCGCTCTACTTCGATAACGAACAAGACGGTTTCGACGACACGCAGTGGACCTCGATTGCAACGGACAAGATCCTCAAGGATCACGCCGTTGCGCGCCCGTTCCTCTCCTACGCGACCTACCGTATTCAGGACGAAATCGAGCAACGCCGGTTGCGCGGGGTCATCGCGCCAACCGTCGTCATGCTCCCGGAAATCTGGTCGCTGCTCGATGACAACCAGTTCGCCAAGCAGATCGGTGAATGGATCGTGACCATGCGCAAGCTGCTCGGTTGCGTTTGGATGGACGCACAGACCCCCGAACAAGTCGCCAACTCACCGATTTGGCCCGCCATCCGCGACAACGTTCTGATCCGCGTCTTCGTGCCCGTCAAGGATTTCAAGCCGGATACCAAGAAGGCCTACGAGGAAAAGTTTGGTCTCACGCAGACCCAGCAGGACGCGATCAAGAAGCTCAAGGCCAAGCGCGACTACTTCATTACCGAGGACGGCGGGATCTCCCGCAGCGTCTCAGTTCCCCTGCCTCCGCGCACGGAGGCCATCCTGCGCTCCGAACTGCAGGCGCAGATCCTCTTCGATCGGCATATGCGTTCCGGTGAGCCGGACTGGAAGGAGCGCTACATCGAGGAGGCCACTGCACAGATCGAAGCCGACAAACTCAACCTAGACGATGAGGACCGCCATGCATAAGACCTTCATTCGCAATGACATCGAGGTGCGCGTATTTGCTGCCCCCAAGGCACTCGAACCCGAAACCCGGAAGCAGTACGAAGAACTCAGCTTGACCTCCGCTGAGGTGAATGCAGTCAAGGCCTCGCGTATTGCCCGCACGGCGAAGCGCGCGGCCGCAGCGCTCGCGCTCTGCACGTCAGCTTCGGCATTCGCCGGCAGCGTGGCTGGCTTCGGCGGCGCGACCGAGATTACGCAGTTGCTCAACAACGCCGAACTGGTGTCCTCGGTTGCCCAGCAAGCCCAGATGGTCGAGCAGAACATCCAGGCGCAAATCACCCGGCTGCAAAACCTCGCCCAGGTGCCGGGCGAGCTCATCAACGAGACCATCGCGCCCTACACCCAGCAGCTCGACAACTTCCGGTCCCTCTACTCGGCCGTGACGGACCTGCAACAAGCGGCCCAGTCCACCAGCCAGTTGTTCAGCAATGCCATGTCGGACATGAGCTCGGCCAACTTGAAGCCGTCGCAGTGGCTGTCGGCGCTGTCGTCACTCGCGAAATCGCAAGGCGGCGTGTACCGGGCACAACTCAACCAGGACTTGAATGCCATCAGCTCGCTGGCCAAACGTGCTCAGAACCTGCAAAGCATCCAATCCAAGATCCCAGGCGTCACCGGCAACGTTCAGGGGCTGCAGATGCTGAATCAGCAAACCAACGTCCTGGCCGGCGAAATGATCGATCTGCATGCCCTCATGCAGCGACAAGTCGCCATGCAGATGCAAGACAAGGCGGACCAGTCGCAGAACCGCGACAACGTGGCACAGCTGCTCAAAGCTCGCTCGGCACAGGCTGCGGACATCAATACGAAGGAACAAACCATGATCCAGAACGCCCCGGCATTCCAACTGCCGCGCGATCAATAACCCCTTCTGACTCTCATAAAGAACACGACTTCACCATGCTGATACGGTGGCTCATCCTCCAACTCTGTCGATCACGTGCCGAATTGCGGTGCGTGATCCGCGTCGTGCGCGCGTACCTGGCAGCGCAGCACGCGACCGCCCAGGAGCGGACGCCACCGTTGCGTTTCTCCAATCTGTTTCAACGTGGCGCGCTGCAGCCTCGCCACCGCGTCAAGGACGCGCGTGTGCGCCGCTCAGCGCGCCTGTCGATGGTCTACGCCATTCTCGTTGTGCAAGCGGAATCGCCTCAGCTCCTGGCCGCCGCCATCGTCGCCGTGCCGGCCGCGCTGGTGATGGGAACCCTGTACGCAACCGGAGTCCTGGATTAACGCTATGGATGACATCCTCAGCACAATCAACCAACTGTTCGCCGCCGTACAAAGTGCGGGCTCATCTCTCGAAAACCTCTTTGTTTCTGACGGCATCGACTTGCTTGCGGCGCTTGGATTGATCGTCGCGACCTGGCACACCTTGCTGTGGCTGCTCGATGGTGATTTTCCGAACTACTTCTCGATGATGTTGCGCCACGTCGTCAAGGTCGCGGTACTCCTCCTGATCCTCACCACCTGGTCAGGCACGGTGCACAGCTACTTCGTGAGCAACATGCAAACCATGGCCGATCGCGTCGCCGGTGGCAGTGCCGACTCGAATACGCTCGCCAACACCCTGGTCGGCGCCATCCAGACGGTCATGTCCGGCACGCGCACCCAATCGCACACAGTCTGTACCGATGTCCCGGATTACACGCTGGACGGCGGCATTCCTACTGGCACCAGCCACCAGGATTGTCATGACGTCAACGACAACGCATTGGACAACACCAGTTTCTGGACAGCCTTCAAAACGTTGCCAGTTGTGCTGCTCACGCTTCTCGCAAAGGCCATCGCTCTGATCGCCATGGTGCTCTGCGTGCTGATCTTCGTTGTGGTCGTGCAAATGGGCTCGATCCTGCTTCACATCGCCTTTTGCCTTGGTCCCATTCTTGTGCCCTGGTTCGTCTTCCCGCCAACGGAATTTCTCTTCGAGAACTGGTTGAGAGCCGTCATTGGCGCAGGCCTCTACAAGGTCATCGCCTGGATCATGATGGGCCTCGTCATGAAGGGCGTTGTGCCTGGCTTCAATGCCTTGCTGCAGAAGGTCGCCGCGACCAACGGCGTCGGCAGCGAGATCTACTACAACACGGCCTATCTGGCCCTGATCGCCCTCGCCCTCGTCGCCTCGATCGGCGCGTTCTTGATGTGGCAGGTCCCGGCAATCGCCAGCACGTACGCCGGCGGCGGCGGAGCTTCGCTCAAGGGCTTTGGCAAAGGCGCTATTTCGAAGATGGCACAAGGTAACGGAGCATCCTGATGAAATTTTCCTCCTCCAGATCCACCCCTGAAATGCAAATTACTCCGCCGCCCGGAACTGGCCAGGGCGTCCGTGGATGGTTTGCTGCGTTTCAGAAACCAATTCTCGACAAGCACCTGGCAACGAAAGTCGCCATTGTGTTCGCGGCTATCTCCATCGGGCAGACCGTCGCGATCGTCCGAATTAGCGATAACTCTGGCCCGAAGCCCTATTTCGTCGAACGCGACAAGCAAAGCGGTGCCGTCTACTACAGCGAGAAATACGCCGAGGCGTTCACCCCGACCGCCGACAACAACGCCTATTTCCTGCGCAAGTGGGCTACCCGCGTATTCACGATCAACCTGGATGCGCAAGACACCCTGAAGCGACAGATCCCGCTTGCACGCACGTGGACCTCCGGTGCCGCAACCAAGGAGCTCGACACCTACATCACTGAAACCGATCCGGTGGCCCAGCGCGTCGTCAACACGCCCGGGCTGACCCGTCAGTTCGAAGACAACTCCATATCGTTCTCGGCCGACGGCAACATCGCCTACATGATCGTCACTCTGACCGAGAGCATTGCCGGCGTTCGCCAGACGCCCAAGCAGAAGCTGCTCACCATCAACTTCCTCACCGCGCCGCAACAACTCAAGCCGGAAGACAGGAAGGACAACCCGATCGGCATGCGCATCACGGGCCTGTCCATTACTCCGTACACCGGCATTACCCCAGGATCGACGAAATGAAGACGCTACCTCGCGCCATTCTCATCATTGCTGCGATGGCAACGCATGCCGCATCGGTCTATGCCGATGTCCCTGCAGCCGCTCCTCGCCCCCAGGGCGAGTTCGGCCGCATGTCGAAGGTTGCGCCGGCAGCTCGCGCGGCGTCGCCCTGCGCCAAGTCTTCTGCTTTCGGCCCCTTTGCTGAGCAGCAAGACCCGACGCTTGCGACCTACGCCTACGACGCGGATTACACATATCCGATTCCGATGCGGCCCAATCAGCAGACGCACCTGGTGCTGGGTGACGACGAGACGTTGGTGTCGTTCACGCTCGGCGACCGAAACAAGAAGCTCTGGCCAACGATGCCATCGGTCACCAAGCGCGACCTCTTCATCGTGCCGGCTGCAGCTGGACAGCGCGCGGCCGCGACGATCATCACGTCGAAACGACGCTACGAGCTTCAACTGTGCTCGGGTGACGACGGCCCGGCATATCAACGTGTGAGTTGGCAATACACAGACACGTTGGCCGATGGTGTCGGCGCGAGCCCGACGGCATTCGGTTTCGAGATGGCGGCTACGCCTGGTGTACCAGGTCGCCCAGAAGCGGGAGGCTCGAAAACGGGGAGCCCGCGCATCGACGCGACGCGCATGAACACGAACTACCGCATCGAGGGCAACGCCGAGTTCAAGCCGGTGATGGTGTTCGACGATGGCCGCATGACGTATTACCAACTGCCGCACGACGCCAAGCTGTCGGCCGTGTTCATCCTGGACAAGGATGGCCAGGGTGAAATGGCGCGCGTGATTCCGCTCGGCAACGACATGTACCAGATCCAGGAGGTTGTCACGTACGGCGCGCTGCTCAAGCGAGGCAAGGACGAGGTGCGGATCTTCAATGGCAAGGGGTCAGGCTGTGGTTTCTTCAGCTGCGATACTAAGCCTGTGAAGAACATCGATGGGGGCGCTTGATGGCCACGCCTGACCGCAATGCGGCCCCCATGACCAATGAGCCTGCCCCGCGCGTTCGCGTGCGGCGGGGGCTGGCCAAGACGATCTCCATTTTCTTCGGTGCCACGATTCTGTCGATCGTGTTCGTGCGCTATTTCACGCACCCGCGTGAAACAGCTGACCAACGGGCACGGCGCGAGCAGCTCGAACAATTGGCGAAGGAACAGCCGGCTTCGGGAGATGCGCTTGCTCAGAAGCTGGAGAATCAATTCACGCGAGCCCAGACCGAGCATCCGGCACCCGTGGCGCCGGCGGCGCCGAAGACGCCGCCATCCGGCCCGGTGCCGAACGGCATGGTAGGCGGCGCGTCTTCGCCGGCCGGCCTTCCTGGGGGAGCGCCTGGTTTCCAGGAAGGGCTGACCCCGGAGCAGCGACTGGCCCTGCAGCGAGCCTCCCAGGAAAATGACGCGATGGCGGTAGTGTCCTATGGCGATCGCGAGCAAGGCGCGGCAGCCAGTGCCGGCACCAATCCGATCTCCGATTACATCGCGGCGCTGCAGCGTCAACACGCCGACAAACGTACCGCGCCTGGTGAAGCTGGGACACCTGCCATTCAAGCGCAGCTTGCCGCGCTTGCGGCGGCCAACAGCCAGAGCCAGAACACGCCCGGTTCCGCAACGAACGCGCGTCACGTCGCGTGGCAAGGACAGCAGACGAACCAAGGCCAGAGTGCAACGTTGACCCCGCAAGCCGCCGAATCGCCATTCATGGTTATGCCGGGCACGCCCATCCCGGTTGTGCTCAACCAAGGCGTCAACAGCGACATGCCCGGGCAGTACAGCGCGACCGTCGACCGGGACATCTACGACAGCATCAGTGGCTCATGCCGATTGATCGCAAAAGGCACTCGGATCGTCGGGGCGAGCAATAGCGATGTAGCGATCGGGCAGGAGCGTATGCAGATGGGCGCCGCGCTCATGATCTTCCGTAACGGCGCATCGATGGTGCTCGATGGGTTGAACGGAGCCGATCCGAACGGTGAAGCCGGCGTGTCGGCCGACGTCAACAATCACTTCTTCAAGATTTTTGGCTCCACGTTCCTGATCGCTGGCATCGCCCAATACATCGGCCGCAATCAAAGCCAGCCAACCGGCACCACGCTCAACATCAATGGCGGCGGCGGTGCCACCGGCTTGACCTCTGCTGCCGGCCAGGCGGTCTCGCAGACCACGCAGACCATCCTGCAGCGCAACTCCAACATCCAGCCGACATTGCGGCTCGATCCTGGCCAAAAGCTCGTTTTCATCACGAAAGCGCCGATCCGAATTCCACCTAACACCGTTGCTGGAGAGTGCTACCAATGAAATCCTTCGTTCGCTTCATTTGCGCGCTGATGCTCGCCGCCGCTCTGCCCGCCAGCGCATTCGCGGCTCCGAATGCGTACAACTTCGGCTGGACCACCAGCGGCGCCGACATGGTGAAACCGTTCCAAGTCTTCGACGATGGCCAGTACATCTACGTCCAATTCGATGATCCGGCGCACGTGCCCGCCATCCTCACTGAGACGCCCAACGGCACCGCACTTCTCAGCTGGCGCCGCAGCTATCCATACATCGTCATCAGCTATCAGGCCAATGTGCTGATCTTCCGCGCGGGCAACCAGGAAGCTCGGGCAACGAGGTGGTACGTGGATGGTGTGCCACAGGTGGTGTTGCGCGGCGCTGCCGCGCCGGTCAAGACCACGGGCGCAGCGGCGTCACAAGACCAGTAAGCCAGCATGCAGGCCAAAACGTTGCTCTCAGCTCTCGCCTACGCCGCGACCGGCGCTGGCATCGCGTTCGCCGCCTGGTATCCCGGCAACTGGGTGATCGTGCTGCTTGCGCTGCCGGTGCTCTGGGCGGCAAGCCCGGGCCGAGTTGCAGCGGGCACGATGTGGGCCGGCTACTACCTGGTGGCCGCTCGTGACATCCCGGTCGTATGCGCCCGGTTTTTCTCGGTCCACGGCGAACTGGGTGCGACGCCGGCACTCGCCGTCGGCGTCGCGTTCTGGATCGCCCAGGCCTGCGTGCTTGCAATGCCATGGATGGTGCTCAAGCCGGAGCCGGCATCGCGTCAACGCGGCCTCTGGTGGCGCGCGGCGTTGGCGCTGCTGGTATCGACCGTGCCACCCATCGGCATCGTCGGCTGGGTCTCGCCGTTGCATGTCGCCAGCGTCTTGCTTCCGGGTGCCGGCATCTACAGCCTGGTGTATGCCGTTCTCGTTTTAGCCGGGCTGGCGTGCTATCCCTTGTGGCTGTTCCCTATGCGTCGGCCCGCCGCGCTCGGCGCTGCGTTGGTGCTCCTGGTTGCTCCTGTGGCCTCTTCCGAGGCGCTTCCACGGCCGCCGGCGGGCTGGGTCGCGGTCAATACGGCAATGGGCCAGCTCGACCAGGCCAGCTATGCAGCCCTCTATGCGCGCTCCGAAGCGTTGCAGCTCGCCGCACGCAAGGCGTTCGACGCCGGCGCGCGCGTCGTCGTCTTGCCGGAAGAAATGACCGGTCTGTGGCGCGACTCTACGCAGTTCTGGTGGGATAGCTCACTTACTCAACTCAAGGACTCAAGGAAAACACTCGTCATGGGTGTTGACCTGCGCGTTTCGGAATCACCCCGCCGCTACGCAGACAGCGCCATCGTGCTCGGCGCTGGCGATGGCCGATTCGACAGCCGCCAGCCGGTGCCGGCAGGCCTGTGGCGGCCCATGGCGCCCCTGAGCGCCGTTCTAGGTGACCTTAGCCAAGACTTCCTCACCATCGATGGTCACCGTGCGGCGTTTTCCATCTGCTACGAAGACTTCCTGTTCTGGCCGCACTGGCGCCTGTTCCTGGTTCGCCCGGATGTGCTGCTCGGCCTGGCCAACAACTGGTTTGACGACGGCCTGGCCGTTGGCGAGATCCAGCGTCAAAGCATTTCTTCTATTGCACGCATTGCCGGCGTTCCGCTTCTGCGCGCCGTCAACGTGCCCAACTCACCCACCCTCAACGCAAAACCATGACTGAAAAGAAAGCTCGCCTCATGCTGCCCGTCGCCAAGCCGGTTCCGCAGCACGCCACGCTCAAGTTGACTATTCCAGCGGGCTTGCATGCCGCGCTGCTGCATTACCAGGATGCCTATCGGGAGATGAACGAAGCCGAACTATCCATGGACGACATCGGCGAATACATCCTGCGTCAGCACCTGCGCCGCGACAAGGCGTTTGCCGCATGGGCCGAAACGCGCGGCATCAAGCTCGAAATCTAGGTTTCCTGATGTGACGCACCAGACGACTGATACCGAATGGACAGGCCACAACATGCAGCGGATCACGGTCACGCTTGAAATGCATCCTGATGACTACAGGCGAATGCGAGAGGCGGCACAAACGGCGCAGATTCCAGAACCGGAATTCTGCGCGCTGGCCATCCACAAGGGTGTCAAGGTGCTTATGAACTGCCAGGCGGACGTGAGCGCGCTGCTCCATCCACTCAACGCCGGAGCCATGAAATGACGCCGCGCCGCCTGCCCTTGTTTGTGCCCGGCCTGGTGCTGGCCAGCACTGTTGCACTGTCTCCGATCGGCAGCTATGCAGAAGGCGTCTCGCTGCAGAACACCGGCACCGTCACCGTCTATTTCTCGCCGGCCGGCGGTGCCGCCGACGCGATCGCGCGGTCCATCGAGGCGGCCCACACGCGCGTGTGGCTTGCCGGCTACGAGTTCACGCACCCACGCATCGCCCGCGCGCTTGCGCAAGCTGCAGATCCGCGCCGGCATGTCGACGTGCGCGTGGTGCTTGACCAGGAGAACGTTCGTTCGTCCTACAGCGTGGCAACCTACCTGGCGCACGCCGGCGTGCCCGTGCGGATCGACTGGACGCATCCTCGCATGCACCAGAAGACCGTCGTTATCGACGACAACATCGTGGGCCTGGGCAGCATGAATTTCACGCGCGCTGGCGACGAGAAGAATTCCGAAAACTGGAACGTCTTCCGCGGCAACCCTCAGCTCGCGCAGCTCTATGCGCAGGCCTTCCTGCAGCTGCACGCACAATCGACGCCGTACCAGAGCAAGGGGCAGTAGCCATGACGACATTCACCATCGCTCAGATCGAACAGGCTATTAATTACTGGCGCGCTGCACAGCCTGGCGCCGAGTTCGCCTTGAATGCGCAGGCCCGGGCCCTCGCCAGCGTCTACGGGTTGATGATCTATGACGGCCGCGCGCACGTCGCGCTGGCGGATCTCACCGTTGGCCAGGTGGAAGCGCTGACCGCTGCGCTGGGCACGCAGTGATTCTCAACGGCAGCGACTCAAGAATGAGCCGGCCTGGCCGGCAAAGGAGACGGATGATGACAACCGGCAACACCACAAAAATCTTTATCAAAGCAAAAGACGCTACAGATGAAGTGCTGGCCGAGATCACGTTGAAGGATGGTCCGCACATGAATGCGCACGGGGATCTCGACTGCACGCGGTACTCGCTTCAGACGGCATTTGCGGAAATCTTCGGCCGAGAGGTGCGGGTCGTGGCCGATTCCGATATTCCGCTTACCGACAATCCAGGTATGGTGTTCCTGCCGTAAGCGCTGGTGAAATTTCGGGTTTCCCATGGAAACAATTGACGACGATGTTTCAGGGCGTCCGCCAGCAGGCGGGCGAGTGGCGGCAGCAGCTGACACGTCCCCCATCAACGCCGGCCTGCAGGCCGGCGTTGATGCGTCTGGCGTCATCGTCGCCAACGATCGTGACCGGCGATCCCTCGCCTGGTTGCGCGAACAGGTCGGCGACGCTGCCATCGAGGCCGCCGTCGCGCAGCTCGCTGGCCAACGCCGGCCCTACGTGTCCAACGTGGCCAAAGCACTCGGCATCGCGATCCCGAGCGACCTTGCGCTGACCAGCGCAGACACCGCCCGGGCCCGCATCGCGGCGTTGCGCTCGCTCATCAAGAAGAAGTGACCACGCAGGCTTGCGCCGGCGCGCCGGCGGCAAGAAAAAAGCGAGAGGGGTGAACCCTCTCGCTTTGGTGCTGCGTTGGCTATAGGAGCCGATTCCCGTGTGTCTCACGGCGTTTCTTTTTGCGTCCAAGCACCGTCATCGAGTGCCTGTTGTGCCTTCGCTTGCGTGGTGAAATATTCCACCGACTCGCGTGAGCACGGACCCGCATCGTCAGCCGTACCAATGTAGAAGCCGGCATTGGATTTGAGCACTTGCAACGGAAGTTCAATGTTGCAGTACTGCTGGGCCAACAAACCAAACGTGTGAATCATGATGGATCTCCAAAGTTGAGTGGAGCCATCCGGGAGCGTCGATCGACGCGCCGCGAATGGCGAAACGTCGATCAATGCCGGAACATTCTACAACTGGCGTTTTGGAGATGTCACAAGAAAAAACGGGGAAGGTTTTCACCCTCCCCGTTCGTGCGGCTAAAAAGCCTTTCCCGCTTGCTGCCTGACGACTTTTCACCATCATTCCCAGCTGGGTTTCATAGTGATTCTGCCGTCCAACCAATAGCATCCCATCAGCTTCAGCTCGTAGCCAGCTCGATGCAAGCGGCTCAGCCGTTGTATCCAGGCCGGCAGTCTGAACCACCAGTGCAACATCAGCGCAGGGTAGGCATCCGAGATCATCCAAAGACGCCCTTGGCAATTGTGCGTTTTCGCATTGCACCAAAGCGATCCCACACACGTGCCTTTTCTGGTGTACAGCGTCATCGACCAAGCTGCGTCTGGATGACTCGGAAGCGCGTCCAGAACAGCCCAGATCGCACCAGCTCCTCTGCCGATCTGTATTGCGCCCTTCATGATCCAGGAACCATATGCCTCGCTGCTCTCAGGGCGAAAATCAGGCCCTTCAGACAGGCAAGACAGGTTCAGCTCGACTTCAGGGATAAGGTTTGCAGACAACATGATGGCCTCCAATGAAAAAGGCCACTCGGGAGCGTCAATCGACGCCCCGCGAATGGCAGAACGTCGATCAACACCGGGCCATTCTATGCCTGCGATTTTGCGGAGCAAACAGGTATTTTTTTGCTGGTGATGCTGCGTCGTTTTCCGTCTGCAGCCCGGCCGTCAATTGCCACCCTGGGCGTCTCCCTGCGCTTCGCTTCGGGCCGGGCTCTCGTGCTGCGCATCGAGCCAGGCTGTGCCTGTCTCGCCCCGCCAGTGGCGGGCTTCCATCCCTGACGCTTCCGCTGGCCAGCCAGCGGTGCACCCCCTGTTGTGGCGCTCCTTCCAGGAGCGCAGTCCGACGAGCGGCAGCAACGACCGCGCCAGGGCCAGACCCGCGCCAGCGCTGCGCACTGTCACGTGTCTGGCTTGTCCTGTCACGGCCCTTGCCACGCCGCGCGAGGGTGCCGGCATCCGCCGCGCCAGCGCGCTACGCGCACTGTCACGTCGGCCGCTTCTCGGCCCCCTCGAAAACCGGCAGCACACAGCCCGTCAGCCGCGTCTGCATCCCCCCACAACCCCCGCACCTAGGGTGAGGGGGACTTGTGGGGGGATGCTTTGACGACGCGGCCGACAGGCTGTGTCTCACGCTGCCATCACCCCACCCTTCCCCAACCCCTTCCCGTGAGGGAAGGGGCTTATCTCCCCACCCCCCCGCCCGCCCCCAGGGGCGGGAGCGAGGAAGGTCCGAGCGAGAGGATCGCTCTCAACAACCTCTAAAGGAGATTCACCATGTCTTACCTGTCGCTGCGCAATGCCAACGTCGTGCGCTCCAAGACCCCGCTGGCCGATGACGACATCCGCCGCGTTGCGCCCTCCATCTTCGCGGACGGCAAGCACGAAAGCCGCTCCGATCGGTATACCTACATTCCCACCATCGACGTGCTGAACGGCCTGCGCAAGGAAGGTTTTCAGCCGTACATGGCAATGCAGACCCGCGTGCGCGACGATGGCAAGCGCGAACACACCAAGCACCTGTTGCGCCTGCGCCATGTTGACCACGTGGTCGACGTGGGGCAGGAGGTGAACGAAATCATCCTTTTGAATTCGCACGATGGATCAAGCGCGTACCAGATGCGCGCCGGTGTGCATCGCTTCATCTGCTCCAACGGCTTGGTGGTCGGCGACGATTTCGCGGACATCCGTATCCCGCACAAGGGCAACGTCATCGATCAAGTCATCGAGGGCGCATTCACTGTGCTCGATACCTTTGAGAACGTGAACACGCAGCGCGACGGCATGAAGGCGCTCACGCTCGACAGTGGCGAGCAGCAGGCTTTCGCGCGTGCCGCGCTCGCCTTCCGCTACGACGAGACGGTGGCACCCGCACCCATCACCGACACCGATCTGTTGAGCGTTCGCCGCATGGATGATCGCGCGCCCGACCTGTGGACCACGTTCAACCGCGTTCAGGAAAACATCATCAAGGGCGGTGTGCGTGGCCGCAATGCGACCGGCAAGCGCGTTACCACGCGCGCTGTGAACGGCATTGACCAGGACATCAAACTCAATCGCGCTCTGTGGGTGCTCGCTGAGGAAATGCGCAAGCTCAAGGCCTAGCCCATCGCGGCCAGCGCCCGGGCGGGCGCTGGCCGCTTCCCCTCTTCTCTCATTGGATACCCATCATGCAACGCAACCTGATTACCGTCCCTCTGTCCCGCCTTGTCGAATCCGACGCCAACGTGCGCACCGGTGAACTGCCGAACATTCCCGCACTGGCGGCCTCCATCCGCGTGCACGGCTTGATGCACCCGCTCGTCGTTACCGAAGTCAAGCAAGGCCGCAAGACCTGCTATGCCGTCGCCGCAGGGCGTCGGCGCCGCGCCGCCATGGAACTACTGCGCGATCAGCGCGCGATTGATGCCGATCATGACGTGCTGTGCCTCGTTGCGGAGAACGAATCGGAGGCGTTGGAACTGTCCACAGCGGAGAACATCGAGCGCGAAGACATGCACCCCGCCGACGCCTATGAGGCCTTCCGCAAGATGGTGGACGCCGGCACCAGCATCGAGGACGTGGCCGCGCGCTTTGGCGTCACGCCCGCAGTCGTGCAACGGCGCTTAAAACTCGCCAAGGTATCGCCTGCGCTGATCGCCGCCTATCGTGCCGAGGATATGTCGCTCGAACAACTGATGGCAATGACCGTCACTGACGATCACGCTGCGCAGGAACAGGTGTGGAACTCCCAGCCGCACTACGAACGCACGCCGGAAAAGTTGCGCCGCGCGCTGCTCGGACAGGACACCGTGCGCTCCGATAGCCCTCTTGCCGCCTATGTCGGCAAGGATGCCTATCTCGCGGCGGGCGGGCGCACGCAGGTGGACTTGTTTGAGTCCACCGCCTACTGGCTTGATGGCGCGCTCACGCGTGATATGGCACTGGCCAAGATGGGCGCGGAGGCCGAGGCGATCCGCGCCGCCGAGGGCTGGGCATGGGCGCTGGCGCTGCTGAATCCGAGCTACAGCGATATGGAGGCCTTCGGGCGCGCGCCGACAACCCTGCGCGAACCGACCAAGAAGGAAGCCGCCACGATTAAGAAGCTCGACACCCGCAAGACCAAGATCGAGCGTGACATGGGCGACATTGAAGAACGAGGCGAGGAAGAATCCGAGGCGTATGCAGCGCTGTCCGACGAATGGGACCGCATCGAGGGCGAACTGAGCGACCTGCAAGACCAGATGCAGGTGGTGGCTGTCGATGTAGCGAAGGAAACTGCAAAAAACCCCGCCGTTTGCCCAGGAAATAGCGAACTATGCTGCAAAAAATAGCGAAGATGATTGCAACCAAATTTGGCTGAACGAACTGCCCTGATTCCAGCGCAAGCCACTGCGCTAGGCCGGCCGACTCGGCGTATCAGCGTTACCGGAGTGCGCGACAGGCGCATCAGCTGATTCGAGAGCCTAGCTGCCATTAATGAGCCCAGCGGCGTGCGAGCTGCCGAGCCCATCACGATCATGTCGCATTGGTTGGCAGCAGCAGTTTGCACGATGGTTTCGGCCTCGCGGCCGACGCTGATCTGTGCCACGTAGTGGGAGCCAGCGTCGTCCAAGATGGCGCGCGCATGACGCAGTGCCTCTTCGCCGCCCTGTTCTTCAAGCTAGCGTAGCACCTCAAGAGAGTAGTAGGCGCTGGCGCGGCCCCTTTCGAGCGGCGTCTGCACATTCAGCAGCACGATATGCGACGCACAACGGTCCTGGCAGCGGAAGGCCGCATGGCGCACCGCATCCAGTGCGTGGCGGGGCGGGAGCCGTTGAAGGGCATAAGAAGTTTAAGCATTGCAAGGTCTAATCACGTTGATCGGCCGGTGGCAGGGTGAGTCGGGTAATTGCCTGCAAGTGCCGGGATAGGTCGGGCGCCACGCGCGCTTAAGACGGGTCCGCAGTGCTCAAATCCGAGACCTCACGCTGCTCAATTGCTCGCCCATAACGTTGCTCCGCGCGCCTGTCAGTAATGTAGACAGCGACGAACAAGGCGATGATGGTGACCATGGCACCTACACTGAGCAGCCATCGAGCTAGCAGTTCCATTTCAGTTGGTGCGTATTGCGCCCGCGCTGGCCATCCTATTCCTGTGGGCGCTTTTCCGGCGTGGCGTTGTGAATGGGCGGACACTGTTGGCCATGAGTTCTCTATATGCGCTGTTCGCACTGATTGTTATCTTTGGATTCCCTAGTGCGCGCTATTGACCCGCCGACCCTCAGGACTGCCTAATTGTTGTACATGGCATACGCGAAGAAATGCCTTGCTGGCTTGCGTGAGACTTGCTAATCTACGCGCCGTCACAACTACGGAATAATTTCCATGGACAGTTGTTCTAGTCGATCTTGGATCGCACTCTGAACGGCTAAGCAGTCCAGGCGCGTTGGTTGCCCTTCCCGCCACTGCCTAGCCGCATTGCACGGCAGGTGGTGGTTCTTGCGTAGGTTCTCTGCGCGAGCCTCTTCCTGAATTCGATTGTTGTTCTCCGGTACGGCCATGTGGCCGCGCGTTTTCGTGCGCGTCGCTATTGGGAGGTCCGTGGCCGGTCGTTGCCTACGTTCGTCACAGAAGCGAACGAGGGAGGCCCCATGCTGTTTTTTCCCCTTATTCAACACATTTGGGTGGCAGTGCGTTCGCTTTCTGTAGTGCGAGCCACAGTCCTTAGCCAGGTCGCCCGTCGCCGTTCAGCTCAGCTGTCCATGGCAGTGCTGATGTCTGCCTTGGCTTGCGTTGCCCACGCAGAAAATACCGTCCTGGCCGAAACCCCGCCTACTTCTTCGGCGGAGGATCAGAATGCCGTGGGTTCTAAATCGCCTGCTTCTGCCGAGCAAGCGCCGGCAATGCCGGAGGCACAGTGGTGGAATTTCCACGCGCAGGCCACTCATATCACCCAGTGGCACTCCAAGTTCCGAGCCCCCTACGCTGGCGCGAACTCTTTGGCCTCCGACGGCGAGAGCAGTGAAACCACCGACATGACGCTCTTCGTTGGGCTGCGTCTTTGGCATGGAGCCGAGTTGTATGCGAACCCCGAAATTGATCAGGGCTTTGGCTTGAGCAACACGCTCGGTGTGGCCGGCTTTCCTAGCGGAGGTGCATACAAAGTCGGCAACAACACGCCTTACCATAAGCTGCCGCGGCTTTTCCTGCGACAGACCATCAACCTGGGGGGGGAGTCTGAACCGTTGGAGTCAGCGGCAAATCAACTCGCTGGGTCGAGATCCGCTGACAACATCACCGTCACCGTCGGCAAATTTGCCGTAGTGGACGTCTTTGACACCAACAGCTACGCGCATGATCCACGTGCAGACTTCTTGAACTGGTCTGTTATCGAAGCCGGTGCTTTCGATTATGCGGCGGACGCGTGGGGGTACACGCGCGGTGCTGCGGTGGAGTGGACACAATCTTGGTGGACCGTGCGCGGGGGCTTCTTTGCCCTGTCAACGACACCGAATAGCGAGTCCATCGATGTAGGCTTCAAGCAGCATGAATGGGTCGGCGAAATCGAAGCGCGCCATCAGTTGTTGGGCCGTCCGGGCAAGTTGAAATTCCTGGCCTTCGTGAACCGCGGCTATATGGGCCGCTATGACGATGCGGTGAGTCTGGCGCAGCAGACAGGATCGACGCCAGATACATCCTTGGTCAGGCAGTTCGCCTCCCGACGTGGCGTCGCGCTCAATGTTGAGCAAGAACTGGCAAATGATCTGGGTTTCTTTGCTCGGGCCAGCATGAATGACGGCAACAAAGAGACCTTTGACTTCACCGATATCAATCAGTCAGTTTCTGCGGGCCTTTCCATGTCCGGTAGCTGCTGGGGGCGTTCCAAAGACAGGCTTGGCGTTGCTTTTGCAGTTAACGGTTTGTCCAAGGCGGCGAGGCAGTATTTTGCGGCCGGCGGGTTGGGCGTCCTGATCGGGGACGGCGCACTGAACTACGGTACTGAGCGGATCGCTGAAATTTACTACACTTGGGCAGTCATGCCTCATGTCACTGCTGGGCTCGACTACCAGTACATTGTCCACCCCGCCTATAACCGGGACCGGGGACCTGTTTCAGTCGTAGCCGCACGCCTTCATCTGGATTTTTGATGCAGAATTTCTGTCCAACTAGCGTTTTGAGTAACGGGCACGCGAAGCAGGCGGCATTGCATCCCTGAAGCGTGCTTATTTGCATCGGACCGGCGCGGCAATTGCGCGAGAGCGTCCGTGCTGCGCTCCTGCTGATGCGCATTGATTACTAAGCGGCACTTTTGCAATCGGAGGACCCATATGGACAGTCCGAGTCGACCTTACCCGACATTTTCATCCCACTAGGCGAGTCCGCCGCACGGTTGTTCCCTGCTGCTGACTTGCCGTCCAGGCAAGGCAGCGGTGTCTCTCGTCGCTCCTTGATCGTTTGAATCCGCCGCTCGGGGTCCACGCCCTTGCGCGGCGATTGCCGCATGCCGTGCACGTGAGGTGCCCATGCGGCCAGGAGTGACCCATGCGCAAATTCAACATCCCAGCCCGTCGTTTCTCGGCGATTGCACTGCCGTTCAGCTCGCCGTTCGTGCAAGCGCGGGCCGGTGCGCCCGAGCGTGCCGAAGCGACGTCTGTCGCGGCCAACCAGCGCGCCGGAGATGGCGGCCAATCGCTCTCCAACCACGGCTACGCCGCGGCCGCTATCCGGCTGTCGCGCACCTACTGGTAGGCCCACGCGGGGCATCCAACAACACCAACAAACGGAGGTCGATATGACCCATTTCGCTTCGGGCATCGACGCACCACCGCGTCATGCCGCGCTCGACGACGCCCACGTGGGTGACATCCGCGGTGCACTCGGCACCATCGCCCACCATGACACCGGCGCACGGGATAGCTGGCGTGCGCGTTTGCGGACGCTGCTCGCCATCCTCGGCCCCGGCCTGATCGTCATGGTCGGCGACAACGATGCCGGTGCCTTCGGCACCTACACGCAGGCCGGGCAGAACTACGGCACCACGCTGCTCTGGACGTTGCTGTTGCTCATCCCTGTGCTTTACGTGAACCAGGAGATGGTGCTGCGCCTGGGCGCCGTCACCCGTGTGGGCCATGCGCGGCTCATCTTTGCGCGCTTCGGCAAGTTTTGGGGCAGCTTCTCCGTCATCGATCTGTTTCTCGTGAATGCGCTGACGCTGGTGACGGAGTTCATCGGCATCAGCCTCGCGCTGGAGTACCTCGGCATCCCGCGCCATTGGGGCGTGTGTGCGGCGGCCGCGCTGGTGATGCTGGCCGCGTCCACCGGAGACTTCCGCCGCTTCGAGCGCTTTGCGCTGGCGCTGGTGGCCGGCAGCCTCACGCTCATTCCCGTGTTCGTGATGGTGCATCCGCCGATGGGGCAGGTGGCGCGCGACTTTTTCGTGCCTGCGCTGCCGACCGGCGCACCGCTGGCGGAGGTGATGCTGCTGATCATCGCCATCGTTGGGACGACGGTGGCGCCGTGGCAGTTGTTCTTCCAGCAGAGCTACGTGATCGACAAGCGCATCACCGCGCGCTTCATCCGCTATGAGCGTGCGGACCTGTGGCTGGGCATCGTGCTGGTGATTGCCGGAGCGGTGGCGATGATCGCGTTCAGCGCGCAGGCCTTCCACGGCACGCCCGCGTTCGGCAACTACACCGATGCGCTGGGTACGGCGAAAGGGTTGGAAGCCCATTCAGGCCGCTGGGCCGGGGTGCTGTTTGCGATTGCGCTGCTGGATGCCAGCATCATCGGCGCGTGCGCGGTGTCGTTGTCCACGGCGTATGCGATTGGTGATGTGTTTGCCGTGCGGCACTCGCTGCATCGCAAGCCGACGGAGGCCAAGGGCTTCTACGCGATCTACTTCGGGCTGACCTTGCTGGCTGCCGGCTTGGTGCTGACGCCTGGTGTACCGCTGGGGTTGCTGACCAACGCGGTGCAGTCGCTGGCCGGTGTGCTGCTGCCAAGCGCGACGGTGTTTCTGCTGCTGTTGTGTAACGACAAGGCCGTGCTCGGCCCATGGACGAACGGCCGCGCCATGAACATCTTCACGGGCGGCGTGGTGGCGGTGCTGGTGATGCTGTCCGTCATCCTCACTGCGGCGGTGCTGTTTCCCGGCATTGGCGAGTTCGAGATCGGCGCGATCCTGGTGGGCGGTTCGCTCATCGCCATCGTCATGTCGCTGGTGCTGTGGCGCATCGAACGAAAAACCCGCCGGCCGCAGCACCCGCAGCGCGTGAGCGTGCTGGACCGTGATCGCTGGACGATGCCGCCGCTGGAGCAATTGACGCCGGCCCGCTGGACGCCGCTCAAGCGCACGTGGATGTCTGTGCTGCGCGGCTACCTTGTGGTGGCGGCGGGGCTGGTGCTGGTGCGGATTGCCGGACTGCTGACAGGGTAAGGCCAGGCCAACTGCTATTTACTTGCATTTGCTCAGCTTCGGCGCGTTCCGGCGAGAGCTTCGGCGTACTTCCTGCTTCACGCGCGGGGTAACTGAAGCGGTTGTGAGTCCAGTTGGGCAACGGGGACCAGAGGTTGCTCGCAATCGTGAATGTTCACGTATACGGGAGTGTCCTTCCTCAACGTACTACCCGCGGGTAGCGGTACCACCACGTGGCGCAATTTCCGCCCGCTATGCATGTATTTGCCGGCCATGGTTCCGAAGTCAAACCTCACGACAGCAAACAGTTGCGACGCGCTGGATTGGCCTACCCCTTGCTGACACAGCGCCACGAACCTCCCCAGATCGGCAGGCGCTCCAACCTTTTCGATTTCTCCGACTCTCCATCCCTCGTCGTACGCATATTTGCCTTCATAGATGGTCGTGCAACCGGCGAGGGTCATGATCAATAGGGTGCTGAGTGCTGCCACGCGCAGTGTCGAATGAAGAGCAAGCTTCCTCGGAGTTCCTTTCATCATCGGCCCCTTGTTCCTCGATATTGGACCCGCGGCCACGGACCTGTTCGATAGTCGTTGCGCATATGCTGAAAGTCCAAGCCCTATATTCAGTTTAGGGCAGGTCCTTCACACAGTGATACCGTACAAATCACAGTGCCATACGTGTCGGATACCGTACGGAGGTGGACCGGAGTAGTGCAAACGAAAACGCATCTCATGCCGGTTTTTGTTTGCGGCACCGGGTTATTCCGCAAAAGAACTTGCGTCGCGTCTATGCTTGCGCGGCTAGAAATCGGAGCCATCCATGCTGCATGCACGCCTCTCCAGCCTTGTCGGGCTCATCGTTACATTACTGGGTCTATCGGCGCTTCCGGCGCATGCCGTCCTTCCAGATGAGATTCAGGTCTACACCGGTGACATCAACGCACCTGGCGAGTTTGGTCTTGAGCTGCACCTCAACACAACGCCAAGCGGCATTTCGGAACCGTCCTATCCGCGCGAAGTCACAACGCCGCATGGTTGGCGGGCTACGGCCGAGTTTTCTTACGGCCTGACGTCGTCGGTAGAGCTTGGCCTGTACGTCCCGACCGCGCTCACACGCGAGAACACCTACTACGTCACGGGGCCAAAAGTGCGCGTGAAGTGGATGCCCGTTCGACCGGAAGAAGGCGTCGGTTACTTCGCCGGTGTCAACGTCGAGCTCGCTCACGTTGCAAATCGGTTTGATCAATCGCAGCAAGCGGCCGAGTTGCGACCAATCTACGGTTACCAGAATGAACAGTGGCTATGGGCGTTCAACCCAGTGCTCGACTGGAACCTCTCTGGCCCTGACCGCAGCGGGGTGCCCGAAGTCGCACCTGCCTTCAAGGTCGCGCGGACATTGGCAACAGGTGTTCGCGCTGGATTGGAGTACTACGCTGGGCTGGGGCGCGTCGACCATGTTTTGCCATTGCAAGAACAGCAGCACACCGCCTTTCTTGCGTTTGACGTGGATCGCAAGCCGTTCGTTTTCAACTTTGGCGTGGGCCGAGGTTTGACGCGCGCTACCGACCGATGGACGTTTAAGTGGATTTTCGAAATCCCCTTGAGCTGATCATCAGTTGGTGGGCTTCAATTCTCAATTGGAAGGCCCACGCCTCGTCAGCATCAGCGCTGTGCGATGTCACCTCCGCCCCGGTTCCACCACCCGCCCCCTAGCGCTTGAAATAGCGCAGCCGTGTCCGAGAGTCGGTTTGCGCGCGCCGCGATAGTGGCCTGCGTTGCTGTCTGATAGGCCTGCTCGGCGTTCAGCACGGCGAGGAGGTTGACTTGGCCGATTGCCCGCTGCTTGTCTGTGATGTTCAACGTCTTGCGTGCGGCCTGCTCGGATTTGAGCGAGGCTTTCAGCACGTCGGCGTCGGCATCCAGCGCGTGTAGGGTGTCGGCGACGTTCTGGAAAGCGGTGACCACGGTGCCACGGTACTGCGCCTCCGCTTGATCGACGCCCGCATCCGCCGCCCGCTTTTTCGCCAGCAGCGCCCCGCCGTCAAAGAACGTCTGTGCTACGTTGCCGACCAGGCTCCAAAAGACGTTCCCGTCACGGAACATCTGGCTGAAGATTTCGGCGGTGCCGCCTTTGGTCCCGGTAATCGTCAACTGCGGCAGCATATTGGCGATGGCCACACCTACCTGTGCAGTCGCGGCGTGCAGTTGTTCTTCGGCGGCACGCACGTCAGGGCGTTGTCGCACGAGATCCGACGGCAGCGACACCGGCAACTCCTTCGGCAGCGTGAAGTCCGCAAACGTGAAGGTGTCGGGGATGCCTTCGCTGGGTAGTTTGCCGGCCAGAGCGGCCAACAGATCGCGCTGCACCGCCAGTTGCTTTTGCAGATTGGGCAGCGCCTGCTCCGCTTGCGCCAGCGCCGTCTCGGCGGCTGCTACATCCAGCCCCGTCACAGCGCCAAGTTGGAACTGCTTGTGCAGGTTGTCGAGCAACTGCGTATTGATATCGACAATGCGTTGCTGCGCCGCGATCTGTGCGCGCAGCGAGGCTTCCTGCACGGCAGCCACCACGATGTTGGACGCCAGTGTGAGATAAGCCGCCTCCATCTGGAAATACTGCGCATCTTCGGTTGCCTTGAGCGATTCCACCTGGCGGCGATTCAGCCCGAAGACATCCGGTGCATAGCTCACCGTGAGCTGCGCGGTGTGCAGGGTGTAGATCGGCGCACCGGAGGTGAGCGTGGGCGAAATCGTGCCCACGGCATTCTGTTGGCGGCTGGGCTGATAAGAGCCCTGCAGCATCGGGAAGAACGCTCCCTGTTGTGCCCGCGTCTGCTGCTGCGCCACGCGCAGGGCAGCCTGGGCGGCGGCAAGAGTCGGGCTGGCGGCAATTGCATTGGCGATTGTCTTGTTCAGCTTTTCCGACTGAAACGTCTTCCACCATTGGTCGGACACCGGCATCCCCGACACGAAGCGCTGCGCCTCTCCACCCTGCGTGGCGGCGGTCGACGTCTGGTGCGGCAGTGGCTGCGGCGTATAGCCGCTTACCTTGGGGGCTTCGGGTGTTTTGAAATCCGGTCCGACCGCGCAGGCGGTGGTCAACAGGCATGCCGCCGCCATGGTAGTCAGGCGTAGAAGAACGGAGGCGGAAGATGGCGTGCCAAGGGCAGTGTTGGCGGGCATGGAGGCACCCAGTCTGATCGAATGGCGGCGATTCTATGAGAGCGGCGAATCATTGCGAACTGTGATTCATCACAGTAGACCGATCCGTGGGTGAGCAGCATCATGCGGGCAAATTTCTATCGTCTGGGGTATTGCTGTGCAGGTCGATTACAAGTCCGCTGCCATTGGGGGCGCCGTTGCTGCGTTGGTCGTTGGTGGCCTGATGTGGGGAATCGGGAGCCAGAATCGCTCGGAAGCCGCGCTCGCTCCATCGTACACAGGCGCGCCCGTCGCTGTGCCTGCGTCGCCGTCGCGTGATGGCCAAGCCGTCACTTTGAGCCAGGGCCAATTGCAGTACATCAAGGTCGCACCTGTGGAGCTGCGTGCATTCGCCAGCCGGCGTGAAGCCGCGGGCAATGTCGATTTCAACGAGGACCACGCGGTGCAGGTCTTCACGTCATACCAGGGCAAGATCCGCAACACGTATGCCAAGGTGGGCGACACCGTTGCCAAGGGCAAGCCGCTGTTTGATATCGAGAGCCCCGATCTGGTGCAGGCAGAATCCACGCTGATCTCCACTGCTGGCACGCGCAAGCTGACGACCGATGCGCTGGCCCGTGCGCGCCAGTTGTATGAGATTCAGGGCTTGGCACAGAAGGATCTGGACCAGGCTATCTCCGACCAGCAAGCCGCTGAGGCTGCCTACAAGGCCGCGCGTGAAGCCCTGGCGGTATTTGGCAAGACACCCGCGCAGATGGACCAGATCGTCCAGACGCGCAAGACCGATTCGCTGCTGACAGTGGTCAGTCCGATCTCGGGTCAGGTGACTGCGCGCAGCGCCCAGCCGGGCTTGCTCTTGCAACCGGGCAACGGCACGGCGCCATTCACGGTGGCTGACGTGTCAACCATGTGGATGCAGGCCTTTGTGCCGGAAGCCGACGTGCCGCTTCTGCATGTTGGACAGCCTGTCAAGATTCACGTCATGGCATTCCCCGGCCGGGTCTTCAACGGCAAGATCACCACCGTGGGCGCGTCGGTCGACGCCAATACGCACCGTATCCTGGTGCGCTCGGAAATCGACGACCCTAAGCACGAATTGCGCCCCGGCATGTTCACCTCGTTCGACATCACCACCGGCGCGCCCATCCAATCTCCAGCATTGGCGATGGACGGCCTAGTGCGCGAGGGTGACGGCACCATGACCGCCTGGGTCACCACCGACCGCAAGCGCTTTGCGCGGCGCGTGATCAAGCTCGGCCTTGAGCAGGACGGCTTCGTGCAGATCCTTGAGGGTCTGAACGCCGGCGAACTGGTCGCCAATGAGGGTGCGTTGTACCTGAGCACGGCTGCTTCCGGCAGCGTCAATAGCGCTGACTGAAGGGAGTTCACCGTGCTCAAAGCGATTCTCAAGCTGTCGCTGCTGCGACGGCCGCTGATCCTGTTGTTCCTGCTGGCGTTCGTGGCAGCAGGGTTGTTCGCGTACTCCAAGCTGAATATCGAGGCGTACCCCAACCCTGCGCCCGTTATTCTCGAAATTACCGCACAAACGCCGGGCCTATCGGCCGAAGAAATGGAGCGGTACTACACGGTGCCAATGGAAATCGGCTTGGCCGCGACACCCGGTGTGGAGAATATCCGCTCCACGTCGTTCTACGGTCTGTCGTTCGTGCGCGTGACCTTCAAGTACGGGATTGACTACTACTTTGCTTACACGCAGGCGGCACTTGCCCTCCAGCAGAACGTCAGCTTGCCCAATAACGTGCAACCGCAGATTCAGGCGTCCAGCCTGGTCGGCGAGGTGGTGCGCTATCAGTTGAAAGGACCGCCCCACTTTGGGCTGACCAACCTGCGAACCTTGCAGGATTGGGTATTGCAGCGCCGCCTGAAGACCGTACCGGGCGTGGCCCAGGTGGTCAGCTGGGGAGGCACGACCAAGGAGTACGACGTCGAGGTCGACCCAAAGAAGCTGGAAGCCTATGGCGTCACCCTGCCGCAGATGATGACGGCGCTGGGCAATGCCAACATCAACGTCGGCGGGCGCACGATCAATTTTGGGCAGCAGTCCGTCAACATCCGCGGCGTGGGTCTCATCCAAGACGTGAAGGACATCGACAAGATCGTCCTCACGCAGACCAACGGGGTGCCCGTGCAGGTCAAGGATGTTGCGAAGACGAAGATCGGCTTCGCGCCCCGTCTGGGCATTGCCGGCCGTGACAACGAAAGCGACGTCGTCACCGCCATCGTGGTGATGAACCGCACCATGCAGACCAACGACGTGGTGGCGCGCGTCAAGGCAGAGCTGGACAAGATCAATGCCGATGGCACGCTGCCGGCGGGTGTGAAGGTCGAGCGCTACTACGATCGCTCGGAGCTCGTCTCCGTCACCACGCATACGGTCATGCACGCGCTGCTGTTTGGCTGCCTGCTGGTGTTCTTTATTCAATGGATATTTCTGGGCGATCTGCGCAGCGCCATCATTGTCAGCGCGAACATTCCGTTTGCGCTGTTCTTCAGCATACTGATCCTGCTGCTGACGGGGGAGTCCGCCAACCTGCTCTCGGTCGGGGCGGTGGACTTCGGGATCATCGTGGATTCATCCGTCATCCTGGTGGAGAACATCTTTCGCAACTTCCAGATGCCGGCCGCAGAGCAGACGCGCCTGCTGATGAGCCGTGACGCGAAGATGCTTGGATTCCGCGTGCCCGAACGCCTGCGCATGATTTTCGTCAGTGCCTTGCAGGTTGATCGCGCGGTGTTCTTCTCGGCGCTCATAACGGTGGCGGCGTTCGTTCCCCTGTTCACCATGCAGGGGGTGGAAGGTCAGATCTTCGGCCCCATGGCGCGTACCTACGGCTATGCACTGGCCGGCGCACTGATCGCCACGTTCACGGTCACTCCAGCATTGTGCTCGTACCTGCTGCCCAAGAAGATTGAAGAGACGGAAACTTGGCTCGTCCGCATGTTGCATAAGGCTTATCAGCCTGCGCTGACGTGGTCGCTATCCAACCGGCGCATTGCCGTGACGATCGGTGCGGTCGTGCTTGCGGCAACCGCGGCACTTATGCCTCTGCTGGGCACCGAGTTCCTGCCCGCCCTTGAAGAAGGCAACCTGTGGATCCGGCTGACCATGCCGCAAACGGCCTCGCTGGAATCCGGCGTGGTACCGGTCTCGCGCATGCGCCAGATCCTGCTCAAGCACCCCGAGGTGCGCACGGTGGTGTCGGCTCACGGACGCCCTGACGATGGCAGTGATGCCGCTGGCTTCTACAACGCTGAATTCTTCGTACCACTTAAGCCGTTCGATCAATGGTCGGCCGGGATGACCAAGGAGAAGTTGATCGCGCAGATCCAAAAAGAATTCACCAGCGAGTTCACTGGGGTCGGGCTGAATTTCTCGCAGTACATTCAGGACAACGTGGAAGAGGGGTTGTCTGGCGTGAAGGGGGCCAACTCGGTCAAGATCATCGGCCCGGACTTGCAAGTGCTGGAAAGGTTGGCCGACCAGGTGCAAAGCGAAATGAGCAAGGTCAAAGGGATCACAGACCTGGGTATCTTTCGTGTGCTGGGTCAACCGAACCTGAACGTGCGCATTAACCGGGAGGCGGCCGCGCGCTATGGGCTGAACACAGGGGACGTGAACACCGTGGTGCAGGCTGCCTTGTCGGGCTCGCAGGCCACCACCATCCTGGAAGGTGATCGGCAGTTTGCCCTGACGGTGCGGCTGGCCCCGGAGTACCGCGCCACTATCGATGCGGTGCGCAACATCCGCGTCGCCTACACAAACGCTAACGGCGGCAACTCATACATTCCGCTATCGGCCCTGGCTGATATCACGCTGGATACGGGTGCGTCGTACATCTATCACGAGAAGAATGCCCGCTATATTCCGGTCAAGTTCAGCGTGCGTGGGCGCGATCTGGGTGGCACGGTGGAAGAAGCACAGCAACGCATCGCCCAGCATGTCAAGCTGCCGCAGGGTTACCGCATTGAATGGGCGGGTGAATTTGAAGAACTGGAGCAAGCCAAGCAGCGGCTGGCGGTCATGGTGCCGATCAGCATTCTGTTGATCCTGGTGCTGCTCTATGGGCTGTTCAATTCGCTGCGCGATAGTCTGATGGCGCTGGCCGGGATTCCATTTGCGATTACCGGTGGGGTGGCAGCGCTGTTCCTGACGGGGTTGGACTTCAGCGTCTCGGCGGCAATCGGCTTTGTCTCGTTGTTTGGGGTGTCCGTGATGGACGGTATTCTGATGATCACCTACTACAACGACCTGCGCCGAGAGCGCGGCCTCCAGCCCACGGAAGCCATGTTCCATGCGGCGCAACAGCGGATGCGGCCCATGCTGATGACCGCGCTGTCGGCATGTATCGGCTTGTTCCCGGCGGCTATTTCCACGGGCATCGGCAGCCAGGTGCAGCGGCCACTGGCCACCGTGGTCGTGGGCGGCATGCTTGTGGGCCCGTTGATGCTGCTGGTGATCGTGCCTGCGTTGCGGATGGTCTTCCTCGGCAAGGAGCCGCCGTCTGAAGACCCGCCCCTTGAGGAAGCGCCGGTCTGAGCGATGGTCGCCGCTTCGTGCGGCGGCGCTTACGGCTTAATGATCCCTGCACTGGATGCCCTGACCACGGCTTCTATGCGCGTGGCGACGCCCAGCTTTTCGCGCGCATTGTCCATATGGAAATCGACCGTTCGCTTGGAGAGCCCAAGAATCGTGGCGATCTCACCCGATGTCTTGCCGCGCGCAGACCATGCCAGCACCTCGGCCTCGCGCTCGCTCAGTTGTACGGGCGGATGCGCGGCATGCGTGCGCGGCCGTCTGGCGAGCCGGGTCTGCACGATGCTAATCAGGATTTCGAAATCGACCGGCTTGGTCACGTAGTCATCGGCCCCCAGGCGCCGCCCGCGCAGTTCGGAGTCGCGTTGCGCCATCGCCGTCAGAAAGACGAACGGAATCTCGGCATACCGTGGCGCGAGCGTGCGCAACTGCTCCAGCAACTCGAACCCTGTCATGCCCGGCATGCCCACGTCGCATAGCACAAGATCGGGGGCTTCGCGCAGGAGCATCGCCAGACCGGACTCTCCGTCGTGCGCCGTGACGATGGTATAGCCATGTTCAGCCAACTCTTCGGCGATCAGTTCGGCGGTTTCAATATCGTCTTCAATGCAAAGAATCTTGGCGCTGACTGGCTTCATGGATATTCCACGTGATGGTATGGTGACTGATGCTCCGCTCACGACGGGGCCAAGGAACACTGCGCAGGACACTACCTATGCACTCGCCAAAACCGGTCTCCGACGCGCCAGACGGGCGGCGCTTTGGAATCGCTTCACCGTCGATCTTGCGCCCTATCCGGGTGCGGCTGACGCTGGTGTTCGTGGTTTTTTTACTGTTGGTGGTTGGCGTCGGCGCTTTCAGTATCGACCAATTGGCGAGTTTCCACAGCGTATCTGCGCAGATCAGCGGGCGCTGGCTTCAGAACAGCCGAATTCTAGGGGACCTGAACAACTACATCTCGGATTACCGCGCGGCCGAAGGCGATTTTCTCATCGCCTCATCGCGCGCTGATCTGCGAGCCGCCGACGAACAGGTCGCCATGCTCGACAAGTTGATTGCCACGTCCCAGGCCCGCTACGACAAGATCGAGCACGATAGTGCCGAACACGAGCTCTACAGCCAGTTTGTCACCCAATGGAATACGTATCGTGAGCTCGCGAAACGGCTGATGATTACTGCCAAGGCAGGCGACGTAGCGGGCGGTACGCGGCTCTACCACACGGACTCCAAGCATGCATTCGACTTGGCCAACGACACACTGGGCGTGATGACCGAGCGCAGTGTCGCTGGCGCGGCAGCAGAAACCGAGCGTGAGGCACAGGCCTACCACGACGCGCGGCAACTCATCATTGGGGCGATCGTAGTAGCGGCATGGCTGGTCGTGCTGGCTGTGATCTACCTTGTCTACGCTGTGTCGCGGCCTATTGCTGCGTTGGTCGATCGCATGCACCACATTGCCAACAACGACACCCGGATCGACATCCCTGGCTTGGAGCGCCACGACGAGATTGGCGATATTGCGCAGGCCGTGGCGCGCTTTCGAGAAAACACAATCGAATTGGGACGCAGCAAGGATGCACTGATTGCCCAAGCCGCCGTATTGCAGGAGACGCTCGACAAGGAGCGTCGCATGGCCGAGCTGCAGCGCAATTTCGTCTCAATGGCTTCGCATGAATTCCGCACACCACTAGGCGTGATTGATGGTCAGGCCCAGCGGTTGATGCGCATGCGTGACGCTTTGCCGCCTGAGACGCTGGAAGAGCGTTGCGGGAAAATTCGCGCGGCGGTGCAGCGCATGACGCACCTCATGGATCACCTGCTCGACTCTTCGCACTGGTTAGATTCCACGACGCCCGCAGCGATGCGGCGCACCGATTTCCCGCTTGCGGCACTTTTGCACGAGGTTTGTGAGATGCACCGGGAAAGTACGCCAAGCGCACGGATCGACGAGTGCGTAGAGGCTGATGAGCCGAACACATTCTTCGGCGATGCCCGGCTTCTGTTCCAGGCCTTCAGCAATCTTGTCGGCAACGCCGTCAAGTACTCACCGCCAGGCACACCGGTCAGTGTGCGTGTGCGCAGCGATGCCGACGGTGTGTCGGTGACGGTTGAAGACCGGGGCATGGGCATACCCGAACGCGATATCGAGCGTTTGTTCGAGCGCTACGTGCGTGGGGGCAACGTTGCGGGGACGGTCGGGGCAGGTGTAGGGCTTTATTTGGTGAAGCTGGTAGTGGAACTGCACCGAGGGACGATCACCGTGACCAGCGAAGAAGGCAAAGGCTCAACATTCAACGTGTTCTTACCCCGCCTGAAAAGCTAGCTTGTGCCGGGTGGGAGCTCGACTACGGGATCGACGTGGGTCATGACATTGAGTACATCACGTCTTTCCATGACGCGTCGCCTGGCTTCGAGCGCGATGTCGTGACCGACCTTCACGGTTGCGGTGCCTGCGATCTCGAGGTGTGCGTCCACCAGGATCATGTCGCCCATTTTGCGTGTCCGTACGTCATGAACGCCAAGCACGCCCGGCGTGCCGAGTATCACATCCCGAATTTCGGTCGCTGTCTCTTCATCGACAGCTCTGTCCATGAGATCGTGTAGTGCATTCGAGCCAAACTGCCAGCCCGTTCTCGATACCATTAACCCAACAACGAGTGCGGCCACTGGGTCGAGCAGATGGAATCCAAGCAAATTGCCGACGATGCCGAGCGCGACCACCAACGAGGAAGCCGCGTCGGAGCGAGCGTGCCAAGCGTTCGCTATCAGCATGCTGGAGCGCGCGCGCTCCGCGATGGCCAGCATGTACCGGAACAACAGTTCTTTGCTCACCAGGGCGCCAAGTGCGACCCACAAACCGATCAACTTTACATGTGAGATCGACTCCGGATGCTCAAGCTTGGTCACCGAGCTCCAAAGCATCCCGATGCCGACGGCGAGTAGCAGCAAGCCCAATACCAGGGACGCCGCTGTCTCGAATCGAAGGTGACCATAGTGATGTTCCGCGTCCGGTTCCTTCTGGCTATGGTGTCCAGCGAAGAGAACAACGAAATCCGAAACCAGGTCGGAAAGCGAGTGAATCGCGTCGGCTATCAACGCCTGTGAATGGGCAAGAACGCCAGCAATCAGCTGCGCAGCTGTTAGGGTCAAATTGACACCCACGCTCACGAGCGTGCTGCGTTTCGCCGCGCGCCTCATGGCGGGCGTCTCGCTGTCGAGATCGATCTCGGTTGGCTGTTGCATGGTTTTGTTCGTCCGATGTTCGAGGACAGGTCACCTTGAGGGCGCGTGCCCGAATTTGTCCGCGATCATAGGGGCAGAACTGGCCATTTTGGTAATTACCGGGAGCTGCAGAAAAGAATCCGCATGAGAGGCGTTCTCATTCTGCGCATCTCCTCTGAGGGCCCATTCCCTGCCTCATTTATGGGGCATATGAGCCAAGATTGCTCCGTTTTTTAACGCATGTGTCTTTGCAATCGGTCACGGTGTCGACCACCGGACTGTGTTGGCGAGCAGGCAGCTCGCGCCTGCAATGGTCCGATCGCCATGTGTGCACTACATAAGTGTTCCGAGCCGACCTAGACTGGAAGACGCTCACGACGCTGAGCCCCCTCGCGATGGAGGGTCGACAAGTCTTGGTGGGGAAAGCAAGAATCCACGGATGTGTGATTTGTGGAGCGCTTTATGCCGGTGCGCCGGATCCCCAAGAATTTCCTCTTTGTCACGGGACGACACGCCTCTCCGCAGGCGGACGAGGTGGTTGAGTTCGAGTCGATCTTGGAGAAGGAGTACATGCTCCTGCTGGACTCGGATCCTTACCTCGAATCGTACGACGTCCAGCCTGTCGAAATTCCACTGTCCCGTGGCCGAATTTATGTCCCGGACCTGCTGGTGACATATCGTCCCACGCCTTCCGGAAATCTCCGACCACCTGAGCTGGTAGAGATCAAAACGCAAGAGCATCTGGATCGGTACGCTGACAAATACCGAGAGAAGTTCGCCGCGGCAGTGGTGTTTGCTGAAGAGCGAGGCTGGATCTTCGTTACCCGAACAGAGCTGGATGTCAGGACGCCTCTTATCCAGAACCTGAAATATCTGCATCGATATCGCCATACGCCGGCAGATCCGGTGGCAGTTGAACATCTACTTGAGGCGATGCGTCAAGAGGGGAGTCCGATGACGCCGGCAGCATTGCTCGGCTGTCTGACAGACAACTTGGAGACGCGTGCAACGTGGATTCCCGTGCTTTGGCATCTTGTGGCCCATGGCGCAATTCAAGCGGATCTGCAGGTTCCGCTGTCGGAAAGCACGCCACTATCTCTACCGAGCTAGGTCATGACGGGCAATTCACGAGCAAAGATGCCTACTCTTCTACACGTTAGGAAGGGCAGCACCGTCACTCATGACGGGCGCGAATATATAGTTCTCCGCCATGCCGATTTGAACAAGGTTCTCGCGCGTGAGAAGGCGTCGGATGAACTTGTTGTGCTGAAGCTGGGTTCACTTGAGGCCCCGTTCAGGAGCAGTGGCGATCCAGCAGAAGGCAATGATCAAGTTGATCTGGAAGACGTATCCAGCGAAGAATGGGAGGTTGCACAAATGCGTTTGGAAGCGATTGGCCCTCTGCTGGACAATCGGCCAAATCGTGCAAAAGCTGACTACGCTGCTGCAGCCATCAAAGCAGGTGTAGGCGTTCGAACGATCTACAACTGGCTGAGCGCATATTCAGCTTCTGAATTGTTGTCTTCGTTGCTACCGACGCGCAAGAACGGTGGCCGAGGGCGCAGTCGGCTCTCGCCAGAGGTGAAGTTAATCCTGGATAACTATGTTCGGGAGCACCATCTAACCAAGCAAAAGCCATCAGTCGCCAAGGCCGCTCGCGAAATACGCCGCCTTTGCTACGACGCAGGCATCGAGCCTCTTCCTGCAGCGTCGACTGTATATCGGCATCTCAGTTGGTTGAATGAGCAAGAGTCGCTTAAACACCGAGAAGGTAGGCGAGCTGCTGAACAGCGATTCCATGTGAACAAGGGATCCATCCCGGATGCAGGCTGGCCGCTTGCGCTGGTTCAAGTCGATCACACCTTACTGCCCGTCATCATTGTCGATGACAAGCATCGAAAATCCATCGGCCGTGCTTGGATCACCTTGGCGATCGATGTATTCAGTCGCGTTTGCCTCGGCATGTACCTAACTTTTGATGCCCCGTCCGCGATGTCCGCCGGCATGTGCATCTCGCATGCCATTCTGACAAAAGATGCTTGGATGGCTCGGATGGGGTGTGGGGACGTTGAGTGGCCGTTCTATGGGGTCATGGATGTGCTTCATCTGGACAACGCACGCGAATTCAGGGGCAAGATGCTGGCGCTCGCCGCAAGGGAGTACCACATCGATATTCATCTGCGACCGGTCAAGCAGCCGCGCTATGGCGGGCACATCGAACGGCTCATGGGCACGGTGTCGGAAGAGTTGAAGGGGCTGAAAGGCGCAACCTTCGCGAACCCGCGGCAGAAAGGGGAATACGACGCCGAGGGTAACGCTTGCATGACGTTCGATGAGCTGGAAAAGTGGCTTGTCCTCATGTTCGCGCGGTACCACCGCGCCGTGCACTCGGGTATCGGCACAACACCATTGACCAAGTGGCGTGAAGGCATTCTTGGAACACGGGAAAAGATCGGCCGCGGATTGCCACCGATACGCACCGATGCAGAGAAAGTCCGCATCGATTTCATGCCGTACGTGGACCGGACGATCCAAGACTACGGGGTCGCCATTGATGGAATTCACTACTTCCATGACATCTTGCGCCCGTGGGTGAACGCTCGCGACACAAAGAATTCAAGGCAGACGAGACAGTTCCGATTTCGCTACGATCCGAGCGATATGAGCGTCCTGTACTTTTTCGATCCCGACCTCAAACGTTATTTCCCGATTCCCTATCGAGACATGAGTCTCCCAGCGGCGAGTATTTGGGAGATTCGCGCGGCCAAGAAGATGGCACGAGATACGGGCATGGAGAAGTACCGCGAGCGTGACCTTTTCGCGCTGATCGCGCGACAGCGTGAGATTGAAGCGTCTGCTGCTACCAAGACGAAGGCGGCGCGTCGTGCCGAGCAGCAGCGTAAGCAGCAGGCCAAAGCTCGGGCGCAAAAGCCTCAAGACTTGCCGCAAGTTTCGAAGCTTGAGCCGACCAGACTTGCACCGGCGATACGAGGGTATGACCCTGACGAAATCCAACCGCTGAGCGACGATGACTAGCACGACAGCCGAGTACAGTCACCTCAGCCCGAAGGCGCAGGAACAGCTGACCCTACCAGACAAGGATCGGATTCGCCTGATCCAGGCTGGCACGTGGCTCCCACTCGATCATGCAAAGACGACGCTTCAGAAGTTGGAGGACTTGCTCGACTACCCAAAGGTAACGCGGATGCCGAGCTATCTCATCGTAGGTCCTTCATACAGCGGAAAGACTTCCATTCTTGAGCGTTTTCGCGATCAACACCTTCCCGATTTGGATCCTGAGCAGGAGGTTACGCGGTGCCCGGTGGTGATGGTCGATGCGCCGCCCAAGCCTGATCTGTCCGACTTCTACAGCCGGATCATGGATAGTCTGATGGCGCCGTACAAGCCGACGGCTCCGGTCTATGAAAAGTACTCGCAGGTCAAGCGTCTCTTTGGCGAGATGGATGTGCGCATCCTCATCATCGATGAGATCCACCATCTCATCGCCGGTGGCCTTACCAAGCAACGCGAGTTTCGCAATGCCCTCAAAAGCCTGAGCAATGAAGCAAAGATCAGCATCGTCGCCTCGGGGATTGAAGAGGCGTACAACGCGTTCAACGCTGATCCGCAGATGTCGAGTCGATTCGTACCGATTGAGATGCCTAGTTGGATACCAGGCAGGCAGTTGGGAACGTTGCTGAAGACCTTGGAGCACCGGACGCCGTTGCGCCAACCGTCAGGGCTCCATCGTCCGGAGATGATGCAAGCGATCTACATGAAGAGCGAGTCCACCCTTGGTGACATCTTCGACCTCGTGAAGACTGCTGCAGTGGACGCCATTCGGTCCGGGAAGGAGGCGATCACCGAACTGCAGCTCACCGAGTTGGACTGGGTCCCACCCTCCAAGCGCAGGACGTACACACGACGGCTATGAAAACGTGGGCATGTGCAAAGACGCCGCTTTGGCCAGTTCGGTACAAGCCCATACCAGGTGAGCTTCTGTCGAGCTGGATCGTGCGATTGGCCCATGGCCATGGAATGAGTGTGATGCCGTTCTGCAATCTGGCACTCCGCCCTGCGGCTCGGGTGCTAACGGTGGATATCGACCGACACGGCCCCGAGTCGCTATTGACATCACTGGCATTCCACACAGGAACCCATCTGGAGGTAGTTCGTCAGGCCACGCTGCGGGCCTACGAGCGGATCCTGTACCCACAGTTTCACATGGGAGGATCCCTCCGGTGGGTGATCTCTATCAATCTGCCGCGAAACTCCCGGTTCGGTCCGGGCCTTCAGTTCTGCCCTTACTGTCTGAAGAGCGACCCGATACCGTACTTCCGCCTCTGCTGGCGAGTTGCACTTCAAACCTTCTGCGAGCGACACCAATGTCTACTGCTTGATCGATGCCCAAGCTGCGGCGCTTGCTTGTTCATCCAGCGGGTAGACGCGAACTGGTGTCATGCGGAAATCGATGGCATTTGCCATTGCCACAACTGCGACTACGACCTCCGATTGGCGGAGGCGCCCGTCATAGACGATCGAGGGAGTGGTCTATTTCCTGAGTTGCAGCAGTTGACGCGCGAGCTTTCTGTTTTGAACACAGTGCGTCAGCGTGACCTGTTGGAGCGTCTGCACGCTATCGCAGTGACTGTGTTGTCATGCAAGGTCAAGCCTCGGCTCTGCAATTGCCTAGCCTGCAGCTTCGGCTACTCCGACTTGGAGATTGAACAGCCAAGAAAGCCGGCACTGGAGCTGCAACCTGTACTAACTCGCCACGCGGTGCTGTTGTGGTCGCTTTGGCTCCTTCAGCACGACACCGAGGCGCAGGGCGTACCGGTCAAGCCGATTGCTCCACTACATCACCAATTCGTCAAGGACATCCTGAACCAGTACCGGCGCGACGCGGGTTCGCCCGCGCGTCTTGATTCGCCAGTCGGGGCACCAGCAGACGGGCGCGCCTCATCATCGAAGGTACGCGATGGCCGCGTGGTTGAGTTGCATTGAGATCCAGGAGCGCAGCTCGTCGGGAGCGTTTGCCAGTGTGTGCTCCAAAGCCACTACGTGATAGTCGGTGCCGTTTTGGACGGCGATGAATGCTCCCGTCGCTGCCTGAATTGCGCGCTGTATTGCCTCGTCACTCTTGTCTTCCAGCGGGACAGCAAACGATATGGCTGGACTCGCTTCGTGAACCATGAACAACGTGGAAGCTTCCTTTGAGGAAACTGCGAAGGCGGCCACGCGCTTCAGGCGGCGCATGTCCTGCGGAACCAGGAGATGCTCGTCAAGTACTCCGTCCTCATCCGCGATCAGCGGCACGGGAACGGACCACCCGTCGTCGCGGCTCGCTGTCAGGACTCTTACGGAAGCGTTGTCCAGTGTGGATAGCGCTTTGACAGCATGCTCCAGGAATGCGGGTGGGTCTGGGACTTCGTTGTCGCCCTCGACGATCTGCGCTTCTCGGATGCGCTTCGTGGAGCCCGGTTCGCCGATCGCATGCTCGCTGATCGGTTCACCAGACGAGGCGCTGGCACGAGGTGTTTTCCCGGCAATGGTTTTGTCTGCGAAGACCCACTTGTTCTCCAGGTCGACAAATCGTCGATTGCCGCGCATGGGCATCGTAGCTGGAGCAAGCTGCGATGAAGGGTCGTGTTCCTCCAGGCTGATCTTGGAAGGTTCCTGGGCTTTCCGGGCCGTTGACGCGGCTTCCGGTGGTGGGGTCTCGGGCGCCATGCCGCTGCTGCGAGCTTTCTTTGCGCCCGTCACGCGGAATTGCAATGACTTGAAAGGAAACGGGTGCGAGCAACTCAGGAGTTGGTAGACGAGGAACGTCCCTTTTGGATCGTCGCCTCGCGACAGCCACTTCCCAGCGGCCCGAAGTGTTGTCGTTCCTTCGAACGGGAACAGGGTCTGCGGGTAGATATCCTGGCGCGCCTGCGCGGCACTGACACAGGAGGTACCGATCATCGCGGCCGCACGCCAGGCGAGTCGGCTTCCGGCGATTCGGGCGATGTCCTCGGCGCTTGCACGCGGAATGCGGTCGGCAAGCTGCAGCGTCATCCGGTTGCGCCGATCGATTGTTATGCCTGTGTAGAGATTCTCCCTCTGGAGTGGGGGCACAAACAGTCGGTTGAGGAGTTCACTGGACGAGCCAAAGTAGAAGCGGATTAACTCCATGCACGGTACGACGAGGAGCTTTCCATTTGGTAGCGCGACCCGGACGCAATAGGAGTGAGTGTTTTCGCGATGTCCCGCATGCTCGTGGAGCGGCAGCATGAAACAGCCTTCGTCGAAGCTCGATCCGGCTTTTACGAGATCGCAGGTGTCTCGGCTGATCGCCAGGTCTTCGCAGAGCAACTCTTCGTCAGCCGCACGGGATTCCAAGCCTTGCTCGCGCCACAGGTCACCGATGCGCAAGAGCATTGTGGTTCCGACTGAGACCCAGCATCGGGTTGTTTGCCTTTCCGCTTTGTGAAGCGATAGGGGCGATAAGCGACCGGCACCATCAGGGGCGTTGGCCTTGGAAAGCGAGACCAGCACGGATGGATGGCGCCGCCGCAACATGCGATCGGGAAAGGCGATGGGGCCGAACCAGTCCACGCGCCAAAGGTCCCCGCTTTTAGGAAACGCGTTTATGCGAACCATGTGGCTCTGATTGTGTCGTCAAACCGACGCCATGTACTGCGGAACCGCCTGGCCGCAGCGGTTGTGCCGCTCACTAAGACTTCCGCTATTGCTATGCCCTGCTATGACGGAAGTACAGGTAAACCAGTCCAATCGGTGCAATGAAGATTGCGAAAGCCCAGCAAATCAGCATCGTGGTGAACTTGGCAAACAGCATCACGATCGCGTTCACGAAGAAGATGTTGCTACCGAGGATGAAACCCATCACGCCTTCGTACACGAACCGGGCGTATGGATAGAGGAACGTGTTGACAATAAAGAATAGAACGACTGGGAAGGGAGCCGGTTTTCCAGCGTGGCTTACAAAGAAAAAGAAGAACGCGGGAAAGATCAACCCGAACAGGAAGTGGCGGAAGTAGTAAGGACGAGATAGCCCACCGAAAGTCTTGGCGAAGATAGATTGCATTTTCTGTGTGGTTGGTCGGGTACAAATGCGGATTCAAGTTGGTCGCAGGGGCATGGCTCAGATCGCGGTCAAACGCAATCGCGAGCGTGCCTGGATGTCAATGAAACGACATTAATCGACCGTGCTGCACCCTTCTCTAGTTGGGGGCGCCACTTACGCGAAATCAGGCCACTGCAATAGCGCGTGCAAGCTGCACGCTGGGCAGCAGTTGCAGTAGACGGTCTCAGGCGCTGAGGGGGGGCATCACCTTTGCACAGTACCGAAATTTCGTGCCTCTAATATCAGATATAAAAGCCATGATGGCTGGGTCTTCCTCTCTTTGTTATCGCGTCGGTAATCGCTGCCTTTGCCAAGGTTTCCATACTAAGGTGGGGTGCACATTGGCATTTTTCGGCTTACATTTTTGAGCGTGACACTGACCGCGTGGTCACTTCCAGTCCCATCATGCCTCTGAGAAATCAATTGAACGCAGATAAGCTAGTTGATGAGTACCCAGATCCCTATCCTGAGCTGCCAGTCGAGCGTGGCCCGCATGGGCGTGGGGTTGGTAGGTGGGTTCCGGATGAGAAGCACCTCTACCTCAAACAGTATCTTCATGCCACGCGTAAGGCCCAGGCGAAGTTCAAGCAGCGGGTACTGATTGATCCATTCTGCGGTCCTGGTCGCATTCAAGTTGTTGGCGAATCCTTTACCCGTAGTGGCGGCTCGGTAGTGGCGTACCGTCAATCCGCCGCCTCTGGCGCGCCCTTCACACGTGTCCTGATCGGCGACATCGAAGCGGAGCGAGTGCGAGCAAATCAGTTGCGCCTTGGTGCCGCCGGCGCCGCTGTACAGGGCTTCGTTGGGGCTGCGACTGACACAGTCGATGCCATGATCAAGGCAGTTCCGTTCGGAGCGCTTGCTTTGGCCTACATCGACCCTTACAACCTGGAGCACTTGTCGTTCTCAATCATCGAGCGCCTATCCAAACTGCAGCACGTGGATTTCGCCATCCACTTCAGTCTGATGGATCTAACGCGCAATATTGATATGGAGCTGGATCCCCAGCGGGATCGGTTCGACCATGCTCTGCCTGGCTGGAGGTCCAGGGTGCCTACCGATGGGTTGTCCAAGGCCAGCTTGCCGGGGTGGTTCTTTAACGCATGGTGTGACGCGGTGCGGGGCCTGGGTTTCAAGGTCAGTGTTCAGATGCCGAAGATTACCGATGGTAACGGGCGGATCATCTATCGAATGGTGTTCCTGTCCCGGCACGAGTTGCCAGACCGCATTTGGGATGACATTGTTCGCAGTCCTAACCTGAACCTGTTCGATTCCTGATCGGGTGTCTATATCTGCTTCGTTGATCTGACGGGCGCGGCTACCGCCGCGTCCGATTATTTTTCTTGATTAGTGGACGATTGTCCACCAAAATAACGAAATGGCTCGAACCAACAATGACCAGGCGCATTTGCGCCGACTTCGCGACACCTATGCGCAGATGGGGTGCGTGCCCTCGTACAGCCAGATCGCCAAAGCGCTTGGTTTCAAGGCGAAGAATGCAGCTTTCAAACTGACGCAGCGGCTGATTGCCTCCGGCCATCTGACGAAGTCTGTGGGCGGGCGCTTGGCACCAGGTCCCGCCTTTTTCACGCTGGAGTTGAGCGACGATGAAGTGCGAGCAGGCTTTGGCGCGGATGGCGACGCTACGGGCCTTGTGCAAGCGCAGGCTCTCGATCAACTGTTGATGGCGAAACCTTCGAAGACGGTGCTGGTGAAGGTGCGCGGCGATTCAATGCTGAACGTAGGGATCCTGAGTGGCGACGTGGCCGTGGTTGAGACGAGTTCGCAGGCTTTGACTGGCGACATCGTGGTGGCCGAAATCGACGGTAGCCAGACCATCAAGGAATTCAGGAATGATCGGGGCCAGCCGCGCCTTGTGTCGCACGGGATGGACGGCAAGACGGTGACTCCCGAGAAGACCCTGAACATCATCGGTGTCGTCAGGGGGATTGTCCGAAGTTATAGGCCGCAGTTGGCCGGTGGGGCTAAGATAAAAAAACAGGGAATATCTCGATGACAACCATCAGCAAGATTGAGTGGACTGAGCAAACCTGGAACCCGACAGTCGGGTGCACCAAGATCTCGCCCGGGTGCAAGCATTGCTATGCGGAGGCCATGGCCAAGCGTCTGAAAGCAATGGGGACGCCTGGCTATGAGAACGGCTTTGCGCTCACTCTTTTGCCTGAGCGCTTCAACGACCCGATCAAACGCAAGAAGCCGACAGTTTATTTTGTAAACTCCATGTCGGATCTGTTCCACGAGCGGGTGCCGGACGCGTATATCGACAAAGTATTCGAAGTTATTGCACAAACACCGCACCATACATATCAAATACTTACCAAACGAGCCGCTCGGATGGCGCGCTATTTCCGGAAGCGTTCAGTGCCGACGAATGCGTGGCTTGGAGTCTCTGTCGAGGACCGGAAGTACGGCGTTCCCCGTATCGACTACCTACGCCAAGTGCCCGCGACCATCCGGTTCCTATCAGTTGAACCGCTACTGGCCGATGTTGGTGAGCTCAACTTGACGGACATTCATTGGGTGATTGTGGGTGGTGAGTCTGGCCCGAAGGCGCGCCCAATGAAGATGGAATGGGCAGAGGCCGTTCGGGCACAATGCCAGGAGCAGGGAGTCGCCTTTTTCTTCAAGCAGTGGGGCGGATGGGGCGCAGACGGAAAAAAACGGGCGAAGGCGGCCAACGGCCGCGAATTAAATGGCCGGACCTGGGACGAAATGCCCGTCACCGTCATCGAGCGCATGGCATCTTCCTGAGAGGCATTGATGCGCACTTGATTTTGCGAGGTCGCGGGCGCACATTGATAGGCAGGGGTCACAAGAGCGCTGCCACTCAATGCCACACTACACATGGGTCTGGGGAAGTCCGCCGCCGCTGCTTAAGCGACACAGCGAGGTCAAGCATGCGCTCCTGCGCAACTACTTGATCGACTATTTCCTTACGCTGGTGCCGCTGCCGCACCAGGACAAGATCCAACTGACCATCGTTGATGGCTTCTGTGGTGGTGGGCTCTATCTCAACGAGGATGGCCAGGAAGTTCCGGGTTCACCTCTTGTCATTCTTGAGGCCATACGCGAGGCCGAAACGCTCCTGAATGTTCGGCAGGAGCGTCGCAAGCCGATCCTGATCGACGTCGAACTCATCTGCGTTGACGCCAAGATGCGGTCGTTGGACTATCTTAGGCGTTTGCTGGAAGAGCGCGGGTACGGAGCCGCACTCGCCAACGGTAAGGTGCGCTTGGTCAAAGGCGAATTTGTCGATCATTGCGGCGCGGCCATTCAACGGTGCCATGATCGAAGCCGCCGTTCAGGGCGAGCGTTGTTTGTTCTTGATCAGTACGGCTATTCCGACGTGCCGATGCACTGTTTGCGCGATATTTTTGCCAAGCTCAAGCACGCCGAGGTGATCCTCACCTTTTATGTTGATGCGCTGATCAAGTACTTGAATGAGCGCAACCTAGCGGCCTTCCAAAAGGCCACAGGCGTCAGTACATCGGTGCGGGCGTCCGAGCTCGATGAGATCAAGCAGTCGCCACGCTGGCGCGTACATCTCCAGTCCTCGCTCTACCAGAATCTCACCGATCAATGCTCGGCCCAGTTTTACACGCCGTTCTTTATTCGCCCTGAGCGCGGGCACGGAGATTTCTGGTTGCTGCATCTCTCGCAGCATTGGAAAGCTCGGGATGTGATGGCCTCCACGCACTGGCAGCACAACAACCATTTCTCTCACTATGGGGACGCCGGCTTCCACATGTTCAGCACGGGCTACATCAGCAAGATCGACGATGAGCACAAGCTGCAGGCAGGATTTGATTTCAGCGAAGTGGCGGCAGCAGTGAGCAAAGAAACCATGCTCGAACAGATCCCCGAGATGTTGTTCGATGGCGCTGAGGGGATGACCTTCGAGCAGTTCTTCCTGAAGCTGATCAACACAACGCCTGCTACTCGCGAAATGGTGGAGGCCAGTCTGCTAGAGCTTCACCAAGGCGGTGAGATCGTCGTGGTCGATGAATCCGGCGCCCCCTCCAGGGCGCGCGTCAGCCTGAAGAGCGATCATGTTCTGCGCTTGCCGTCGCAGCGCTCCTTCTTGTTTTCTTGAGGGCGTCAAGGCTTGCTGGACGACACAGAAATGCTTTAGACCTGCAAGATCAGCCTCAGATCGAATGCGCCGTTTTCTGTGCTCCGCCCCTTGGGCGCATAGCCTCGCGGATTGCAGATGACCCGACATGCTCCGGCGCTGTAGTCAGAGCTCCCGTGCATATGGCCATGAATCCACAGATCGGCGAGTTTGATTACATCATCCATGTGGCTCGCATACGCCGGCGTGAGCGGGTCATCTTGAAATCTCGGGGACACACTGCGCGCAGATGGAGCATGATGAGTGACGACTACTCGTCTGCATTGTGACGGGGTCATCAACTCTGTGGTCAGCCACTCGCGTGCGGCGTGGTGCATTTGAGCTGTGTCCTGTGGCTGCAGCTTTCTGAACACTCCGCGCGATTCGAAGCGAATGGCTCCGGTGAAGTCGGTCATGCCCCGAGCAGCGTAGCTCTCGGCAGCACGCACTTTTTCTTCTGCACCACCGTACAGCGCGAAGTCTGTCCAGAGTGTGGCGCCCAAGAATTCCACGTCCCCGATCGTGATCTTGTCCGTGTCGAGAAGGTGGACGTTCGGCGTCGCGGCGCACGCCGCACGCAGATCTCGAAGCACTCGACTGTGCTCACCTTTGTAGAATTCGTGGTTGCCGGGTACGTAGATAACCGGTAGGCCGCGGCTCTGGGTTTCAATCCAAGGCATTCCGCGCTTGCCCAGATGAATGTCGCCGGCAAGCACGACCACATCTACGTCGGTCGTGTCGATGTCGAGGGTGGAGAATTCGAGATGAAGGTCACTTAGAACGAGGAGATTCATGCTGTCCAGCAACGTCTGGGCTTCCTTCTTGGGCGCTGTCGCCTGGGCCAGCGTCAATTTTCGATTGCTGGCTTGGTTGGCGCTGGATGTAAGCCGGTGCGATGCCTCGCTTTTCGAGGCGACGCACTGCCTTGGCAACTGCTGCGTTCGCGCGTTCCAGGAATGTGCCGCTGGTCATGAATCGGCCGAGTTTGTCTGCCGGCATGGCTTGCTCCATTTGTCGTGCCCCAAGAGTACTCCCTCCACGCTTTCGCGGCCGAGCGTGCCGTTCAACGAGGTGACCCTGCTCGGGCTGCCTTCCAGCAGCGCAAGTCGTTGGACATCAGCGGATTCAATGCCGCCACGCCCTAGGCTCGCTCGCCCGTTTGGCCGTACGCTGCGAAGCCGATCGCCAGCCGCGCAGCGCGCCGCGGCACCTTGAGCACGGCGACGGCCTTTCCGGAGGCCATTGCTGTCGCAAACGCGTCCTGCACCAGGCGATGCGTTGCGCGCAGATCGACATCACTTCTCTCTGACAAGGCTTCTGCCGCACTGGCGTCCAGTTCAATGCGTTTGCCGGTAGCCCGCTGCAGCCGACGAACTTCCGCCAAGATGAGCTGCAGCCGTTGCTCGGGCTCGGGTGCCGGGATGTCGAATACCTCTACGCGACTCAGTAGAGGCGCAGGCACAGCGTCGGGATCGTTCGCTGTCAGGACATAGATGATTCGGCTGGCGTCAAATGTCATGCGGAAAAACGCGTCTTGGAACGCGCTCGCTGTTCCCGACTCAAGTAGATCCAGCAGTACTGGCGTAACCGGGTAGCGGCCATCGCTGCCAATTTTGTCCACTTCGTCCAGCATAAGGACAGGTGTCGCCGACTTACCGCCGGCAAGCATCTCAACAATCATCCCTGGCCGAGCATGGTGCCAGGCGCTATCGCTGCCCGTCAGTTGGAAGCTTGCTTGGGCACTTCCAGCAGACCACTTTCGCATCGGCACATTCAAAATCTCCGCCAACTTCAGCGCGAAGTGTGTTTTGCCGACGCCAGGTTGCCCTGTCAGCAGGATCGGCCGAACGCGAAAGTCCTTCGCCCGCATAGCGCTCATAAGCGTGAGGTCAATTCTCAACTTTTGAATTGGCTCGCGCAGGTTGCCAAACAACGTCAGCGCTGTTTCGAGCTTCTTCAATGCCGAGCGGGCACGCGGTAACGCTCTATAGCCGTCATTGGTCCGGGCTTGCTCCAATAACAACTGTGCGTACCGCTGTTGGTTGCGGTCGACACCTTGCAAGTTCTCGCTGGCCAGCGCTAGCGCTGCGGGCCCAAACACTTGAATATGCTTGAGCCTTGCTCGACGAGTCGCCGGTGCTTGCGCTGCCGACGCAACTGAGGATGGTTCCTCAACAGTGAATCCGGGGATCTCCTCTTTGGGTTCCTTGTCTTGCCGGGCGGCGGCTAGAGCTGAACGCATGTCCGAGGGGATGAGCAACCGCCATGTTGCGGCGCTGCGTAGTGCTGCGAGATCGCCTAAGGGCAAAAACCCGGGCGGATGCTCTGAGGGGTGCTCGGGAGCGGACATGATGTTTCTCCATACGCGAACTGGCTGCGTGAAGCCGCAGTTGTCGAACCGGGTAGTGCCGGGACCGAAAAGGGCTGGGGATCAGCCGACTATTCGCGTACGGGTTCGTTCGAGAGGAACGAACGCGAGGCTGCCCGAACCGACCGCATGGGTCGATTGGTGACGCTGAATGTCTGCGGCAGCCATGGAGATTTGGGAGGTGTGATGGGTTCGTATTGCTACGTTGTTCGACCATACAACACCGGCTCGGTTAGGGCTATCCGGTGAAGTAACGAGGCGTGGCGAAAGTGATGGCTAAGCGGCTTCGGCGTGCACGTGTGCCGTATGGAGAATTGTGCGACGCATTATTTGTGGGTCTGGAATGAACGCGAGGAATGGCCTTACTAAGGGGATTTCATGGGAAACACGCAATCTCCAGCTTCGATATTTTGCAGGCTACTTCGCTATTTTGAAATTTCCTTCGCTACGTCGACAGTGGCCGACAAGAGCCTCGCGGGCGTTGTGGTTCTCTTCCAGCACAACACCGTCAAGATTCTGCGCGGCGCGATCAAGCCCGACGACCGCAAAGCCGCCGCCAAGATCGAGCGGGCCGCCACGCGCGCCGCATTCGGTGCCGGTGACGGCACCGATGCTGCACCCGCACCCACCCTTTCAGAAAAGCTCACCCGTGCCCTGACCGCGCAACGCACCACGGCACTGCAGGCGGTGCTGATCGAGCGCACCGATGTTGCGCTCGCCACGCTCGCTTATGGGCTGGTTTCGTCGCTGTGGTCGGAACGCTATTGGCGTGCCAACGCGGTCGGCGTGCGCACCACCGACATGCGCCACACCGTCACACAGGCCGATGCCAGCATCGAAACCTCGCGCGCGTGGCAGCAGATCGAGGCCGCAAGCGAAGCTTGGAAGGCCCGCCTGCCGGAAGAACTCGATGCGCTGTGGCCGGTGCTGCTGGCGATGCCGCGCGACGAACTGCTGTCGCTGCTGGCCTTCTGCACTGCTGTGACGGTGAACGGCATCCAGCCGCGCGCGGGCGAGCACGAAACCGATGCGATCGCGCAATCCGTCGCGCTCGACATGGCCGACTGGTGGGAGGCCACCACTGAGAGCTACTTGTCGCACGTGCCCAAGGCACAAGTGCTGGCCGCAGTCACGGAAGGCGTCGGTGCCGCCGAGGCGGCACCGCTCGCCGCGATGAAGAAGGGGCCAATGGTGGAGGCCGCCGCGCGCGCGCTCGCAGGCAAGCGCTGGCTGCCCTCCGTCCTGCAAGCCAGCGCTACGCCTTAGAAAAAAACGGCCCCGCCCGCTCGCGCGGGCAACCCGACAAAGGTGGTCCGAGCCGAGTGCTCGGACCACGCAAGCCACAATCTATTGAAGACCAATCATGACCAAGACCACCGCAGCCAAGTCCGACAAAAACGAACTGATCCGCCATGCCATCACAGCATGCGGCTACCTCGTGCGCTGGGGTTCCCGGCTGACCTTGCCCGAGTTTGCCGCAGCGATCCGCCGCCACTCGACGGACCAACGCGCCGAAGCCGTGGCCGCCGCGCTGGAGTCGGCCACGGGCTTTGTGGCCCGAGACTGGCGCGGCTTGCGCGCGAACTGGCAATGCTGAACGTCTCTGGCCCCGGCCAGCGTGCCGGGGCTGTCATCTGCCCCATCACCGCAGGGAAACACCATGCTCAAGTCCCAAGACGATGCTACCCGCGCAATCAACCTCGCCGCGCGAAACCTGGAAACCACGACGGCGGCCATGCAAAGCAGCGCCGCACTGTGCCTGCTCGATGCGCGCGACCTGATGGCGCGCGGCAATCATGACCAGGCTGTGTGCCGTGCGCGCGATTCGCTCGCGTACAGCGTCGGCATTTTTCATCCCGACTACAAGACCGCAGCCACGATCTAGCGAGACCCATCATGAGCGACTTGGTAAAGAGCGTCAGCATCGCCAATCTGGCGAGCCAGCGCGCGGCAGTGGTGGAACGTGTGCGCCAAGCGCTGGACCTGCTGGGCGAGGCCCAGAAGCTGGCCAGCGGCGCGCATATCGGCTTTCCGCGCCTCGTCATTGACAACAGCTATTCGAGGCGCGGCACCGTGTGCGTGACGGGCGACTACGCGAAGCGTGACGAGGCGGAAACCTGCATCCTGCACACCATCGACGCCGAGGGCTGGAATTACCTGCTTCAGGAGTCGGGGCTGCGCACCTTGATGGATGCCACGGCCCGCGATACGTGGGCAAAACAGATTGCCGAGGGCGAGGTGCCCGAACTGACCGCCGCCAACATCGAGGCGACGTTCGGTCAACTCTACGAGGCGCGCGGCGACATGTTCGAGCGCGGCGTCCTGCAATGCTTCCGCCGACTTTCTTGGGACTACAAGACCAATCAGCCATTCAAGTTCGGCAAGCGGGTCATCGTGACGGGCCTGATGACAGGCGGCTATGCAGGCAGCCGCGCGACGAACGAACTGGACGATCTGATGCGCGTCTTCCACGTGCTCGACGGCCAGCCCGAAGCGGACCACAGGAACGGCATGCACGCGCTGATTTCCGGCGCGCGGCACGAAAGGCGCAGAGAAGCCGAAAACGCCTATCTGCATTTGCGCTGGTTCAAGAACGGGAACGGGCATGCCACGTTCAAGCGGCCCGATCTGGTGGACAAGCTCAACCTCATCTTGGCCAAGCACTACCCGGCCGCGCTCGCGGCCGAGCGGAGGCGGTGATGGGCTTTGCGCTCGATTTCGTATGTCCCTTTGAAACGCGACCGCCCGAGGTGCCGCCGTAGGATCAGGCCGTCGTCATGCCTGGATCGCGCAGCCGCCCAGCTGAGACGCCGGCGGCCGCCGGCGCCCCAGCTCGTGGCACCTGCGGTGCCCCGACCCGGCGCGGCCGCTAGGCGGCGGCGCCGGGCGTGCGGCGCCAGGCCAAAACAAAGGGCGGGAACCTTTCGGTTCCCGCCCTTTGTTCGTTCATATTCCAGGAAAACGCTGGAGCCCTTCGCCGTTGCCAGCCGCACTATCGCGCAGCTGGCGAGCGGAACGGGATATTTCTGACGGTGGCCACCAAGTGCGGCCATGGCAGAGACAGAGGCGCGCGGCTCGCCCGGTTCAGCGCCGGCGCGGCCGGCACCGAACCATGCGCACCGCCGCCGGCGCCGCGCACCAGGTGCATGCGCACCTGGCGAGCCGCCTGGTTGCTATGCCGCCATCGTTGTGTCTTCCTCCGGCTTTTTCCACGATGCGACACTGTTGTCAATTTGCGTGTGGCAGGTGTACAGCTTGGAAGCAATCCGGCCTGGCATGTAAGCAATGGCGATGCGCTCAGGCAGATTCAGCAACGTATTGCGCGAAACGACCGGCTGCTCCTCTTTGCCAACCGTCCGATTCGCTTCCCACTGCTCGCCCCCGTGTTTGTTCGCCTTCGTCTGCTCGCGTTGCACCACATTGAGCCATTGCCCCGCCGACAGGTTTTCCGCCCACTCGGCAGTGCGCTCGTCGGCGGCGCGGTAGACGAACTTGATCGGCGTGTTGACCTCGAATTCCCGTGCCAGCGCCTTGCCATCGAGCCGCTTGTCGTCCGGTGCTTCCAGGTTCGCAATCGACTGCGCGGCCAGCAGCATGTTGCACTGGTGCTGTCGGATCGTGGCCAGCGCCTCATTGATTTCCGCGCAGGCCAGGAACTTCAGCTCGTCAATGCCGAGCACAACGTGCGCCGGCCGCGTCGCATCGAGCCGCTTAATTTCCGTCACCAGTTCCGATATGTATGCCTTGGTCGCGGCCTTAATCACCGGGTCGGCTAGGTCACCACGCACATACACAATCGCGTTGTTCATCAGGCACTGTTCGATCGAATGGCCCTTGCGCTTCACGGACTGTGAGAACGTGTCGACACGCGACCATTCACGCAAGGAATCGCGCAAGGTCGACAGGTTGTCGCGCCCTGTTTCGGCGTTCTTTTTCACGTATTCCAACAGCGACTTGATCGTGCCGTCGGTGCCTTCGAGCGCGTCATCGAGCAGCCCGCGCTCCTTCGCCTTGTGCACATCGGCGTCCGTGCCGAAGGATTCCAGGTTGAATGCGCGCACGATGCGAGTGCGCCGTTGGCGGAATGCGCCACCCAGGAACGGATGCCAAACACCACGCCCTTCCGGATTCAAATCGAGATAGACGAAGCGGCGACCGGCCGCCTTCGCTTCGTTCTGCAGCAGGTACGGCAGCCAGTTGTCGCCCTTCGGATCGACGTAAAAAATGCCGAAGCCAAACCGAATGCACTGCTTGAAGATGCTCTGCAGCACGATGCCCTTGCCGTAGTTTGTCGGGCCGAGGATGGCGTGGTGCGTCGTGCGGAACCTGTCCAAATCGAAGTAGATCGGCTGGCCGTCATCATCCAAGCCGTAGAAGATTTTGCCGTCGACAAAGTAATCCTCCGGCTTGAAATCCTTCGCCTTGAGCGTGGCGACTTCCTCCCGCGCATCGACAAGTTTGTCCGTCTCCTGCTCGATGCGAAGCGACCGCCAATACTTTGAAAGCACTGGAACAGCGTAGCGGTCCCACAGGAACCGCAGCGCCAGGCCGACCACGAACGCTCCCGCGACCATCATCCAGTAGCGGCCCAGACGATCAGCGCCCCACTCCAGGAACACGCTGGACGCTTGCCCAGAAGACGTGTCAGCCGAGAGAACGAAGGTGCAATACACCAACAACGGTATCGCCAAGATGCCCCAAAGCGCGGTGTATGCCGCCGCTTTGCGGACCCACAACACAAGATGAGCGACGAATGAGTCCTCGTCGTCCTTCAATGTCCACGGCACGGGATGCAGCAGTCCGACCGTGGCCAACGCCACGGCGAGCACGATCCAATACCACGGACTCGACCACGCCAGCAGGGCCATGATTGCCTTGCCGACCCATGCGTGCATTCCAAGGTGTCCGAGCATACGTCTACCTCATCTTGTTAGAAAACGGTGAAACCAGAGGGGGAAATCCCCCTCTGGTTTAGGCCAGTCAACTGCAAATAGAGCACAGCAGATCCGCCATAGGGCATCACCACTGGACCGGGTAGATAACGGTCTACGGCCGTACTGCAAGACGATGGTTTCCCACACCATCGACCCTGACGCGGGCTTGTGGCCCGTTTGACAACTGACTCTCCAGGTCAACGCCCGGATTGCCACAGCGAGCACGACGCGGTAGCGCCGGACCACTGTTTGCCGACAGCGAAAACATCGCTGCCATTCCCACCGGCCTGATTGCTGCCGGGTTGACTTTTCGGCGCCGAGGCGCCCACTGCTGTACTGCAATCAGTCCATACGGCCGGACTGATTTGACCGCTGATCCAACCGCGATCAGCGTGCCGAGACAGCCATGGTGGACTGTCGTTTTTGCTGCCACCGGCCCCATACGGGCGACCGAACTGCCTGCCGATCCAACTGCTATCGGTTTGACTCCAGCTCACTGCGCTGGCTTGCAGACTGACGCCGGCACCGCTAGGCGGTGCCGTTGCCGATGCCGGGTATCCGCCCGGCCGGGTGTTGGCAATTGCCATCTTCGTAGCTCCTTTTTCAAGGGTTCAATTACACGTTGGAGGACACCGAATTACCCATTCGGTCCGGGCGCGGGTACCAGCCGCGCCCGTTCCAACAACCACCGCGGGAACCACCCCGCTAACTTCACACTTGCGTACGCCGCAGTCTTTCGGACAGGCTTGCGCCTGCTGTTTGCGCTTCAGACGAATCGCGACAAACAGCTACGTGGCTTGCGCCACGCGGCCCTACTCAACCACTCTCCCTCGCATAGCCACCGGGTTACCAGCCCGGTTATGGCCTTAGCGATTCCCACGTTAGTGCAACGCTACTGACGCCAAACTGCGCGCCAGGACTTCACGCCTGCGCCTCCAGCAACAACAGTGAGGTGTTCCCTCTCACCCATTAGGTTTTCAGCGGCCCGAGATTCCAAAGCGGCTCGCTTACCTGTTGTGCCATCAACAGCTTCGTCTTCAGACAGGCTTGATGCCCCACCACATAGCGACCTCTTCGGCCGCATTTACACGCTTAAGCTATACAGCGACCCCACCAGCTTGCGCCGGTAGGTGCCGCGTGCGCCAGGTTTCCCCTTGCACGCCTGCGCCCTTTCGGAACGCCTCAGCAGCCTACGTGTGTGGCACAGGTTCTACGGTCTCCCGCAGCCCCTGGGCGGTGCTAACGACGGTGCAGACAGCCACCGTCTACCGCTTTCACGCTACACAGGAACTCAGCGCATTTCCTCGCTGAGCCCGTTTCCGTGTCGCCCAAACTCGCCCCTCCCGGGGATTGAGTCGAAGGACGGAGTTACACCGTCCAGCGCTCGTCGTAGTCGTACCAGCGCCATTACGCGCATACGACTTCGGCGTACTCGACGCAGGTGGTAAGCCCGCATCTAGAGCCATACAGCTTCGTGTGAAGTGAGTGGAATTTTGGGGATGGTCAGCCCCCAAAACGTCGCGGTGGTCTGCCCCCAATCCGTGTAATTTCGCTCGCGCGCAATTACCACTTCGGGCGACCGGTCCTGTACTACGTACTGCAAAGGGTTGGTCGCCCTCGTGCTGCGTTGCTGGCCGCTTGTGGCGGCCTCGGCAACGCAGGTGATACTTGCGCGCGTGGGCCGCTTGTGGCGGTCAGCAATCACATTGTAGCGTGATATGTTGGCCGCACGCGCTTCGCGC
>Ga0207886_10116_pt1 | contig 81175 bp, 76 predicted proteins | sample LinPmetageLP35_FD_184048 | JGI IMG/M metagenome (GOLD analysis project Ga0207886, IMG submission 184048) | Marine viral communities from the Pacific Ocean - LP-35 (SPAdes) | ecosystem: Environmental > Aquatic > Marine > Oceanic | place: Pacific Ocean | collected 2009-08-31 | reverse complement strand
CCACCTTCCTCCCTTTCATCCTTCTCAACACTTCATTACTTCCCCTCCTCCCCCTCCACAACCTCCTCCTGAATAGCCAACCGACTCGTGCTCCCCCCCGGATTGGCCCCCAGACTACTTCTGTTCTTCTTCTTTTTATTCGCAGCCGAGAGCTTGGCGCTCTTAGATCCACCTTTATCTTCCGTGTCGGCTTGTTGCGAGAAGTCTTTCCATTTGCGCCAGCCGTCGAAGTCGATTAGTGCTTGCATGCAGCCCCATTCCATGACTTTGCGTTCGAGCCAGACGAAGTTGACGGGCTGTTGAGAAGGTTAGCTTAGTTTCTTTCAATGCACGTGTTGGTTTGGTATAGACGAAGGAGGAGACGTGATCAGAATGTAGAGCATAGTAAGAGAAAAAGGACATACCTTGGTCAAGAAATCATTACATCCAGCCGCCAACGCCTCATGACGATCCGACTGCAAAGACGACGCAGTAAGAGCCACAATAATGACCGGACTTTTGAACAGCACCGTACTCGGCAGCTTATCTTCTCCCTCAGGCTCGTCCGCTGAAGTCTCTGGTACAGAAGAACTTGCACTACTGCTGAAGACACCTATCGAGTTTAACCTCTCCAGCCGTCTGATCTCTTTCGTAGCTTCCAATCCACTCATAATCGGCAATTGAATGTCCATCAGCACCAAATGGAACCCTCCAGCTCGCCATTTATTTACGGCTTCACGACCGTTCATGGCGGTTTGCCAGCGAACTTTCAGACGTTTCATGAATGCTTCTAAGAGCTTCAAGTTGATGATGTTGTCTTCAACGATGAGGACGTTAATTGGTGGAACACCTCCGTTCAGCATCCCAGCTGGCAAGGATGGATGTTCAGGCTTTGCCTTCTTAGATCTCTTGGGGTGATTGCTTTGGGGACGAGGAGAAGAGACACGAGGGGGGGGAGTGGCAACGCGTTGGATTTGAGGGGCGAGATCATTAGGCTGTGGTGCAGGTGGAGTGGGGAGGGGGGGTGCAGCGGGGGGTGCATTGGATTTTTCTGATGCACTTGAGTGAGCTCTTGAACGTGAACCCCGAAGTAAAGCGTGCGTACCGTTATTTACCGCAGGCTGCTGTGTCATGCCTCCGATAACAGTAGGGGATGATGTGTGCTGCCGACCTATTCTAGGTCTATTGCTATGGTGCCTCCTTGAGGAACCACCAGGTGAAGGGAGTGCCGGGACATGCCCAGTTGTGAGGACTGACATCGAGTGTGCCGTTAGAGGATGATGACCATTCTGACCATTAACGCCAACAGGTACGCTATGTGGAAGATGTGGTGATGGTACCGCAGGTGGCATAGGGGGAAAGTAATCCGATCCATTTTCCGTAGGTCGAATCTCATCGTAATATATCCTTTGCGGTTGCGGGCTTGGTTTTGGCGTCCTCTTTACTGGAACATCGATAAGCAGAGCCTCTTCCACCGTCTGTCCTCCAGGAAAATATGCATCCAATGTCCTGCTCATTGGCTCCTCCGGTCCCAGCGTCCTCTCTTGCCGTTGTTCCCGAGCTACAATCCTTAAAGTGACATCTGGCGAATCGAAATTCCTTCCTAAAGAGTTGGCATACTTCTTCAGGATCATATCGCGAACATCGTCAACCAAGTCGTCTTCATGTATCGTAACCAGCGTCGCCGACGCAGCCGGGCGCTTGACCCAAATCTTCCTGCTCACCATATTGGCGCTGATGGTCGAAGGACCGTTGGCAGTAAAATAGTCGAGGGTCGCAGCTCTCGATTGTGGCGGCAGTTCTGTCTCGAGCAGGGTCTTGATCAACCTCGTCTGTTGATGCGGCAGTAGACTCTGGCGTCTAGAAAGTTCGGCAGGTCGCTGGATACTCGCAGCGTTGGTCGTGGTACTTCCAGGGCTGGTTACAGTTATCTCTTGGTTGCCGTTATCCCCCGGGCTGATGTTCCCATCGTCCTCTTCCTCTTCCTGCACAGGGTGTATATCGGTATTAGGCGTAGGGAAGTCTGCGGTTGAGGAGCTGTCGTGCTTGGGGTCGTCGAGCGGGGTGGTGGCTTCGGAGGGGAGGGGTTGAAGGTTGGTTGTTGATAGTAGCGAAGTTGAGGTTGAAGTTGTTTCGTGTTGATCGCTACTCCCTTGGTGATTTTGGAGCTTTGTTAGGTTCTGCCCGGCGTCCCGGCGAACAATCCTTGGGCCAGCAGCCTCACTATTTACAAGTCCCGATGCTGCTCCACCTTCAACCTCACCTCCTGCTCCCAGGACATCTTTTTCATCGATTGTCGCGGCTCCGAATGTTGATGGTGGTTTATGACTCGTGCGTGACCTGACTGACCTGGCCTTACGACCGTGTTCTCCTGGCGTTCGAGACGAAGAGGAATTCGGAGCTGTGGCTGTTCCTTGGGCCTCCCCGTCGGCGGAAGACTGCGAGACTGTTGATGCGGTGGAATGTCTTCGGGTGAACTTTGCGCGCAACCTTGTCTTCAGATCCCCTATTGCCATTGGAGTTGAAGTCGAAGCAGCGCTCACTTTCGCCCTCCACAGCCACAAGCACGACAGCGCGGTGCAGCCCTGTGAAAGTGGCCAGCGGGGTCGATTGAAACAACTCCGTGCTGGGGAGATGGATGCGAAGGGGAAAAGGATTACAATGAATGGATGGAAGAGAAAGGTAGGTAACAATATCAAGAAGAAGTGGTCTTGCCGGAGGACTCTTCCTGTTCTGTCCTCTGGATATGGTTTGCCGTGCTTGCTCTGCCTCGCTTTGCTTTGCTTGGTTGTGCAGTGCTGTGCAGTGCTGTGCAGTGCTGTGCTGTGCTGTCTTTCGTACCAGGCCTGGCCAGCCAGTGCTCAATTCTTCCACTCTCCCTTCCCTCCCCCTGTCGTGTCTGCGTACCGCGTCCGCGTTCTCGCCTCTATCAATTCGATGTTGGCCGAAGAAATTCGATGCGATGCGCTGCACTGGTTCGGATTCCCGATGCCTGTCTCCGTCCGTACCGTGTTCTGAATCAGCCTATACTTTCCCAATCAAGGACAGCTTGTCCGCATTCGATTGATTCACTATTGAATTGAAAATATTCAAATGAAGACAGCAAGAGCTTCTTCTTGTTCAAACATTTGCATTTCACATCAAGTCGGAATCATCCTCTACCTTGCTATTTTCTTGTTACACCCCTCCATCCATCCCTCCATCCATCCAAAAATTCGCCTCCTCCACGCCAGCCAGCCAGCCAACCTCGCCTCCCCTTTCTCCCAGGCACTTGATTCGCAAACAAGCCCTGTCAACCTTCCAAGGTCCCACAACCACCACACCCCTGCACCTGAATTGCTCAGGGGTACACCCCTAACCTACCCACGCAACCGAGGCTGAGCAAGCTTTCCCCCGTCTCACATCCTCTGAATTGACTTCGCGACACTCCATGATTGGCCTCTTTCCTACCTCCGTACACATTTCTACTCGCCACTTCCATGCTCACACTCTGCATTTTATAAGGCGTCCAAATGTTATTGGAATTTATGCTGCCACGATGTTTACTCGGCGTGTATATTTGTGCTTGATATGCGTTTGATTGCTGTGTTTCTACGCGTACGCGGTTTTCCTGCTGAAAAATTTGTGGCCGTCGGCTGCTCGGAAACGTTGACAGACATGGCATGACAGTGCAGAAGACCGCTTACTGTAACCTCGATTATCGACTACGGCGTGCACGAGAAACATTTGAGAGTACCCACCTGCAATTTCGGTATTCTGAGTTATTTATCAGTCACGGTTGACATTGTCGTGAGTTGTGGGGATTGAGTTCCCAGAATCTTTATGCAGTCAGCTCCCTATTTCCACAACTTCAAATTCCCTCCTTAAGGCAACCTCATTGATTCTTACAATCACAATCTGCAGGGCGCACACACTCGTTGAGAAGTGGTTAAATATATCTTTCTTTCCAATCTATCAACCCTGGCCTGCAACTTCTACTGAACCTCTACAAGGTCAAGCACTCGGCCGACCTCACACGCTTTCCTCGAGCCTCAATTTCGGCCTCCGAGTATACCACCGGGGCATTCCAGAAAGTAGAGGGTGTATGTACCCTCGGCTCCTTCGTGACATCCCCTCCGCCAATCCATCCCCTTGTCCTAGACTCCCGCGAAAATCCAAGCATTGCAGGATAAGCACGCATATTATACGCATCACATATCTGTGCTACCAGGCAGTCTGACCAGTTTATGGCCAACGTGACTTGTAGGAGGAAGATGATTATGATGGACGACCTTGGTCATAGCCTTGGTACCACCACATCTAGCACGAGACGCATCGATACATGCTTTAGGATCGTCGTAACTATCGACCTGACAGCATTCAACATTTTTCATCCATCTGTTCTTGGCCACAGTCGATATCGAAGCTCGCTTCGATGGTTCTGGATTCAACATTGTAAGGAGAATACGCCGTAGTGCTGGTGGATTGATATGTTGATCGAAGAATGCCACGAACGGGTAGTCGGATTCAGTTATGCCAGCCCCCTCGACCATGTGCTTGGAATTCCATTTCATCCAGCCTCGGAGCAAGTCATCATACAGAGGAGAACTGCCTCTCTTTGCCTCACTCCAGAGTACACCATTTGCTGTCATGCAGAGCATTACGATTGCCGCTCCCCAGACGTCCAGCGGACGAGGGTCGTACTCCTCTGCACCCACAATCAGTATGTGGACGTCAGTGGACTTGCTATACTTACCTGTCTTTGCAATGACCTCTGGGGCAACATATGGCGGACTACCACACATCCCAGGAGGACACAGTCTGATCTCACCCATATCCTTCCCACACTGCCCACCGGATGCTCTCAGCCCAGGATGAACCCCAGCAAAGACCTCCGAGACTCCAAAGTCTGTAATTTTGAGTTTGCTGTCTCTCGTGAGGAGCAGATTCTCCAGCTTCACATCTCGATGAGCAATCCCGTGAGTGTGGAGGTAATTGAGGCCCTGGATGAGCTGCTTGAACAGACAAACTCGATCAATTAGGTGATCTTCGCGGGACAGATACTTTTGGCTGACGAGACTGAAGAGATCTCCTTGATCGCAGAACTCCATGACATGATTCCATCTTCCATTGTGGGTACATAACCGGAAAGTTTCCACAATATTTGGATGATGCGCGCTCTTCGCAATGGAGTATTCCGATTTGACCTTCTTTTCATAGTCCTCGCTTTTCTCCTTCATCGACTTGCCACGAAACTCCTTGACAGCATATGTCTCATGATGGCCACCTCCCTTCCGGTTCATGAGCTTGACATGGGCCGTGGCGCCCTTTCCGACAGTCTTTCCTCGTCGCCCGATGATTTTGCTATGATCACAAAATTCTGAATAGAGCTCAACCTCATCCACCATGAAGGTATCAGGGAGGCTCATACTCAGGCGCCGTGATTTCAGTCCGGTACCTGTGTCGGCCGCCAGTCCCCAAACCTGTCTAGAAGGAAGTTGAACCTGCGAGTTGTTTTGTTGCGCTGTCTCCTGTGAGGAGCTGTCGAAATCCACACTCGTAGCACGACTCCGTCGCTCTGGCTTTGGCTCAAGCTCGTGCGGCGCAAATGTGATTTTGTGATTTGTCAGAAGTTCTCGAAGTCCAAGACCACTTGATGAACGATTCTTCTTCCTGGTGCTGGCGAAAGAGATATTGGAAGGCGAGTCAGCCATGGCTACGGATGGCTGCTTTCCTCCTCTATCTGCTGGCGTTGCAGGTGATGGGGGCGTATTATGCCGAGTTGTATGGGCAGAATTTGTACCAGACATCCTTCGAATTGGCATACGACGATATTCTTTTGGTGGCATGACCTTTGATCCGCCGTCAGCAGGCAAGCCTGCTCCAGGAACTGGAGGCTTCGCTGCGGCGTTGGCGTGTTTCTCTGAATTGCCATTTCCCGAATGTGATGCGGCACGCTTGAATAATCCTGTTAAACTTCGTTTGACGGATGGTCTGTCTTGTGCGGTAGCTCTCCGCTGGAGTGGGGTGCTTGCTGAAGCAGTTGTGATCTTTTCCGTCTCTGTTGGCAATGGCGGTAGAGTTGCAGCTGGGATTGGTGTAAGAGGATGGGCAGATGCTGATATCGACGAATGGCTGTGGACAGCGTTGACTGCCAGGTTGGCAGCAGAGGTTTCTTGGGATATACCTTTTTGTGGATGGTGGTCGTCCTTGGCTGTGGGAGGCTCATCCACCCTCTCAGTGCTTGTATCGTCTTCTTCTGCCTCCTCCGGTATGGACATTTGCAAATTCACTGGTCGCAATTCCGGCGACGAGTAATGGCTCGAATTTGGTGTTTGTGCGTCTTTCTGTTGTGTATGGAAGGAATTATTCGTAGATTTGTCCTTGTTATGGAGTGAGGAGATGATGGACGAAGGGCTTGTCGTATCTGCCGGCATGGTAGCAAATGCCAGGGGCATTGGCATCAATCGATCGCAATTGAGAAGCCTTTGGATATGCAGAGGACGGATTGCCAAGAATATCGTTCGCTGCCGCAAGGACAAAGGGGAAAAATATACAGGTTTCGTTTTAGGTAGGTGGTAGATCTGCCGACAGTTTCTTGGGAGCGTTCTCGGTTTGAAACCTGTCTGGAATTTCGTCGGACGTTCCGTGTAGTTTCTTCAGTTTCCTCACGTCAATCATGCCCACCCACGTTTTCAATTTGATTGTTGGTAAATGTTCGCGACGGTGTCTGGAGGCATCCCAGCGCTAGGAACGGGCCGTTAAGATACCAACGGATCGTCAAAGTAGGTAGCCGGTCCTCCAATGGTCGAGGGATCTGGCTAGTAAACGTTATCAGAGAAAGTGAAGATGGAGAATCGTTTCGTAGAATTGCGATTTGTTAAGTTGCAAGGTTCGTGCTCTGGAGGAAAGGTGATGTAGTTATAAGGCTGAGAAAGACAATAGCGGCAGCTTCGAAGCAGCGATGCCTCAAGCCTTTCGAAGGCAACGCGAGATGCCTTCCCGGCCTCGACTTCGCATGGAGGGGAGCGATATTCAAAGTAATTTCGAAGTACGGCAACTTAGGATATGACTTTCTCGGTCCCCCAGCTTCTTGGCCGTGAGTGAGCCAGATTGTGGGAGGAAAGTGCGATTGCTAACCGATATCGAGTGGGTGGGCTGTATCAAGCTGCTTTTCCTCTGACCGTCGAAACACGACCTCGAAATGCTGATTAATCAGATCTGAAACTGATGGAGGGCGGCAGTTGAATTGCAGACCGATAAACAAAAGTGTTGCGAAATATTAGTTCTACTGAAGCGTCGAGACTCTCAGGAACGACCTGACTTCTCGATTTCAGTCACATGCTCGCGTCAGCACTCGGTTTCTTCCGACTCTGGTCCAATGTATAAGTACTCTTTGAGAAGCCTCTTAGCACTGATCGACTCGAACAATCTTGCAAGCATCTACCTGTCGAGTTGCCACAATACTCATGCTCAAATGAAGCATCTGCTGCGAATGGAGGCACGGTCTACTGACCTGGTGTCCATCCAGTTACGTGAGGAGAGCCCAGCTTCGTATTGATTTTTGGATCTCAAACAACAGAGGATGTGGGATTTAGCGTGAAGCTTTATTATCATTTCATAGTCGTTACGTGAAAAACCTGGTCCAAAACCAGGCTCCACTAGAATTTACAAGAAAAAACCCTAACATCGTCTCCCGACCTACGGGGTAAACGGAACAGCCGTCGCATACGCCTCACGCTTCACCTTCCCATTGAACTGAGACTGCATCGTCGCAGTATCAGATACCGTACTATTTGTTGTTTGTCGTAGGAAACCCGTGCATCCTCAGCGCATTGGTACTGAGAACTAGTAGCTATTGCCGATTGAACTTGCACGTCACGACATGTGATTCTCCTAGGAAAGTAACTTTAGACCCTAATGGTGTTGGTGCCTGATTTCTGTTTTGGTAAACGGGACTGTTTATCGCATGATGTCGAATCCTGATACATCTCGAAAACTTCCCACTGCATGAGCTACCAGTAAGCTTCTGATTTGCAGATGCCGTCCATGGTACTGTTTATGTTGTTGTCTACTCGCTTAAATTGACAGCCCGGCGGCGCTGTCGCGCCCCCTGAAAATCAGCGTAGTCGCCCCACTGTCTTCATTTCGTCGATACAGCCGACCAGAACAAGCCCGAAATACCAACCCACTTTACTCTCTTCAATGTTATTCTACATGATTCTAGCCCCTAATTCCCAGTTGCGTCCGTCCCGTTTACCGAATTCAAAATTCTTCGTCGATCCAATGCCCAACTGTAACTTGCTTGGCTCCTCGTCCATCAGGTCTCCACAAAAAGCACCAAAAAAAGCACCCAAAAAACATACAACAGTGGGTATTCGCTGGTGGTCACCCACCCAACTACTAATCCACCGATCTGAAGCTTGAGTTTGGCAGAGCGGACGGGATGCCCTATTTTCTTCAGTCTATGGTCGTATGTGGCAGTCTTGTGCTTCTTTCAAGATATATATGAAATACGAAGGAAGTCCTTTTACCATGCCAAGAAGTGTCGGTCAAGCAAAATTGGGCAAGACCTCAGTAGACGAGGAGACACCAAAGACCAAGTTCTTGGAGAGAAGTGAAAGTCTCAATCTCTTAACTATATGTAAGTTGTTTTGTAACAGCGTACAACAACCAGCCGATGGTTCTGTCGGCTTGGCGGGTCGCCGGGGAGGATGATCTTGATTCATTACTGGAATTCGGTAGAGAAAATGCATTAGTATTGGAAATTGCTAGCAGACTACATCTAAACGTTATCCCGACTGTACTTTGCGTGGCAGTGTCATTCTATCACTGTTCCTGTACCTTCGCGTTCAGATGGGGCGCCATAAGCGGGACCTGTCACAGTCAGTCATGCTCTCAGCGTGAAATTTACAATCAGAGTTCTTACCAAACTTGGGGTGAACGACAAGTCCAGTTTGGAAGACGTTTACGAATCTCTCCTTATTCCATTCTTCCAATGCTTCCCATGAGCGGCAGGTATGTGGCGTGGACCAATTCGCTGAAGGGACTGGCTGTTTCGTGCCCCACTTAAATGTTATGAGGGATGTGTCGCCGTGACACATTATGGCTTGCCGAAGAGTATCTAAACAGTGAACTATTCTCAATCAGCATTTATTGTGGAAAATTCAACAGTATTCAGGACGCACAGTTGTGAGCACGAAGAAGAAAAAGTTCTTCCGCAGTGGCGTTTGGCCAGTAATGCTCAACATTGAGGAATTTGTGAATACGTTTCTACACTATCGTCAGTCTGGAGGATTTCAAGAGGCTGTATGAAACGTACAATGCAATGGAGATGATGGAATACGGTCATCTGGCCGAAATATCCTGAGCCATCTGTGAAACGGACAGAGTTGTCCATGCGATCGAGACGCTTGATATCTTTTTCGGGAACTCTGATGTTTGCGTCTTCACGAACAATTAGTCGGCAAGTCTCTTGCTTCTGCAACAAAGATACTTACGTCTCATCAATTTGTGCCATGCTTCTTCCAACTCGTCACTCGGTACTCCAGTATAGATCCGCGCAGTAGATTGGTTGAGATGAGGATTTACCTCGAACACTTTCTGTACATACGGAATCCCAAGGGAATCGAAATTTGCGTTGTGCCGAAAAGAAATGATATAAACTGCGGTGTATGCAACAATTAGAACTGTGTGCAGAAACCACGGAAGTAGTTTCTGAATCTTTAAGCTTGTTGACCGAGCGTTTGCCTGTGACGCGCTGCCAGTTTCGCTGTCCGAAGTAGAGACTGGCGAATAAGCAGAAGTTTTCCACGCCACCTCTTCGACTTTGCTTTGGCTGCTGAAAGGCACCATCTTGAACTCAATAGCAGAGGGAAGGGTGTGAAGACTGAACAAGATTTTTGGGAATTTGAAATCTCTCAACTCTCTCAACTTTGCTCTGGACAAAGAAATCGTCGCGTTCCTGCTTATGTTGGCAAAATCAACTGCCGTACTTTGAATCCTTCGGAATGTCCGACGGAAGGCTGAAGGCATCCAAGAATGCAGTCCAAAGGTGGAGATCTACGACATGTAGTTGTTCAGCCTATGATTCTCCATACGTGCTTGGCCAATATATTGTGCATTCGGCAATCATCGTATAGTCTGACGTCCAGGGGTACAAGTCAAGTGTTGGCTGTCTTCGCTTAACTAGTCTGCTTACTTGCACAAATGAAAGAATCCTCAGCTTTACGCTTTACCCCGATTCCAAGCTTCTGTCACACAGAATTAAAGACTAAGTTCTTACTTGCAGTTCCGCGGTGGACGCGATGTTACGCAGAGCGACAAACGAGGGCTGGGTGATACCCAATTAGGAAGGTCGAATCAATTCCGTACGATGTTACTGGCTGTGTCACTGGAGAACATTGTGCCGAGGCGGACGCGTCCGTACTGAAAGTGATGACTGCATGACTTAATATATCGGGAGGATGGTGTAGATGCTGTGTCAAGCACGGCTATCAAAATAAACACTAGATTTAGCGAGCACACGAAGCTTGGAACATCACGATATGATTACTGATGATCACGTTATGACCGCTTCCCGATCTGAGCATGCTCAAATTTGACAATGTTCTAGAACATGCATATAGAAACACCCCGAATGACCGCAGCAGCTATTCTCCACAATTCCCCCCATGGGTAAAGTCCGTCTTTAGTAAGAAGAGCATGGTCGCCGCAGCCAGAATGTCACTGTTTAAATTTCTGTATGACTTCAAAGCTGAATACTAAATACCCGTCGGCGAGATGCTTCTCCTAAATTTATACATCGCAGCAGCTGAGAAAGATTTCTTACTTCTATGCTAGCCGTGTGACCATCCGTAGCTGGAACGTGAATGACCGTCGGTGAGATATCCTTGCAGCATTGATGAAGTGGAGAAGTCTATCGTCAGATTCATTTTGATCCAGAAGAAGCTGACAGTCTTGGTATGCTTCAGCTGGAGATATGGCAAATGATGATGAACTCAAGTATAAGAAGGGGCGCTTCCTCCCAACTCCTCCTCATCAACCAATACTCCAGATCACATCGAACAACACTACAACACCTTCAAACAACTTCATTATCATCTCGAATCAGAATCATCCTCAACTTTCTTCCCCCTTCCAAACCTTCAAAATGCAATTCACCACTTCCAACATCATCGCTCTCTTGCCGTTCATGGCCTCTCTCGCAGCCGCCGCTCCATTGACCCGTTAGTCCACATTCTCTCGACTCTCGTCGAGGCTCAGAACTCACAACTGACAGCTTCAACTATAGCACTTGCTGCACGATCAGATATCCCCGAGCAATGCCACTTTGTCAACGGCGACGCCTCCTCCCGCGCCATGGTCTGCGAGTACGCAACTGCGCCAGTCTTCGATTCCAACTTCCCGGGTGCTTGTAAGTCAATCTAGCATCACCCACTCTTGATATTTCTCATAGGGTCAAAAAGAGGTTGAAGCGACCAAATGCTAACTTCCCTCTCCCAACAGGTATCACCAATGCCGCAGGCGACATCACCTGCACCCTCCCTGAGGGATCCAAGGACATCAGCATCAGCAAGCCTCTTGATGCTCGTGCTGTTGACGCTGAGGCATACAGGCTTACCATCTCCTGGAAGCGTGATGAGACTTCCGTCAAGAAGCGCGCTGTTGAGCAGGAGGCTTACAGGCTCACCATCTCATGGAAGCGTGATGAGGCCGCTGTCATGGTACGTGCTGTTGAGCAGGAGGCTTATAGACTTACCATATCCTGGTAGATTGGCGTCATACATGAACAAGGCTCTGAGAGATTGGTATTGAGTTTCTCGTCGGCATTTCCTTTGTTTGTTTCGAGAATGACAGCAATGACGAATGATTGGGCGGTGGTTTCTTCAAGGAGGAGCTACTTGGAATGGGGACAAACTTGACCAGGATGTTACATTTCTTGAAAATTCATCACTCGTGATTTTCAATGCAGCGCGATATTTTCGAAGCTTTTTGATTGAACGTGAGCATTTTTGTTTTTGTTCTCCATCAAATTACCGAGGCGGCCGCTAGTGTTCCCTGCTGGTAAGAGGGCTCTTGCCTTCATATACTCCTTCATCCTTCATTCAACTCATATCGTCTTCCTACATACGTCAACAGCTTCCTGCATCAGATTACTCGTATCCGGTGCCTCCAATTAGTAGCAATGATCCCAAAATTCGAAAACACGAATTACCAGACCCAAAGCTGCATCTCCTTCGGCCATTCTTCTCGGGGCCAATACCTTCAGATCCCCCTGCTATGCTTGTAAGCTGAAAACAAGTCATCATTTTATTTAGCTTGTACAAATCAGAGCTACGCTGCGGCTTAAGATTATGATTGAGAAGTAACTGAGAAGCGTCCGAGCTGAAAATTATTGGTTCACAAGCTAGAATTTGCGCAACTTTAGTTCGAGGTCCTCTGGCTTTTGTGATTTCAAGTGCAGAGAATATTGACTCGTAAATAACAGCCTCACAGTATGATTGACTTGGTCGACACAGCATAACTTTTGAGGTGCCACACAAGTGTTGATGGCTTCACGTCGCAACGTCAGACGGATATATCGGATGCCAAGTGTGAAGGCAGCTATGCCTGGTGTCATATCGATCTTTATTGTCCTATTTCATCCTTGAGATGCGCCCTATCCATGTAGTAGTGCCAATCAATTTTATCATACCTATCGTATATGATGGGGCTAGGCTGGGGCAGCCAATGACCTGTAGACAGCGTAATGTCAGTGTGGCTGCGCATGCATTGTGGCGCAACGAGGTTGACTTCGACGAGGCTCCGACTCTATTCTCTTCTCACTCCTTATTCCCTTCAACCTGAATCAAATCGATCAACTCAATTTCATGAGCGGTCCTCCCACTTTTAAAGTGTCTGGCCATGGGTGATCCATTGAGTGTTCTCGCGTCCGTCGTCGGCATCCTTGCTGCGGCAACGAAGATAGCTTCTGCTTTGTCTGGTATCAAGTCAAGCCTGGCAGACGCGCCTCGATCCATAGATCATGCATTATCACAGGTCAATGGAACCAAAATTGCGCTATCGGCGATTGAGAAGTTGCTCCAAGATACTGGCGGTACTTTGACGGGACAAGTTGGGATGATACAAGTGGATGATCTGGTCGTGACCATGACCGAGGCTGTACTGACCTTCGATGAACTTGAAACTTTGGTGGCTCCATTTTTGGGGATCTCCACTGTTGCCATAAGAGAGCGGATGAAGTGGGCATGGAAGGATGATCAGATTGAGAGCCTCTTGGTGAGACTGGACCGCCACAAATCCACACTACTCCTTATGTTGAGTATCGCACAATCGTAAATGTGGTCTCTCATTCTTAGTCCAGTAGACACTAACATGTCAAAGAACATCAAACGTTGAGGCTGAACGTTCTCGAGACAACCTTCATGGCCTTGTCCAACGAGTTCTAGAGAGTAACGCAGACATCGCCCGACGTTTACATAGCCTCGAAGATATGGCTGAATCCCAGAGTATAATCACAAATTGCTTCAGGAATAGACATGCTGATACCGGTGATGAGACTGGAACAATAAATGGAGCACCATCCAGCATGCATGGCTTCATTGACAGCCCCACCACGCGTGATCTGACTGCCGGTGCATCTTCTGAATCTGCTTTTCAGCATTCCTTCGAAATGGATCTGAATACTACGAGAGTATACACGCGAACTCGATTGTATAAGTCGGATGAATCTTTCACAACTTCAGTTGTACGGAGTCACGTCTGGTCCATCCTTTCCGGTCTCAGTCTCTCCGAGGTATCCAACATATCCGTGATTGCCTTGCCATTGTATCCGAATGAGCTTCTTGGTTATTACTGGTGCGAACTCGAGAATCGTCGGAGAAGTTTCATGAACGGCACGAAGCATCATCTGCATCCCAGCCATGGTGGCTCCGGGCAATCGACCACAATTAACCCTGGTATAACAGCACAAGCGAAGCGAGAGTACCGCGACATCGTTATTCGCGAATGGGTCGAGACAGAACAGAGATACGTCCAGAATCTAGCACAGCTCCACGAGTTGAAAGATCTCCTTGAGCATCGCGAAGTGATCTCTACGAGTGATATCCAGGAGATTTTCATGAATCTTGACGCGATTCTTGAATTCTGCCGGAATTTTCTCGGCAGACTTGAAAATGCAGCTCTCCTTCACGCCATAGATGTGCAAGAATGGAGCTGTTTGTTTGTCACATACGAGGACGGATTCAACGTTTACATCACTTACATCGGCAAATTACGACAAGCAATCCTCGCTGCACGTCGACACGTCGGCAAAATTTCACAGATTAGCCATGCGCGGTTTTCGAGATCCGGTAAATTAGACGATTTCATTAGGATGCCGCAACGCAGGCTTGTCGCATATCCACTGCTCCTCAAGGTAAAACTTCTTCTGACAATATATATGACTTACTGACTTTCACAGGCCCTCAACGATCGGTATGTGGCTGATGAAAAGGCTCAAGCAAATCTTGCCTCGAGCATGGAGGCTATATACAGGATAATTGAGAAAGCCAATAAAGCTATCGATGTTGACCTGCCAGACCTGTCAACTGAGGCTTCCGCTGACTCAATTTCTGGAACCTTAAGCTCGTATGGCTTTTGTCTAGACAATACTGGTTTCTTTAAATTGTCTGGGTGGTTCCCTTTGCTCAGAAATGCTAGGAATAAAGCAGTACGTCTGAGACAGCCATATATCCCATGTCCACTGAAAAAGGGACTAATTCGAGGTTCTTTACTAACACTTTTACTCTTTACAGCTCCTGGATCAATACTTTCAACTGTGCCTTTTTGAACGCTCCCTCCTTATTTTCAAGAAGACTTCGTCACCCATTCCCGGGAATGGACATCAGTCAAGTCAGGAACAGAGCAACGGAATTAATGATTTAAATCAAGTGAAGCTGAAGTTGGAAGTACAGATCACGGCGTCAAACATAGTCAGAGTCACGGAAATAAACCAACTAGGTGAGGCGCAAGCAGAAAGCGGTCGCGGTGTTATCAATTGGGCTAAATATCAGAGTAGATTACTACAGCATCCGGATCACTTGGAGAGCTGATGAGATGACAGAATATCTCTTTATTGTTTTTCCCGATGAATGGACCATGAAGAAATGGTTCCGTGTCTTGAACAACATGGAAACTCGTCCTCTTCTTCCGGGCGTGTGAGCGGGTGTCAATTGATGGCAAGATAAGTGGTCTGAGTTCAACGTTCGATCTTTTCGATTGAGTCGTAGCAGCAAGCTCTCCGACGATTACTGATTTCGGGCCAGACTCGCCGAATTTCGAGCATATAAATTTGGGTTTGGTTGAAATCAAGAAGAGTAAGGTACTTGGTATTTGAAGGAAGGGGAGTTGATATCGACACAAAATAGCAACTTACAACAGAATCTCTTTTTGCCGTTTTTCTACGACTTCAGTGTTGTATACCTTCGAAAATGGGAGTGAAGACCTCAACGGCGAGATCAGGGGCCGAGAAATGATCATAAGCGAGATGAAAATAAAACGTTGTTTGGTAAACTATCCTGTGCCGAAATGCAGACGATTTAATCATGTGTGAGGCAAAATACAAAAGAAATTACAGAGAAAAAGTAAGGAGTATGTATGTTTGTTCCCCCATCCGACTTCCTTCCCATGCAACGAATTGTTGGTTGCCATCTAGCTGGCCAAACAACAATTCTTCCACCCACACTTTTGGCCTTCTGCCCATGTTTTTCCCAATTCCGAACATCTTCTCGCAAGTTTCATGGCTCATCCAGCACAAGAGACCTTTAAGCTTTCTTCCTCTTTCCATCCAAGTTCCATTCTGGGAACGAGAAGCTACCTACCCGCCGTTCAAATCGACCACGGAAACCAGGTCTCCGGCTCACGAGCTATCATCTTCTTCCAGCATGCAGCATTTTTTCAACAACTCATAACTGCAGCTCAACTTTTGCGCCTTCCAAATCGACTTCTGAAGCCCGCCTCCTAATCTCCGGAGCTCATCAAAACAAGCCCTCACCCCTCACCCTCCTAGCAACCCACCTCTCCCATCCCTTAGGCCAAGCACGATCCAGCGATTCTGCACGCTCACTCGTCAGCTAGCAGTATGATCTCAGCGAAGCGGTGGAGGTAACCCAATGGACGGATAATCAGAATAATCCCCATGTCGTCGAGGAGATTAAGAAATTCGATGTTCTGGAGGAAGGACATTGATGGGAGGAGGAGGCTCTGAAGGATGGGTTGAATGGTGGAGAGGGGCGTGAGGAGGATGATGATACCGATGTCGTCGAGGGTGTTGAAGAGTGTGCGGAGGTGATGGTGGAGGTGGAAATTGAGGTTGAGGCGCATATAACGGTAGATGGCGTCGGTTGTGCTTTTGATGTGGTGAGAGGAGGTACTGTGTGCTGATGATTGGTGTTTGGTGATGTGTATGTCGGTGCGCGGGTATTGGTGATCTGGTTGGTAGTGGTGTATGTTGAGGATCCAAATGGCAGGTATACACTCAATGGATGTTTGATTGGCTGTTTAGCATGTTCTGAAGAGCTCAGACTTCAACTTCGAGGTCAGGAATCCCTTTTTGTCATTCCATACTGCAGAGGACGTGGCCTCGCTGCCTGTCCTACGACACAGGTGTGATTCAGAGCTCGCTGTGCGGTCATTTGATCGACCTTATCGCTGTACAGTACGGACGTACTTCCAGATCCAAACTCAAAACTGATATCGTAACTTTGCTTGGCACTGTGCGGTGGTAGACATGTTCAAAGATCAAGGCGGATACATGACTTGGCGCTGTCGAACTGCTTGATTAACTGAGTGCTGGTGCTTGACAGTACCACGTCTCTCGCCTCGGAATAGCAGTCGGTATCCACATTTACAGCGAGCGAGGAGATATCATTGATAGAGGGGGACTTCGTTGTGGGCAATGATACGAACTTCTCGCTTTGAAGAGGTGTACTGGTACGTGGTGGCACGAACGGGTCCGCGGTCCTAGTAGTCTGGATCCATTTTGATATTGTTGTTCGAGCTCACGTATTCAAGCGAGCCACGTCTATCCAGTGAGTTGGTGGTCTCCACTGCTTGATTGGACGTAGGCTTCTGGGTGTAATTCAAGATAGACGCTGTCTCTTGACACGAGCATGTATCTTCGCCTCAATGAAGTCCGAGGTCTCGTTCGAATGCAAAGTGCTCTGCAACAAGGGGATCTCAACCTGACTCAGCCCCATAGTCGGCATGTGACCCAGGGTTTAGGCAATAATTGGAGTGAGTATTCTCCTTTGAGAAATGGAAGTGGATGTGGCACTTGTGTACTAGCAGCAGCCATGCTCGGCTGCTCGAAGAGAAGTTCCCCGGCGACGCTGAAGTCCTCACCGCATTGTGGCTTGACTTCAGTATATACTTGGCTTGATTTATTGCCTGTCATGGGGTCAAAATGTGCTTGTTCTGGACTTTTGATGTGGGGTTCTTGGACTTGCAGATGCTATGCCACGCTGTGGCACAAACACATCTCCGCTCACCGTACTCCACTTACAGCTGATTACCGACTGGAGCAAGATGTAATTCTTTTGGACTGCTACTTCGTGATTTAGATGCCAGCTGAACAACAAAATCCATGCTCCCACGGGACCAAAGCTTGACACCTGATTCTTCCTACTTGGACTCCAGCTTGAAACTGTCAATTCCGTTGGCTCAGGAAATGCTTCTACTGGACCTTCCATGTGGGGTTTGCTCTTGCAGGTGGTGTGCTGGGTGACACGAACGTACAGCCCCATATTAATAAATGCTTGAGTTGTTGTTCCAGGGACCACGTCTCGCTTCTTTGAGGGTCTTTACCCCCACAATTATCTGCGAGCTTCTGTCTTTGGAAGGTCGTGCAGATGTGATGCTTCGCGATACAGTCAAGACTGTGTCGTCCGTCCGCACTTATCTTTCTTAGTAAGACTCGCGAGTGACTGATGGACGTCTCATCAACCAAATCAAGTCCTAGTCAGGGGTACACACCAGACACCCAACACAACCATCCTTCGCCCAAAAGAGCTGAATCTGTGGGTGTGCAGAACAAGCAGGGTAAGTGGATTGCGGATGCAGGCAAGGATTTGACCACGTCACATCCGTCACATTCAGGGGCAGCGCCATTCGCCCGGGTCGGGCCCTTTGTGGCCCCTCATTGCCCTGTTCGAGCCTTATGGGGGCTGGTGGTTTCAATAAGAAAGTCTGGCGGTCTGAATTGGTCCGTTCGTCTGGAACAAACGGTGAGAGTGGTACAGAAGAACACGCCTCGCATTCCTATTGATTGATCTACTCGGGTCCAGCTGAAAGTGCAGCCAAGGGAGGGAAGGGAAGGGAAAGGAAGGGAAGGGAAGGGAAGTCCAGTCCAGCCCAGTTCAATTCAGTCCAGGGCGATTGGCATGCCCTGGCTTCTTCCTGGCTTCTGGCACTACGGCCCGTCCCACCCAATTGGATCGGATGTCTTTGAGTGGTTCAGAAGGGTCCAAATGGGTCCAACAAGGCCCGCTATCATGCCTATCAGGCCCTGATCTATCGCGGGATGTGGCCCGGGACATGTGAAATTCAATGCGAGATATGATCTGCTACCGGGGTGAGGACTGAGGAGGATGGGCAAGTCAGGGTCAAATGCTGCTTGTGCTGTGGAGTCTCTCGTGTGGATGAACAGGGATCTTATGGATTGTGGATGGACATGGATGAATGAACAGACAGGCGGAGAAGGGAGAAGGCAAAAGGGAAAAGGCCACCACTCGTTTGCAAGGCTCCCCTTTTGGACCCTCTCTCTCCCTCTCTTATGGTCCACCCGGTCCCCTTTTCCAGCTATTCTACCGGCCCTTCTGTGTCTCCATCGCAACCAACAACCCTCCCATCCTGCATCACTTCCCAAGCAAGTCAATCCATCCCAACGCATCTCGACAACACATCACAAAACAAATTCGCCGATGATGATCGTACATTAACAACCCCAATTCCTCTCCGCTATCTCCTTTACTCACTCTGCTCTATCAATCCCGAGATCGCGCACTAAACCCACATCTACTCCACCTCGTCTTGCCTTGGTGACAGCCGAATTGACTTCGGCCCGGCACGCGACTCACGACATCGTCATCAAAAGCCTTACACCCGCCTCTCTTTTCTGTTCAGTCCGCGCTCTTTTCTGCAATAACTATCGGCGCTCGATAGAACGCAGCGCATCACACTGAACTCACCTCTGGAATACAGCCAAAATGTCCAAGCAACCGTGGGACTCTTTCCTTCCCTCCGGCGCCGTTGATGCTCCCCGTCGAACCTTCCCGAGAAGCGACTCGACTATCTCGCCCATGATGGTCCCTCGCAGCATTCCTGATTACATATCTTCAGCCCATTCCAGCAGCGGTGGCACTCCGAACACCTTCATGTCATCGCATTCACCGTCGCAGCACCAGCCCATCTCACCACCGAAGACACGGAGTGGCAGCGCAGAGGACAGCACGGCTGCCTTGGTGGAGGACTGGAGGACATACACCCAGAAGTTGAGGAGTCAGAACGAAGGCGAAAGAGCACACATGGCTGCAGACAGAGCGAGGATGGAGGAGGTCATGGCAGAAGAGAGAGCGTTGTGGGATAAGGAGCGAGATATCCTCAAGGCACGAATTGCAGAGCTGGAGGCGGAATTAGGGAAGAAAGCAAGCAGCCCAATGTTTTCGCCCATCAAACAACCGGCCGCTATCAACTATGCCAGCCCAGGATCCAATTCTGCTTCTGTGACAGGAAGTCTTGATAGTGCTGCACGATCCATCCCGCAGGAGAAAGGCAGGAATGCGGACGGGACGCCATTTTACGCCCCTGCACCAAGAAACCCCAGCCGCACATTCGATCCATCTGAGGCAGAAGAGATGCGAGTAGACTCAATCACAACAGCCAGAGAGAGTGCTATCCGGGTTACCAGCAAAGAGCTCAAGTCGTCCGACTTTGGGATCCAGTCTCCTCCCAGTGGCCACCAACTGAACACGATCAGCGAAAGTCCTGCAGAGAGCATCGACATATCGCACATCCAGCCCGAGTTGGAAGGAGTTTCCATTAAAGCCTCCGCTGTATCTCCAACCTTCATTCAGAACGTCATGAGCCCTAGATCACCATCAAAACTTTCTCCAAACATCAAACCACCTGGTCGGGACGTCGGAACAGGAGTCAGAAGTCCATCCCAGGAGGAGAAAGACCGAATGACTTTAGAGGTTGCTTGTCAACCAGAGAATAGAAGATTGACAATGCATGCTGGCCATACACCAAATCACTCCGTCTCCAAATTCTCCTTCTTGAGTGGAGATGCGGAAAGCGGAAATGCGACCCCAACACAGGAGCATCACGAAGAAACCGATAGCATCCACAGACCGTCCATTGCGCCTGAATATGATGGACCGGCTGAAGAGGAGGTGCACGACGAGGACGATGGAGACAAGGAGCTTTCTGGGCCACTCAGTCTGACAAATGATCTAGCCAAGGATGATCCGTTTCTCTCCGTGCTGGTCACCAAGCTTGAGGTGGAAGCGAAAGCTCGAGCGAGCGCTGATGCCAGTCCAACCAGCGAAACTGGGCGACTTCCAAGTCCTCCAAGGACACTCCCGGCAGAGGATGAGGAGGATGAAGAAAAAGATGAAGGTCCCAGGCTGAAGCTCAAGCCAAGTACCAACTTTGGCCGACCTCTAGGGAGCATGTGAATCCGTTTCAAATGGCTTACCAGCATGGAGCATTCTTCGCTTTCTCGACTTCAGCGTTGGATTTTATTATGGAGCCTAGAAGATTCTGATATGGACTCTCCTCGACACAACACCAACTCAATACATTTCCTTTTTCTCATTTCTCGATGTACATTCATACTGGCTGGTTAATCCATGCCACGATCCAGTGGCAGTAAAGGTCACTGTTATATCACGGGAACGGTACATTCACAATTGCGCGGGACGGCAAGGGAGAGAAAACAATCGGAAAGGAAAAGCACAAACAAAATGGAGCAATACCTGGGATTAAAGAATTTTACTTCTCTTTTTAGGCGGGTTCTTTCACGGGTGTTAAGCTTCGACTTGGAATGGAGGGACTGGGACGGATTGGTGCAAGGAATGGAATGGAAATTAAGGAAGAAAGGAAGGAATACCCCAGCACAGCATAGTACCGTCGAAATCACAGCAGTCTGAAATCAGAGAGACAAAAGGAAGGAAAGAGAATAGACTACAGGACTAGCCAGTACAGATTGACTGGACGTCCGCTACATAATTTTTTCTTTGTTTTAGAGAGGCTTAGTTCAGTTGGAATGGGTGGCAAGGGTGGGAAGGGGATGAGATTCGCGAGAGGTATCATCTGTGTGTGGTCTGCGTTGCTTTTGCCCAGTGGCACTCAGATGTTTAGGTGGGTTGATGGGAAACCCGAGGGAACTAAGTGCGTTTACATAGATGAGAATTAGGACCGGAAGATCAAGAGGGGAGGAGGAGCGAGAAGCGAGAAGCGAGCAATTCAAGATACCCCTTTTACATACAAATACAAACATTCCCTTTCCTCGTGTTGCTCATTTTGCGTCATCTATGTGGATGTGAAAGGTCTTTGTTTTGATTTTGCTGTCGCTTATTTTTACGATATCTCATCCACAGCTTGAAAACCGAGGAAAGGCATGCGTCATGAGATAGGTAAGCTTCCAAATGGTACGAGTACTAGCCGGCAGCAATTACCCACTCATTTCCCACCTCCTTGCAATCAAATGCCTGAGGTATTAAGTTCGCGTGCTGGCTTCTTGATTGAAATATTATAAACTTCTACTTCGGGAATTGAGAATTTGATCTGAAATCGAGAATGGATCGATCGGGTATAAAAGCTTTTCCCCCAGCGCCAGAAATCAAAGAACAGTGCAAAGAAATAGGTTCCCTCTCGCAGAAGTCAAGCGAGAAAGGGCTGTAATTATTGTACAAGGAAAGGGATTCGCTTTTGCCGTAGAACGCCGCCCGGTGTGAACCAGCCTCAAACCTAGAATAGTGGGAATATTAAAATGATCATGGCCCTAAATGTGAACGAGCTAGCCGTTCCGCTTCTCAAGGAACTGTGGGCCGGCAGGTGGTATGTTGCAAAGTGCTGGAGTGGCGAGTCAGCTTGATCTGGCTGGAAGTTTTTTTTGGGATAGCGGAATGGAAGCATACCTTATTTACAAGAAAAGAAAAGATATTGCGCAGGAAAATTGTAAGTGCTTGGAGAGTAGCTTGCTACCTCAGCACATATCCCACGCACATTGTTGATACTCGGCTACAACTCCTAAACTCCAGTACTGACGAAGATGATCGAAACTGGGCTCACATCAAGTGATAGGTAACGGCGTCTTCGCATATCGGCCAGACCTCAAAGAATTCTCAGTACTTCGAATATAGATATGCATCGAGGGTTTTCTGGCTCACAAGTAATCCCGCTCAAATTCAGCATCAAGATGTACCGGCACCCGTTCTTCTTCCGAATGGCGATCTCTGTCCTTATTCTGGTTCTGTACGAGCTGCAGGAGCAATTTGTTGTTCTGTGATACGATCAATTCGATCTTGTCGACTTTGTTCTCGAGAGCTCGTAGTCGTGCGTCGTTGCCCATGATGTCTTTCCAGTCTTCCTTCGTCAGAGCTCCCTCCACGACAACTCTCCGAGGTGGTTCTGGTGGGTGGGCTAGTGCGTATTGTTGGGCTTCCCATTGCTGCTGCTCGAGTTGTGCTTGTAGTTCACGGGTTAGGGCACGCTCGTTTCCTCTTTTCCGTTTGTGTGGTCGGTGCCCGTTCATCTCTTGTTCTCCATTGACTACGACTAACTCTTGGTTCTCTTCGGGATATGCATGTGGGTGTTGCTGTTGCTGGTATTGGGGTGTTGGTGGAGCTTGTTGAAGATGTTGCGGTTGTGAGTGCTGCTGCTGGGCCGGTTGGCTCTGTGTAGGATGTCCCATATGAGCTATTTGTGGAGGGGGAGGTTGGGGTCCAGGGTATGCATTCTGTTCCGGAGGATTCTGAGCACTTGCCAGTGCCTCGGCCGCAATTGCCTGTCTCCTGGCCTCTTTCCTTGCTTCCTCAACCTTTCTCCTTGCATCCACTTGTCTCATTCTCTCGGCCTCATTTTCTCCGTCTTCAACTTTCAAAAATTCCATCCATTGGTCCAGTCTATCATTCAATTCACCACCAGGCTTTTGCGGAATGACACCAGCTTCCCAATCCGATATCTGCCTTCTCCTGGCCTCTACTAATCTTCCCACCGTAGCACTCATCTGAGCCAAAACCTTTCCAGTATCTCGCTGAAATGCTGTATTCACGCCTGTCCAAAATTGAGCTTTGGTTCCCTCCTTGAAATTGCCCCGCTGCTCGTAGCAATGGGTCAACATGAGGATGTGGTCGCGCTCTTCGAGATTTTGGCGTGGTTTGCGCGAACTGCTTCCAGCAGACGAAACGACCGAGCTTTCGCGCGTTTCGCGGGCAGGTGTCATAAGTGAGCGGGGAATCGGTGGAGGGTTCATGCGGGCTTCTGAGGTAGGCGTTGAGGCGGCACTTTCGTGCTGTTGGTTACTTGGTGGTGGTTGGCCTTGCTGGCTCCCAGGGCGGGCATTACTGCTTGAAGGTGTTGAGGGTGGTAGGATTGGAGTTGGCTGGCGATTGACTGTTGGTGCCATTGCTGGGACGAGCTTGAATGTGTGGAAAGCAGATGGCATGGGTTCATTCAGTATCAAACTGAGGTTGTAAGCTGTACAGATCCAAACGAGAAGTTCGCGAATCTGTTCTGCTATCTCGATATCGACATTTTGGGACGGGTGCCAAGCCGCTAACCACTTACAGTAAAGGAAAGGTCTGACTGCAAGAGAGGGCTCTTGAGTACGCTGGCTTAGCTCTTGCGAAATGTTTGTGTTGCACATTTGGCGGTATAGCTTCCATTTGAAAGGCGCTGTAAAGTCAATTGGTTGTATAATAAAGTATCAACTCCGTATGTAGGGGAGATCTTCACATAACATCTCGTCAAGCACTTGCATGATATAGGTAAAAGGGGGTCAAGCTTAGCGACAGATTGGCCACCATAACACAATAGACTCAGCATATGCCTGTGATTCCGGATATATATTTGGAAACGATCAGTATAGAAATTTTAAGGTCTTCAAGGACTCGCCACTGCCTATTCTAGTTTTGTTGTTTCTCTGGTAAGAGAGCATGTTAGAAACAGAAGAGGAGACATCATCTATCCATATTCGCTCTCACTAGTGCCGAATTTGTTCTTAGAATCTCGGCTTTGCCGCAACGACTAGGTGCGGTTTGCAGTCCAGAGAACATAGTGGCATATTTGATTCCCATGACGATGCTAGAGCTCCACATCGGGGTGGCTCAAGCAGACAGATCCTTCACGATCTGATAGTCCGATCACGAACTACGAGCATAAATCTCCCCACTCGCACAGTACAGTGTATTACTGACCATCTTCCAGCCTGAGCCTCCTGACATGGGCAAATCCTGCATGGTAGGCAAGATATATGGCCGGATCGGTACGGACAACCACGCGGAGAACATCAGCCACATTAGCAGTGAATAGTATTCAGAGTTTGCTGCTTTTGCTCTTCGAGTGTTCTCTCTTCTCTTCCGCTCTCCGTAGAAGCGCATATAAAGTTTGGAGTCTGGGCATCTCATATCCTTTTGCCCTTGCAATTCGTATGGGGTTCCCCAAGATAACTTCCAACTCCATTTTCTTGCCTTGTTCCCAATCTAGCAACATGCTGGGCTTGCTGCCACTCGTGTTCTTTTGGGTGCTCTTCAAAATTGCTTCACTGGATGCAAATTCCTTCGGTAAAGGCGTCTCCAAAACCTTCTCTGCGGTAGCAAGCACTTCGTCCATAACGCCCTTAAGATGGATGTACATCTCTGGATCCATTGACATCTCGTTGTTTGTCGAACCCCCGGACAGGACGGCTGATGGGTTCATACTCGCATTGATAGCGATTTTATGCCACCGGACCATCTGTAACTTTGCATGGGAGTATTCCTCAGCATCTGCGACTCCACCATCTTTCAGCAATTGCACAAATTTCTGATTGCTCTCATGTGCCCGCTTTCCCAATCCGTCACTTGTGTCCCCATTTGATTCAGGTAGGTAGGGTCCAATACTGATTCGCGTCCAGCGGTTATGCTTGATGATCCCTGGAGATATCTGCGCAGCGCTGGCAATAGTGACTGCGCTGAGAATTGGCGTAGTTGGAAATCGTTTCGCATAGTGAAGCTCGACTCCAAGCCCGTTCTGGACCAGGACTATTGATGTGCGCCCATCTTCTACCAGCCCCGACAGGATACCAGAGTCATCTTCTGCGAGAGCCTTCGTGCTTATGACGACATAATCCCAGCAGAGCTTGGAGTCTGCGGCTTCCCGTGGACTCGCAAAGGTCCTGTATGGGACGAATGTCTTTGTACCGTATTTAGGGGACGATACTTGGAAGCCCTTTTCGTGAACGGCTTTGTAGTTCGAGCGACATACGACGGATATTTGAGTATTTGGAACTTGAGCAAGCCGACTAATCATATCAGCTCCTTCTCTTCTGCCCCAAGCAGGCACAAGCTCCTGGTTGTTTGTTGCGGTCGCCAGGGACTTGATTGAGGAGAGGCTATACAGGATACGTACCTAGCATAGAAGGCTCCTATAGCTCCAGCACCTAGAATAAGCACAGTGACCGTCATTCTGAGGTCCTTAGATAGTCCTCCTATCTATCGTGTCGCGATGTCTGAGGAGTCCTAGTACTGGGGACATGGTACTAGATAAACAATAGTGGGGCTTAGATCGGATCGGATGTGAAGCTCAACCTCGGCAGGGCCGCCCGGCTGCCCTGCCCATTAGGCGTCGTCGCAACTTTTCATCATTTCCAGCCCTTCTTACCAAAATTCAACAAAAAAATGGCCTCATGTTGTCCATGGTTTAATAGAAAGATCACACCAGCAGGGTTTCCAACTCAGTGTTTGTTCTTTCACCTGGTTGAGGTTTTTGGCACCACGCCTTTCGCGGCCAAAGCGCGCGCAACGCGGCTTCAGTGCCTTCTCTTGTTTGCGAAGATACATAATCAACAGACGGTGCAGAGGAAATTGATCCCCAGCCCGTTGACTCGATCGATCGGTGGTGGTGTAGTCTTCTGTGCCTAGAGATGCGTTAACTTACGGCCCAATCAACTACCTGGCGATCCCATATCACAATAGTCTTTTTCTTCGTAGCTCCATCTCCCGCTCTGAGCAGTTGGGGGCTTCGTGTGCTTCTCCAGTCCATTGCCTCTCGCTCTACAAGTTTTTGCTCTGCATAGCAGCAAGCCTATCCCAGTTGCAGGATCTTCGTCGAAGGTTCGCAACTAGCTACAGCATTGGTCATGTCCGTTCTACAGGGCTGTGAGTCGTCGAATACTGACTTCAATCGAGGACGCACGAGCCCAAGAGGCCAAAGGCTCGGTTCGCAAGACGGACCAAAGCCACGTTTCGTTAATCTGTAATATCCGTCGCTACAGCGAGTCTTGGGGGTCTCCATGATCACGCAGGTAGGCAGCGCAGCTTCTATACAAGAGTGTTCATGCCCTATCGTTGCCGAGCCAGGAGCTTGAGCACTCTGGCATTATGTCCAACATCACTCAACGCCAGAGCAAGGGTTTGAAGATTTGAAAATTTGGCCCAGGTCGCGTCCATCTGTACAGGCTCCTACCTCCGTAGTGTTCTAGCTCCAGTACTTTGCATCACCGAAGCGGCATTAGTGTTAGATCATCCTCACAAGCAAGCAGTTTATCTTGAGTCAGTCGACCGCGCTACCGTTGAGGCACCTATTAGGTCTGATATCCCACCACCAGGAATGTCCCGATTCAATGTTTCAACTTGGAGCATGGTCCCTACCGGCACATTTTCTTGTCTTAGGCTATCTTGCACACAGACATTGCCCCATGGTTGTCATTGGTGTCTCTGATCTATATACTTTCTTAGAGGTAAAGTTTATGTTAGACAGATTTAGCAAAGCCGATGTTCCGTCCTTCGACGGCTCACATCTAGTTCATCTCTTCACTTACATCCAAATTCTTGATGGGTTTTCTCGAAGCATCACTTCACTTCCTTCATCGAAAGGGACTTTGAGTATCTTCGTCTCGAGCTAATCTCTAGGCTTTTAAGAGTAGTTCCGAGACATTAGGTTCCTGATAGTCTGCAAGCAACAGCTCTCTGGCCTCGAGTGTCCGACCTGGTAACACCTATGTTCCGACTCCCTAACGCCAACCGGTCTGGAGCTTGCGATGAAAGCCGGCATCCTCATGTCACTTATACTAGTCCCCCTCTCCTCTGCGATAAATATCACGGAATATAGAAGTGGGCTTCCTATATGCGGGGTATGGGTCACTCCTCACTGTGGACTGTGAAGCTGACTCTAATGCAGATCGATTGTCTATCGGCTTGCATTCCTCGAGATACAAATGCGCCTGTAGATGTTACTTGCTTGTGCTTGTACTCTTCCATTTCCGACAATTCCAACTTCTGTGTCAATGAAAACTGTACTAGATTGGACTCATGGGGTGAGTTCTTCCCGATTCTCATTGGAACATGTCAATAATGGCTTCTCAGAAATAACGAAGCTTACCAACAAGCTCTGTTCTAGAGAGAAAAACTCCCGCCAACCGCAGATCCTGTCCACCGTTGCTTTTGGCGCCCTTGCTTCGATATCTGTCAACGCTCGTCTGTGGTTGAGGTATGTCAATTTCGAGTCCATAAAAAACTGTCGGGATCAACTTACTCCTATCCCGACTCTCATCATCGCCTTTACTTTGATACTGCGACTCTCGTATATTTGTCCGAGCTACTTAAACTTTGCAAGCGTTGTCTACTAACCCAGATACAATTTAGATGGAGGTCTGAAGGCAGATTTAACAAAGATGACTGGATTATGGTCATTGTGAACGTTTGTGTTTCTGCTCCTTCTAGTTTCAAATTCTAACTTTACTTGATCAGATTATGTTGCTTATCTTCTCTACGCTTGGAGCTCTGACTGTAGCAGAAGGATTTGGCCTTGATGCATGGGAGTGAGTTATCCCCCAGTCTGCCATCAAATTTGGCAATTGCTTCCAAGCAAAAGACCTTGGGCACACAGAAGATATTTGTCTCTTTCTATGCTGATGGTATGCTTTTCTAGCGTGGAAAATCTGTCTTTGGCTCTCGGTGTCAGTACAATCCTCAAGTGACCTAGCGAGGTGCTAAACATACACAGTTATTCTTTTGGGACGAGATCTTTTATGTCATGATCCTTGGTCTCTGCAAGATATCGATTCTCACATTCTACCTTCGCATCTTTCCCCACCAAAAATTTCGAAAGTTTTGTTACATCATACTCGGATGGGTAGCACTCAACACCGTCGTCTTCACATTGTCCACTCTCTTGCAATGTATTCCGATCTCGACCAACTGGACCGGATGGGAAAAGAAAGGAGGTCGAGATAAATGTTTGAACTTGAACGCCCAGTCATTTGCAAGCGCCGCAATAAATATCGCTCAGGACATCATCATTCTGCTGCTTCCTATTCCGTGGCTTCTCAGGCTACGGGTCACTCTGAAAAAGAAATTGCACGTTCTCTTCATGTTCAGTCTCGGGTTTTTGTAGGTTCGCAGGCTCATACGTCCTGCCATATGCTGACGACTTCCAGTATCTGTATCTGCTCGATAGTTCGAATCTTTACGGTGGAAAAGTTTACGGATCACAGTAGCAATCCGACGAGTGAGGCAAAATGAAACTTAGCGGTGACGGAGCTGATGTTTTCCGTAGGAGATTTCGTAGATGTTACGTACTGGACTGCGATTGAAACCTGTAAGTTACCATCCCTTTCTGGACCCACCAGTCACCCCTTTATCGTCTTGCTAAAGCTTCGTGGTTCAATTTGGTTGCGCAATGTGGGACAAAGGCTAATCTACGTATCCCTCGATCGCAGACGTGACTGTTGTTGTACCTGTAAGTCAGTATTGGCTCGCTGAATTCCATTTAAAGATAGGAGGAACTTCACATATTGGGCCTACCATGCGTCGCAAGCCTCACCTCGTACGCAAGATTCTCGCTAATAAAAAGCTTTAGAATCTCCCTGCTATTCGGTCGTTCCTCTCTCTCAAATTTCCTGGAATTTTTGGACTCGACTCTCGTGCTGGTGAATACGAGCGGTCACAACCTGCACCTCCGACTGGAACCGGCGAAAGCATCGAGCTGACTCTCACCGGCAAAACGAATGTCAGCTCGCAGCCACGAGCTATCGAAAATGAGAGCTATTTCAGTAATTCACGAATTGGAACAGCGCTCTAGCCAACTTCCAGGATTCTTGGCAGTCTTTCACGACTCGTTCAAGTTGCGTTCAAGTTGCGATCAAATTTGGCAATCAGTTTCGCATTGGGGAGATCTAATCGAGCTGGCAAAATGCTATCATATGATACTGATCCAAGATGGATGCTTAGTATTCGTGTCCAGGAACGTGTGCCCTTTCGGGGTTGTATCGATCGCGGCGATTTGGTGGTCTGCCAGAAAGGACGCCTTTTCTTTGACACAGTGTCCATGGATGTCCATCTCTGCAACTGTATGGTCATATCAGACGTTGCGCCCCAACAACGCAACATTGCCATATCTCTAAGACATCGTCAGCCACGGCCAGAAACCACAAGAACGACGAGAGTGCATTTGGAGTCAAGGCGAGACGGGTTTCCATGAGGAGGTTCTGGGGCATCTCAGGCCAGGTGGTGGTAAGTAGTAGAAGGACTGGATTGGTGTCGGCTCTGATGCCGCAAAGACTCTATAAAGCCCAACCAGGGAAGGTTGTAGACCTGCAGGCGACAAGATCGAAGATGTGTCGACAAGATGATGCACTTAACAAAGCGTGAGTTCCTGTTCCGGCACAAAGCGAATGTACCTGCAATACTGATCCCATGACCCTTAGACTTCCTCCATATTCTATCGATTGTACTTTGTGCGTTGTGTTGATCCTTGTCAGTATGAGTGTCAGGATAGAGCATATCCGTAGCCTAGAACGTCGCTCCGTCAAAATCTAATAGTTTCAAGGAGGCAAGCTCTGGAGGCCAAGAAGGTAGACATAATTGAAGAGCAAAGAAAGCGGTAGACCTAATGAAGGGCTTTGCTTGGTTACGATCCCATTGCCTACGAGTCAGAGTCTCGTGTGGATCGTCTATCATGAAGAGAGGGGTATGGCAATCAGCATGGAGCAGCGCTGGTTCATCAGGCTGTCGGAGCACTTCTAGGATGTGGCGTATGTACTACCAAATAGAGTGCGATTTTGGACAAAACTTATAATATAGGCAAGACTTGGTAATTACAGCGGTGCACATTGTAATGATTAATGCTTGGACACGCAGAACATCTCGGATCGATGTTCTGTCCCAACCGAGAACATCGACCACCTCCCTCAACCGGTTCGCACCTAGCTTGCCCATGACTTCCCAGTGACCACACTGGCGTAATGATCGGAAATGTTATTCAAGAAGAAAACTGGTCTAGATCCGCAGCTTGCTGGCGATTGCGCGGATAGACTGATGACTTTACCCTAAGCGAATCTCTTTTGTTTTTCTTGCCTAGAGTAAACAAATGGTGTCTTGGCAACAAAATGCCGATTTGGGTTAGCTTACAAGAACGAGGCTATCGCCCGTCTGTGTCTGTACTTTTGTCGCGTCCGAAGACACTCTCGACTCCCATAATACACCCCTTTGCATCTAGGGACTCAGTCTATGAAACGAACCCATGCTAATAGCTTTCGAGCACTCTATCAGCCGCACACCAACGCCTCGGAGCGCTCCATCAAGATCAAGGTCGTCATCCTCTTGACCTGTCAGTAGCTCGCCAAGTCGTCGATGTAAGCATGCACATCTCTACTGCCACGCTTGATCCGCGCTGATACAGACATAATAGAATGTCTGACACCGCTGACAAGTCGGTCAACAACTCCGATCCTCTCGCGATATGGGGCACTCCTGAGTGGGATCAGGTGCTGAACATGCTATGCAAGTTAAATGAGCAGTCGGTAGAGACAGGACATGTTCGTAGAGACTTCAATGCGATCAATCAGCTTCTGAATGGTGTAACGTACCCAGCAGGAAAAATTAGAAGAGGTCCCATCAAGCTGACAGGTTTTCCCAGCTGTCTTTTATCATTCCCAAGTTCAAGCTGGTCCGAGAAATCGAACTTCGATCTGGCAACGAGGCACGCATGGGCATGGTTGCGACTTTCTTGACCCCACCATATCCGCCCTCGAGCGCTCCGTAGACAGTTTTGCTGCGACGAGGACCAGGATGATTGAGAGATTTCATGGAGAATTGGAGGTCTAGTAGTGATACAAGATATCGAGAGGTGCGGCAGAGATCTTCAGTCTTTTCCACGTACGGGAGAGGTGCGCCACCAAATTTATGTTCACATTACTTCTTGACTCAACCATAGCAGGATGCGCACGTCCATCAGAGCTCGCAAAGCGGCGATCGAGCAGATGTATCGATGTCATGGAGGCTCTCGTTGGGAAAGTCTGGATCTTGTAATTGTACAACAATGAGTCAATTACATGACATGGAAAATTGTCTGATGAATCTTTTAGACCTCTGCGAGTTACGTTGGCTTCTATTCGACTTCCATTGTTTCAGCACTGTCTACACAGTATATCTGCAAGATAGCTCGTGAAGCAGCAAGTCTAAATATCCTTCCTCATAAAAACTTCACCTTCCTGGACGCCCTATAGACGGTTATAACGGGTAGGAAGAGTTCGAATTCATGAAATCCTCCTTGTTAGACATGAAGCTCAGCCCGAGCGACACTTCCCAGAGTCTCGCAGCATACGCTACAGTGTCATCTCGTAAAATTTCTGCTGATCCAACGTCACAACAAAAGAACTACCAAAGGGAGCGCGCTAAAGGGTCTCTGGGGTGTTTTGTGTGACATCAATGCTCTAATCGTGTCGCAGAGACTAGATGCACTTGAAGTAATTAATTTGCAGAGCATCGTGTAGTCGCGCAAAGATACCACCATGCCAAGTCCTAAAATCGATCCACTTTCAAAGAGTCAGTGCTTGATTTTCGTATCAACCTCTTGGACATAGACCAGTGGAAAGAGACGACAACATACCTCATCTCGAGGCATAGTGGTAGAAAGCATACTTAACCACCCGCCTACAATCAAGTCGGCATAATTAGCCTCTTTCCCCTCTAAATACGGTCCTCTCTCATGCACCATGAACAACTGAGCCAAGGATGTTAGTCCTTGTTTGAATGCCGTCTTCATTTGCTCTCTTGTTTCGCCCCGAATTGCCATGTCATCCCAAGACTTTAAACCCGCCCGCTTCAGAAAGACTGTCCTTGTGGCCTCAGTCGTGTCAGAGTTGAAGGGAAGATACTCTGCGACAAGCCCTACGTAGGCTGTAAAGGTGGCGTCGATTTGTACGTTGAACCTTGCGTAGTCGCTGTTCTTGGCCCCCTCCCTGGAAGTCAGAGGCACGAGGAATAACATGTCCTTGTTGGGGCTCTCGTAGTCAAGCCCAGTACGGGTGGAGTTAGGCGGGAAAAGACAACCACCTGAATGCGGAAACGTGTCCTCGAGGTAGTTTGCGATATCGAATGAGTCTCCGATTATTTCGCCAGTGGCACTATTCTGTAGAATAGGAAGTGTGAAAAAGTCGGAGCCATCTCTGAAACTGCGCGTGGCCGGGCAATCAAGACCTCTGCGGACAGCAGCAATATCAAGTAAATCGACCCACTGAGCTCGTTAGGTCAGTTCATGAAATTATTAATGGTCGGGATCGATCAACATGGACTGAGTCGGGGCTTACAGATGTTTTGAAGGGTACAGATTTGAAGCTGAGTGCGAGACGTGCCTTGGAAGGATTTGGCGCGTAGGAGCGGGGCTGTAAAGGTGAAGAGATATCGTAGAGAAGTAGGGAGCTTGAATTGGTCATTCTGACGACGGCGGGAGAACGTAGAAGGCTATGCTAAAAGCAGGATAACTTTTTTTTTTGGAATGTCAGGCTTTCAGCAGAGTCGGATAAGATGCGTGTGGCTTGTGATACTTCAGTCTCGTTGATGTTGTTCGTTGAACCAAACTGTATTTAGCCTGGGGTGGGGTTAGCCGTCTCTAAGTTAGTTCCGAAGGAGACCAAGCCACGGCTGCGGAGCAGCTGTTTCATATATGAAAGCAGAAGTTTTTTTGGAGGTAATTTAGTATAGTATGGTTGGTCTGGAGCTTCTTTGTGCTTAGCTTACAAAGCTGAGTCTTGTCAGAGTCCTGCCTCGAAAAGCAAATGATATATCGAGACCTACGTAGGCAGGATGACCTACAGATATCACGTGTTTTGTTCTTCAATGAAGGGTGTTCCAATTCCTTGGAATCTGTTTTTTTCTTCTTTTTCTCGGATTCTTGTTTAGTTTGTATGCTTTGGACACTAAGGAGGGATTCTTGACAATTTGACTCTAAGCCAATGCTAAGCGAGTGAAGCAGTGACGGAATCAATAAGGAGCATCTGAGGTAAAAGGAACTTATACTAATGCGCCTCTATGCAAACTTTGGATTATTGTGTTGTCAATTGCGTTCTGATGACAAGACGATTCAGAATGGATTTCTCGAGGGAAGCCAAGAGAAGAATTCACATCCACATGGCTGCATTGACTAGGGATATTGTTAGAAGGCATCGCGTATTAACTTGCCGAATGCCTTGCTTCATCCAATGATCATTCGATGTCTAGTCATTTACTACCTCTTGAAGACCTGACAGGCTCGTAGATACTTGGGTGGGTAGGTAGATTCAACTTGAAATATATATCATGTGATCAACGCACGTGATCAGAACTGGTTACCTGCCCTGGGTAGAGACGTTATTTACGTAAAAAGTATGCGAAAAGCTACATACGTGCTGCGCTCTGTGACAGAAGCTTACTGTAGTGTAAACCCGGTAAGCATTGGTGCGATGCTGAACTCCAGTAACCTGCATGATGACAGTAGTAGCGAGCCATTCGAGCCATTCGTTGGGGAATTGACCAATGAAACACTCATGCTAATTAAAGCGCGACATCAATGCCAATTCCGGCCAAGGGCACTTTAAGCTTGTGGCTCAGCCAGCTAAAAAGCTTCAGCCTTGTCAGGGCGGTGACATTCAGGCACTATACGTAAGCCTCACCAACCAAAACATTCCCTCTTCATATAATCAACCCTCGGCGCCCAGAAGACATCATCACTTTCACAAAATGTACGACCCCACGATGGATAATCAGACGCCTCATACACAGACATATATTCCCTATTCGGAGGGCGATATTGGGGATGCTCACAGGAGACCGCCTGTGACGCTGTACGATCCGCCTCCAGCGATCCAGCCACCTCCTTTGGCAAGTCAGGGGTACGCTACGCCAACACCGCACCCATCGCCATACGACACAGCATCGACAAGTAAATGGCAGCCGATGAAAGGCTTTATTCAGGGCTTCACATCTAAAAAGAAGATTAGCAAGAAGTGGCAGAAACGGTTGTACTGGTACGATCCCCATGATCACGTCATGTGATTCGAGCTCCTTTCATAAAACCGCCCTTGTTAACACTCAACAGGATTGTACCACTATCTATTGTTGCACTTGTCCTGGCCATTCTTTTCGAGGTATATAAAGATGACTTTGAGCGCTGGTTGAAGCCGGTCTCTGACTGTAGGTATTGAGAGTGCTCGTCATACCCTTAGCCAGTTGTTTCAGATCCTGTCTTGGACTTAAATACCTTGAAATGATCAAGACTAACTCCCAGGTACCCAGGGCTGAAAGAAAGAGAATCTTGGAGTTGGACGATTCCGACCGCAATTTTAGTGATCTTGAGTTTCCCGCCATTATTCGGCCATGAAATTGTCCAATTGATTGTGGGACTCGCCTACCCGTTAGGCGTTGCATTGGGCATTGCATGTGCTGGCGCTGTGATAGGAGAAGCTGCCTGTTTGTGAGTTCCTGTCGTTCTTAGTTCTTCGTTCTTGAACATGTTCGCAGCTAACGGGGCGCAGTATTGTTTTCAAGTACTTCTTTACTGGCTGGGTGGAGAAGAAGATTTCACAGAAAGTAAACTGGGCTGCTACGGCACGTGTCACGCAAGAGGCCGGATTCCGAGGCGTTTTGGTGATCAGATATTCGATAGTTCCCCCACGTCAGTAGCCCCCGAATTCAACCATGCATGAAGAAATTGGACTAACAGATCACTAGATCTCGCGAATCCCCTCTTTTCATGCACTGGTATGAAGTTCTGGATCTACATGGCAACGGTCGTCCTCTCCCTTCCGAAGTCCATGGTTTTCGTTGCCCTTGGATCCCCATCCAGCAAGAACTCCAAGGCAGCCAAGTGGGGCAAGGTGGCTGCGATTGCCATCGTAGTAATCATTACGATTTTTGCCAGCATGTGGATTAGAAGGAAAATGGCCGTCGCTACGGTATGTCGATCCCTAAATGCAATCCTCCTTGATCCGAGACATCACATTGCTGGGCTCTTGCAACCTTGCTCTCGATCCATAATTCCGAGCACCAATATGTGCACTTGCTAAATTTATTAACAGCGAACGATCATGGTGGAGCGGGGCATCTCCGCGAATGGAAGCGATGAAGAACTTGGGATGCTAAACGAACCGACGAGGCCTGACAACGGAGGCGAGAGTGATACAAGCTATAAGGGCGCGGCCTCACAAACGCATCTGCCATATCAAAGTCAGTCGGTAGGCATTGGTAGCTCGACACCATTGCCGTACCCGCATCCACCGGCTGTTCAGCAAGAAAGATAAATCTGTTGGCGAGGACTTGCTGTGATTTCTACAGTAAGACTTGCTCTCAGATCCCACCCATCGATCCGACGATGTAGAGAATCACAATCTGGTGACAATCGTTTGAGCCGCTCGTTCCGCTAGAACATCTAAGATCATCGCTGCTACACTCAGCATAGAGTGGCTTTTATGGAGGAACTTGGGCGTTGAGTGAAGCATGTTAATAGACAATCTCATGGAGCATTTAGCCTTGGATATATCATTCAGACCGATGTCTTCCCTTTGGCAATAAGTCCAGCACTTGCGGGCTACAACATCGATCTAAAGGAACGGCTCGAGGTTTCGGATCATTGCAGCGACGAAGTGAAAGTCTGAAGTCTATGGGACGCATTAGCTTCGGAGTTGCGGGGCATCTCGAGCTTCTCAAATGGTTTCTGAGGACCTCGGCTTTTGACAATCGATACACGCGAGGTATTTTATTGTGTATAACCTTATGCAATATGGCCATCTTTATTCACTCAAAGCTGCCTTGAAAGCCTGAGCTACCGTTGTTTTTGGTGCACAAATTTCAAGCACCTCCTTACTCGTTGTGTCCGTTCCACACTTCCCTTCCCATGCTGTCTCCACCGCATGCTTGATCGATAGTGGAAGGACCTTCAAGGGTCCATGAGCATTGCGTTCAAGGAAAGATAGATCTTTGTAGATCACGCTTTCGACTTTGGTTCCGAGTTCCTCCTCGACCATATCGACAATATCTTGACCGCTGACGTCCTCCGGTCCATTCAAAATATATCGCTTTCTGTCGTGAGCTTCCGGATGGGGACTTGCCAGTACATGTGCTGCGAAAGCCCCAACATCATTGGCATCAATGATTCCAGAACCGACATCTCTCGAGCATATCAGGCTCAACGGCTGCTGCTCGCCTGTCTTGCGGTACTGCTTGACCAAATTCACAGCATTGGCCAGAACAAAGCTGGAAAAGACATTCGGTTGAAGGCTCGTCCAGGCCATTCTTCTGAACTCATCGGTGTCCAGCATTGTCTCTATGGCCCAATGCGTGCGAGGATAGTAGGCCCGGAAGCTTGGTCGCACGTTTGCAGCTGTAGTGGAAATACGCACGACCTGCTTCACGCCCGCGTTTAGCGCAGCAACAAGGAAATGAGACTCCTCCGCGAAAGCTGACGGCGCATTGTGGGAGGCGATGAAGGCTTTGCTGACTTCATTTTGGCGGAGCCATTCGCTGGTGATGTCCAGCCAATTCTGCTCCAGGATCGAGACATTGGACAGGGATGCCAATTGTTTCGCAGCGTCGCTGGAAGCCGATCGTGTTTGCGCGATCAGGCGGAAGGAGGCCACCGGACTGTCGGAGACCTGGATCAAGCCTGAGAGGGTGGACACCACGCTGCGGCCGGTGTTGCCTGTTGCACCAACAACAAGTCTGTGGTCAGGCGTAAAAGTCAGCAAGGTAGCTGGCCCACGAAGAAGAAGAACCTAATGGAAGTGCCCGTGGAGGGCAGTCTATTAATGCAGCCTGGTTTGCCAGGCATGACCCGAAGATGCTCGAGGTCGGATGCTCAGACGGATGGGGAGGCTGAGCTGAGAGGTAAGCGGCCACGTACATGGAAGGAGCCATAGGTTGTGCTTGAATCACTGCAGGTCTGCAACTTTGGTCGGACCGAGTCTGATCTGAGCTGAATGGAAACTGTCGGTTTTTTCCTGCCTTTGGACAGAACTAGCGTATCGGTTGAGAGTTTAGTTTCTTGTAAAGTCCTGGTCGCATGGATATATAGCCATACACTCCGGTGCTGAGGCAAGTCTACAAACTGTAAAGTATGGGAGAAAGAATCAATTCAAGGATGCTTCACATGCTACTTGTACTTGTGCTTGTACGTGTATGGCCGGAACCAAACAAGCAGCTTACAAAGCACCAAGCTGATCGGCATTATGGTGGATGTGACTGCAGGTGTAGGGTAGGGAACAGTAGTTCCCGCTCCCGTCTCGCCGAGGTCTTCCCACGGCCGATGCGGCGGTAGGATGCGATGCCTTCCGCTCACCTCCAGATTATATTGGTCCTTTGGCTTCAGCCTCACTCCGATGAGTTTTTCAGCAAGTCCACAGATTGAATACTTCACAGGCAAATATCGAGGTACAGACTGCAAACAACAGCCCTCTCCAATTTTTTTTTCTTGATACTGGCCCCGATCTCTCTCTCCCACGCAACGGCTTGGCGTCGTGCAGGACAGATCTAGCCCTACAGAAACCCTGCTAGATCGCTGCTTAGTAGGTGAACTTCTCTCCCACGATTCTCTCGCTCAAAGCCCAAAGTTTCTCGGCATTTTCAAAGCTAGAAGCATATTCCAAGGCCTTGGAAGGTTTGCAGTCGTCCAAGAATGCGCCCGAAAGATCTATACGAATCCATAAGCACATTCACAGAGCCGTCAGGTAGTACAGTCGCACTCACTGTCAAGTACGGGATCCAAAGCAGCGACCAGGGTAGTTGCGCTTCCCTGCTCAATCGTTTTCGCCTTCGGCAGCTCAACGTTCTTCTCTCCGAACATTGCTCCCACAATCGGCCATTCAGAAGGGTCTATGGTGGCGGACAAGTTCGTGTCCTGAATATTACCTGGATGCAATGAGAAGCTCTTGATACCTTTGCCAGCCAGTTTCTTCGCCAGGGCAACAGAGAAGAGGATGTTTGCCGTCTTGGATTGTCCGTAGGCCTCCCAGGTGTTGAAAGTCTCGCCGTTTGAGAAATTGTGGTCGTCGAAACGCACCGCACTAAATTGGTACAACAAGCTAGAAACATTGATGATGCGTCCACCCCTTTCAGTAGCTTCAATCTGTGGCATCAGAAGGTTGGTGAGGAGGAAGTGTCCGATGTGATTGGCGCCAAATTGACTCTCCACGCCATCAGGAGTAAGTGACAGCTTAGGACCCATGATTCCAGCGTTGTTAATGAGGACATCAATTTTGGTAACGAGTTTCTGGACTTCTGCTGCAGCTACGCGAACGGATGCAGTTGAGGCAAGATCGACTTTGACGAAATGCGCTTTGGTTGAAGAGCTTATTTGCTGGATCGTTTCTACCACTGGAAAGACTTTGGCTTCATTGCGTCCGAGGAGGATAATCGTCGCTGGATGGGCAGCCGCAAGGCAATACGCCACATAAGCACCAATTCCACCAACACTAGCCCCAGTGATTGCAACTGCAATAGGTCAGATATTGTAACGCCCTTAGAAGAAAGCCTAATCCGGAGACGACACCTACAAGTTCTACCGGCAACTTGCTCTGGATAGGCCGAGACAACTTCTTTCCCAGTTGTGGAAGCGCCGAAGTTTGACATGTTGTCGATAGATACGTATCAAGTATCTGGTAAGGATCTTGTTTGCAAGTCCTGGTGGTCGTAGAAAATCGAAATGAGCCTGCTTGCCTGTCACCATTCCGAACGGTGAGAAGGACTGCCTATTAATGCTTTTCGTCCAATGTCTTAATTCTTCTTCCTTATTTCGTTCTTCACATTGCACCGACATTAGTTACACTTTGCTTACAACAAGTATTGGCATTAAGGTTTTCGGAGATAGCATACCCGAGCGATATGCCAACCAAGACTCGGTTGCTGCGTCTCTTTAGCCTCCGAGACGGGGACGGAAGCGGACACGGGAACGGGGACGGCAATGCTACATTCGTTATGGTAGAGGAAACTAGTAAGCGAGAGCGTTACTGGCATTGTCGGTGTTATTCTGATTACTGTCCAAACAGCCCCTTTTATCCTTGGCGTTGTTGCCAAGCGAGGGTTTGACTTTAGCCAGCCACGCCAGGTGGTGGATGCAGGACCTACGAAGTAACCAGGACTTTTTCAGACCAAGGCTTCACAAGACAGTCACACGCAAGTGTCAGTCACCACAGGCCTCAAATGATGATCGCCCAACCTCGGCAGGGCAAGTCGTCCATGCAGTAACGCGGTAGCTGTTTGGTCCTAGGCGGACTACAAAGTGCTTGGAAACCTTGAGAACTTTCAACGCAGCAGCCCGCAGTGCTCATCAGATTAAGGCATACGTTACAGGGGCCTGTCACTGATACTCACGTCATGGTTGTTCAACTTTGCGACCTCATCAAGAGATCTCCATGAAAGATGCTTGACTATGAGACAGTTATGCGGATTGTTCCTTCTTCTTGCTTCGGGAGACTAATGATGTGGATTCTGAACAAAAGGACTTAGACCGGGATGGTTTGGAAACTTGACTCTACTTCCCTGTGTCATTATTCTTAGGGAATTTCGCAAGTGGGCACTCGGAAGTTTCTGCCATTTTAGCTTATTTCATCTGGTTCGGAGCAACATTCACCGTTCCGGAGAATAGATCACCCTTCAGGAATTGTATTTACCGTTCCGGGGAAAACCTGTGGTATCCCGATCCCAAGACATCAACTTACGGCAGAGTAATTATCATGGCTCATACAATGCCGGGTGATTCGAGCATCCAGTCACATCAAACCCTGTTTGAAGTCTCTATTAGCCATCTCTAAAGAGTCGGTTTTGATGATCTCAACCTGGTTGTACGGTTGCTAGGCGTATATAATCTAGTATATCAAACAATCATGCTAGAGATGGTATGAAAGCCGGATGCGCCAAAGTTCCGGAGCTGATATCGAGAAAAAGATACCCTGAAAAGCCCGTGGCTTTCTAACTTTCGCTGTTCTCCCTCGCCATCATGGCGGATGATGATGTATGGCATGTTCGAAGCCGCCTTTCAGTTTCTTGTGAATACTTTCTATGATTCATGACGTCATGATCCCTCTGAAATGTAATACCCATGCAATTTGGCAAAGCTGATCGACTTTAGTAAAGTACATGAGCATCGCAATTTGAACAAGGCCGCAACTCCAGTGCGGCTTATGTTGATACTCGCCATATTGCAAAGTATCATTCCGAAGTATTAACAGCCGAGCTCGTTTGACCGACGCACAGAGCTATTGATACCGACGCACAGAGCTATTGATCTCTCACGAGACGAATGAAGGTAGACATCTAAACAGAACTCATCCCGAGGAGACAGTTGCGAAAAGCGGTGTCACTAGTCCCGGATTCAGCCGGACCGGATGATAACTGAGCTTGGCAGGCTCGTTGTAGCCAAAAGATGCTTATTACAGAACATGTCAAGGGAAGCAATCGCAATGGCAACCAACAACACAGCCCCACACCAGTGAACCACTCGCGATAGATTGTGTGTGTGCTTAGCAATCGCCTAGCCCCCAGACACGATCAAAGAATCGCGGACGGAGTATCAAAAGGAGTTCTCACTGCCCTTAGGATTGAACTCGCAATGTGATTACTCAACATATCTTCCAGGCACTATTCCAAGACCCAAGCTTCAGAAAGAGAACAAAGATCTCACAGCAACTTCCCATCCTACTTTGACGTTCCGCTCCGCTTAGATTGTTGTGCAGCTTGATCTTGTCATGCTTGAACACATAAAACACTGTGGGCTGCCATACATGAATGCATCTGGTATATCAACATCAAAAGCTCTCCCACGAATCAAGTCAAGCATGTCTACTCATCTGTCCACTCTGAACACCAGTCCAACTCCTGACCAACCAGGACGATGGATTTTCACCAAATTTGGCAAACCGTCTGTTCTCAAATGGGAGTCTGGGGTCCTACACTCGAGCTCTCAGGCAACAAAGTTCTCATCCGTATCATTGTCGCTGATGTCGCAGGCGTTGATAAGCACGCATACGGGGACACCACCTACTTTGTAGCTGTTCGACTGCTTCTTACCTTATCCATGAGAGGGCTCTTATCACAATTCCTTAGTAGTTCAAATTTGGCAATTGCCAATTTGTTTGAATAGCATTCAGCGCGCTGGTGGCTATCCTGCCGACCCCAGGGCTTTCAACCAGGATTTACAACTGGGTTGATCTTGTTGGCGAGGTCGTTCCTCTCGGTACTTCGGTCCCGCAAGATGGTAATCTGAAGATCGGAGACCGCGTTGCTGCCCGTTGTGTACTCGGCTCGCACGCAACGTACATCGTGCTCCCTTATGAAGACCTCATACGGATCGCGCTGGATGATGATCCGATCAAGATCGGGGCTCTACCACTGAACTACATGACTGCTTGGGGTATGCTGAAGCACAGTGGTGTTAAACTGTCTCCTGGATCAACCATCTTGATTGGTGCAGCCAGCGGTGGACTGGGCACGGCTGTTGCGCAGCTCGTCAATGCATTCAAGATGGACATCAGGATGATTGGAACCTGTTCTACCAGCAAGTTTGAATATATCAGCTCTCTCGGTATCGAACTAACTGATCGCAAAGCTCCCGACGTCGTGGCACCCCTCCTCAGGCTCACAAATGGGGAAGGTGTGAACGTCGCGTATGACGGCGTATGTAGCGAGCAAAGTCTCAAGAGCTCGCTGGCTGCAACCAGAGCGGACGTTGGCAAAGTCGTTGTTTTTGAAGTCATGGGAAATATTGATGCTGATGGAAGTGGGGTGGTAAGGACTACACAGGAAATATTCGCAGAGCGTCTTCAGCCGCCTCGGATCACGTTCTACGCCCTCGAGACAAGTTTCTACAATAAGGCAGAGATCTCTGAATTTCATGATATTGTGAAGAAGGTCCGAAATGGGGAACTTGATCCGGTTGTTTCCAAATTAATGCGATTGAGTCAAGCTAGAGAAGCTCATGGGTTGCTGAAATCTGGAAGCTCGGTTCGGGGAAAGATGATGTTTGTTGTAGATGCCGAGCTGGCAGCTCACTATTGTATATGGACAATATTGTGTGGAAATGGCGACTTTTTTCGAGGCAGAAAGCTACATGGAAAATTGTGAATGAATATAGTATCGCATAATCTCAGCGAGAGAAGTTTGTCATTCTTATCGTTGCAAACACGAATAGGTCTTCTCTCATCTATTCTATTTTTTTTTATTCTTTTTTTTGAAGTTATGAGTATGTGTTTAATAATTTATCGACGGGGTATATAAGTGTTACGAATTTTGAGGAAACTTTTGGGTCAATGAAAGAATCGTTGCGGTGAGAAGAGGTACTTTTACTGCGAGGAAAGGTACTTGCTCAATTAAATCTCCAGTGAAGGCTCCCGTAATTTGCTATCGAGGAACCGAACCGATAATAAATCTGCGAGCACTTCGATATTATATTCAAAAACAGATGTGGAACCTTTGAGGAAAGAGATCTTATCAGACTACTATAGCGCGCAGGTGCGAGATCTCGTGAGATCAACAGATATTCTGTCGATATCGCTTTGAAAGTTCAGGCGTCGAGTTTGCTTCTATTAAGCGAAAAAAAACATTCACTACTACCGGGCTTCTGATAATTCCTAAGTCTGAGAAAATGTTTCATTGTTCCTATTTCTTTACGACTAGTAACGTATTTCGAAATAGTTAGGCTGAGTTGTCAATGAAATTTCCCATTCGCTGGGGAGGATGATATTGTCGTTTTCTCAGCATCAGGAAAATTCCTCTACCACATGTGGCGGATGCCTGCATTACGCGCAGCTACGCCCTTCGGTCATTTCGGACAAAGGCTTGGGTGCTCCCATATCCCATCCGTACACACCGGGAAGGCGTTGACAAGGCAGATATAGCGGCCTTCCACCTGGCAGAAGGAGGTATATGGCCGAAGAGGTGATGGTGGGGTCGGAATTGTTACTGGAGAAGAACTTACCAGTGCTGTTACTGATGTGATTGGCTTAGACAATGCGACAGATTTGGGGCTGGCTGTGGCACTCGTTGAAGGAGCTACCAGCGATGCAGTATCAATAGTCTCGGTCCCAGGTAGTGTCTTTGCTGTCCCGACAGCTGGGTTGCCATTGCACTCAGCCTTGAACATCTTCGTTCCTTCGGGAAGCGAATTCTCGACGTCTGTTCCTGGCTCAGGAACTTGAACAATCAATTGAGGTGTCTGTACGGTACAAGACCCAGTGACTTCCCCCAGGTTAGCTAGCCAGACAGGCGGAAGGTCACTCAAGGTTCGCTTATCAATTGCCAGCTTTTGGCGCTCGATTCGACTTTTCGCTTTGCTAGATATGATTTGGATAGGTGCGTACATCATGTACAGCTCATTTGTGGGTTTGGAAAACCATGTCCAACTCTGAGTATACTCTCCAGGGAAATAGTTGCTGTCATCGTGTTAGGGCCAGTTATTTTGTTGATATTCCCACTTCTAGTTGTGAGACGTTGTGAGACATCCGTAGTGAGTTTTGATAACTGGGAAGTTAGCGTCAGTTCGTGAGGGGTTGAAACCGGGAACGATAGTTATTTGACACATCCCGCCGCCATGTGTAGCCAGCCCATTGAAAGTTATGTCGAAAGGTCCACCAAATGTAACTTGAGTAGGGCCCGAAGCGGCCATACCAGATACACCGAGTTGGCAAGGAAAGTTGGAACTTGAGGGTTCGAGAGGATTAGATGCGCCGTACGTCCCGTCGTTGTGAGGAACGGGAAGATCCTGGTTTATATGTGTATTTGCAGTATTGACGCTCAGTGAGAGAGCCAATAGAAGCAACTTGGTAGAAATTCTTGAGATTCTCGTGGGCATCTTTGTGTCGTTTGGCATGTAAGATCTTAGTGTATTTCCGGATGGGGGCGGAGAGTGATGTTTTGCAAACCCCTATATATTTGTTAACATTGCCCATATATTTATAAACCTTGATGCTGATTGACAGCTAAATAAAGAACAGTCAAAGATATAATACAAGGTCTCTGAACAAACAATGGATAGTGAACTCTCCATCATGTGTACCAAATGATATTGTCAGAAAAAAGAATAAAACTGACATGTATCGCGACAATGGACAATGGAAATATCCGTTGTACAAAGGAAACAGGAAGTACACTCACATAACACACCCACAAACGGAGTATGTAAACAATGCCTTGTACTCATACAAACAAGCTTTTCTGAAGTGGCGCCTGTCTGTTCTTAGCTGACGGAAGATGGCCTCGTCAGTCGACCTTTCAAAACCCTACCCCTCCTCTGTAAGTCGCCTCGAAAGCTTTGAACCATATAAGTGATTTTTTTTGGGGCCCATAAACATGGAGTCAGGTCAAACAGCAGTTTGGACAACAATACGAGCCTGAAACTCAATTGCCTGGCTTCGCTTAATTAGCGACCTGTTGTTTACTTTCCCTCTTGTCAGCGAAAACTTTTATGCACTGCTATCTCACCTTACTTTCGATCGCTAAATCCAGAATATGTCACGCAAAATTACCAGCTTCGTAGATACAAGTTGTCCCGTGAGGGGAGCCAGGGGTGATAAGGAATGTTCCAGGAGATCAGCCGCCAGTGCGGCTTCCTCGTTTATGGCAAATGCGTAATTTGTGACGGGAAAAGCGTTAAGAATGATCAGCGCTCATCGTAATGATTGTATTTGTGCTTGCAAAAACATGCCCAAAACTTGAAAATCATCAAGATAGGTGGCATCATTAAGGAAGCAACAATAAACCCTCCAACCCTACCTTCGTCTCGGGCTTGCTCCCTTTCAAGCAGGTTCTCACTGACACCTGGAGTAAAATTTGTCGATATTCTTGCAAACTTACAATACATTACCGTAAATAGTCAGGATACATGTGGTAAAGAGTGACCGTACGGTAATACTTTCTTTCCGTTCAGACTGGGCCATTTGGCAGCGCAGCTATAGGATGCTCTATAAGCTCAGCGATTATTGCCAGAATATCTGCCATTGATCCTGTTTTGTATTAAGTGACGAGACCCAGGACCAGGAGAGGCAAATTAGAGTGAACTCTTACCGGAAGATGCACATAGGATGATTACCGGCATACGTGCCCAAGACCTACCTTGGGGGCGGATTTGAGATTTCTTTCATGATGTGTTGCTCGTCCGGAATTATTTAATCGAGCAGATCTAGTTTGAATGATCCCTGTAATTATTCAAGGACGATCGTAGGACTTTTCCTTCCCAAGGTAGACGGTTGAGTTGAGTTGGGCGAGCAGCACACGATGGGAGGGAACCAAGGTCCTCCTTTAGGGTACTTACAGAATCCGCACTTCCACGAGGAGTAGACTTAGTACCCCCTGTCCGTAGAAGGCGCGATGGCGAAAGTTGTCAATAACGTACGTATCTACCGGCCGAAAAACCTGTTACACTGAAGCAATTGTCGTCATAGCTGCAAACTCGCTTGAACAGAGCTTCTGGTGAAGCATTGCTAACGGCGGTCTCGGGACTGGGGTCAGCAGCTGGTAGCAAGTTGACAAGTGGAAGAAGGGCGACAACTGTAAGTCGGAACTTCATTATTGGGAAATGCAAAGTTGAATTTTGAAATGGATTTTGGGGTATGCTGGGATACAAAGGGGGTAATTTTATGAAGAGGAAGAAACTGTAATTGTGAGAGGAATTTAGATGATTTATATGCAAGATGGACAGGTGGGAACACAGCAGATAACCTGCATTAAATATGGAATGACAATAAATCGATCCTTCATTCTTTCCTTGATTTCGGTTTCACTCGCTTCCCCTTACGCAATCTACGTGAGATGGATACGAGTCACCTCGGCAGCACAGTCCGCACACCTGAGCACGATCTTGGTTGTCAGCGCCTTATTGTCCATTTCAGTCAATGAGAAGATATGTCATTGGCAAGTAGATGTTTTGAAACTGACCGTTCTGAATATATTGAAACTTTCAGCTTCTTCAGCTTCTTACATGTTAAGCATCTGGCTCAACCAGTAACGCCGGCACCAAAGATATCCAAAAATAGAGCTCTACTTGCTTCTGTTGTTGGTCATTTTCTCGACTCGGATAGTTCAGGACCAAGGACAACCCGAGAATTCAAAGGTTTGACAGCATGTATGAAAAGCTCACAGTACCAGCTAGAGGTTGGATTGAACAATACAGGTATACAGGCATGTATGCCTTGCGGTCAACAAATTATAGTTGCTGCAAAGCTTATACAAAGTAAAACGCTCCTCTATCATCCGATCAGAGCTAAGCGGGAGCCATAATCAAGTTCCACCGTCCATCAATCGAACACACACCGTCTGCCTCGCCTGTGCAAAGAACAGAGTATTTGAGCTGCAGTGTTGTCCTACATTGTCTCGACCCTGGTATAGCTATGCGGAAAGATCAAGTAATGCGGGGAATCATCAGTCCATATATCGGGCCCATCATGGAGACTTTTAAGTCATGAAGCCCAGTCTTGAATGAAACTTGACGTGTGAGGTACTGGTTTTTCAGCCTCAGCCAGGAGCGAAGGAATCATTCGGAAAGGAAGAGCGGAGTCCGAAGTGTCAGCCTTACAACGGGAGAGTACAGCTATGGCTTCACGGGCTCGTCTGCTTCAACACCAAGCCAAGACAAATCACTCGAAGATCCTTCTAGTCTCGACTTCACCGATAGGAGGAATATTCAGTCATGGCCAGCTGACGCATATGTAGCCAAGGTGAGGCTAAAAGGTACATGAAATGGTTCAAATCTCCTCCCAAACGATCTCAGAGCCTCAGAGGCACGTTTCTTGTTTGATCAAAAAAACTGTACTAGCTTGGGTTCTACTCCTACCTTGCTTTGGCGTATTGATACATGGGCGAATATTGATACGTTCGTTGATAAGCCATAAGTTCAACACTATTCTACTTCAACAAACGAAATTACTTGGAGAATATCAATACTTTCATCCGCGAATACACCTAGCCTAACCCGCAAAGTCAAGAATCTCACATGGATGCTAAATGGTCAAATCTCCACCTGCAATTATCCGCATTTTGTTTCAGCAGCCGGTGCGTGAATTAGAACACTATCCGAGACTTTGCATGAGGCCTAACGATGACGCGAAGGATGGTGTGTATGCTGCTCGCTCATGTGAATCCTTTGAGAACGCACCTTATGACAGATACAGGTATCAGCCGTCCTAGTCATAGTTTAATTTCAATTTCATATTGGACCTAACATAGTCTCCCCAAGGAAAATTCATGCCTCACTTCAGGAAGGGCGGGCTTGCACTGCGTAAAAATTGCCGGATGCAGGAGGTCAGCCCTAGAAGTCGGTCCTGAGGCAACACAGATAATTATAAATACGATTTCTAGGAATTGTACGCGTGATGGTCTCCAACCGTGCTCTCTGTCTTCTTCCGGGTGGCAATAAACAAGGAAATTGGCCGTGTGAGAATCGAGCGTTACTCACTAGTGGTATTCATGTTCGCGAGAGTAATCTTACAACTATGGGGTACGAGGCCCCAACGCCGCAAGATGGTAGAACTGAAGGGAACAGGTAGGTGTTGCTGCAAGTAGTCAAAATTCAGTATTCCGGTTCACACACATTACATCAACAATATAGTCTCCAAGTCTCTACCGTCCAATGCTCTTCCATCCACAAACCCGTGGAAGTATGCCTCTCCAATCAAAGAATATACGTTACAATTACTACTGCAGTCTGGCCTTATTTCTTGCATATCGCGCACAATATGAAGCATCGGAGCACCTATTAGAACTACAACCTTTTCCCCAACCATTGCATTCTCTGGAACGAGACCTAGCCAGCCTTCGGACGACAATGCTATCCTCCGCTTATTTACTACGGTCATGAATGGTATGAATGAGTCTTTGTAGTCCCACTGCGCTCCCCCAATTTCGAGAATTGGATCGTCCGGAAGCATGAGCATGAAGTTCCTCTGCTTCTTTTTGATGACGTCCTTGGAAGGTATAGAGTTACTCAAGAAGTCGCCGACCAGGGTACGCCGAAGAGCAAGGTTCGTGCTTTCCCTTGTGAACCTGTAAATTCCACCGAACTCCTTATCTAATGCCAGCCATCGTTTAGCTAGTTCAAATGAATATTCTTGGGGCATTGAATACGAGAGTCTTGCCGGCTCCGATAAGAAAGTAAGTGTTCCTAGTTGTGCTCCAGTTAGGCATAACATGCCTGTTTCTTCATTGACCGACCAACTGCATGAAGAGAGAGGCAAGTTGCCGCTCGCGCTATACGGTTCAAGCACTTTAGATGTACTCAAGTCCTCGTATTTTTCCCAGTGAAATGGAGATGGTCCCTCGTCACCTTCATCCTTCGGTTCCCAATGTGGGACCCAAGACGGCATCGGTAGCAAGTTCCTAGAATAGCCACTAAAGCACTGACCAAGAATGCTCAAGGAATCATACTGTTTCAGAAACCAGACAACGACCTCGAGGAATAGTCGTTCGACCGATATATCATATCTTGGGCTTAGATCATCCTTGTTGAGGTCGGAAATCAAGCCTAGCAGACCATATATCTTATCGTGTGGATCTGTCGCCTTAGCACGTTCAGTCATTCTCAATAAAGACTGCAGGCCCGTCGATCTATACCTGTCGGCATAGTTATGCTCAAACAGTGCCCGAGTATTGACGACATGTCCCACTCTAGTGATTGTTGCTTCCTCCTCGATCGAAAGTCCTAAGGTTTTAATTGCCAAGACTGGATCCTCCACCATACTGGCATATATCTGCACCACTGTATTGTAGACGTGCTCAAAACCAATCGATTCATCTCCATAAACAAATGTTACACTCTTTGCCAGTGCTACCTCTTGTAGCACCCACATGCGTGTCCACCAAGGAGATTTGAAGAATTCAAACATTGCTTTTCTTTCGTTGTTGTCCCCCTTCATGGTATCGTGGAAGCGGTCGCTCACTGTAGCTCTGTTCTCTGGCATAAAAATAGCCTGCGCACCTCCAAGAGAAACGGTAAGAGGTGACAACTCTTGAGCATGATTCATGGCTGCTTTCATATAGTCTCCTCCGATTCCAAGCCATACGATAACTCGAGTGGCATGAGAATAGATTGAGCCCATCATTCGGACTTGTGCGTTTCGCTCTGAGACATTTCTCTGATTGATGCATAGTGCGTCAATCCAGACGTAGGACGCATTTGTTTCGTCTGGATGCTGTCGTGCTTTGTCTTGGGCCGCATATCTCAAAAAAGCCTCAAGGTTGGTGGTGACCTTGAAAGGCCTGTCGTTGAGGGTTATTTCCACGGTCTCATCTAAAGGGCCCCATACGTATGACAAGGCTACGAAAGACAGGATTTCCAAGCGACCCTGAATAATGTTACAGGAGACTCTGGTAGAGTCCTTATTCCAGGAATGAATATTGACGAGGCGTATTTCAGCATCCTGCAGTGGCTGGTGAGCTGACGGTGTGATGGAAGACGGGACATTCATTGTCAGCAAAAGGCCTCGACAAATGGAAGATTTCAGAATAGTGGAAGCGATTCAAATTCGATGTCAAGAAGTCAGCAAAGGATGACATAGTTCCGACAGGAAGAAATATTAGAACGTGCCTTCCAGTTGGTGTACTTGGTGAGTCACTATCACCTGTTGAAGCAGCAGCATGACCGTAGCTTTAGTAAGCCACTAGTCAGATGGAATCAATCTATCGGCGTGGCGAACCGATAATATTTGACGCTGAATCGTGTCACAGTCATTTGATTTTGGACCGACATGCAATTCGTTGTCACTCTACTGCAGACCGAAAACGTTCGCATTTTCTGCTACCTGAACAAATATCATACCACTCGCACAATCAGTGATTAAGTTGTTGAAAAGCTTCGATGGTGTTAAGTTCCCCGAAAGACAGCTATCTCGCGTGGATTGCCTCATTGGCTCTCTCCCTATCCTTTTGGGTTAGGGGCCGTCATGGCCAAGAATTGTTGATAAACAATCTCTGAGCAACGGAGCTCCTATCAAATGAAGAGTCTATTTCAGCCACGTTACCTTGTTCAGAAGGTAAAGCATCCAAGCTGAACAGGCGGTAGGGTCCCATTTCTTGTTCGGCATCTTCAGCCCAATCTTCTCCACTGATCATCGAAATCACCATCTGCTGGATTCCAAGATACTCCGAAAAGCAGTATAGAATTCCTATTGGAGCAAACGCAAGATATAACCCAGCGTTTGATGATGACCCACCACAGAAACCAGCCAGAATCCGAAGCCCTTCAAGACCATGCTGCCACGGCATTTTCGTCCTGTCCGGAAGCAGAAGAGGGTTTGCGGCGTTCGGCAATACTTCGCTGGAGTTGACAGCTTCATGATATGCGATAGAGGTGATGATGTCTTGTTTTGGGCCATGGCCTTCAAGCAGCCTCTTGAGTTGACCTAACAGGAACATTGCAGAATGATAGCAGATCAGCTCAATCGCTTGCTGTGTTGTATTCGTTCTGATACCAGAAGACAAATAGGACGCTAGAAATGGGCTAAGGCTGTGGCTGCCATGGGATATAGGTATTGAGATTGCAGAGTTCAGATTAAGCTTCGTCCAGTCGTTTCGCCAGTGGTCAAGCTGGAATTGTTGGCAACATATTGTCTCCAGTAACATGCCTTTATCTTGAGTCTGCTGATTTGCTGCCATCGTGCTCTCTAAAAGCCCTGGAATGTGAAGAAGGACGTCCATCAACTGATCTTCTGTTGTCTTTTGGACATGCAGGAATGGTACTGACTTCCACTCAGGCCTGGAGAGGAACGTTCTGCACTTGAAGGCCACACAGCAGCAGTACTGAGATGTTAGAATAGGATCTTAGTGGGTAACCATTTGCAACTCACAAGCATCATACGACAATGCCGAAATACCGTGAGGTACGGCTCGTTATGGAAATAGCCTGGTCCGCAGGTTTTCATGATCATCTGAGCTCCATAGTGATGCAGATAGTGAAATTTGTTGTCCACGACATACTGTAAACCTTGTCAGAAAACAGATGAAGATCGTTCATGAGTCGATAATAGGGAGGATAGGCACATGCATTGTAGACACCTAAGGCAGTGATGACAGCCAAAAGGCCTGGGAAATCCGACTTCAATCCTCGATCCAGCGTAAACTGGACAGCCTTGACAGCAACCGAAGAAAGCTCGGTAGCTTTGGATTCCAAGTCAAGATCCTTTTTGGCCTTGCCAAGGTAACCTGTGGCGACAGCCAAGCTCGCTTTGTAAGACAAGTCAGTGTTCCCAACCGGGCTAGTCTGCAGAATACCCTGCCAGAAATACGCCCAGCGGTAGTCGCGAAAGTAAAATGAAAACGCAATTTGTCCCTCGAAGCCGGCAAGGCTGAGTGACCGGGGTACTTCGGGCCGTTCGAGGGTACTGACGCCCCCCGGGGCTCTGATCAGACCACCTCCCCGTCCAACAAAGTGTTGCTGCATGCGCATCACTTGTTTGTAGCCTGGACATTCCAATCCGGCCTTTACACACCTATTGCATACTGGTTCGGTGCGATCTTTGATTACTCAGCGATTTCTCTTCTGGAACGTCTTTTGGAACGCAATGGGAGACTGCTTACCACATTTTACCCTCCTGCGACGGCAAGTGGTGCAGTATCTGTACCAGAAAATATGTTAGAAGGGCGAGGGTGTTCCAGTTTGTCCCATCATGCAAGATTTTTCTCACCCTGTAAAAGGCTGTCGTCCCATAAAGCAAGTCCTCAGTGCTGGTCACTACTCGTGGTGATTTGTGAATAGTCACAGCGTAGTAATGAAAAGATTGATCATCTGTGCAGATGTCTCCTTCAACTTGGTGAACAATAAGTAAAAGTAATCGTTTGATATGATGACGTAGGATTTAGATTTAGCCGAACTCTGTTTTGGGACTGCAGTGCCGAAAGGCTAGCCTAGATAAGCAACTTTCCTCGAGATGCATCAAGATATCCAAATCTTAGCTCGCTTAATGATTGGCCCACTTCAACTACCAAACCAGCCTCCGAAGTGTACGCAGGACCTACGAATAGTGCCCTGCAGCTGCTATAGGTAGAGCTAAACATTTCCGGAACCATTCGTTGGATAGTCTTGATCAGATGCCTCGTGTCAAGGCCCGACTTGTTTGAGATGTGACAGTAATATAGGCACCAGCCTGAACAGGCAACTTTCCTCAAGATGCATCAGGACCCAGAAGTAAACTTGCTTAATAACCAGCGTACCTTACTGACTTGCGTGTAGTGACCTTAACATTCTACCACTCTACGAACAGGGCCTGCAGCCGCAGCTGATAGAGCTAGGCATGTCCGCGGCCGAAGTCTTAGTATCAAGAATTTGATCAACCGAAAAAGCCACTACGTGGCGGAGACAATCTTGTAGTGCTTCTTACGATGTTTGCTTGCTCGGAACTTGTTGAATGACAGATTGATTAGGACTTAAATCTCAGATCTCGTAATATTTCACATCATCACTTCATTGATCGCATTGCTGTTTCCAAGTCACGAGCGTTCAACCTTCAGTGAACGACATTTCAGCATGGACGCCCTGCCAGAGAATTACTTTATTGAGTCATTTCGATTCACCGATAACATATTCATCGAACAGTATCCATCCATCAACCCGCACAATGCCAATCTTTCGTTGAAAGGAAAGGTTGTTCTTATCACTGGCGCCAGTCGAGGGATAGGGGCAAAAGTAAGTCCAAGTTTTCGATTCATCTAGGGAAGCATCGGCTGATCTTTAGGCTTTTGGCCCAGCTTTTACCAAGGCTGGTGTAGATGGCCTTGTCCTCATTGCAACCAATGCAGATATGCTGAGGTCGGTCGAATCAGAGCTGAAGGAGATCAATCCGAACATTCGAGTCCTGGCTATCGCCACTGACATCACCGAGAAAAACGCAGTTGATGAAGCGTTCGAGAAGATCAAGGATACATTCGGTCACGTCGATATCTTGATCAACAATGCTGGTGTGAACCTCGAGGGACAGGGAGCACTTGTGGCCGATGAGAAACCAGATGACTGGTGGAAGAGTTTTGAAGTAAACACGAAAGGTACGTTCTTGATCTCTCGGGCGTTTCTGCGGCAGATTCATCCGGGGACCATGAACGCTACTATTATCACTCTTGTGACGCTTGCAGCTTGGAAAACGTTTCCTCAACTTTCTGGCTACGGGATTTCGAAGGCTGGTGCGTTACAACTTAGTCAGCATATTGCTGCTGGCTATCCGAACGTCACTGCTGTCTGTCTACATCCCGGTCTCGTTGATACAGACATGTTGATGGTACGTCAGATGCTGCACTGAAAGAGTCCAAGATCTGCCATAAATCTTGCTCTCAAATCACAGAAACCCCAAGACAATGATAATTCAAACGTACTGAAGTTTTATTTAGGATCAGTTCCGACGTTTTGTTCGGCAGACACCTGAATTGATTGGGGGCTTGGGTGTTTGGCTTTGTCACAAGCATGCAGATTTCTTGAATGGACGTACTATTGGCAGCCACTGGAGTGTAGACGAATTAGTAGCAAGGAAGGAAGAAATTATGAGCAGGGATTTACTGACAATGGATTTATCTGGCAACTTTGACGGTAAGCAATTCGATAAGCCCGTATAGCTTTATATCCAATACAACAGCAATTATTGCCGATACATATTCCAGCATACGACTTATTTCAAGTACTTCATATCTTTTGCCGGTGCTTCACGTGTTTAAGTTCTGTGATTTCGTTCCGCGTACAAGCCGCGGCGCTATCTAAGTATCTGTTCCTAAACGGTTTTCAAGTGTCTGAAGCGAAAGTCTTTGGAGGAGGAGAAAATGTGGTCGTCACATCGCATTGCAATGTTCAGGAGGCTCTACCCGAGTTTTAGGTATCTCACGGTCTCTTGAATTATCGTATACTTATACTAGGTTTCTTCCTTTGATCTTGGGGCCCCCTCAGCAGTGCTGGGAACCAAGTGCGTCAGAAGGGGGCCTGTATTGGTCGGCCAACACTTTGAAAAGCTCTTTATTTACGTGATGTGAAATACAAGTACCTTAGGGATCAAGACCTAAGGTATATGCGTAGGAAGAGACATATATAAGAAGGAGGCTCTTCCCCTGTCCTTTTTCTCAGTAAGCTTGTGTATTTCACAGAGTTTTGGCGTGCTTTTTCCCAACCTCCAATGTATGTCGCCAAGTAGAAAGTAACGCCTGGCTGGCAGCGATAAGGCAGTCGTTTTGATCCATACCATATTCCTTTCCACGTTGTTTGGGAGTATCGTACTCTGTAGGGCTCTGGTACGGCTAACACAGTTTCTATGCGGTGACTTAATAGTTAAAATTTGAATGGGAATCAAAGGATACCAAAGCGCTCTTGGCATAAGTTTGACATGTTCTAGTGAATTAACTTGCGTCTGAAATCTGTCAACAAGGCCCCATGGATTTCGTTGATCCAAGCAAACTCCCTCAATCTATCCTCCAGATCTCCATATGTCATCACAGCCATTCTGTGCATAGCATCATGCAAGTGTTTTGCAAAGAAGGGCGCCTCATCTATCTCATCATTCAAGACCCCGCCTAAGGTATTAACCCAGAGTTCCATCCATCCCAATCCATGCTTATCCCATGTTCTGTCTTTCGTTTCGCTATCCTCAAATGAAATAAGTAAGACAGACAACTTTCGGATCTGGATTTTCACTCGAATCGGGTATATCCCGAAACTTTGTCGAACAGCTATCAAGTATAATATCGCGCCCAAGCGGATCATTTCAGCTATAGAAGCATTCGAAGATGAGAGATCTTGCCTGGGAAGCGAGAGGAGCCGGTGAAGGATGGGATCAAAGTAATCGCAGGTGTACGTCGGGTCCACGAGAATATTCCCTTCTGTTTGTTGAATCTTAGTTTGCAGGTGCAAAGATTCGAGGCCAAAATCTCGTAGAATATCGGTTAAGACGAAGCTATCTGAGAACTCGGAAGGTAGGATATTGGCATGTAAGGCCGATCTCTCATGTGGGTGCGATGGAATACAAGGGATGAAATTTGTGGGCAATGGAAAAGTTGGCGTTTCATCTAGGGTACACGAGCCTGAAATGTCAACGCTGAGGAGTCAAATTAGTCGTATCTACATCAATTCAGGAATATGCTTACCATGACAGCATTGTTCTCAGAGGTTTATTCGAATCGACAGTTTCCATCCCGCCTCGCAAATCAACGATCTCTTTCAGTCCTGCGAGATGCTTCCTCCAACTTATCATGTCCCCAATCAAATGCTGTGCTACGTTTAGTGCTTGATAACTGGCCTCGAAGGTAGAAAGCGCACATAATAGCATCCAAATCCAATTACTGACGATAAAACGCTATCCGTAGTTGCCATTTCAAGCTCACTCATTCGGCTTCCGATCAACTGAAGCGAGTATACGTGATAGACTAAAGACTCCGCGTTAAGCGGGCTTCCGTCTCCAAATCGAAGACTGTCAAAGTAGGCCACTGCCCCTGAAAGCAGTTGGTGCAACGCTGCCACATCTAAGAGACAAACTGGAAGTACAGCAACATTTATCCAGTTGGCCTTTCCAGCTCTTTTGTCGAATACTAGCCATTTTATTAGTCACCTAGTATATTCCTTAAAGAAATTCAGGCGTGAAGAACTCACTGAGGTCTAGCAGTTCTCGTGCTCGAGAACCAAGTTTGATTGGAACCCCTGTTAATGGATCACAGTAGCTAGTTCCCAGCTTTTCTGTAGCATCAACAGGTGGTGTGAGCATTCTCGTCGACATATCTTGTTCTTGCAACTCTATTTCAGGCCAGTTCATGAGTTCCAGGTCAGGTGGCAAGCTGTCCGAAATGAAATCTGACTGACCAGTACCCAATTTGAGCGTTTTCGAAGCCTCGACAACCGCTTTGTTGAAAGTATGGGGGACATCGAGGTTGCACCGCAGTGGCAAATTCCGTTTTGTAATTAGGGGCTTCTTCCTCAGACGGTGGATGTGCTGCATAACTGTCTGCTTAATCAGTCTTCGTGCCATGGGATTCTTGTCAGGACGTCCCGTGCACGCCACGAAATGAAAATCACTTCCGCCGTTATCTGGTGCTGAGTTCATTCTGAATGTTGCAGGCATAACCTGTACTGGAATAAATACTTTGGCATAGATCTGAATCCGGGTTCTTTAAATGCACGTCCCTATTCTCTCTCTTTCATCATCGGGTAAGCCACATATGATCTGCCCCATTCGTGCCCCCAACGACATCGCCTCTCCCTTGGCTATGCAGAAAGGTTTCCCGTAGATATGATAGAAATTTCCTGGGGCTGAATACCAGGTCCGAGGCTCTCCACATGAGCGCACGTTGGCTGTCTTGTACCTGGTGTTTACACGATCTTAAGCCATTACAGTTTACCTATATTAATTTTAGCCATCATAAGCAATTTCATAGCACTCTTTGTAACCAGAACTCTGATTCCCATCATTCTTATCAGTACCTTTATGGGAAGCAGCAGCTTTCGCTGATTTCAGCACAGTTCCTCGTGTGTTTTTAGCGTGCGCAAAGAATATTGACATCCGCACCCCGCTAGTCACCCCACTCATGCATACTGCATGACATTGCTGAGTTAATATCAAGGGTCAGTGCCGAGTCGTGCTAATCCTGAAGAGGCAGTCGACACCCTAGTCATCCTCGTCCTCGCTACATAAGCTGTCTCCTTGTCAGAAGCCGATTGATACTCGGCAGATATAAACAGCTGAGATCTGATAGTATTACTTTACGCCGACCCGGTGCGATATGCCAGTCCAACAATTCCATTTCGTGGCTCTGGATCCTAGTACTAAACCCGATTCCGCAACACGCAAAGGTATCAGGCAGCATGCCATTCGAAGCGTGGCCAAGGCGAGGCGAGAAGGCAAGTCTTACGGTAAAAGGAATCTGCTTCAATATCCACCTGCTCCTGTCTCGCAAACACAGATGGGATCCGGAAAGAGGGACGACTGCAACCTAGGCGCAGAGAAGATAGGAGAACCTACTTCTTCAATCGCTCGACAACAAAAGATACAGTTTGTGCAACACGTGAACAGTCCTACGATCGTTTCGCCTTCCTGTGCCTCTTTGGAATACAACAGATCCCTTCTAGCAGAGCGAATAGGAGTTGGGAGACACGACCCCTTTGCTACGTACCCGATTCATATAACAAACAAGATACAGCAGGTTCTAGATGCCGGTAAGTGGTCCCAAAGCAGGCTCGTGCCCCCCACGCGTCTCGTGCAAGAACTCATATACAAGTCCAGTTTTTGACTCTAGGATCGATAACTTGAAACCTTATCGAGATTCTTATTACTTCATCGCAAGAAATGATGTTTCTGCCTTCCACCAATTTCTAGCAAATGCTGCTCTTCATCGCACTTTGTACACGTCCGGCGGGAAAATTTTGACAAGTCATGACGCCACCGCTCAACACCACAAAGCCCTGCAACTAGCTCAGATCAGAGTTGGGGATATTAAAGACCGCGTGAGCGATGGCATGATCGCAACAGTTCTAATGATGGCCGCATATAACGTAAGTAACCTGTCCCATCTTCAAGCTTAAATCCTGATGATTCCTACCAAGCATATCTCATTAGATCTGAATGCATGGGAAATACACATGGATGGTATCGAAAAGATCCTCAATCTTCGAGGAGGTATCGATACATTGAACTCAAACATTAAACTGAGACTCCTGATATCTTGGTACATATGTCCTCCTCTCTGGATCTCTCGATACTAGTTTTTACCTCTCTTCTACTCCTCTTACGTGTTTCCTTCTGCCGTATTTACTAACCAGGAAAAAGGCTTGACGTTACTGGATCCTGTTCCGTTGATCGGATACCGCGATTCCCGTTGCCTAACCAATTCAAACCCGAGCTGCCAGACCTCACGGAGTATCGGTCACTATTTACCCGGTCTCTTCTCAGCCTGTGGCAAGCATACTATGCCAACGACACGGAAGTTTCGAATTTGATGGAAGATCTCCATAACTTTGACTGTCTTCTCAGCGCAGAAACAAGGTGGTCTACAGGCCGAGTGTTGGCTGATGTTCTTATCTCGGGTCTCTGGGTCAACCACATCGTATGGCACTCTCTATGTCTGCAGGCTGTCATTGATACCGAAGAGTTGGGATCAATTATGAGAGAGGCATTTCGACTTGGAGTCCTGCTATATCTTGCAGAGATCCGGCGCCAATTCGGGGTGTATCCTGTCCTCATGCAAATACATATGTCTAAGCTCAAAGGTTTACTACAGAGTTCTGGTATTTCTTGGCGTTGTTTTACGCCCTTGAAGCTATGGGTGGTGGTAATGGCTTTGATAGAGGCTAAGGCTAGCGAAGACAAAGCTTGGTTTGCTAGTCAGATCAGCGTTTTGACGAAGGAGTTGAATCTGACATCCGGAGAATCGCTGGAGGATCTTCTGAAAGGCTTATTCTGGTATCCTCAGATACATAGCAAATTGCTTTGGGATAACATACGTTTGATAGACTTATTTAACTCGAGTACTGCCAAGGAAATTATTCAATAACATATGTTAACTATGATATCAACTCGCAGACAAGACTAACCCTTAATAGAAGACCAGTTCCTTTTAAAAGACCAGGCTCAATTACATTCGTTGGAAAGCCACTTATATTATAGTGCCAGTCATCCTCGGTACTAGAAGCCCATAGTACAACTACAAAAAACAAAGCGACGATCCACAGGAGGGTCTCTTACACGCCACTGAGTGAGTTGACTGACCTGATATACGACACTGCTCTATAAAAGGATAAGTAGACCGGTGTGAAGGATAATGTAGCGATATATTATATTACTGTGATATAACGATATAATATGAAAAAAATCATATCGCCGTTGATATAATATGAGGCTCTTACGATATTATAATACAACTAATATATTACGATACAATAATATATCGTTGATATCCTTAAATAAAGCTTGGACGTTTTAGGTTTAACGTGAAGTGTTTATAAAGTGTACTTAAAGATTTTTAAGTAGTTCGTTTAGTTAACATTGGCTTTTAATTAGCTGATTTTCTAACACCGACTTATTTAATTTTTTCTCTCTTAGTTCTAAGAATAAAATGCTTACTCGTTCTTCGTAAAAAGAGGCCTAACGTACGACGCTTCGAGTAGTTACGCTACGTCAGCTTAAGTACTAGCTTCTTTTTGCTTCGTCTTTCAGCGTAATCTATTCCGTAGACTCTTCGAGGGCTTTCGGAATAAATAATTATAAATTATACAATTAAATGATTAATAAGATAATAATAAAATTGTAAAGAAGTAATAATCGGTATGAATGATGATTCTATTAGAGGGGATTTCTAGGTCCTTATAACTACTCTAATTGCCAAGGCTCGGCTAGCTCTTGTCGCTTTAGTTGCCTATTTAGGCCTAGTATCAAGGCCTCGCATCGCAAGCTGTAAATAACTCTTTATTTTAAGGAGGCTTTGCGAGCTTTATAAATAACCCTTGTAAAGGGGTTTGCGAGCCTTCTAAATTACCGGAGTTATAGGCTTTATAAGGGGTCCCTAAGCTTGTAGTTACAGATCTGATAGGGGGTAATATCTTTAAATTAAGCGAGCTTTTGTTTATGCCATAAGCGAGGTTATGAAAGCTAAGCGAGGCTAAGCGAGGTGCATATTATATTCTTATACTTTTTTCTTAAATTAAGACATTTTGTAAATTATTATAATGTGCATCCATCTTATCAAGTTGTTGTAAGCATATCAAAAATGGTATATTTGCATTAACAATTTGGAATTTCATTTTTTTGGTAGAAGTGTTGATAGTGGTGATTCTTAAAGATTCCCTTATACTAGCCCTGAATGTTATCCGACTTTAGCCTGCTTAATTTTCATTGAATTCTATATACCAAAAACGCTATAATGCCTGCAATTGATTAATACTTCCCATATTTTTATTTGATGCATTAATATCAATTAAGAAACTTTGAAAAAAGTAATTTATTTATTAAATTATATAAGCATCATTTTATTAAGGTTTTTTTATCATGCTCTTTAAAATATGTACCGCCTTTCATATTTCCAATTGATTTTTGACATCTCGTGCGTCATATTTTATTGCATTTGCTATAAATACAATTATGAAGTAGAATGTAACATTATTATATTCATCGCTCAAGTCTAAATTATCATCATCATATTCTAATAATGCGCTTAAGTTAAAAGAATTCATATTATTCCGATCTTTAATTCTATCCCAAATACCTTTCAAATCCTACCCAACTTAGTCCGCATATGCTAAATATGTTTTAAACGTTTTATTTATTAATTTAATATCTTTAGCTTTACATGCAGCAAAGTATCATACCTTAGACTTTGCTTTCTTTTTTTCAATATAACAAGAATTATAACAATTTAGCGCTTGGCAAATGATATACCTTATGTAACCTAGCTTTGGCTTAAATTTGTCCCCACATTTATTACCTTAAAAAAACTTCATCTTATAATCCAAGTATATTGCTTCACCTTTTATAGCATAAGCCTGAAGGCGTTTCTAATAGGATTCGGCATAATTGTCTTATTGGAATCTTATCTTAAATTGTGGGTTTGCACCAGTATGTGATATCACAAAGACAGTAAAAGTAGCAAAAACAAGTGCAATAGTGATTCAGTATATTTAGGTTGTTTAGCTAAGGGAGTGCGAGAAGGCAAAGGATTTATACCCGTAGCCGTAACCCCCCTGAAACCCTTCCGGCTACCGGCCGGCTCCTGGCGTGGATATATCAAACACTCGGTATGAGTCCTATGGACCAACATCGGCAAAACTACTTTTGAAAATACAACGTATTCCAATATATAGCAATCAAATGAAAATATAAAAGAATGTAAGATAAGAATAACAAATTAAGTATAAAATAGATCACACAAAAGAAATAACACACTTCTCCCAAAAGAAATTGCGGCTACAAGCTATCCGATTTCCCCTCGGTACCCCTCTAACCCTTAAGCAAATAATTATGCCAAATAACGGAAGAAAAACAACAAGTGACTTTGAAATTTCAACGTAATGATTTCCTTTTATAACAATCGTGTAATTAAGAAAAAATAATAACTCGATACGTTATTGATAGCGGTATAAAGATATCATGATGTAGTGAAAGCAAATGATGTTGCAGCAATAAATAATAATAGCAAGATATGCTAAGCGAGGGATAATATTATTAAGCAAATACCCCGCAACCTCCTCAATTCAAGCAAGATTCCGTGTTTGCTTATTATAGGAATCATATATATAACGCTTTCCTTTCTCAAATTCTTGATTTTTCTCTTAGCAATAATAATAATAATTACACTTGTAAATATAAGCTCAATTTCCGCCAAAAATAAATCTTTATTAATTGCTTGATTTTTGTAATTTATATCAAATTAATTAAGCATTTCACAAGTAAATATTCTTTATCAAAAACAGTGGCTTAATGATATGAAATCTTTATTAATATAAATAATACTTATACCAATCTCTTCTAAAGCTTTTGTCGCTTTATACCGCTATTTATGCATGCAATGCATAAACGCTCTCAAAATCAATATAAATTACAATTATCACTTTAATAACGTAAAGGACCAGACGGCAAGCCCGCATGCGGAAACCGCGACCCCCCGCATCGGGCAAGGCGCGCGCACGGGCCCGGCGCCGCTTTCGCGAGGTATAAGAACGTCGCGTCGTCCATCGCTCGCTCCTTTCCCTCCCTCTTCCTTTTCTAACAACCACAAAGTCTCCACCTCTGCGATGCTCGGTGCTCGCGCTTCATGCGCATTCGGCCCTTCTGCCTAGAATCCTAACCCTTCCCACCAGGCTCCCCTGATCGGCCACGCCGCAGCTGAGAAGACCGCGCCAGCGAGGTGCGGGGCGGCTTCAGTGAGAATCGGCGATCGCCCCCTCCAGCTTCGATGCTGCTGAACAGCTGTGATACCGATCCCCCTCTCACGCCGCCTCGCATTGGCCGATTTACGAGCTCGGCAGCGTCCAAACCCTCCCACGATCTGCCTCGCCGTCGCACCATCACCGCCCCGCCCCCCCCCACAGCAGCGCCTTCCGGAGACTGAGATGCTGCGGACTGGGCCTTACACTTGGACACAACAGCCAGTCGCAGAAATGCCTCACGACGACGCGGCCAGGCTTCGGCCTAGCTGCGCCCTAGGTGCCGCAGGTGGATGACGCGGCGGCAGCTTTCTGGTGGGCTTCCCCTTTGCCGTAGCGTATTCGTGTTCGTTTGGATTGCGTGGATATGGACTGATTTGACGCGGCAGGATCGTACGATGCTCCTCTCGAGCCTTGATTTGGATCTGTTGAGGATCTGCCGATTAGAGCGCACCAGCTGCACGCTTGAAAGCTGAGACGCCGGACGGCGGGAAGACCTGGAATGTGCCAGTCTGCCTGAAGCTTGCGGACAGGCGGATGGAGCGGTGTCCGAGGTCATGCGCCCGCTCCTTGCTACGATCGTCACTCTCTCCCCCCTCAGCTTTTCACGGCATCGCCGACGATCGAGAGATAATACTGAGATCGGCCGATCGTGGTGCACAGCGAAGTGGAGGTGGTGGCCGCGGATGGGCATATTCTGGCTGGAGAGCGCAGGATCGACGGTGTCAGGGCTTTGCAGTTGCGGTGGATCTCTCTCCGCGAGAGGGGTCGCATTGACGCCGAGGCATTTTTTCACGGAGAGGGCGTTAGAAGGGGGAAGCCTGGCATGGCGGGCGTGTACGGCGGGCCACAGAGCATATTCCGGTTCTGCGAGGGCAGTGCGAGAAGCCTACATGAACCCGTTGATTTCCCTGTCTCTGCCATCATTTTTTGCAGTCCGGTTGTACAGCCAGCAGCCAGTGGAGAGCTTCTCGACCACTTCCAATCATTTCCATGCGCTCGAGATGGCCACTTTTGCCTTCAAACCACAGTATACTTACAAGCCAACTGCTCCGCGCTCCAAGAGCACAGCAACACGCCGCAGACCTGCCCCGAGGCAAGTCAGCACCCTCAACAAGCTCCAGGACATCATGTCGAGCGGTGCATCATTCAGCACGCTGCGACCAGTAGCACCAGCAGCGGCAGCAGCTGATGATGATGGGGGCTACAGGCCTGGGATTCGAGGTATGTGATAGAGATGTGTTAGCTTGTAGCGACAGCAACTGACTTGAGTGAATCTGACCAGGGACCGGCACTGTTTACGGCTGCAGCGACAAAGCAAATGACGACGAAAACGACGACGGCCGAGACCTCCCCACAATCGAAGAATTGCTGTTGGCCAAGCTACAAGCGCAGGGCTTCATAACGGAGGATCGAGGCCCAGACAAGACGGGCGGAGTTGAGGAAGCAGCTGCAGATGAGAGGGGTGGCTCTGTCGACCAGAGCAGGTCAGCGCAAAGCGATAACTTAGGCGGGAGTCTAGGTGAGCCGTGCCCACTACACCCTCTATTGTGGAAATGGACGGCCAATTTTTCTGACGCGGTATAGAAGATCCAATTGTCCTGCGGGGAGATGGCGACTTGAGTGCCTCCGAAGCCGAAGCCAATGACGTTAGTCTTCGCGCCGAAAGTACAGCAGCACCAGGCGCTGGACTTCTCGATAGCCCAGAGACAGCCATCGACTCGACAACTTCGGTCTCTCCTTGTAGTTCCAATGGGTGTCACGATATTGATGCCCCCCCCGAGACCCCTCCGCGCTTGCCGCTTACGGAACAAGGAGGATGTAGGGAGGATGACGTCGAAGCTCATACCCCTTCTTCGCGCCTCTCGAGCGAGCCATTACACGATAGCATCAGTTCAGAAGGATCGCGCCGCGCCAGATCCGAGGCCATGACCTCCTCTTCCAGCCCGCCTTCACACCATGCTAGAGCGTCGCCAGAGACCCAGCTCAGTCAAGAGGATCGTCTGTATACCGATCGAGGGGTGGCAGACGAACACGAGCTGGTTGACCATGCGCTCGATACTTTGCTTATTAGTGACGGCGCGGGGGAGCAGCAGGAGGAGGTGGAGCAGGAGCAGGACGAAGGCCATAACGGGGGTGAAGACGAGGGGCCACAGCAAGAGATGAATATTGTAGCACCGGTGGTAACGGCCGAAAGGGCTGGTGGAAGTCCAAGACCAGCCAACCGACGGCAATCGCTTCCCAACCTCGACCCATCTCCAGAACCGAGTCATAACGAGGCAGGAATCCGATGCGATCTTAACAGCGACGACGAGCTCAACAGCTCCGACTCGGCTGGGGACGATGAGAAGGAACCACGTCCTGCCAAGCGGAAGCAGCCGTCCTCATCTCACGGTGGCCCAGCACGCAAGAAGCGCAGGCGCCCTCTTCAGCAGAACCCTCCCCGCCAGCGTCGACCTCTCTCTAAACCCCATCGCCAGTATCCCAGGTCGCACTCCCCTCTCAACCAGAGGTCAAGAGTCGCTACGAGCTCGAGTGCCGAGGGCCGATTGCCTTCACCGGCGCCTTCTATGCCACAAAGCATAGATACAAAGATGTCGCTTGGCGACTCTAACCTTAGCCCATCATCCAGAGCTACGCCACCGACGCTGACCGAGATAACGTTCCGTCCGCACTCCGCACACTGCTACTCCTTCACGGCGACGATCCGGGACGGTTATGACGGGCGAGGAGTCTCTCTCGCCCAGCTGGCTCGACTCATCGCGAGCACCGGCCACGCGGGGAAGATTCACGACTTCACCATCAAGCCGATTGAGCAACATTCGTACCTCTTGAGTGGCTTCAGCCGGCATACATCGTCATCGATTACCGCGGAGGCAGGCCGTGACCGCGTCAATGCGACGCGTACCCGACCCCAGGATGGCAAAGCCGTTGATGCTGGGCCCTTTACATCGCGGGGGAGTGAGCCGTCGAGTGGCGATGACGATGGTGGTTTGAGCAACAGCGATTCCGAGTCTAGCAGCGACGATGACGGATGTTCAAGCGCGGGCGAGCAGGGACGTTCAAGCACGAGGAAGAATGTTCCATGGGAAGACCTAGACGAGCAGCGCTTGCTGGCATATATGAAGGAGGAGAAGCCTTGGAAGTGGATCTTCCCCAAGTTCCCAGGCAGAACTCATGCTGCAATACGCACGCGCTGGAATATGATTCGGCCCAGAGACGAATAGGCTTCCTCGCGCAGGTGGACAGGCGGTAGCTCAAGCTCTATGTGCCTACTTGTCCCTTGATATCTGCCGGGACGAATATCAAAGGGACCTTATCCCTCTGCCGGTCAGTCGCATCGCGGGAGCAGGTACGGTCGAGGGGAAGCGGCGTTCAAAGCGAGGCGAATGAGGGGGGTCAAATGCATGATGGAATATCACAGAAGAAAATGGAGAGGTTGTCATCGGAAGCAGACATGAGGCGCATCGTATTTTTGGGAAACAATTGATGTATTATACAATAAGTTGCGCGTTCGTTGACATCCCTGGTATCATTATATTGTACAGTTTCCCCAGACTCCTAAAACAACCATTTCAAAAAACAAAAAGTACCAACGATGCTGAAGGCCAGTCCTCCTCGCCTTGCATATGAATTTGCCTGTTACTCCTGTCCCAAATGGCTGATCGCCCCGTTGAATGCATTGATCATCCCATCGTACATTATATCATGGTCGTGGAATGTGCCTGTGAAGATCGCTCCGTCCCTGATTGGAAAAAGAACATGTCGGAGCTCGCGAGCCAACGGTTTGAGGTTCTCGAATTTCGGCGCAAACTCCACGATGACGTTCTCAAATCTATTTTTGTCCATGTGGCCCTGCTTTGTATTCGCAATTTCTGTATATACCCCAGTATACCAACCTCGCAGTATATTTGTCTTCGGTCTCATCACCTTGTTGGGTTTTTGCCTGCCCATACCTTCGTAGCCATATCGAATGCACATCCATACGAAGACGTAAAAAAATGACTCGAGGTCGTGCCGGTATGTGTGACCTTTGCCTTCAAGAACCTCAATCGCCATGAATTGCATAGTGCCAGTCCGGTGACGAGCCCCACTCGGCATGCCGTCCAGCTCCTTTGCCAAGTCCAAGTCAATTAGTCTTCCTTTCGGGTCATCTTCGGCAGGGAGTTCGGTGATAATGATATTATTTTCGGAGACATCCCGATGAAGAATCTTTCCATCCTCAAGCAGTGACCTGTGACCTCGGATAGCATCGCGCAGCGCCTCTAAAAGCTCTCTGACCGATTGATATTCGTGGAGAGGTCGTCCGGCTGGTGAAGTTACCAAGCAGTAGTTCACTCGGTTGCCGTAAGTCTCACTTTCGCAGTCTGTCAGACTGTCGGCTCCGGCTTCTTGAATACTGTCGACATTATTCCGCTGCCACTCATTCCGGCAGTCTGCCAGACTGTCGACCACTGTTTCTTGAATACTAGGAGCGCCGATTGCGTCTAGCTGGTCTTCTTTGCGCACATTTGACCCGCTGGCATGACTACCGTCGGATTTGGACCTCTTCAGTCTGCTACCCCCATCAAGTCTTTCATCTCTTTTTCTTTTCTGTCCAGAGGAAGAAGTTGTGGCGCTACCTGCACTAATTCCTAGGCCAATCAAGTGAGCCACACTGCTCCCCGACCTTCCCCTAAGGCTTGTTTTCGAGTACGCCCGGCTGGATTCTGGACTACTATCGACCCAAAAAGCTTTCTTCGACGGCCTCCGTGGTGACCCAAATTTCATGGATCGTCGCAAATGTGAGATGGTGTCCGGGTCGCCGTCGATAGTAATCTGCTCATGATTGAACCACACAGCAATGCCCGTGACTCCTTTCTCCTTTGCCAACTTCAACAGTTCTCCCTCCCGCTGCCTTTTGTCAGACGGCCAAGCGAACTTCACAACGTACCCCCAGTCCGTTGAGCCGGGTCTCCTTCCTCGGTAGCATGTTGTTCCCCGACACACTATCGCTTTTGTTGAAGCGATTGGCTTGTCTTCCAAAGAGATCCTCACATCCCGTGCGACGATGTACTTGCCAGTCCCATCACGCTTGATAAACGTATTCAACCCCAACTCCGCGTCCGTCATCAGCGCATACCCAGCAATAACCCCGATGAATCGCTCAGGCTCCTTGTGTATATCGAACTTCTCGGAGTTGTACGGGCCAGATCTGTCGAACATCCAAAGCCGCATCATGCTTCCACAGATCGTAAAGCCAGGCACGAATCGTCGCTCCGGTTGACTTCCAAACACTTCACGCGCATACCCCGCCAACTGCACCAGTGTTTTTATAGAACGATCCTCATCAGGATTCTGTTTGTGCTCCCCAATAACGAGTACATTTGACCAGTCGTGCTCGCCGTTTGGTAAGGCAACGTCGGCGGGAGTGAGGAAGATGTCGAGCTTGCGATCAGCCTCCGAGCCCCTCAACACTTTGTTCGCTGATGTGTAATACCTGCGGCGAAGTTCGCTGAGAATCATGTCCTGGAACTTCATGAACCACTCAAAAAATGGACTTTGAAGTGAAGGCTCTGGCCAACTGCTCCAGCGACCTTCGGCATATTGAGCTCTTGACTCTTCGTAGATATCCCTCGCCTTGTTCGTCCAGGACTTCCCTTCAAAGTATCGCTCGTAGAAGCCTCCGACATCGTAGTACACTCGCCCGGTAAGTTCCTCGAGTATTCGCTGATCAACTTCGTCGTGTGTCTGTTCAACCCCCCTCTGCGATGCCGAGCTAGATCGTAGTGGCGTATCGAAGACGGCTTTCTCGAAGGCAGTCGGAGGCGTGGCGGGATTTGTTCGCGCGACCAACTCGAACACTGCATGCCAGATATCCGCATCATTCCAGGTTGGTGTATCAGGCTCATTCCCCACAATCTGTTCTACCAGGGGGATAGCAGACGCGCTGTCCAACTGGTTCGAATCCAAGCGACCGTATAGTATAGCGAGGTCACCAGAGAGGGTTCTGTCAGCTATTCGTGAAGGGAGGATTCGAGCCGCTGGTTCAATAAGCAGAGCTTGGATAAGGTCGAGCACGAGGGATTTAGCAACTACATATGTTAGCTAGTGAGGTGGTCAAATGAAGTTGAGCAATACCTGCTGTGACGACAGTCGAAAAGAGAGCTTGCACTATATCGGACGATGAGGCGACATCAAGGTCCGAACGTGTCGATTCAAATCGATGACGGAAGGTGGCTAGCCGTTCCTTGATCGGGTTACGCCTGATTTTATCAAGTTCGGAGGTTGTGGCCATGATCGCAGATTGAAAAGAACACGATTGAGGTATTGTGGACCTGTGATATGAGGATGCCAGTTATCGCGCATTCGCTTAGGCCAAGTGGTCTGATTATGTAACCTTAAGATACTGACAAAGGAAAAGGCCCCGGCGGGATAACCCGTCCCTAAATTTAGCCTGATTTGGCAAAAATATCTTACTGGATACTCCGCACTGCAACTTTATCTGAGACTAGAGTTCCATTTGGCGCCAAGAGGTCGCAAGCAAGGGAAGGCAATAATATCGTCCGAAAGCGGAAGCTCTCAGGTTTTACTGGACGGATGCCTTACGATGAGGCTTCTAACGGACCTTTAGGGTTCAATCAGTTGGTTGTAGGAATGGCTTGAACGGTTTATTCTCTGTGGAGATAGTTTCAAGGAAATAATCCACAGCCAAGAACTACAATGTATATCCACAGATGGGATGCGGCTACACGTAAACCCTCTTCAAAGCAACGAGGCTGCCCGCGAGACTGCCGTTGGTCGATTACGAAGTAGAATACCTCCGTTGCCTCGCTTGCCCTCTCCCCAAACGAATGCGGATGCCCAAATCAGATATTCAATGCCTGTGTCACTGCGGCCCTCATGAGCAAAGTGCTCGCCTCTGCTTGCGCTGCCATCAATGTCCAATGCATAACAATTACTTGAATATTGTTAATACCATATACGTAAAGCGTCTTTAAGAGAGTACTTGCTAGTTAATGCTTAGGATCATGCTTGACCGGAGGATCCTTGTTGCAATCGGGATGGTTGCACTCAGTCGAAACTTTGCCAAAGCACAATGGACATTCGTCCTGTGTGTTGGACACTGTGCCTTGGCAGTGCATGCATGTAGTAGTCGGCATTCTGGTGCAGGAAGGTGCGTGTAGAAGGTGGCAGTTCTAGATGAGGATATATTTTTGCGAGTGTTGTAGTGGCGAATTGTGCAGTTACAATGCGGGCAGCTAAGGTTCTTTTATTCTTCCCGTGCCATCTCCTGAGTCATTTTCTGAGTGACCGAGCACGCATGGCAGCGGCACACGGCAGGGTGCTGCTGCGACAGGCTGCAAAGGGGAGCATCCCAGCTAACCTCACAGCATGCGCATGTCGCCCCCACGAAAAATCGTATTTCCAAACCCTCATCGACTTCTCTTGCCCAACATCTGCGAGCTGCATCGCTCTGTTCTGCGGACAGTCTTGCACCACATCTACGTCCATTTTATCGACAGCCTTCATCTTACTACTTTCTGAATCACAGACCTTGAGATATCCGCTTCCCGACCGAGCTATGGAGACAGAAACCTGGAGGACTACCGAAAGAGATTACACCTTAACAGCGGATACCTTCACGAAACGAGAGCTTCGAAGGAACGAATGGTTTACTAACATTAAAGGCAAGATTGTCGTTCCGCCGTTTTCCAGAGAACGAATGCGGAACGAGTATGTTACCCTCGACTTCATTGCCTCGAACACAACAATCCCAGTCCCAAAGGTGTTGGAATATATTGTGCAAGATGATGCCGCAACCTTGGTCCTTGAACGTATAGATGGAGAGACGCTAGATTCCTTCAAAGGGGTAGAAAAGGATATAGCATTTGAGAATGCTTTGGTATTCCTGGAAGAGACAGTCCTCCCTCAACTTCGACAGCTCAGATCCTCCAAACCTGGCGGCCTTACCGGCGTTGTTGTTCCACCATATCGAGTATGGAAGCAAGACAAAAGGGAACATTGGCCGGTGAATGTCTCGGCTTCTGCAGAATATGTTCTCTGCCATTGTGATCTTGCACAGCACAACATCATGGTCGATAAAGAGACATTACAACCTGTGGCCATCATTGATTGGGAGTACTCAGGCTTTTACCCAGCATATTTCGAGATTCCATTCTGGCTGAAATCGTTTAGGGAGCGAAAGGAAGAGGATATTGAGAAAGATGTGAATCGGCTTGTACACTTTCTCCAAGATCAAGCAGCCTCACATACTACTTCTGCCACTCCTTAACGTTACCCTCTGACGAGAAGGACCGATATCTGCGTATGTGGCAGTAGCAGATTGGGTCGAAACTTCTTCTCAATATCGTGGAGATCGAATACGAGGATCCCTCTGGCGAAGGTCGTCACACGATGACTTGAAAGCCTTCTGTTGGACTGCATATTGGACGGGATGGGTGCTGCAGAAAGCTCGTGGGTATGATACGTTAAAGAAGGCAGAGTTTTCTCCTGTTCAGGATGCGGCTGGATATGTGAACGGTAATGGGTGATGGGCTTTCTACAGAATGAATAATGCTCTTGCGACTCAACCGAAACGGATCAACTGCCACTTCGTTTTGCATAAACCGTCATTGGTGGGTGACCTTCCCATCTTCAAAGAGTGACTTGTGACCAGCTATTACAACATCTCTAAAATCTCTCTGCTCACACCATATACGAAGACGTCTGTTGCCCATCTTGCTCGATACAGAGGTACCACGTTTCAACCGCAGATGTATTGTCCCTCGAAGGTCATTTGTCACGGCTCGGAATGGCTGCATCGAGTTAGAGATATATTGTCGAGAATGCTGGATACCCGGCCCTAACGAATGCCTGACCATCGTTGTATCTCCATCTACAGCAGAGAACGGTCTGAAATGATGCCGTGATACTCTCGTGATAGGCTCGGCGCAGTCGAAAAATAATCATTTGAAGCTGGAAGTCAATGTCGACGCAGAGTTGACTTGTAAGCTTTGCCTCCTGGTTAGTCACTTGTCCAACATGATCAGGCGCACCAGAACCTGGCCTCTCTTTTGCCATACGACTGGTAGTCTTGAGGATGGGTGGTTGTCGAGGCAGCTTTCTTCACTCCCTTCCGGCTCGAAAACGTCGCGACCGTCGTAGGCGCATAGTAGGCTGTGCAAGTCCTGGACACTCTTAATTTGTTTAAGGGTGCGCAGAGGATTTGATTTGGCGCGAGGTATGTAGGAATCCCAAATAGTTAAAATTTCTGGAACTTTGCGACCGAAGCTTAGCGCATCTTTCAGCCTGACGCCATTCTGAACGCACTGGAGCCTAAAGTGCACCAGGATCTTTCGGTCAGTATCGGATTGCTGAACAAATCATCACATGGCACACCAAAGCCCCACCACTCTCTTCTCCCAGCAAACACAAGAAGAGATCAGATCCCATCCCAAGGTTGTTTCTTGAGCGTCAACGATGACTCAGTTGTTCTACCCGACCAGCTCCGCCCAGCTCCGCCAATAGACTTTATCTCAACTATACTGAGGGGAAGCCGTTGCGCCCTCTTTTCCGTCCTCCATCAGCATTCCACCAGCGATTTATTTCATCAAATTCATTTCTCGCTGCGCCGCGCGCCGTTACCCACCTCATTTCACCCATCGCACCTTACAGAAATCGGTTCGTCTCGACGGAGTCGGGTTGTATCCAAGAAGCCCCTCCACCATCAAGGACTGATATCCGCACTAGAACAACGTCACTGAAGAACTGCGTGAGCGAGGGTAGCTAAGGCGTTTCACCTGCAACCCGTCAACTATCCGCGATCGAGAACGCGTGCGGCCATTTCCTCTTTATCGCATCGTTAACTTCGACGTCTGCAATCATACCCGCAAAGCACATCTGGGCGCGGACCCAGTGAGTATTCAGCCTCGTGGCATCTGGAGCCGTTCATTGACACATTACACACAGCTGGCGAACGTTAGGAGTTGTCGAAAATGCCAAAAAAGGATAAGGTTCCGGTTCAGGTTCAGGTCAGACATTTTGAACTTCCATTTTACTCCCTTTAATATACTTATTAGCTAACATGTATGTGCCTATTCAGATTGGCGACGAAGCTCTTGCTGGACGGGAAGAAAAGGACATCCAGATTCATACTTTTCCCCCAAATTCCCAAAGAGCAAGGAAGATAGCCTTCAAGGGCTTGTATCTTTCTATCTACAACAAGCAAACAGGCCACTACGCAACGTACATAGACAACGAAAGCCCCACAACCGAATATCTGGAATATGATGTGCCTGCCGGGTATTCTGTTCACGTCAGGGGTGGCAGCGTATATTTCACAGCACTTTAGGAGGAGATTTCAACTTGTGCCCCAAAGAATTTGGTCAGGTCTTCTCCGTCCTCGTTACCACACCAGATAGTAAAGGAGACATCCTGTCTATCATCCTTTGGGAACAAACTTGGCCAGCACCCTGTCGTCTCCAATCCTTGACTTCTTTCCGATTTCCACTGCTGGCTATTCTGGATAGCTGTTCTAAATGGCTCGGGCATTTTCGATATGTTGGTAGCTGGCGCATTTGTGTACATGTGCTTCATTTCTGTTGATAGATTATTTAGCAGTTCCTCCTTGTATATGTGCAAAGCTTCTCCTCACCTCTGTTTTCCTTGTATGGCAACAATGAATCTGCTGCTGCCGGTTTCTGTCGCTTATATTGGAGAGAGGACGGATGCACACTCTGGTGATGTAGCAGCGGATGCCAATGCTCCTCAACGTCAACGGTTCCACCCCAATCTTGCGTATGATCTACAGTTTAATCAGCGTTGTCTGGTCCAAAAGCGTACTATAATATACCGCGATTGAAGGATGGCGCACCAAGTGCCATTTGTTGTAGACTTGGCAATTGAGCTATATCGAGGTCAGTGCTACTAAATGTTATAATATGATTGTCACATACTCATCCTGGAGGCATGCTGGCCAGCTGGAATCTGAGTAACCAATTCACTATTCTGCACGGGTGGCAAGGGTTCAACCTCCGGTGCAGGTCCATCTTTTTGTGCCGGGGGAGGAATGTGGTCTGCTTGTGAAATCTGAGGCTGAATCTGATACTGTGGCACATTTTCGTGGGATAGTGCATGGGGAATTTGGGACTGTTGTGATCCTAATAATGGTGGAGTGCACACTGATGTTGGAGCTGGCATCTGATTATTGCTAAAAATAGCGGGTCGAGACCGTTGTCTCTTGGCTCCTGTTTTTTCCTTAGCATGGCGATTTAGACGTGGGAGTTCTTCATCTTCGCGAACTAGGTCAATCAGTTAGTATAACATCCATGTTGGAAAGAGAATAGGTATACTTGGAGATCTGTCGCAGGTGCCAATCCACGCCGGGATAAGGTCATTGACCCTAATTCTCTTGACCTCTTCTATAAGGATTTTTCGCCATTCCTCTGATAAGGCCTCTATCTGCGCGAATACCCAGTTGTAATCTTTTGTAGACAAGTAGAGTGCGATGACTGCACGGATGCCTCCATGGCGATAGAAGTCGATCGTGATGTCGGACTTTTCACACTGTCCATTGACACAAGCTCGGATTACATTTTCGATGTTCCCCTTTGGAATCCAGTTCTTCTTGGTCAATTTCAGGGCACTGTAGAAGTGAAATCTGAGTTGCTGCACACTAATTTCGTTCTGGAGATTATTGATATCAGGGAAGAAAGGCTGGAGTTGATCCTGGGGTTTCTCGGCGTCACGTATTGCTTGTCGCAGAACCTGGAGATATCGTTGCGAAGCCTCACCATAAGAAACCTCGGCTTCAACATCTGATGACAATTGCAACTGCATTTTTCCTGCGATCAATTTGGTGGCGGAGACAGTGTGGATGGAGCTTCGCAATTCGTGATGGAGACTCGCGAGAAGTGAATGAGGAATTACGGGACGTCATTGAGACTCTCTAAAACGATGAGAACTCGCAAGCGTGCTGAGGATTCGCAGGCGTGCTGAGGGCTCGCATGACAGGGGTCCCCGATGCCATCAGGTGGCTCGGACAGGCAAGCGCTACTCATACGAACTGCATACAAGCCCCGACGTCTCTGTAACATTGCCTTGACTCAATGGAGATCTTATGAATCGAAAGGCTACCATACGGAGACGTTCCATTTTTGGAGAACTGCACAATTGATATGCTATGAACTCTTCCTCTAACAATATCTACGGCTATCAGTGCCTACATCAATGTCTCTATGATGAATCAACGAAGCCAGCTTGGTTATTCAAGATGCCAACACATTATGCTGCAACCGTGGGCTGCCGATTCATCCAGGGATGAAGGTATCACCCCGCATTGTCTAAATGAATCGACGAAGCCATTGGTTATTCAATAGACCAACGCGTCGTGCTGCAATGAGGATCCTGCATACAAGCTTCGATGCTCTACAGCATTGCCTTAACCCAATAGGGGCATCAAGAATGGATAGGGTACCACACCGGGACGATCTATTTTTGAAGAACTGCACAATCAATACGCCATAAACTCTCCTCCAACAATATCCAATTTCCGAACGCAATCAATGCTCCACATCAATGTCTTGCTTCCCCCACATTGCTCTATGATGGATCGGCGAAGCCAGCTTGACCATTCAAGAAGCCAATACATTCCACACCGGCATGAAGCCTTAGTGACTTATTCAAGCCTAATCCGTTTTGGGAGACCAACATCGTCGATATAACGCCAGTTTCTTCTTCCTAGTTGCAGGAAGATGCATGGCATCTTGATCAGGAATCGCAGGGTCAAGGAACATATTGAAGTGAATGAAGCTGTACATAAAGCCCCGGTCTTCACCACTTGATTCCGATTGGTAGGAGCCAAGTGAATATTTTCGATCAGATGAGACGGCTGAATGAGAAGCCGATGTGTAGTTTGTTGCAGGAAAGATACATACGGACTTTCAGTGTAAAAATGTATATAAGGGGGTGAACTCCTTACAAGTTTGACCGTTCGCTTCCTCACCTCTCCCAATTCTTCAAGCATCGTCTCAAACATCATACTTCTACATATATATTAGAGTTATCTACCAATCCTCTACGTAGACAATGGCTCCGACAGAGACGACCGCAAAGCCGAAGCAGCCAGAGCCGCCCAAAGTCGACGACAAACCTGAGACTGCCCAGAATCCGTCCCTAGACCCATCTACAGACCCGGCTATGGAGGAAACTCTTCGAGCAACCCCATCTAGTTTGGAGTACGTGTCCAACGGAGCCCTGATAAAACACTGCTAACGAATTCCTCAGCGAAATCCTTGAGAATCTTTTTAAGCCAACGCCGGTTGATGATGAGCGGAAGTGATTATGACGGAAGGAGTAGGAAATAACGTCGGATGGCTGGGCTGAGTTGTTGAATTTAGGATCTTACTTTTTGGGTCTTTCCAGGTTTGCTTTGAATATATCAAATCGGCCATATATAGTCAAGTTTGAGCACGAAATACATGGTGTAATGCAACCTTCGAGAGAATCAAAATAATGGCGTGCCCCGGCGAACGCCTATGCAAAATATTACTTTTCCAATCTAGCCTTAATCGAGTACTGTATGTATCATCAATTGATCCGCAAGTGACTTGCCAGGGGTGAATCGGCGAAGCCAGCTTTGTCTTCAAGCAGCTAACGCATCATGCTGCAGGCATAGGCCGCCGGTCTATCCAGGGGACAACAGAGACAATTTCCTTAATCGACTGTCCCGCATTGGCCGCGCAAGAATGGACCTCTATTGTGGGCAATGACACGAAGACCAATGTATACATAAGGGCATAGATCCCCTCGGAAGTTTCGATCATCACCTTCTGTGTTTTCCAGCATCCAGCTCTTCAAGCATATTTCTGAAACTACTTCATATATATCTTGTCTATCTCGTACATAAAGCTATCTACCATCCCTCACGTTGACAATGTCTCCAACAGAGATGGTTCACACCGGGGCATCGTTGACCCAGGCACGTCCAGGCACACCACCTAGCAGCCCGACTGATTCATTTGAGCATGTTGTCACTTTGAGCAGCGCCCAACAGTTCATTGAGATAGTGAGCGCCATCGTGGCCATGCAGATGGCTTCCTCTCCTGCCTCGAAACGCACTTGCTCTCACGTCCCATCTGAGAACCCAACCTTCCAAGCATCCGAGCGACCTCTTACACTCGAGCATCTCGAGGAGCTCCTGCTGAAGCTCGTTGGAGCAAAGTCGACGGACTCAGCTGGGAAATCCGAGGACTCTGAATCCACTAGCTCCGAAGACACTCGGCAGGAGGACGTAGTAGCTCCAGCATCGAGGCTGGAGTTCAAGACAGTATATGAAGTGTATGTCTCCAGCAGTGTGCAAGTCCCATTCACAGCTGACAAGTTAATTTTCATCCAGTTGGGACTCGAAGGCGCACAAGTACACCATCCGAGAATCGGCGGAACCGAAAGTGGACGAATTGGATCAATATGCATTTGTTGTTCGCGGACGGGTCGGTCAGTATATCAACCCCAAACGGACGAGCACTACTGACGAAGATACTACTAGACCGAGAGACAGAAGAGACGACTTTTCATGTTGATATCAAATCAGAATGGTTGCGAGATGTCTTGAGAGACGTATTAAAGGATGTCCAAGTGATTAGTCTGAAGGAAGGTAAACTTTCTGTAAGCCAACCCCTCCAGCGCAATGAAATCAGGGACTCAACCGAGATCAGGTCGAACAAAAACTTCTGTTTCACTATCTTCCTGAACTCGAATCATGCCAAATCTGGAATGAGATCGCTCCGCTCGACCAGCTGGGCTCAGAGCACATCAGACTGCTTGTTGACTACCTCAAGCAAACATATGAAACTACGACGCGGCATCTCGAATCCCTCTTACAGAGTGGCGAGATCACATACGACCTGCTCTGGGCCCTTTTCAAGCCAAACAGCTTTGTATTCACCACTTGCTCTGGTACAAAGAGGCCGCGATGTGTCAAGTATGACTTCGGCGACGAGAAGAAAACAAAATCCGGGTCGAAGTATTGGAATATCGAGTGCCGGTATCTGGATTTCGACGGTGCAGACCTTGGAGAGTCCTCGATCGAGCTGAAGATTCCCACGTTCCGTGGGGTGAAGCGGATCAACGCCCTGCAAGCGTTTCCCCTTCAGTACCATTCAGACGCCAACCGCGTTAAGGCCGATCTTCTCAGGTGCGGACGGGAGTTCGTTCGCTTGATGGGAACTCACCACCTTCACTGCCGGGGCACAGCCTTCGTCATGTTCAAAGGGAAGCAAGTGAAAATATCTGTCGACAGCCGTATTATGATTGATGCGGCCTTCTTCAGGAAGATGAACCCCAATTATTCCAGACGAAGCATCACCGAAGACACCGATGCGGGGTCAATTCCCTTATTTGACCTCATCCGTACCTCAAGAGAGCCACCTCCCGAATGGGTGAGAACTAATGGCATGGAGCCTGCTGATCTGATAGACGATGATTTGCTCATTTGCTGTCCCACGGTGCCAGGATTCAGTTTCAACGACAAGTTGTGGGGTAAGATATTTCCTCTCTATTGGTGATTGTCAAACTAATTCTTCAATGCACAGCGGAGTTTGCTGTCGCCGATATCAAGAAAATCCAATGGTCTTCTACGCCTTTTGACTGCTTGACGATTCCTAACGAACAAGAAGAGGCCGTTATGGCACTCGTAGAGACTAAAACTCGTCAAGTGCCCGGGTTTGGATTTGATGACTTCGTTGCTGGGAAAGGGCGTGGTGTCAATATACTCTTGCAGTATGACCCTTACTCCCCATTTTATCTCCACCTGCTCACGTGAAATCAAGTGGCCTCCCTGGACTCGGAAAGACTCTGACAGCTGAAGCGGCATCTGAACGTCTCGAATTACCGCTCTACTCGGTATGGAGACCTTGTGCTGTATCTTGTCGAAGCCTTGCTGACTCTCTCTCAGATCTCTGCCGGTGAATTGAGCACCAAAGCAGCGCAGCTGGAAGAGCAACTGTCTGCCATTTTTCAGATCGCCAGTCACTGGAATGCAATTCTTCTTCTAGACGAAGCAGATGTGTATTTGGAGGCGCGATCGCCCCAAAATCTGGAACGCAACGCCCTCGTTTCAGTGTTCCTCCGTAAACTGGAATATTGTGAGGGAGTCATGTTCCTCACGACAAACCGCGTGTCTGAATTTGATCCAGCGATTCTTAGCCGGATTCATCTCATGCTGAGATATGACAACTTGAGTAAAGATGCGAGGAGTGAGATCTGGGGCCAATTTCTTTCTCGAGCAGCTACTCCCTACGGAGATGCAGACATTAAAGATCACGAATTTGAGCGCTTGGTTAGCAGCGAGCTCAATGGTCGGCAGGTAATGTTACCGTACATATACTCAGCGCTCCATTTTACTGATTGAAACTCCTTAGATCAAGAATATTGTGTCCACTGCTCACGCTTTTGCAACCAAGGAGGGGAGCAATGTCCTTTTTCCACACCTGAAAAAGGCTTTGACCGCGAGTGAGAAGTTTATCCGGGAGTTTTATGGGAAAGATGCCAGCGATAGCCTTTTCTTTTAGCTGTATTCTGATGGAAAGGAGTGCAAAGTTTGAGATAGACTCAGGAGAGTCGGCCAGATTGCAAATATGCGCGGTTCTCTTTTCGTTTCTTTCTTCACCTGTGTTTGGTGATGCTTTCGGCCAGGGAGGAACGCACGTTGGTGAGGAGTGCATATGTAGGCGTGATGCTATCCCCAATCAAGTTTCTGCTTTTATGAGACTGCAGGCCGGTGGATGCAATGTTGACCCGTATACTTAGTATGACTTCTCAGGGGTGTGGGTCGTGCCGTTGATACTGTATCTTCCGACCCCTCTCTCGGACACTTTCACCAATGGATCTTCGACATCCTTACTAGCGCACTCCACTTGCCACTTGACAGCCAGAAAAGTCACCACCTTTAATTGGCCAGAGATAATCTGCCAAGCATGTGTGAGTCGCGGGCGTCATTAGCTTCTTGTTGGTTTTTTCGCGACATGCAACAAAACTCACGACTTGAGTGAAAAACGTTTGATTGGAAGAGTAAAGCGTTGGGGAGAGCCGCCTAAAAAATTAAGTAGACAACAAGGATTCTCACTTCGCGGCCCTTCCAATTCCTCGTAGGTCCAAACGGCCCAGACCGCAGGCGTACCGGAGTGTGGCTTCACGGAATTAGTAGACAGCTTGCTCGATGGGTGCCAAAAGAGACGCCAAGGCTAGACATTGAGCGGGTATTCTTGAGGCTACTCAAAGTGTGCGCTAAATCTGTGTGCTAAATGTTACCAAATGCCGAATGCTGCTGGGTTCTTAAATCTGCTGTATGCTTAATTCGTCATATGCTTAAATCCAATGATTATTATATGCTTGCAATTTGGTACTGTACAGTACTGCACATGCTTAAAGTTGATATATGCACACAACAGGTGCAGCAGAATTGAGCTCTCAGCAGCATAAAGCACGAAATTTTAAGCACACAGCAGATTTGGTAATATTACAAGAGCCATAATCGGCTGCTCTTAAACCAGGCTTTTCTGTATTTTTGGTAGGCCGAAATCGGACAGGCGGCCCGCTTTCTAGTAATGGCATGTCATGATTTCTCCCAAAACTAAAGGCAGACAAATCGAATACTAAGGCCACCAAATCGGGAAGACTGGTGGGCATGCGAAAAATTAAGTTCGCATGGTCGCCATACTTGCACGTGACCATACCACTGCCTTCCGGAGATGTTTTAGGCTAGGTTGGCGGCTGTTTGTAGAAGCCGTAGCTTCTGGATGTGAAGAATGACTCTAGAAGTGATTTGGTTCCCGGAATGGCTCTCATCATATGGCTTTTTCTCTTGGTGCTGAGAAGTCCAATCAACGGCAGGGCTGTGGTGGCTCTGTGGCTAGTGCCAGTGCTGTGTGGCTGGAGATAGCAGATTTGTTGACACACACATACAAAAGCCGGTGAACAACCACATACAAAATTGCCTATCCCATTCAGGGCTACCAATGACCTATGAACGACTAGTTAAGTTAGATTTCTTTTTCTGCCAACCCTATTTCATCGTGACCCCCTTCATCCCTATTTTTGATGCTAGATCAGCATCCAGCCTTCGTCATGGCAGGCCTCCCTACCCCCTCAAGCTTCGATACATTCCACGGCTACACGACTACGATACCGACTGAGCTCACTATACAGATATTGGGATATATCATGTCGGACGCTCGACCACTACCGCTTGGCGGCGGTGTCAGGACCCATGCCGCACACCACCCATTCGCATCAGTATCGAGGGCATTCCGTTCGATCTACCTCAGCTACCCTTACTCAACTTCCACGAAAGGCAGAGAGACTACGCCAGTCAAACTCCGTATTGGCGAAGCCCTCGAGTTCTGCGACCTGCGGACTTTAGCAGCCTTTTTCGAAGACGGTCCTGGCCGAGACACTACAATTTTACAACACGTTCAGTTCCTCAGTATCTCATATATTGACAACAATACGGCCACGGACTGGGGTCAGCGGACTACCGATTATGCTTACGAGGCTTTTGAGTGCCTTTATAAACACTGGGGTTCTATGCGAATATCATGGCTTCGACTCTGCATCCCTTACTCACACGCGATAACTTCCGTCGACGACCCGGGATTATGGAGCCTCTTCAAGCTCCGTAACCTTCCTCACCTAACAATTCGTGGTCCACACGGTTGTATCACACCTAAAGTCCGCAAACATCTCAAGGCGCGCACACATATGAAGAAGCTATTCCCGTGGCGCCCACTTGGCCTGGAAAATGTTGGCGGAAGAAAGTGGAGTGGTCAAACGACATGGCAGGAGCAATACCAGTTACTCGATTCTCGATACAAGTACTTGCACGACCGGGAAACCGTCA